>Ga0075418_10004027_pt1 | contig 16731 bp, 9 predicted proteins | sample SoiMetdeltSBSDD2_FD_81776 | JGI IMG/M metagenome (GOLD analysis project Ga0075418, IMG submission 81776) | Bulk soil microbial communities from a Populus tree surrounding site in Tennessee, USA - Soil MetaG P. deltoides SBSDD2 | ecosystem: Environmental > Terrestrial > Soil > Tree plantation... | reverse complement strand
TGTTTGAAATAACACTCAACCTGTCTGACAGAGATTAATTTGGTATTCAAAGGACATCTCTAACTAGGCCGCTATCTATCTCAAAAACTTCCGCATAGATAAGTCGGCTAGGTTGCTTGATTATATTATCATCAATGATAGCGTGTTCTGCAGAAATGTATTCTTTTTCTTCAATGATCAGCCTGAACTGACCAGCTCTTGGTGGCTTGGTAAATACTATGCTGCCTGCCCACATCACCAATTCGGGTTGTGTCGATACATGTCCATCTTGTTCGACGATAACTTGGGCCTCTTCAGGTGCGACATCTTGCCAAGATAGATCGCTTTTAACAGATGGGTTACGTTTCTGGACACGCACCAGAATTTTAGTAGGCGGGGAACTAAGGCCATCATCAGCATGCTTACCTACTATCTTTGCCACAGGGCCCCTAGGTGATACACCGCTAACAACGACTCGGAGTGTACGGGAGTGGTGAGGATCTGAGGTAACAATGGCAGACCGATCAGGTGTTAATTGCGCGAAGTCGGCCAAGACAACACGTGACACCTTTGCATCTGCCAAAGCATGCGGTTGATAACGAACTAGTGCGAGGCGAACAAATGGCATGTAAGTCTGGCTGGATGTATTAATTGTCAAATCAGCAAACCACAATCCTCTAGACTCATCGAATTGTGGTTGAAAACCGACAACATTAACACGACCAGGTTGGTCCTCAGAAAGCCTAGCGACAGGTTCGTCAAGCGAGACGTCCCAGTCTTTGTCAGCCGCGTCAGGAAAATTATTAATTCCAGGGGCACCAGAAAGATTTCCAGTTTGCCAGATTGGATCCATTCCCCATTGTGTGAAAAATGGCTTGAATTTATCTCTGTTCTCATTATTTAGCGCGCCGTTAATGTAGCTCCAGAGCGTAACGCCCAAAAGCTCTCCTTCACCTGACGAGAACCATGGCCTGCGCATATACACTCTCAATCCACCTCCAAAACGCACACTGCGTTTTAGGTTCGTTTCGGTCTGCCTTTCCCAACCAAATGTAGGGATAACACAGACAATCTCCGGTGCTAGAGGTCGCGCCGATGCCGGAATGTCTACAATAACCTTCTCACTATCACGTGTGAAGCCGCCTGCTGAGTGCTCAGGAAAGTATTCCTCAAACCTGGACTTAGCCGTAGCAGTATACTTTACTATGTGTCGTTTCGTATCGTTTAATATATGACGAGGGGCGGCCCCATCGAAGTAAAGTGAGCTGGAGTCGTTTCGGCGTGTCCAGTCACCGGCTCGTACGAACCCAATCTGATCGTGTTCTGGATCGTAGTAACCAACCTTACGATAATCTTGGCCACCGGATTCCCTAGCAAATACACGCAAGTAATCCTCATTTAGCTCGGTCAGCGGCAATTCATCGACAGGAGCAGATTTTTGAACTACAGAAGGATTGTCCATATTGTCTTCAGGATCCTTCCACTCACATGATAGATCTATTTTTATGGTGCTGGCGCCATGAACTCTGAGTGCACCAAGTAGATAAGCATCAGTAGCACCTAAACGCCGATAAGCAATAATAGGTGCCATTTCGGTAGGATCCGATCTACCTCGACTTGGCGCGGTCTGCAGTCCATCTGTATCAAGTTCGGAATCTTCGTGTTCCACGTTTAGGGGCAGGAACTCTGGCCGGCCAATTGGCTGCTGCACGGCATGCACTAATGTCAGAAGACGTGGCGGGGTTAACATCCAATGTCCTCCCTCTACTGCTCGTTGTAACACATGCGCAATTTTGTCATTCTCGCTGCCTGGCTGTAAGAAGTGCGGTTTGGGATCGGTCACCGTTATCCGGTCGACATAATCACGAAGCCATTGCCAAATTCCCATAAGTTTAAGATCCTCTGTATTGGTAAAACTACTCAACGGTACTACGGAAATACGTCCTTTTGGTAGATATACTTTCAAAAGTCGTTTAATCGGATCCCAATCTGGCCTCATATCGTCGGATTCCGGCTCAGCTAGGCGGAATAGAAATCCCAGAGTCTTTTTCCAATTACCACTGTTACCAAAACTTATTAGTGTTGCAGAACCAAGACGAGGATTTGGATCATTTAACAGTTTGTAAGTCACTTTTTGGCTAGGACCAGAATCCGGTTCAACCCTACCAATAGAATATGTTGGAGTGCCAGGCAAGTCGCGGATTGCAGCTCCACGTGAAAGTGGGTCAGGCAAGAAGGGCAAAGGACTTAGGAGTTCATCTATATCTACTGGATATTCGTCAGTCTTGCCTTTAACGGCGATCTTTAACGTCTTCAGTTTAGCCGCGTCGCGCTGTACAATGAGGTTCCAAGTGGCGTGATCGCTTTTGAGATTCCCACTGGCATCATCAAACATGCCCAAACGTTCAGCCATCTCGACACTTGTTCGGGGAGGTATGATGTGTCGATCTGCAGCGATAATTTCTGCAGGGACACTATCCTTACTGATATCATCGTTGAATGTACGGATAACGATACGGTCAATGTCTGAACCAGGCTCAGTTACTGCCTTAGAGTCACGCATTACAAGGATAGGAGCTACCACAGGTTCGTATCTCAAATAAGCAAACCCTTCAGGATCATACGGCAATGCATAGGCAGCGGATATCTCATTAGCAAGGTCATCATCAACCTTGAGACTGTTTCCCGCTAAATCCACTACGCGCGCCCGTATACGATATCGTACGCCAAAACGTAACCTAGGAAGAGAATTAGGATAAACTTGATAATTAGACTTCACCTTGAAAGGTGTGACTGGCTCATCTTCTGAGAAATCCACTGGATTTTTACCGGGGGGTACGGCATCATCGGCGTCGGGATAACGGCTGAGGTGTCTGGCAGGCATAGGTGCGCTTAAGCTCCAACCGGACCACCGGGCGAGTGCCTCGTGTAGGTATAAATCGTTAGTATCAGGTATAGCGTCCTTCGCCGGTTGAGTGATAGCCAGCTGCACAAAACCCTCTTCAACCTTTATGTCCCGAATAAATTTTAAATCGCCAACAAAGTATTCTGCATTACGAAGGTGAAGTGAATGCCATGCATTTGTATGCGAATCCCAAATATCGAGACGATAACCACGAATTAGGTCCTCTGCAAAGAACGGACGTGGCTGTACGCCACCTCCTGTTATAGCATCGTTGAATGCCTTCGATTGCACAAGCGTATCAAGCAAATGTATTGTACGCTGATCCGAATACAAGGACAATCCTCCGGATCGAAGCGATGGGAGTGTAGCATGAGCATCAAATACCTCAGGATGTGGAGCAGGTTCTATTTTCGCCTCCCGATCCAAGTTATGACCAATCGGTGGCTTGATAGATTCGGCCAACATGATATTCTTGTGCACTCCACCGTCCACATCCACTTGCGCCAACCCAAAATTAGTAGAATCAAGATTGAGCAAACCAATTGCAGTCACTGGTGCTTCATGATCAACCAACACTCTAGGTGCAGTCAAGAAAACTCGCTTCTCAGGCAACTGTACATGTAGATACGCAGTTGCTAGTTGCGGTACTTTTGGCGTTATTGCCCAGTCCCAGCCAGCATTAACTTTGCCTATCAATACTGTACCAAAATCATCTAATGTTGTGGTCAAAAAACCTCGCGGCAACTCAAAATCAAACACAAGACCCAAAGCACGAAGGAGCTCGGGATATGAGTTAATCGCACTAAGCGCTTGATGGAAATCAAAGAGGTTTTGTGTGTCAATCTTGTCAAGAGGATATTTAGAATAACTCGGAGTGGGCATATGATGAAATACTGAAAAAGGTACAGCTATCTTTTGTAAATCGTTACTGTCCGACCCTTTTATGATTAATCCTTCGTAATCTAGACGCCCCGTTAACTTCTTTCGCACGTATCGACTCTGTCCTGCTTTTTGTCTTACGCGCACTGCCTCTCTCCATCTTGAAGCCACCTGAGAACTCCAATGCACCTGTAAGCCTTCCATCAAAATCCCGAGTCGTTCTCGATTGTTTGGGCCTTCTTGTTTCGGGGTTCTATGTGGTGGATCTGGTAGAGCGAGATTAATACTCGCTTCTTGGTAAATTCCCTTCAAAGCGCTAAGCGCCTCTCGGACCGAATAAGAAATTATTCCCCTATCTGAATAATCGTCGAATGTAAAAGATCGAACCAGTGTGTCATATTTGAAAAGTTGTTCCCATAATTCGGGACGTAAAGGTTCGGGATCAATTGGAATATTCAGCGTTCTAGTTTCAGATTGAAACTCCAATTCCATGCCGTTTTCTTTGAGTTTACGAGTCCACTCCAACCAATCTGCGAACGAGCCTAAGCTATCTGCTCCACTGAGTCTAGGAGAAACGAATACAGAAACAGGTAGACCATCTGTGTTAACACTAATGCTTCTAGGCATTATAGTTAAAAATATGGAATGTTCTATTACCATGGTTTTGATCAGCCTCCTGCGAATGCAAGGGCATATTCACTCCACATTTCGGACTTATTGAACAAATCACCAAATGTCGGATCGCCACTTCCACCAAACGCACGTTCGACAGTCAGTTCTACCGATTTGTGAAAAAGTGCCACATGAACACTTACTGTAAGCGTAGCACGACCATATGCCTTGTCTTCATTCTCATCATAGGTGAAACTCATGTTAAACTCTACTGATATTTTGATTAAGCCAAGAACGCAAAGATTACCACCCATTCGAAGATAGCCTGAAAGTACAGTCGTTAAATCCATGCTAGTTTCCTTGCGTTGCAATGAGATGTAAATTCCCGCCATAATGTGAACTTCGCCACTGGCTACACCAATATCAAGAGCTGCGGCTGCTCCAAATTCCAAGGCTGCTTGAAGCTCCTTTATACCAGCAGTATCTAGTTGCAGAGCAAAAAAACCACCACCGCCAAATAGGCTGACAGTCAACAGAAATGGATGGGCCCGTTCTGAAACGTTGAAGTTTAAGACAGGCTTTCCGTCAATGAATGGCAGCGTGAGTGATGCCCCTAAACAAACATCCCTGAGATTGAAAACGCCTACCGTAACAGGAGGCAATGAGGTTGTGAAACCCGCTCGAATTCCAGGTGGATCATATATCAGGTCAAGTGATGCCCCTTCACCGAACAGTCCGGGAGGAATTGCACTGCGAATATCCTCCACGAATTGTAGATCTCCACCGAACTCCAATGGCGTCTTTTCATTAAGCAGTACTTTCACGTCAGTCTTGTTTTCGCTGTTCGATAAAAAGCTAAACTCAGTAAAATTAATGTTGACTGATCTGAGCACGCTTACCTGGAAATGATCTAGTCTGCCAGTAAAATTGTAATTGACGTCCTTAAGGGTCCCACTCACAGGTTTTGTTATGGTGCTGTGAATACTGAGTTTGGGTGTTTCATCTTTTTTATTGAAAGCGGCAATACCGTCGAGTTCTAAATGATCTACAATGTCCGGCTCCCAGTTGAGTTCAGTGATTAACTGCTTTTTTCCACTATGGTCCTCATACGTGGTCAACTTCGGTGCATTCTTGTCGATTCTGGTCGAATCACTGCGTATTAATTCGAAGAGATTGAAAGTACCAAAAAGCTGAGCTGTGACTCCTGCGAAAAATTCAGCTGGATCGAATTTATTATTGATGGCATCCTCGATTTTTCCTGCAAGGGGTCCCAACTCGCTTGAAATAATTGAAATTCCCATGTTTGGTGTAGCAATGCCTCCAGCCTTATCAGAACTAAATGTCACTTTTAGTTTGTCTGGAACCATTAGAGAGAACGGATCGTCGGGCTTCAAACTGGAGGGATCTTCTTTTACAATTTCCGCAAATATCCCCCTTGACAAGTCCAAGCCTTTTTTGACATAGTCGTTGGAGTATCTAATAGTAGTCAGAGCTTCTGTGCCCAAGAGTTCTTGGATTTGAGGAATTTTAACTTCTGCCTTGCGCAATTGTGGTGATTTACCCGTATGGTCGACGACAAAGTTCAATAATTGTGTGACAAGTTGGGTGTTCATACTACTCTTAGTTGGAGATGTGTTTGGTTCAGCGAATGTCACTTTTTGCCCATAGAATCTAGCGCTTTTGAAATCAACAGCTTCTATCTTGTTATATTCCTGAGCTACAATCTTAGTTGCGTCCGGGTTGGAATCTGGAAGGTCACTTAGTGATACGAATATGAGTGGAAGGGTGAAATTTGACAAGTTCCCTGATATGTCAGTGGCAATTGCGTGAAAATCGAAGTATGTTTCAGAAGAGCTGTCCTTCTTGACTTTAATCCAAAAAGATCGATCCGTCCCTTTAAGTGGTTCGGGCTCAGCGATCTCAGGCGTGACTAAAGTAGTTAGTCGAACACGCTTGAGTGGGTTGCTTCTGTCATTAAATTGTTTTTCAGGTTCACGCACAACAATAAACATATGCTGTATCAGGTACGCAGCGACTATTCCCCCGTTCTCTTTGAATTTACGTTCTGTCACTTTGATCAAGGAAGCTCTGTGACGGAAGGGCCACAACTCACCTTCATACACTATGCGCACATAATGATCTCGTCCCTCGGCGGCGATATGCACCCATTCGGATAGGTCAAGTGATTTGATACCAGTAGCAGGAACGCTAGCCTCATCGATTAAGACCGGCGAGGGCGAGTCTACAATTTTCTGTGGGTTTTTAACCCTGAGTACTTCAAGAAGGTCTTCTACGCTGGGTTTGGGATGTACAATTTTAGGGGATACGCGTGGTGGGGTCCAGTGTCCTCGTGAATGCAACCATCCACCCAACGGTGAGAGAATAAATTGTTCCGCCACAAAGGGTTGTGGAATATAAGGGACAGTTATTTTGGTCTTGGGAAGCTTGGTGAATACCAGGTCCTTCGTAGAGTCAAGGGTGTTTGCGGCTTCAAGGGTGTTTGCGGCTTCAAGGGTGTTTGCGGCTTCAAGGGTGTTTGCGGCTTCAAGGGTGTTTGCGGCTTCAAGGGTGTTTGCGGCTTCAAGGGTGTTTGCGGCGAGAAAGAAGGGTAATTCCAAGTCCACCTCATAGCCATGAAAGGCCGAGGTAAGAACCACTATTTGATAACGATCATTGGCCGACATTGCAGTGCGCGAAAGGTATTGGTTTTTTTCTGCAGTACCAGGTACCTTGTCAGGTTTATAGTCCGGTGACCAGATAGCTCTTAGATAGGCTGGTTTTTCTAACGATATCTCTGAAGTACCAGTATCAGTTTTGGTAACCAATCTTGTATGCCACAGCTCAGTTCGCCCTTGAGAAGTAAACGGAATTAGACGCTGTTCAAATGTCACATCTCGATTAGGCGAGACTGTCAACCCATATGGCATCTCTATGGCAGTATCAAGGGGTGAAGGGGGTGTGATGTCCGGTGCACTTTCAATCTCGTCGACCGTCGGCTCTGGGCCTATTCCTGCTATAGGACTCAGATTGAGCTCCATATTCGACCAATCGATTAATCCTTGTAAAGAAAACGGTATATGCGCTTCAGGAGGTACTTGAAAGACTAGTCGACTAGGCCGCCCTAGCAAGGCATTAGCAATTCGAGGAGGACTAGGTTGGCCAGGTAAGTCCAATGAGTCGTCCAGTAAGTAGAGTATAGGTATTCGAGGAGGACTAGGTTGGCCAGGCATACCCTTACCTGGATCAATCGGCTTGCTATTGGCGTCAGCTGGCTCAATACCACTAGCTTCAAAATATGCTGCTTCGGCTATGGTTTGAGGAGGAAAAATGACAGACATATACGCTGGCTTGTGAGGATCTTCTACTACCAAGGATGGAGGTATGTTGAGATCATTGGATTCCAGACGTAAGTTGGTCGTTTCGATTCGTAAATTAAGTAGATCATCTGGCCGCAGGAGATCTATTTTCATTCCTACGATAAAACCTCTTTGTAGTGGTTTGGTAAAATGTAATTAACAGATCCCTTTGCATGGGATAATTTTACATTCACTATTTTCAATATTGGCTCGGAGACAGTATTTGAAGACTGAATAAGTAATTCGTGCAAAAGTGTTTCAATTGGTTTTCTAAAAAAAGTCTCTTCCAAAATTTTCCTGAACGGAGCATTGTGAGACAATGCTGGCATTTGCATTAGATTTTTCCTGATATGGGAGTATAAAAGTTTTATACGGTTGAGGTCTACAGCCGGACAAAATTGAATTGTTTACAAATTGATCTTTGATTCGTGAATCCAATAAAATATAATTCTGACTAATCCTTTAGTAGTTGCCAAGTCGAATAAGCGATTGATAAGAGTACTAGACCTAATTTCTAATATAGTAACAAGCTAATCCATTATTGTGAAGTCAATCCCGACATCCCAATTTTTGCGGCGCCGAAAAATTAGACTTCTAATAAGGATGTTAAAGTAACAAACTTGAAATTGAAAAAAAGCAAAATTGAAGAATTGGCAAAGGATGTAGGCATTCTAAAACGCAAATCGAAGTTATAACAAATTAACCAAACTTGAATGATAAAGATTGTAATTCTTCTAATGCGGTGTTGCCCTACATTAAAATCAGTAAAGGTCTTCCTTTTCTATTTCTAAAATCATTGCAAGGAAATCGTTTTGTATATTTGGAGTGTGAAAGAATCAATTCTACCCTTACGCGATACTTATGGATTACTAGGCCAACGATTTAATTTTCAAGTCGTTATTAATCTTTATTGTAATTTCAAGTTATTTTTACTTGAGTGATTTGCGAGTTTCATTCATTTTATACAATCAGTTTTCCTTTTTCTGTGAGAATGGGTCAGTGTTATACCCGCTTAACCCAGTTTCCAAATTTAGTAAACCATGAGCCGTTTTCGATTTATCACCTTGCAAATCCTTCCAATCTTCCTTTAGCTTTTCGATATTTGCATTTGCATTCACTTTATTTCCGGCGTTTACCTGTGACATTGGCCCTGGGAAATCAAAGGGCCCAAATGATTTCGTACATTCTTTACTGGGATTTAGCTCGTCATGTATAGTGTTTCCGTTTTGATCTTTAAGAGTAATTGTTACTGTTCCACTGAATCTACTAAAGCTTGCACTCCCATAAGAGTAGGAATCTATATTGTGACACTCGGCGCCCCCTGCATCATCAAAGAGATGTTTTCTTAACTCAACAAAAGATGGTCCTAGCGGCCCACTCGTTCTTAGGATTCTGGCCTGGTCCGTCTCCGCCCCAATAGGCCCTGTCACTACTTCGTAACTAATAGGTTTTGGATCCGTGAATAGATCGATATAGACGTCATTCATAAGGTTCAGGTGTAAGTCCGCAGTTAGGAATATAACGTTCTTGATTTCGTTATCTCTAATGAAGTTGAGTATTTCTGAGCGTTCTGCTGCGTATCCCTCCCAACTATCATACGGTAAAACGAACGTCTGTTGAATGGATACTGATGTGACCACGAATTTGAATTTAGTTTTAGAATTTAATAACGCATCTTTGAACAGTGATTTCTGTTCTGCTCCTAACATTGTCCTGTCAGGATCGTTTATTGCTGCAAGACAGCCCGCGGGAGGTTGTGGTGGGATTGGCAGGAGGGCTCGTATTGATGTTGGTAACGTGGGTACTAGGTCTGCTTGATTGCCAACCTGACACTGTGATTGCACGTTTGCACTCCTGCAAGTGCGTGTATCGAGTATAATCAAGTCAACATCTTTACCCCAATGTTTTACTTTAAACTGAGTTGGGCCTGCACAATCGGGATCTGATGTCGAGTGCAGCTGTCCTATAGGCATGTATTCATTAAATGAAGTCTTGCCTATTTGAAAAAATGCGGGGTCTACTGTTTGTCCAGCCCAATCGTTACGCACCTCATGATCGTCCCAAACAGGATACACGGAAGTAGACTTCAAAAGGTCATGAAGCGCTGGCACGTCACGAGAATCTTTGTATATTTGCCTAAACTCACCAAGGGTCAGTGCTTCTGGAATAAGCCCAGTAGCCCTCTTGTCTGAATAGATGGTGTCTCCCAAGTAAATAAAGAAATCAGGATTTTCAGACCTTACTGCATTAAGAGACAACCAATCTCCAAAATAACGATTACCATTAATTTTACTAACGTCTGTATCACCTGACCAGGTAAAGTGAACGGACGCTTTCTTATCCTCTAGGGGTGAGGTCTTGAAAGTCCCAATCTCGCTTATGGTACTCCCTACAGTAAACCTGTAGTAGTAAAGTGTATTAGGTTTTAATCCTTCAGCCAAGGACTTGGCGGTAAAGTCAGAATCACTAGTAGCGTGGACACTATCTTTGAAATCAAGTTTTATAAAGTTTGGGTGTTTAGACACTTGAACGTTGAGTAGACTATCCTTGTCAGTTTGTGCCCACAGAACTGCACTTTCTGAAGTGACATCCCCACTTGCAACTCCATGTATAAATTGTATTTGGGGTGTGTCGGCGTGAGCGGCCACTATGGAAAGTGGCCCCATTATCACTACCGTCATGAGTAATGTAACTACATAGGTTCTCATACTAGCCGTACAGGTTACTACCATCTTATGCGAGAATGCATATGATTGATGAATTATATGAAATTGGATTAATTATTTATGTACTGTATATAGGTACAATGTAGTTGGTAAATTTTAACTAAACAGAAATGTTTTTGTCACATCATAGCAACTCTTTTGAGATTATATCTTTGAAATAGTAAACTGAGCAATTTAATCCCTGTGACGACAGCAAGAACAGCAACACTAGCAGATACGTATGTTATTTTATCTCATTAACAGATAATTTTAATGACTACGGGGCTGCCCTTAATTTATCTATGAACTTGCGATCTCTATCATCCGCGGACTTGAATGATTGGATTGGTAACACATCCCATTTTATTAATCCCCACACAGGTAGATCCGATAAAATATCACCAACTTGTTCATTTGATGTTGCTTCGAGTATAAAGACGACTTCTCGTTGACCGGCCAAACAACCTCCAGTTATTTTCTTATCCTTTACCCATTTCATCAGTAACTTATGACTAGGGTGAATTATTTTATCCCATAAAGGAACAATGTCTTTTGGAGACGCTGATGGATTATCTAAGAACCTTCCTCGAACTAAGTACTGCATAATTCTACCCGATACAAACTTGTTATTAAATATGTTCTATTGAAGCCAGCCAAAAAAAATTCCTATATTTTAAAAAAAGGAATCTTACAACTTAGTAGAATCCTGCTTTTTGCTCTGATATCGTCACGCACCCTTCCGGCCAGCATACTCAAATACAATTTTCGATGATCATGAATTGTTAGTTGAATAATTCATGTTATAATTAGACATAACGTTGTGTTGGTATAGTATTCATTCATTTTCAATCAATCCATTAACATATCCCGTTTCAAGCATCAAAAGTGAATACAAGATATTTGCTATATGTGTCCGGAGTATTGATTCTACTGTTATATCTCCGTCTAAATTTGTCTGAGTAGTGTATATGACATTAGTAATGTTATTTCCAGATATAATCAATCTGAATTTTTCTATGATTTCAATCTGGTCGTCTTGAGTGTTTGTTTTAAATGCTATCTCTTCATTGATTTTATCAATTGATATTTTTCTTGTGATTCCAATAAAGAATTCAGGAAAAAGTTGTTCTAAACGCGTATCCTTAAGGGCACGGTAGATCAGGTCTGGTGGAACACGTATGCTCACAGTTTTTGAAATCACACCCATATTTACTAATATGTGTTATATCTTTTTCATATATTATATCTTGTATCTCGCTCCCAAATACGAATAACCATGCCGAGTTTGAGCACCTACGTCTAGTCCTAGCAGATACGGGTGATCCCGTGGTTGGTCACCTGCTTTACTATCTGGGACCTTCGGTGATTTATGGGTATATTGGTCTGCTATTTTTATTGGAACTTCAATTGTCGCTTTATTTCTATAAAGAAAATTTGTATGGAAGTGAATGATACATATTGTTACTAAAACTCAGTAGGTCCGAGTGCGGTGGAATTGATAACGGTAGCATCCTAATTTTGGAACCCTTGGTGTTTTTGGCTGGCGTTCTATTAATCGAAATTTTACACAATTTTACTTCCAGGTCAAGTGCTGGGAATGTTGCCTAAGTTTTTATATTAAATTAGAGGATAAACACTTATCATAACGATTCAATAAGAAATTAAATATATGCCAATAACGATGCCATCAACATTACTCGTATCGGCCTTTAATGGCAAGAAACTTTTGGTTGTTATGACACTACTGGCTGTCACATTAATGATAGAATCGCAAATTGGCTACATTGCTGACTTTATTCCTGAACAGTTAAGCTCAAGCCAAGGAATTGCAGGATTCATCGGCATATGGATAATATTCACGGTTACTCAGTACTATATTTTGGCATTTGTTAAATTTAATAATAGAGGAAGCGCATCTAGAGCCTCGTTCGTCTGTAATGTACATAAGGCTGTGACTGTTACACAGTACCTTTTGGCAGGGATAATTGCATTTGTTATTTTACAGATACTTCTCACTCAACAGTACGATACTGTAATGCTGAGTGTTGTCCTATCAATTAGTTATGGACTTTGGATCGTAACTTTAAGCCTGTTAGCAATAACTTTTTTCTCATGGTATAGTTTGCGGAAGGAAAAAAACTTAATGGTATTGATTCTTGCTATGTCTATGATTGCGTACGTTGTGAATGGAGCTCTCGGTTTATACTTTAACGCTGATCTATTAATGCAGCAGAAGCCAATAATAAGAGAAGGTGACGTGGCGGTCTTTACTGTTCCTAGTATTAGTGCAGAATTAGAAGATATAATGAATATTGTGTATGACATAGCAAGCACCATTGCTTATGTTTTAACTTGGATTGGAGCTGTCATGTTACTGCGACCATATGTGAAAAGTTTCGGGAGAATAAAGTTCTGGGTTATTATGGTCACTCCTATGGTCTATTATCTTATTACATTTCCACTAGAAACTCTAGGCATCTTAACGTATGAGGATCCTGAGACGGCTATTAGAAATATTCTAATATTTACGCTAGCTGCCGCCTTTACTGGAATCATATTTGGGTATGCATTTCTATCCGTTGCTCGAACTTTGCGATTGGGTAGTCCTGTGAGGAATCATATGATAATTGCTGCGTACGGTTTCCTTCTGTTCTACATTGCAGGATCAGCTAGTGTAAATCAGGCTGCATATCCACCTTATGGACTTGTATCTATAGCCTTTATTGGATTATCCTGTTACATGATATACAGCGGTCTCTACCTTTCAGCTGTATCTGTTTCCCAGGACATGTCTCTGCGCAAATCAATTAGAGAATCAGTAATTGAGCAGTCAAAATTATTGCATAACATTGGTACTGCAGAGATGGAAAAAAGGGTAGAAAAGCAAGTACTATCTATGGCAGCAAAAACATCGAAGGCGCTAGCAGAGGAGACTGGAGTTCAAACGTCATTGAATGAGGATGAAATGAAAGACTATGTGGAACTTGTAATTAATGAGATTAATAAGAAACCAAACCTATAAGCAGTGTTCAATCGGACTGATAATTTTAGGAACTTTGAATTCAGAACCGTTTAAGATTTGGGGATTGGTCGGTTGTGAATCAAAATTGACATATTTTTTTGATTCATCATACCATTAATTTTCTAAACATGGAATATCATGTGAAATAGTAGTCATATTTTTTAATGCGACACTCAGTCGATTACTACAATTTTTGTATCTACATTTAATCACTTGCACACTCATTACCCAAGTTATGTTTTGTCTTTCTTAAAAGTTACTTGCTATTGATAAAATTCAATATGCATTCTATGTCTAACTTCTAAATGCCTTGACCTAGCGTTACATATACATCAATAGAATGTATCAAGATATATCATAATATTTTCTTTAAAGCTTTAGGTTATTATTTCGGATCAATAATCCGGAATGAGTGTGGGCACTTACCACGTAATAATGACATGTAGAAATTCCGAAAAGTTTCTTGGAGCTGCTATTCTATCCATAATTAATCAAAGCATCAAGCCAGAATACGTTATAATAATAGATGACGGTTCAACGGATAATACTCCTGCCATTTTAAAAGAAATTAAATCAAGATATAGGAATGTTTCTATTATTACTAACCCCGATTTTGGATATGATATTGGAAGAGTCGTTTTTAGTTGGAATAAAGCGATTAAATTAGCAAAGGAGTTAAATCTACCAAAAACAGATTATCATATGATAAGTAGTGATGATGTACGTTACGAGTTTGAATATGCCGAAAAAATTTTGAAATATATGGACTCCGATCCCTTGATTACTATCGCCTCTGGCGAATATAATAATGATAATTCGAGCAAACCGCGAGGTAGCGGTCGTTTTATTAGGAACTCCTTCTTGTTTTCGGTTCATGGGTACTATCCTGAAAGGGTTGGCTACGAATCAGCAATCTTATATAGCGCATTAAAGAATCGCTTAAAATATTTAGTAATCCCTGAGGCCCATTACGTACATTCAAGGCAACTAGGAGTGAATCATCATTTTCACGACTGGGGTCAAAGTATGCGGAGTCTGGGTTATCATCCCATTTTTGCATTTTCCAGATTTGTCAAGTATTTTTTGTTAGGAAGGCCGATTGGAAGATTGGGTGCTCTTCGTATGTTTTATTATTACTTATCCTTCAAACCAAAAGATGAAGGATATTACAGTATGTATGATTCTGAACTTCGAAGATTTGTAAGGTTGATGCAACTTAAAAGGATAAAGGGATATATCGGATTATGACATCCTAATTAGGTTCCTTTCCACACAGAATGTGAACTTATGCATTGAAAAAATTATTATGCAGGAGGAAACAAATCGTAAATAATTTCAACAATTAATTGATTGCCAAAATCTTATTTGGAAAAATTCATTTGAAGGATCACTATTTTTGCCATGGGATTTCTATTACCAACCATTAGTCCTGCAATATGGTACTATCAATTTATATAAATAATTCTTAATTACGTTGCAGAATAACTTCGCTTATATTATAAATCATATCTATAGGTATACTTTTTCTCGAGTTTTCAATAGTATAATTTGATCATTTAAGTGCATCTTTACTTGGCTCACCATTTTCTAATCTGAGTTATATCTACAATAAGACTTTAGTAAAACATATTCTTATTTCGGATATAGGCCTATGAGGATAGCTCACATAAATAACACTTCAGGAGTGGCATCTACTATTTCTCGTCAACAAAACAAAGAAAATCACATTTCTGAGGTATTTTTATTCAATAAGTCGAATTTTAAAGCATTTGGAGGACGGAAATTTAATTATTACTCTCCCTTTTCACGATGGAAATTTTTCAGGGTGATAAATGAATTTGAGCTATGGCATTATCATCATCCCTATGGTTCCCTTAAGAAAAGTCTTGAAAAGCGCAAGGGTGATCGGTTATATGTAAAACATTATCATGGGTTTGAGTTAAGACAAAGTCCCGATCACGAATTTTGTCTAGTATCCACACCCGATCTTTTAGAATATGCGCCGAATGGAAAATGGCTCCCCAATCCCATTGATATAGATCTAATCAAATCTATTCCCAGTAGTAGTAATGATTCTACACACAGTAAAGGGAATATAAGAATAGGATATTATCCAAAATTGTACCAGAAAGATATGTGTTCTTCCGAGCAAAGGTTAACAGAATCTACACTTATGAAGTTACAACATACAGGTGGTTGTATTCTGTCACCTATCATTGGCCTCTCAAGTGTAGACGCTCTGTTTGAAATAGGTAAATGCGATATTATTGTAGGAAAAATTTTGCCGACAATAGGATGGATTGGAAGATTTGAATTGGAAGCTATGGCATTAGGTAAACCCGTTATTGCTCATGTCTCCGATGTTCTTTATGAGAAATATAAACCTCCTGTACATAGGACTAGTCCGAAAACTCTTAAACAAGATTTAGAATATTTAATTGAGGAAACAGATTACAGAAAGCAATTAGCAAACTCTGGTCTCGTTTACGTGATGAAATATCACTCACCTGAATGTATTACTGCTCAACTTGATAATTGGTACAAGAAACTATGTTGACACTTCATGAGAAAAATGAAGAGAAAAGTAAAATGAGATGAGGTTGTATGAGATCAAAACTCCAATATCTAAACGAATAGAGACATTCATTTCCTCTCTAGGGTGCTTATAATTTGACAAATGATCCGTTCTCTAGTATAAGTTATCTATTTTATGAAAATTAATTAAGCTGTGAAAATTTTAAACGAAGCCATAGTTTAAAATTTATGTCATTAACACATCTGATAAGCTCTGAGAATATATTTTTCATAATTTTCCCACAACAGATTTGATCTCGCAAACTCAAAAATTCTCAATCTTTTTCTATATAACTCGTCCAAATTTTCTTTGAAATAACTTAATTGTAAAGCAAGTTGATTATAATCTTCAAATGTCAGACAATTGTCTAGTAAATATTTGCTTACTGGCTTAAGAGATATTGTACACATAACAAATAAACCTGCATGTGCATATTCATACGCCTTATTTGGACTACTGTATACATGTGCCCAGTGATTCTTCCAGGGTATCAGTCCAATAGAGTGTTTGGACATTTCATCAAACATGGAGTGTCGAGAAAGAAAACCTGTGTGACTGATCTTCGAAAAAGCAGAAGGTTTTCTTTCCCAGCCAATTATACTAAGAGAACCTATATCCTTAGTACTAAATAAGTCAATAAAACCCTCTATGTTTTTTTGAGGAAATTTTATCTTATTTTGGTCGTCAGTTCCTGCATA
>Ga0075418_10004026_pt1 | contig 16734 bp, 15 predicted proteins | sample SoiMetdeltSBSDD2_FD_81776 | JGI IMG/M metagenome (GOLD analysis project Ga0075418, IMG submission 81776) | Bulk soil microbial communities from a Populus tree surrounding site in Tennessee, USA - Soil MetaG P. deltoides SBSDD2 | ecosystem: Environmental > Terrestrial > Soil > Tree plantation... | reverse complement strand
TGGTAGTCGGAGCCGCCGGTCGCGACCAGTCCGTGCTGGCGGCACAGACCACGGTAGGCGTTGATCTGGGCCACCGAGTGCTCCGGATAATACGTCTCGATGCCGGCCAGCCCGGCGGCGACCAATTCGGGAATCATCTCGTCGCGGTCGGCGAGACCGGGATGCGCGAACACCGGCACGCCGCCGGCGCGCTGGATCACGCCCACGGCGTCCACCGGAGTGAGCCGCCGCCGCGGAACGTTGGCCGGGCCCCCGGCGTGCAGATAGCGGTCGAACGCCTCGCGCACCGACTTCACGTAGCCCCGCGCGATCATCGCCTGGGCCACGTGCGGCCGGCCCGGTGAGCCTTCCTTGCAGACGGCGAACACCTCGTCCGCCGTCAGCGGCAGGCCGAGCTCCGTCAGCCGGTCCACGATGCGGTGCACGCGCGCGACGCGCTCGGCGCGCTGCTCGCGCAGAAAGTCCTGGAACCACGGAGCCCGCCAGTCCATGCAGTACCCCAGCACGTGGATCTCGGCGCCGGGCACATCGCAGTTGATCTCGAGTCCGGGCACGATCTCGATGCCGTGACGCGCCGCCTCGTCCATCGCCTCGACCAGCCCCTCGGTCGAATCGTGATCGGTGATCGCCAGCACGCTCACCCGATGCCGCGCGGCCAGCCGTACCAGCTCGCGCGGGGACAGCGCCCCGTCCGAGGCGGTGGTGTGCGAGTGCAGATCGACGCGGATCTCGGTCACGCGCTCAGCGGCCGAAATCCGTGAGGAAATTGAGGATGGTGCGCACCGCGCAGCCGGTGCCGCCCTTGGGCGCCAGCGGCGTGTCCTTCTCGAGAAACGCCGGACCCGCGATGTCGAAGTGGGCCCACGGCCGCTCGCCGGCGAACTCCTTCAGGAACAGCCCGGCAGTGATCGCCCCGCCGCCGCGCGGTCCGACGTTGTTCATGTCGGCCACGTCGCTCTTGAGGTTCTCGCGGTACTCGTCGACCAGCGGCAGCCGCCACACCCGCTCGCCCGCCGCGTCGGCGGCGGCCAGCAGGCGCTTGGCGAGGTCATTGTTGTTGGAGAACAGACCGGAGACGAGCGGTCCCAGCGCCACCACGCAGGCGCCGGTCAGCGTCGCCATGTCGACGATCTCGTCGGCGTTGATCTTCTGGATCGCGTAGCAGATGCCGTCGGCCAGCGTCAGCCGGCCCTCGGCGTCGGTGTTGCCGATCTCGATCGTGGTCCCGTTCATCGCCCGGAGCACGTCGCCGGGACGGATGGCCGAGCCGGAGGGCATGTTCTCGGTGGCGGCGATCAGGCCGTGGACTTCGACCGCCGGCTTGAGCGCGGGCAGCGCGCGCATGATCCCGAGCACGGCGGCCGCGCCCGACATGTCGTCCTTCATGCGCAGCATGCCCTCGGCGCTCTTGAGGTCGAGGCCGCCGGAGTCGAAGGTGATCCCCTTGCCGATGATCGCAACCTTCTTGCGATTGCGGCCGGAGGGCGTCCACGACAGGTGGATGAACTTGGGCGGCTGCTCGCTGCCGGCCGCCACGCCGAGAAACGCGCCCATGCCGAGCTCCTTGCAGTCGTCGCGCTCGAGCACCTGCAGCTTGACCCTGCCGGCCTCGGCGATGTCGGCCGCGACCTCGGCCAGGTGCGTGGGGTGCACGTCATTGGCCGGCGCGTTGATCAGGTCGCGCGCGAACCACGTCGCCTCGGCGAAGATCTGGCCGCGCCGGGCGCCCTCGGTCGCCTCGCGCCGGTAGCGGCCGTCGGGCTCGGCCAGCCGCAGCGTGTCCACGTGCTTGTCGGTCTTCTCGCGCTTGTACCGGTCGAAGGTGTACGTCCCGAGGATCGCCCCTTCCACCACCGACTGCGCGCGCTGGCGGGCCGGCAGACGGTCGCCCAGCACCTCGATGGCGACGTTCTTCGCGCCGAGGTCACGCGCGCGACGCACACCGGCGGAGGCGGCGCGGCGGATCGACTCGGCGGTCGTGTCACGGCGGCGGCCGAGCCCCACCACCACGACGCGGCGGGACGGCAGCGTGCCGTTGGTGTGAATGTGGGTGACCTGGCCGATCTTGCCCTGGAACTTCTCGGCTTCGAGCACGTTGCGCACGGCGCCGCCCGCGGCCTGGTCCACGCGGCCGGCCGGATCGCGGAGCTTCTTTTCCTCGGCGTAGACGCCGACCACCACGGCGTCGGCGCCGAGGGAGGCGAGGGATTCGTTCACGACCGAGACGTTCATGGATGCCTCCGCTCGGCGAGCGCCTGCGCCCGCCGGATCATGTCCAGCAGTCCATCGGTCGTGTCGAGTCGCTCCACCTCGTCCACCTCCACCCAGCACGCCTCGTCGGCGTCGCTGGCCGCGCACAGCGTTCCCGATTCCGGAAATGCGACGTAGTCGACCAGCACCCAATGATATCGAATATGCCCTTCACCATCGCGCACGACGCGGTCCAGGACCCCGGCGACCTCGCCCACCCTGATCTTCAGGCCGCACTCTTCCTCGATCTCGCGCTGGACCGCTTCCCGCGTGGTCTCGCCCAGCTCGACCATGCCGCCGGGCAGGCTCCACTTGCCGTACGAGGGCGCCTTGCCGCGACGGACGAGCAGCACGCGACCGCCGTCCAGCACGACCGCGCCGACCCCGACACGGGGGACGCTCGGATACTCCCGCCCGTCGCTCACGCGGGCGTGGCGAGCCACGCCGGGCTCGCGTAGCGGTCGGTCACGAGGGTCGTCACGTGCTCCATCTCCTCTTCCGATAGACCGCCGGGACGCACGGCCAGGCCGTGCTCCTCCTCGAAGGCCTGTGTCAACGTCTCGGCGACCTCGAAGAACGACGGCCGGTGTCCGAGCGCCGCCTCCAGCGTGGTCAGCGTCGCCAGCGGATCGCGCGTGGTCGGGAACAGCGCGCGCACGCGCGGCTCGTCGATGCCGAGCAGCACCGCGCCGTGCTGCAGGAACGAATCGCCCTGCCGGCGCTGCGCGCTGCCGACGATCTTGCGACCGCCCACCTCGATCTCGAACACGCCGGTGCGGGCGAAGCAGAACGCGGGGACCGGCCCGGCCGGCGGGCGCTCGGGGACCAGCTCGGCGGGCGCGCCGAGCGCGCACAAGCCGCGCAGGAGGGCGGCGCCGATCCAGCGGTAGGTCTCGAGCAGATCGGAGCCGATCCCGAGGTCGCCCGCGGTGGCGGCCACGCTGTAGGTCAGCTCGCGCTCGGGCCCGTCGTGGTAGATGGCGCTACCGCCGGTCGGCCGGCGCACCAGGCCGACGCCGAGGCTTCGGCAGGCGTCGAGGTCGACGTGACGATCGAGCGGCTGGCCGTAGCCGAGCGAGACGGTCGGCGGCGCCCACGCGAAGAAGCGCAGTGTCGGCGGCGACGCTCCGGTCTGGCGACTGCGCCAGATCGCCTCGTCGATCGCCATGTTGGTGGCGCCGTCGGCTGGCTCGGTGATGAGCAGCCGCCACGCCCGTGCGGTCATCCGTTCACCTCGCAGCGCTCGCGCGCTCGGGTAACCATATCACGCTCGGGGAGCCGGCCCGTTCGCCCCGGTCCGAGGGCCGGCCGACGCTCGTCAGTCGGGCGGCGAGGGCGCGCCGATCGTCGGCCGCCGGCCGACCGCAAAGAGCGCCAGACCGATCGCGATCCACACGAGCTCACGCAGGCGCCGCACCAGGCCGAACGCGATGCCGTTGGCCGCGCTGAGCCCGAGCGCGACGAAGGTGACGGCGAAGCCGCCCTCCTGGACGCCGAAGCTGGCCGGGACGAGGAAGGTGGCGAAGCGCACGCCGGTGCCGAACGCCTCGATCACCGTCGCGGTCGCCAGCGATACCGGGATGCCGAGGAACTTCAAGATAAGGTACGCCTCGATCGCACCCAGCAGCCAGGCCACCAGGTGGAACGCGATCGAGAGCGTCAGGCGGCGCGGCGTGTGACGGTAGAACGTGCGCAGGGTCCGGTCGACGCAACCCGCGGTGGGAGCGGCCCCCTCCGTCCACACGCCCAGCCCCTCGAGCTTCCCCACGCTCCAGCCGACCACGCCCCGCGTCTGCACCACGATGAAGGCAACCAGCGCCAGCACCTCGAGCCCGAGCAGCCACTGCATGCCGAGCAGCAGCGGCGAGCGCCCGAACCCCAGCGAGGCCACCGCGATCCCCAGCAGCAGGAACACGCCCTGGGCCAGGGTGATCGTGGTCTTGGCAATGATTACCGACGGCACGCTCACGTCGAGCGGTAATCGATCGCGCAGCAGCCACGCCTTCACGCCCTCGCCGCCGAGCGCGGCCGTCGGCGTGACCAGGTTGAAGGCCTCGCCGACCAGCCGCGTGCGCATCAGCACCAGGAAGGGCACCTGGTCGCGGAGGAACGCGTAGCGCCAGCCGAGCGTGTCGAAGATCATCACCGGGATCGCCGGGAAGAGCAGGATCACCACGAAGCGCCAGGACAGCTCTCCCAGCGAGGCGAAGACGGCCGCCGCGTCGTTCCCGAACACGAGGGCGATGAGGAGGCCGACACCGAGCACAAGGAGGACGAGGCGCAACCAGCCCACCGGTGAAGCTTAGCCCTCAACTTTCGCGGTACAGCAACAGCAGCACGCCGATCACCGTCATCGCCGAGGCGGCCAACCGCCCGGACAGGCGCCCCTCCGGGGCGGCCAGGCGCAGCTGCAGCCAGCGGCCCCAGCCCACCAGCACGGCCAGCACGCCGATCGGCGCGTGGGTGAGCTCCATCAGGAACTCCGTCTTGAGATTGAGGCTGGCGTGCGAGTGGGTGAGCAGCAGACCACCCCCCACCGCGCACAGCAGCGGGAACAGCAGCGCGCAGCGCGGGGCGCTCAGTCGGCCCGTGCGCACCATCCACTCGAAGAGGCCGAACACGATCACCAGCATCACGAAGATGCGGTGCTGCAGCACCGAGGGCTGGGCCATCCCCTCCCAGAATCCCTGTGGGCCGAGGGGCCATGCGCCCGGGTCGTTGCGCACGAGCATGAAGGCGGCCAGCCCCAGGAACACCAGGGGCCAGTGGCGCGCCCACGCGACGCCGGCCAGCTCGGTCAAGGACAGCAGCCCCATCAGCAGCACGAACAGGCCCGAGATGTGGTGGTTGTACTCCGACCAGGCGCGGTCGGCATCCGTCCGCGGCGCATCGGGATCGTCGTAGGGCAGCGCCGCGTGCGGCGGCGACACCAGGCTCGGCATGCGCGGCACGAACTGTCGAGCCACCTCGGTAGGCGTGGCGCGATCGGCCACCACGTCGATGGCCGGCGGCAGCGACGTGAGCGACGCCGCGGCGAACAGCACGGTGACGCCGATCCCGAGCTCCACCTCCACGAAGCGGCGCAGACGCAGCGACGTGACCGGCTCGGCCGGATGCAGCCGGCGCACCGCGCGATTGTTGAGCGCCCCGAGCACCAACGGTCCACCGAGCAGCACCGCCTTGGTCGTCACCATGAGCCCGTAGGCGGTGCCCACCAGCGCGCGCAGTCCATCCACGTAGCTCACGGCCAGGGCGCCGCCGGCCACCACCAGCACCCCGACGGCGACGAGGGCCAGCATGGAGAAGCGCTGCACGATTGCCGCCGGCGCCGGCGACGGCCCGCGACGGAACGCCACGACGAGGAGGCAGAGCAGACCGCCGATCCACGCGGAGGCCGCCACCTGGTGCAGGGCGTCGAGCGCGAGCAGCATCGCGCGATGGTCCAGGCGCGCCGCGGCGTGGCTCGTCCAGGCCGCGCTGATCATCATGGCCGTGGTGCCACCCAGCAGCAACGGCCACCACGTGCCCACGCGCGGCGCGCGCCGCACCGTCAGGGCGGCGATCACCAGCACGAGCGCGGCCAGCGCCCGGGCCACCGTGGCCCGGAAATACTGCGTGGTCACCAGCCGCGCGGTCAGCGTGCCGGGCGGCACATCGAGCGCGCCGGCCAGCAGCGCCAGCATGCCCCCCTGGGCGAGGACGACGACGGCGGCGCCGGCCGCCACGAGGGTCCACACCCGCACCGCGCCGCTGTCGTCCTGGCGAGCGCGGAGGACGACCAGCGCGAAGACGACTCCGCCGATCGCGACGGCCTGGCCGGTCAGCGTCAGGCCGCGCAGGAGGACGTCAATGAATCCGGCCACGTCTCATGGCGAGGTAGAGGGCCAGGAGCGCGAACGCGGGCGTGCCGACGGAGCTGACCAGCAAAAACCAGCGCGCGTGGCCGAACGCCGACAGCAGCACGACCACGTAGATGAAGTCGCGGCTGGCCAGGGTCCCGGCCAGGCGTCCGGACCACGCCTCCGGCAGGGCGCTGTCCTCGACGGTGTGGCGGAACATGAGGGTCGCCGAGGCCAGCGTGCCGGTGATCGCCATCGCGCCGAGCGCCAGCGGCCACGCGGCGCCCACGCTCCAGCTCCACTCGACCGCGAGCGCGGCGAACACCGCCACGTGCACGACGTTGTCGCCCCAGAAATCGAGCACCGCGCCCCCGGGCGACTCCAGAAACTTCAGCCGGGCCAGCTCACCGTCGCAGCCGTCGAGGATCGAGTGCGTGAGGAAGAGCAGCGCCCCGGCGAGCTGGAAGGCCGGCGACGGCGAGAGAAACGCCAGCGCCCCCAGCAGGCCGAGAGCCACGCTGATCAGCGTGATGGCATTCGGAGTCACCGAGGTCTCGCCGAGGCGGCGGGTCACGGCCAGCGACACGCGCCGCTCGACGTGGCGCGACATGAACCCCTCGTTGCGCTTGATCAGGCTCTGCAGCAGCCACGACTCGGTGCCCCCGATCTCAGACGCGGAGCTGAGGGATCGGAGGCCGTCGGGATCCGCCGGCAGCTCCGTGGTCGTGAACATCGCACGCAGCCGCTCGAGCACCCCGTCGGCCGTACCGTCGTGGGCGGCCGTCATCGTCGCCTCGACGCGCTTGGTCTCCACGACCGCGGCCAGCGAGGCATCGACGTGGAGCGTCTCCGGCTCCAGTGGCATCTCGAGGATCGCGCGCAGCCAGCGCCGCTGCACGAGGACGTTGGCCGGCACCAGCACCAGACGCTGCGGCCCCGATCCCGACGGGACCGCATCGGGCCACGGACGGACGGCAGTGCCCTCGAGCACCGCCGCGTCGGCGGCGCCCCTGGCGGCAAACACGCACACGTACCCGGCCGAGGTCGCGGCCAGCGCGAGGCGTCGGGCCAGCGGCAACCCCAGGATGCGCACGCCGCCCAGACGCGGATCGCCGGCGCTCGGCGGCAGGATGACCAGAACGCCGGCGACGCGGGGCGGCGCGGATGGGGTGGTGACGGCGCTCAGGCGTGCTCCGCCTGGACGGGCGCGCTCGCCGGCGGCACGGGCAGCGTTTCGCCGTCGCGGCGGCTCGATTCTCGGGCAAGACTTTCCAGCAGGACGCAGAGCGAGGCCTCGGCGAGGTTGGCGCCGTCTCCACCAGCGCCCGTTGCTTCCGCCACGAACTGACCGGCGACCGGAGCAAACCAGTCGGGATGCACCGAGCCGTTGGAGAGTGCGGGCGGGCACGGCCACTGTTCGCTCTCGGCCCCGCGCGTGAGCACGAGGGTGTCGTCGCGCAGCTCGAGGGTGCCGGCCGCCCCGTCCAGGTGCGCCCAGTTACGGCGCTCGTCCGCCGCCCAGGTCAGGAGAATCTCGGCGGTCGCGTCGGCAAACGCCATCTGCACCGTCGCGGTGTCCTCGACCGACAGCGTGGCATGCCGCCGCCGCTCGAGCCGGGCGCTGAGCGCCAGGGGGCGGGCGCCGATCCAGCGCTGGACGATATAGAAGACGTGCCAGCCGTGATCGGTCAGGATGCCACCGCCAGCGACGGCCGGATCGAGCCGCCAGTTGACACCCTGCGGGTCGCGAGGCGCCGCCGGACGAACGCGCATTGTCTGCCAGGTCACGCGTCGCACCGGTCCGATCGCACCGGCCCGGACGAGCTCGGCCGCGCGCCGCACGATGGGGGCGTGGTGCCAGTTGTGGACGGTGTGCAGGACGCGCGCACGCTCGGCGGCCAGCCGGCTGACGACGTCCAGCTCGGCAGGCGAGCTGACGAGCGGCTTCTCGCAGAGCACGTGCAGGCCGCGCGTGAGCGCGCGCTCGATCAGGCCGGCGTGGCTCGAGGGCGGCGTGCAGATGTCCACGAAGTCGAGTCCGGTGTGCTCCAGCAGCGCCTCTGCGGTATCGAACCAGCGGGCTCCCGGCAGGCGCGTGGCGGCCTCGGCCCCCCGATCGCGTTGCACGTCGGTGACGGCGACGATCTCGACGCCGTCGCGGGCGCTCCAGCTTGGGAGGTGGCCGTCCAGGGCGACGTTGCCGAGCCCGATGATCGCGCCGCGCAGCATCCTACTGGAGTCCGTGTTCGCGCGTGACCACGCTCAATGCCTCGTCCAGGATCGCCAGCCCGTCCAGCGCCTGGGCCTCGGTGATCACGAGGGGCGGATTGATGCGGATCGACGGCGCATAGGACATGGCCACGAGGCCACGCCGCAGACATTCCTGGTACAGCCCCCGGGTCACCTCCCTTCCCAGTGGCTCCTTCGTGCGTCGGTCCTTCACCAGCTCGATGCCGAGGAGGAGACCCTTGCCCCGCACCTCGCCGACCACGCGGTGCTTCTCCTTCATCGCCTGCAGGCGCGTCAACATGACCGCGCCGACCCGCTCGGCGTTCTTCACCAGGTCTTCCTTGAGCACGATCTCGATGGCGGCGAGCCCGGCGGCCGAGGCTAGCGGGTTGCCACCGTAGCTCGACGAGCTGAAGCTCGGATTCGACCAGGGCTTGGCCGCGGTGACTGCGTCGCTCGAGATGACGCCGCTCAGCGGGAAGCCGCCGCCGATGCCCTTGCCGACGGTCATGATGTCGGGCACCACGCCGTCGTGCTCGGCGCCCCACATCAGCCCGGTACGGCCGAACCCGGTGATCATCTCGTCGGCCAGGAGCATCGCCCCCTGCTCCTTGGCGATCGCCTGGATGGCGCGCAGGAAGCCGGGCGGCGGCACGATGTTGCCGGCCGTGCCCTGGATCGGCTCCACGATGATCGCGGCGATCTCACCGGCCGTCTGGTTGCGGATGACGTCATGCACGTAGTCGGCGCACGCGATGCCGCAATCGGGATATTTGAGACGCAGCGGGCAGCGGTAGCAGTCGGCGTACGGCGTGGAGTGCTGGCCGGGCAGGAACGGACCCAGGTGATGCTTGAAGTCGCTGCCGAGCAGGCCGAGCACGCCGCCGGTCTTGCCGTGGAAGCCGCCCCAGAAGCCGACGATCTCGTTCTTGCCGGTCTTGGCCCGCGCCAATCGCAGGTCCGCCTCCACCGCCTCGGCGCCGCCCGAGAAGAGCTGGATGCGCGTGAGCCCCGCCGGCGTGATGGATGCCAGCAGGTCGAGAAAGCGGGCCCGCGTCTCGGTGGTGAAGCTGCCGAACGTCAGCTGCTCGGCCTGGCGCTTGAGCGCCTCCACGTAGTGGGGATGGCAGTGGCCGACCGACCCGACGCCGATGCCGGCGATGAAGTCGATGTACTCGTTGCCGTCCTCGTCGATGAGCGTGCAGCCCTGGCCACGCGCCATCGCCAGCCCGGCGTAGAGCGAGAACGACTGCGAGCCGGGGGCGATGTGCTTCTGCTCGCGGGCGACGATCTCGCGCGAGCGCGGCCCGACCTCGCGGCGCTCGCTCATGACCGGGTCCGCGCGCCGGCGAAGCGGCGCGCGAGGTGCTCGGCGATGCGCTCGGCCGCGTCCTCACGGTAGAGCGCGAAGCTCGGCCAGGCGTTGAGGTCGAGCAGCACGATACCCCCGGAGGCCGTGGCGATGGCGTCGCCGCCGTAGACTTCGAGCCCCAGCGCGGCCGCCGCCCGGCGCACCGTGCAGCCGAGCGCGACCGGATCGAGCGGGTAGCCGCGCAGCGTCTGGTTCTGGTGATAGAAGGACCGGAACCACGCCGGGGTGCCGTCGGGGCGGGCATTGCCGCCGATGCCGTAGAACTTCACGAGGTCACCCTCGACGTGCGGCTGCAGCACCGCCTGCGTGATGCCCCGGTCGGCGAGGCCGGCCAGCGCCGCCCGGGCCGCCTCCGTGCTGGCGGCGAAAGTGACATCGCCCTCCTGGGTGTTGTGGACGTCGCCCCGCTTGACCCACACCGGCAGCCCGGCCGGCGTGACGTCGGCGTCGGACGTGCCGACCAGGCGACTCTCCACGAAGGCCACGCCCGCTTCCACCAGCCGCGCGATCATCCGGTCACGATAGGTGTTGAGGACGGCGTCGGGCGCGTTCACCAGCGGGACCCCGCGGGCCGCCAGGTCGCGCAGGTGGCCGAGGATCTCGAGCCGCTCGCACATGAAGAACACGGCGCGCGGGCGCTCAACGGGGGGCCAGACGATCTCTTCCGGGCTCTGGATCAGGACGCGGAACCCGCGGGCTTCGAGGTGCTTGCCCGTCAGCCTCAGGATCTCGCTGTCGTCCGTCTCGCGGCCCGGTGAATGGGCCTGCTCCCGGAAGATCCCCCAGCAGTACTGCTCGCTCACCGGTCATCCTCCCTACGCATCACGGCGCCGGCTCGCTCGCAGCCAGCGCTTCCGCCAAGGCTACGTCCTCCGGACGGTCGACGTCCACAACTCGTTCGATGACCTCACCGTAGAGCGGCGCCCGTGTCACGAGCCATTGCAGATAGTCTCGTAACCGCGCCAGGCCCGCGGGCGGACGCGCGGCGCGTGCGCCCTCGGCCAGCAGATACAGCCCCGCGGTGACCAGCGGCCCGGCGCCCTCGCCCAGCCGCGTCACGCGGCCGGCGTCGTCGACACTGGCCCACAGCGGCTTTTCGTCGGCCACCAAAGGTGTCAGCGCCAGCGTGGAGGCGTGCGGCAGCCGGCGGCGTCCAGCCTCGACGAAGCGGACGAAGTCGCGCGGCCGGCACCAGGCATCGACGGTCGTGATCAGCGCCGGCCCGGCGTCGAGCCGTCCGCTCACCTCGCGGAAGCTCTCCAGCGACGACGGCGTGGTCTTCACGATGAACTCGGCGTCGAGCGCGGGGAAGCGTGCCTGCACCCAGTCCACGCAGGCCCGCGACGCCTCGTTGACGATGATCACCAGTGAGCGGATCTCGGCCGCGGCGAAGTTGGCGATCGCGGCCTCGATCAGCGTCACTCCGCCCACCGGCACCAGCGCCTTGGGCATGGCGTATCCGCCGGCCTTCAGCCGGCTGCCGTCGCCGGCCGCGATGATACCGCCGCGCACGATGGCGCTCACGCCAGCACCGCTTCGAGCTCATCGAGCGAGCGGATGACGGGGTCGCCCGGACAGCAAGGCGGGGCCGGCGGTGCGTCGGCGTCGACCAGCCAGACGTGCGGCATGGCCAGCGCCCGCGCGCCCTCCATGTCGCGAGGACGCGAGTCGCCCACGAACGCCGCGTCCTCCGGCGACACGCCGAGCGCATCGAGGGCGTGACGGAAGATCCGCGGATCGGGCTTGCTCCAGCCGACCGCCGAGGAGTCCGTGATCACGCCGAGCACCGACGCCAGCCCGGCGCCGGCGCACACGGCGCCGAGGTTGCCGTAGAAGTTCGAGACCACACCCAGCCGATGGCGTCGGGCCAGCCCGGCCAGCACGCGGGCGCTGTCGCGCAGGCTCGTGCGGGCATCCTGGATGAAGCGGTCGGCCAGCCGCTCGGTGAGAGGCCGGTCGGTCACTCCGAGCCCGCCACTGATCCCGGCGAAGAGCCGGCGGACGGTTTCGTCGAGCGGCAGCGTGGCCGGCACGGTCCCCACCAGCGCATCGTCGGCCGCGTAGAAGAGCGGATCGAAGTCGGCGGGATCGGCGGCGAGACCGGCAGCCCGATAGAGCCGGAAGGCCCGCGTCTTCCAGGTCAACCCCGCCCCGTCGAGCGTGCCCCCGAAGTCGAACAGCAGGGCGACCGGACGCCGGTCTACGCTCTGGGGCACCGAGACGGGCGGGCCTAGACCTTGGCGCGCCACCTCAAGTTTGGCTCGCGCGCGGCCTTGGTCTGATCCAGGCGGCGCACCGGCGTGGTCACGGGAGCCTGGTGAATGGCGGACGGATCGGTCTCGGCCTCCTTGGCGATCCGGATCATCGCCTCGCAGAAGGCATCCAGGGTCTCCTTCGATTCGGTCTCGGTCGGCTCGATCATCAGCGCTTCCTCGACGATCAGCGGGAAGTAGGTCGAGGGGGCGTAGAAGCCGAGATCGAGCAGGCGCTTGGCGACATCCATGGCGGACACGCCGAGCTTCTTCTGGCGCCGCGCCGACAGCACACACTCATGCATGCAGGGGCCTGGTGCGGCGACGTCGTAGTGGCCCTCCAGCCGCTTCATGATGTAGTTGGCGTTGAGCACCGCGTTCTCGCTCACCGCCCGCAGCCCGTCAGCGCCCATCGTGCGGATGTAGGTGTAAGCCCGCACGTGCATGCCGAAGTTGCCCCAGAACGCCTGCAGCTTGCCGATCGACTGGGGCCGCTTCCAGTCGAGGACGTAACTCTGCTCGCGCTTGGCGATCACCGGCACCGGCAGGAACGGCTCGAGGTGCGCCTTGACGCCGACCGGGCCCGAGCCCGGCCCGCCGCCGCCGTGCGGGGTGGTGAACGTCTTGTGCAGGTTGAAGTGGCAGACGTCGAAGCCGAGATCGCCGGGGCGCGTGAGCCCGAGGATGGCGTTGAGGTTAGCGCCGTCCATGTAGACCTGCGCGCCGCGGGCGTGGCAGAGCTCGCCGATCTCCATCACGCGCGGCTCGAAGTTGCCGAGCGTGTTGGGCACGGTGATCATGAAGGCCGCCACGTCGGGTCCGAGGTGGGCCTCGAGGTCACCGAGCTCCACCCGGCCTTCGGCGTCGGACTTGACCTCGATCACCTCGTAGCCGGCCAGCGCGGTCGATGCGGGGTTGGTGCCGTGCGCCGAGTCGGGGATCAGGACCTTGGTCCGCTTCTCCCCGCGCGCCTCGTGATAGGCGCGGATCATGAGGACACCGGCGAGCTCGCCCTGAGCGCCGGCCGCCGGCTGCAGCGAGACGGCATCCATGCCGGCGATCTCGGCCAGCATCGCGGCGAGATCGTGCATGAGCTGCAGCGCCCCCTGCGACAGCGCTTCCGGCGCCAGCGGGTGCAGGCGGCCGAAACCGCTGAGGCGCGCCATGTCCTCGTTGATCTTGGGGTTGTATTTCATCGTGCACGAGCCGAGCGGATAGAAGTGCGTGTCCACGCCGTAGTTCATCTGGGACAGGCGCGAGTAGTGGCGCACCACGTCCAGCTCGGAGACTTCCGGCAGCGCGGCGGGCTCGCGCCGGCGGTAGGCTTCCGGCACCTTCGCCAGCGCCGGCTCGACCGGCACGTCGGATTCGGGCAGCGAAAACGCCAGGCGGCCGGGCGAGGACAGCTCGAAGATCAGGCGATCGTAGGCGCGCTGGTTGTCGTAGGGCATCACGCCACCGCCTTGGCCAGCGCATCCGCGAACGCGTCGATCTCTTCTCTGGTCCGTTTCTCCGTCACCGCCACCAGCAGGCAGTCGCCGAGCTTGCGATCCAGCGTCTTGAGCGGCAGCCCGGCCAGGATGCTCTGCCGGGCGAGCTTGGCCGCCACGCGCTCGGGGGACTTCGGCAGTTTCAGCGTGAACTCCTTGAAGAACGGCTGGGCGAAGCGCAGCGACACCCCCGGCACCGCGGTCAGTCGCTCGGCCGCGTAGTGGGCCTTGGCCATCGACAGCTCGCCCACGCGCACGAGCCCGCGCTGGCCCAGCGTGGCCATGTAGATGGTCGCCATCAAGGCGCACAGCGCGACGTTGGTGCAGATGTTCGACGTGGCCTTGGCGCGACGGATGTGCTGCTCGCGCGTCTGCAGCGTGAGCGCGAAGCCACGGCTGCCGTCGAGGTCGACGGTGGCGCCGACCAGCCGCCCCGGCATCCGGCGGACGAACTCGTTCTTGGCGGCGAACACGCCGAGATAGGGGCCGCCGAACGACAGCGGCACGCCCAGCCCCTGCCCTTCGCCCACCACGATGTCCGCACCTTGCCGGCCCGGGGCCTCCAGCACACCCAGGTTCACCGGATCGCTGACGACCACCAGCAACGCCCCCGCGGCATGGGCCAGCTCGGCCGCCGCGGCGACGTCCTCCAGACAGCCGTAGAAGTTCGGCGATTGAACCACCAGCGCTGCGGTCTTGCCGCCCACCACGCGCCGAGCGGCGTCGCGGTCCAGCACGCCTTCCGGCGAGGGCACGTCGCGCAGCTTCAACCCGGGACCGTCGACGTAGGTCTCGACCACGCGGCGATAGAGCGGGTTGACGCCGCCGGCCAGCGCCAGCTCGTGGCGTCCGTTGATCGCGTGGGCCATCAGCACGGCCTCGGCCAGCGACGAGGCGCCGTCGTAGATCGACGCGTTCGCCACGTCCATACCGGTCAGCTCGGCGATCATCGTCTGGTACTCGTAGATCGTCCGTAGCGTGCCCTGGCTGGCTTCCGGCTGGTACGGCGTGTAGGCGGTGAGGTACTCGCCGCGCAGGACCATGTGGTTGATCGGGCTCGGCACGTAGTGGTCGTAGGCGCCGCCGCCGAGGAAGCACGTGAAGGTGTCGGCGTCGGCGTCCCTGGCGGCCAGGCTGCGCATGTGGCGGATCAGGTCCGACTCGGCCAGCGCCGGCAGCAGCGCCAGCGGGCGCGACAGCCGGGCCTTGGCCGGAATCCGCGTCAGCAGATCCTCGACGGTGCGCACGCCGATGGTGTCGAGCATGGCCCGCTGGTTCTGCGGCGTGTTGGGCAGGTAGCGCATCAGTGGCCGCCCTGGGCCAGGAACTCCTCGTACTGGGCGGCGGTGAGGAGCTGATCCAGCTCCTTGGCGTTGGCCGGCGTGATGACCAGCATCCAGCCCTTGCCGTACGGATCCTGGTTGACGATCTCCGGCTTCTGCCCGAGCTCCCCGTTGGCTTCAACCACTTCGCCGGAGACGGGCGCGAACAGGTCGGACACCGCCTTCACCGACTCCACCACGCCGAAGGCCTGCTTGGCCGTGAGCCTGGCCCCGACCTTCGGCAGCTCAACGAACACCACGTCACCGAGCTGCTCCTGGGCGAAGGCGGTGATGCCAACGCGGATCCGGGCCCCGTCCTGCTTGGCCCACTCGTGCTCGCGCGTGTACTTGAGATCCGCCGGTACGTTCGACATCGTCAGCCTTTCTTGACCTTCGAGGGATGGAAGGGCGTCTTCACCACGTGCGCCGGCTTCACCTGACTGCGAATCTCCACGCCGACCTCGGTGCCGACGGCGGCGTGGGGCGTCGCCACGTAGGCCATGGCAATGGACCGCTCGACGGACGGCCCGAAGGTGCCGGACGTCACGATTCCGGTCGCGCCGCCGTCCTTCACCACGGGATAGCCGTGGCGCGCCACCGATCGATCGTTCATCTCGAGGCCGATCAGCTTACGCGCCGGGCCCGCGGCCCGCACCTTCTCGATCGCGTCGCGACCGATGAAATCGCCCTTGGCCGGCTTGACGACCCAGCCGAGTCCCGCCTCGAGTGGATTGGTGGTCTCGTCGATGTCGTTGCCGTACAGCGCGTAGCGCATCTCCAGGCGCAGCGTGTCACGGGCGCCGAGCCCGATGAAGGCCACCCCGTCGGCCGCCCCCGCCTCGTGCAGCGCGTTCCACAGGCGCTCCGTCTCGCCGGCCGGCACGTACAGCTCGAAGCCGTCCTCGCCGGTGTAGCCGGTGCGCGAGATCAGCGTAGGGACGCCGGCCACCGTGCCCTGGGCGAAGCGGTAGTAGCCGATCGCCGGCACCTCGACGCTGGCCAGACGCCCGACGAGCGCCTCCGCCTTCGGTCCCTGCACCGCGATCAGCCCCGTGTCGTCCGACATGTTGTTCCAGGTGGCCCCCTGACCGTGCTCGGTGACCCACGCCCAGTCTTTCGGGATGTTGGAGGCGTTCACGGTCAGCATGTAGCGATCGGGAGCGAGCCGGTAGACGGTGAGATCGTCGACGACGCCGCCGTGCGGATAGCACATCAGCGAGTACTGGATCTGCCCGATCTCGAGCGCCGCCACGTCGTTGGTGGTGAGCTTCTGCAGGGCGGCGAGCGCGGCGGGCCCCTCGACCTGGAACTCGCCCATGTGGCTGACGTCGAAGCAACCCACGGCCGACCGCACCGTGCGGTGCTCCTCGATGATGCCGCGGTACTGCACCGGCATCTCCCAGCCACCGAACGGGACCATCCGCGCGCCGGCCCGGACGTGCGCAGCGTAGAGCGGCGTGCGCTTCAGCGGGGTGTCCACGAGCGATCAAGTAGACCATCCCCTCTGGGGGTGGGTCAAGGCCTGCGACGACGGCCGGACACGTCTTGACCAGTGCCAACGCGGAGGATAGTCTCCCGACACCGTCCGGACTTCCACATAAGCGACGGTCGGAGGTTCCGGAATGACAATTTCCCGGTTCCAGGTCCCACGCCGAAGCTGAGGATGGGGTCGCCCACCAAGGCCGAACTCGCCGCCCAGGCCGCCGCGCTGCGGAAGGCGCTCGCCCGGGAGCGGGCGAGGCGGCGCCGGCTCGAGGCTCTTCAGACCGAGGCGCAGGAGCGTGAGGCTGCGACGAGCGAAATCCTCCAGGTGATCGCGCGCTCGCCATCCGACGCCCAGCCCGTGTTCGAGGCCATCGTCGCCAGCGCCGCCCGCCTGTGCGATGCGGAGTTCAGCGCAGTCGCGCGGATCGATGACGGCCTCCTCCACCTGGTCGCGATGAGCAACATGTCGCCGGCGGAAACGGCAGCGTACCGGAG
>Ga0075418_10004025_pt1 | contig 16734 bp, 14 predicted proteins | sample SoiMetdeltSBSDD2_FD_81776 | JGI IMG/M metagenome (GOLD analysis project Ga0075418, IMG submission 81776) | Bulk soil microbial communities from a Populus tree surrounding site in Tennessee, USA - Soil MetaG P. deltoides SBSDD2 | ecosystem: Environmental > Terrestrial > Soil > Tree plantation... | reverse complement strand
CGGCAACTTGGGCGTGCACGGCTTCCTGTACACGCCCGGGGAGGGTCTTCGAGACCTCACACCCACGAGTGATGCAGCCGCAGCCACCGACATCAACGACCTCGGACAGGTGACTGGCTACAAGACGGCGGTCGGCGGCTATCACGCCTTTCGGTGGGACGGCGGCACCTTCCTCGATCTTGGTGTCGTTCCCGACTTCGCGCACAGCTTCGGCTGGGCTATCAACGCTTCGGGCCAGGTGACTGGCAATTCGACGTCCGCCTCGGGCAACAGCGAGCGGCTATTCCGTTTCACCGACGGGCCTGGTCTGCAGAATCTCGGGGGTGTCGGCGAGCACAACGCGGCTTTGGGGATCAACGCGCTCGGCCAGGTCGTCGGGTGCAGTGGCCAATCGTCGAAACGCGCCCTCAGGTACACCGACGCGGCAGGTCTGGAAAACCTCAATGCGCTGATCGATCCGTCGCTGGGGTGGGTACTTTTGTGTGCACACGACATCAACGATGCTGGAGAGATCGCCGGCTACGCCTTCAACAATGTCACCGGGTTCACGCATGCGGTGCGCCTGCAACCCGCCACCATCCCCCCTCCTGAGTGCACCATCAACTGCCTGCGCTCCACGAAGATCGTTCTGCGGACCCAAGTCGACGCCATCGACGGGCGTGTCACGGTTAGGGACGAAAACGGATCGGCTCTCGCCCAGGCACTCGTCGTCGTACGCTGGACCGATCCTGACGGCAACAGCGATGACTACTACGCTTTTACCCGTCCGACGGGCGTCGCGCGCTTCCTGTTGACACGCGGACGGCCAGGCCGTTATGCGCTGAGCGTCGTGAACATTGTGCTGTCGGGCTACACATTCAACCCGAGTCGAAGCCTGCTGACCAAGAGCATCAATGTGCCATGAGAACTGCCGATCCAGATGCTTCGTTTCGGGCCACAAGGCAGCCTCCCACCCCGCCGTGTGCCCGCACAGGCCCCTTCGTTCTATAGGGAACTCGAAGAGAACGAAGGGGTTCTCTGCGGCGCTCGCCACTCGATTTGAGCGCGTCGCCCGGCGACTCGTGAGCAGGGCGGCAGATGCCCGCAAACAGGATTGCCTTACTCATCCGGGTGTATTACGCTCGCCGCCCACCAGAGCGGTGGGGCATTGCGCGCGCAATCTTCTCGACCGGCGTCGCGTTACCAGGGTTTGCCAGGGGAGGTGCATAGAGTCCATCGATCATTCTGAATGCGTGGAGCGAAGAGGAGGAAGTATGAAGATGACAACCCTGCGTTCCCATGTTGTGCCAGTCGTGCTCGGCTCGTGTGCGGCCCTGCTGCTGTCCGCGAGCACATCGCACGCACAGCTTCCAGGCCCGCTTGATCACTTCATGTGCTACGCGATCCGCGGCGTGCTCGAGAATGCGCCAGTGCAGCTCGAGGACCAGTTTGACCCAGGCTTTGTCCCAGCTACGGTGCTTCGTCCTGAGTTTTTCTGCAATCCTGTCGAGAAGACCCGCCTCGATACCGGTGAGGTGACGAAGATTATCTTTCCCCAGAATCATCTGAAGTGGTATCGGATATCCACTCCGCAAGTTCCGACTCACACGGTGCTCGTGGCCAATCAGTTTGGCACCAATCAGAAGCTGAGACTCACGCAGCCCAGATGGTTAGCGGTGCCAACGCAGAAAGACGACCTGCCTCATCCGGAATCCCTTGATCACTTCAAGTGTTACCCGGCAACGGGGGCCAGCGTCTCAATACCCGTGACTCTGAGGGACCAGTTCGAGGAAGACCGAAATTTCCTCGTGTTGAAACCGCTGAGATTCTGCAACCCCACCAGAAAAATCCACGGAGACATCCGGGTCGAGATCCAGAACCCCGAGGCGCATCTCACGTGCTATGACGTCGCCAGGTCGGTAAAGACCCAGAATCAGTTCGGTCCTGAGGTCTTTTTCGTGAGAAAAATGACGCTCTGTGTGCCTTCAAGGAAGCTACTCGTGGACTAGCCCAAGGCTTTTCCGAGATTCTTGCAGCGGCCAGCATCAGTCGCTGGCCGCTGCCTGCCAGCTACAACAACCTTCGCGATCGGCTTCGAGAGGATCTCGCGCTAACTGAACTCGACATAAGCGCAGCGAGGAAGGATTCGTCCCCACGGGGTTATGAGGAAGTAGGCAGTGGGAGCCTGCGACTTTCCGGCCCTTGCTTCATTCCACCGATTCCATGCCGTGCGCGTCGAGCGCTGAAGTCAGCGTCGATCCTGTGAGCTGTCGAAGAAGCGAGTTGGCGGCCTCCGGATCCTTCGCGTGCGTGCTGCGCGCGGCGCCGATCGTCACGTAGCTCTGAAGTTCTGCGGGAAGAGGCCCGATCAGCTGCACGCCGGGCACCGGGATGATCTCGCTCGTCAGCGTCATCACCAGTTCCGCCTCGCCCTTGGCCACGGCGACGGGCCCGCCAGCGGGTCCGACCAGCATCACCTTGGGGCGCATCGCGTCCGCGATGGCCAGCTTTTCGAATGCCGCCTCGATGGTCGGTCGGCTCTGGCCCTCGGCGGTGAATGCGACTGACTTGGCGCTCAGCAGCGTACGCTTGAGCGCGTCTGGCGTGCTCACGTCGGCCTTCGGCGTGCCTTCGCGGGAGCCAACGCCCACTCCGGTACGGGCGAGATTCACCTGCGACTCGGCGACGAGGTGGCCCTGTTTGGCGAGCTCGTCGAGGAGGGCGGGCACAAGAATGGCCACGTCGAACGGCTCACCCTGTTCGATTTTTCCCTTGAGTGCCGTTGACGTGCTGAATTCGATCGACAGCGGACGGCCGATCGCGCGTTCGATCTGGGGCTGAAGGTCGTCGAGGATGCCCTTCACGGCATTTGAGCTCAACACGCGGACTGCGGCCGGCGGCGCCGCCGCCTCCTGGGTCGTGCTGCACCCCGAAATGGCGATTGCCAATCCAATGGCTATGAACGATGAGCGTTTCATACGCACCAACTTTTGCTTCCGGCCTCGCCCGGACGACAGCACGCGTACCTTCCGCGTATCTCGGTAACTGTTCCCGCACGGGAATCGCGATGATATACGCAGCCCATTCCGCCTTCGCCAATCAGGGCGGTGACTTCATAGTGGCCGAGGCGGCTGCTCGGGGCAATGGCCATGTGCGGCCAATGGCACCGCGGTTGCTACGGAAGTGTTTCAGGGAAGGTAAGACAGCAAACGTACTGTCCCACATCAGACGGACGGTTTCACAAGTATCGATTGCGGACGGAGAGACGACTGTGAAGGTGCGACTCGCCAAACGTTTTGCGCGGAAGCTCGAGAGCGTCGATTCGTCAGGTGCTCCCCAAAGTGAAATCGTCGATCTCCCAGTACGGGGCGCCGAGGCTCTGATAGCCGAAGGATGGGCGAAGGCTGTCGACGATGCCGAAGACGATTCGTGTGTTGGACTGCACATGGCGCCCGATGAGCGCGCCGAGGCCGCCGACCGTCCGCGCCGTCGGTCCAGCTGAACAACCCGCGAGCGGATTCCTTGGGCGCTACTCCTTGTAGTCCGCCCGTGCCGGGCGAGGCTCTGTGGGATCCATATCGAACAGCTGCGTTCCATCGGCGAAACGGATCTTGTTCATGCGCGCGACCGGAGTGCCGTTCTTGGTGGGGTACAGCCACACATCGATCACGTCCCCAGGCTTCATCGTACTCCTGCTGAAACCAAGCAGTTCCATCGACGGCGTGCTGCCCATCTCGAGAGTCCATTCGCGCGTCTGGCCCTTCGCGTCCGCACCTCGAACCTTGATCAGCGAGTGAGGATTCATCCACGAGTACGCGGTGACTACCGCACCCTTCAGTTCGATTGCTTCCGTCGAGTACGCGGCGTCTCCGTGATGCGCAAACAGCGAACGTCCCGTTGCCAGACCCCCAACAACCACCATAGCGAACGACAGCACTTTCACTGTCTTCATCCTGCACCTCCCCACTTACTTGCCGTCCCCTCGCTCCGCCGACGGGAGAGTACGCAGGCTTTGTGATTTCAGCCCCTCAGTACTCCCGGCAAGATCGGCCTGTTCCGTCAGGTATTTCTGGACCTCCGAGGGTACGCAGATATATTCATTGAGCTGCTGATTCGGAACCCATTTGAAATAGGCCTGCCCCATCGAAAATCGTTTCGCATACATTGCCGGATCATCGATCCAGATCTCCATCATCATGGTGTTATGGTCGATGCGGTTCCAGCGCTCCGTGAAACGTGCATTCACGCTATGTGGCAGCCCTTGCTGAGTCAGCCACTTGTCGTCCCTGACGCCAACGGTCTCGATGACCAGTGTGTCGTCATCCTCCCAGCGGCCGACTGAGTACCCGTTGTACGTCGGGTCGACTCCTCCCCGCACTCCCACATTGGTCGGCAGCGCCCTTCCATCCAGCCAGACCTCCCGCCACCAGTATCCGTGCTGCAAAAGGAAAACGATCCGACCGGGCATCTCGGCAACCTGCATGGCGCGATTCTGCTGATACATGTTCCGTGGAAATCCAAATGGATCACAGAACCTTCCATAGGGATCGTTGGTGCCACCGGGGCCAGCCTCCCCTATGGTCTTGCGTTCACTTCTGATCTGCTGCGCCAATGCCGTCAGTTCGGGCCTGTCTCCGGCCTTTCCGTCCGGCACTCCTGGGCTCGCCCTGGGCCCGTGCCAGGTCCCCGTCAACGAGCGCTTTGGCGCCGGTCCTCCATCGCCGTCGGGGAACCCCGGGGGTACGTCCGTCGCGTAGTATTTCCACGGATCCCGCTTCAGATCAGGGTCGTACTTCCACTTATCTGGATCGGCCAGTTCGGCCTGAGTCCGCCCCTGCCCGACGCCATCGTCCGCCACCTGGGCGAATACCACCCCGGAAGAAACGAATACGGCTACCAGGTTCACGACGGCGATCAGGAGCGTCTTTGGCATTTGCACACCCTCAACTGAATCCAGCCATACTCGGTTGTCTTTCGATCCCTCGAATTCAGGGAGTATACCCCTGGCCAATCTCGAGAGCGAAGCACGCAACTCCCGAAAGGTTTTTCGGAACTGGCTCAGTACGCCGGCTCCAGCAGGAATTTTCTATAAACGGGCGCTGCTTCGGGCGAAGTGAGAAATGCCAGGAGCTCTCTGGCCTCTGCGGCCCGCGTCGTACGAGACGAGATGAAAGCGATCAGAGGCGATGGAGGAGAAATCGCCGCCGGCAGGGTGCCGACAATATCGATGTCGTCCATGCCGTACATGCCAATATGCATGGTCATCCCTATCTCCACCTCGCCGCTGGCCGCCGCGGCCATCGCTCGGCCGCCACCGCGAGTGTGTGTGGTCTTCGCCCGCATCTCGTCGGCGATACCAAGCCTTCTCAGCATCTCCTCAATGTTCCGCCCCGAAGCCGCAGTACCGCCCTCCGGGTCCGGATAGGCGATGGACTTCGCGGCGAGCAGCGTGCGTTTCACTGCCGCGGGGGTGGAGATGTCTGGCTTGGGAGCCCCCTTTTTAACGGCAACGCCCATCCAGCCATTGGCGACCAGAGTTGCGCTGCCGGGAACGACGTTGCCCGAAGCAACGACGTCCGCATCGTGAGGAAACTCGACGATGGCCAGGTCGAACGGCTCGCCCTTGACGATCACATCCCTCGAAGCCATGAAGTTAGGGAATGTCAGTTTGACCTTGCGCCCCGTCTTCTTTTCGAACTGAGAAATAAGCTCCTTAAACCCGTCGTCAGCGCGACTCACGATGGAAACCGTGAGCGCATCCTGAGCGTGAACGCTGGGCAAGCCTACAAGGACGAGGGTCAGAGCCGCGGTTGCGGAAAGCCAATGTCTCATGATGGTTCCTCCTGATTGTCCCGGTAGCTGGTTGCGGCTAACCGGCGCCGATCAGGCTCCGGCCACAGGACCGGCATTCTCACAAGAACAGAGGCTCTTTTCAACAGACTTGAGTGGGTGTCCGTCGACTGACGGCTGCCATCGTAAAAGGTGGCGAGCTGACGGCGCTCGTCGTCGCTCTGGAGACGCACGAACGGCAACGGCGCGAAGTTTCCGCCTGCCTCGCGGCGCTGCACTCCCCCGTCCCCAGACGACGAGGAAGCCAGCGTGCTACTGCGGCGAGGGGTGGGTGGCCCCGCGATGGGACATCATGCCGCTACACTGGACGCATCGTTGGAGTGCTGAGGAACCGGGAGCACCGAAGCAGTAGCTGGGCTACGGCTTCGGCACTACAGTCGATTGATCCGCTGTGGCGAATGGGAGGAAAGCCGACTGTAACCCGGCTTCGGCCGTCACCACGTCAGGAGCTGGCACTCGCGGCAGGTCCAGCGTGAAGACACAACCCTTGTCCGGCAGATTGCGCGTATACAAGCGCCCGTTATTCGCTTCAGCACCCCACCGACTGAAAGCGAGCCCAAGCCCAAGACCAGTTCGATTCGCGCTGCGCTGCTCGAACGGGCGGAATAAATCATCGGTATTTCCCTCAGGAAGCCCCCCGCATTCATCCTCGACTTCAATCAGCACGCGCTCCGCGCTCGCCCCCACCCGCAGCGTGACGGCGCTCTGAGGCCGCGTGAACTTGAAGGCGTTCTGGAGCAGGTTGATTACCACAGCGGCGAGCACTTGGCGGTCGGCTTCTATCGCTAATCCCGGCTCAATGGCCGGGACGGTGAGGGTGAGCTTCCTAGCGTCTGCCTCCATTTGCGCAGCTGGCACGAGTTCGTCGATAAACGGAGACACCAAAACCCGCTCCATATTTTCAATGCCGTGGGTCAGCCGCACCTCCGCAAGGGAGCGACCAATGAGATCCCGCGCTCCAACGAGGCTCCGATGGAGCACCTTGCCTGTGCTCCCCGCAACACCGACATTCCCTGTCTTCAGGACCTCGAACGCGATGATCGCGGTGTTCATTAAGTTTCGTAGCTCGTGAGCAAGGAAGCCGAGACGTTCGGTTCCTCGTGCAGCTTCGCTATCAATACTGGACTGGTTCCGCCCGCGCCCGAACTCGGTTACTGCGCCCGCGATCGCGTCGTCAAGGCAGCGGTTCAACGTGCGGAAATCATCCGTGCTGATGGGTGCGTTCATCTCCATCGCTAAGTCAGTAACGGACTGACACACGTCCCCATAGTCATGAACCACCTGCGACACGGTAAAGCCCTGACGAAGCAGATCTTTCCCGTGGAGGACGGCGCTGTTCGAGATATCGGTCATTAGTTTCGGCCCGCCGCTGCGAAGGGCCGTGACGAGTTGGTCGAGGAACAGTGGCACGCCGTGGTCGATCTCTGCGCTGGTCGGCGGTGGAACGGATCTGGTTGCAACCTTCGCCCGACACCGCTTGATGATTTCGTCTCGGTGAATCTGAATAAATTCAGAGAGCATGGGACTAACTCCATCTCATCGTAACAAACGGCATAGGAGCTAGGTGTTCAATACGGCACAGCTCGTATCGTTAAGCGGGGTTGTAGAGCTATCGGTCAGCCACCGGATAGTGACCTTGGCTGTCTGCCCAGCGCAACAAGCTAAGACATGAACAAGGGGCTCCGCTCAAAGTCGGCTCGCAGATCCGGTGTCCGCATTGCCGCCAGTGGCATCCGGTTGTGAGGGTTCACACCGAGGGCACCGAATACACGATCAAGATGCTCTACTTCGCCTGTCGCGATGCGGTGGTGTTGCGAACGCTGCGACACACCCTGCCGAATGTGCACGTGCTGGAAGCTGCGATGGCTCGTGCGATTGCCGAGATGTCGCCTGCGAACAATGACCCCCGCCAAGGACTGACGAATGCTCTTCAGACGCTTGACGCGGAAATCAGCAATCTCACAGCAGCGATTGCTCTCGGTGGCAACATCCCTGCACTCGTGGAGGAACTGAAGGCGCGCGAACAGCGCCGGAAGACTCTTCAACGAGCCACGAGCCGAGGCCATACACCAGCAACCAAGCTAACGAACAGAGGGGCAATCGGGGCTGATCTGCGAGCCAGAATCGCTGAGTGTGGAACGAAGCTTGCCGTCGATAGTTCTGAAGGCCGCGCGATGCTGCGGCTCCTGATAGTCGGGCGTCTGGAACTGAAACCAACTGCACAGGGTTACCGCTTTTCAGGGAAGGGAACCCTGCAACCGTTACTGTTCCACTTGAAGTGGCGTCCCCACCGCGACTCGACCGGCTGTATCTCCAAGGATCGATGGCGCGATAAGGAAGGAAGCGCTGATCGCTACTTCGTCTTAGCCTTCGCGCCCGAAGCTTGGGTCTTTTTCGGGCCCCTGGTCGGGCCGGCTTTGTTCTGCCGCTTCATTCCGCCCGTCTGCTGGCTGCCCGACGATCCACCGTCCTTCGACTTCCTGGCCATGGTGAAAACCTCTGTGAGTGTTAGAGCGGACGAAACACGCCGTTCTCGAATACGGCCCGAGCGTTTCGCTCATGAGCGTCATCCTAGCAGACGGCTGGGCGCGGATGTTCTAGTGGATGCGGAACGTCCATTGCGCGAAGTCTTCGACTGAGCGAACGTAGGGCTTGCTCGACATTGTCGAGGGCGAAGTGCTCGGTTCCAAGTTCATCGAAGAGCTGCTGACGCTCGTCGACCGAGGCGAGGCAGATAACACTGCCCTGCTCAAGGCCGAGCGCGAGCGGTTGCAGGCCGAGGTGAAGAACCTCGTCACAGCGATTGCTAAGGGCCTCGCCCGCGACACGGTGGCCGATGATATTCGGGAGCGTGAAGCGCAGATTGCCAAGCTCGATGTGCAGTTACGGGCGCCACGCGCTGCACGGCCAGACATCGACCGGCTCCGCGACGCCTTGCACCAGCGGGCGGCGGAGTGGCGCGAGACGCTCAGGGATGAGCCGAAAGTCGCCCGGCTGCTGTTGCGGCGAATGGTCGGTCCGTTGACGCCCTTCGATCCTGCTGACACGACAGCGTTTATCGAATGGGAAGCGTCTGTAACGCCAGCGTTGTTAGAGGGGCTGGCACCCATACATGATGTGGCGTCCCTGCCACCTGCCAGTTGGAACCAGATCACCAAATGGCTGCGCTTGCTGGAGGCGCTTCGCCGCACCTCTTGAGGTCAGCTAGCGCGTTTATTCGGTCCGCCGGCGGCGTTCCGCGTGCTCAGAAAGGAGAGCGGTCACGGACGGATCGTCAGATGTGGCGGAGCAACGCGCGCCGCGTGACTCGCGCCGAGAGTCGGAAGAGGACCGGCGATGGGCATCCCTCGAGTAAGAAATCCCCACCACCGGTGAACAACGCTCAACGGCGCGCGTACATCGCGTCCTGCGCGTACCCGTCGTGAGGGGCGCCGGTATAGAAGTCGATCTGCGGCGACGTCGTCAGGCGATTGAGCCCTGTCCAGACGACGTGGATGCTGTCATCGGCGCCGATGGCGAGGCCGGTATAGTCGCCGTGGAACACGTTGCAATCCTTGCCTGCCGCATTGGCCACCGGCGGGTCGCTATAGCCGGCCGGGCCGCAGATCGTCGGCCAGAGGGACTGCGGCACGTACTGCCCGGTCCAATGCGTCAGCGAGATATCGATCTGCTCAGCCAGCGACGAGAGAACCTCCTTCGCGCCCCCCTGCCACAGCACGTGGACAAACGTGTCAGCCGGCGCGGCAGCCGTATCCTCGTCCCAGGCGACGACGAGCGTGCCGTCGGAGCGGTACGCGCCCCAGGGGAACCATTGCGATCGACCGCCCGCATGGTCGACGAGCAGGCGCGGTCCCCATGTAATGCCGCCGTCATAGGAATCGGCCCTGAACACGTCGAGGTCGCTGCCGGGGCCGGCGTGGCACGGATCGTAGGTCGGCGCCGCGGGCGCCTGCTCGATGCACGCCGCGGTCGCATTGGGATTCGCGGTGCCGCGATCGGACCAGATGACGGTGACGTGGCTGGGATTGGTCGGGTCGACGGCGATGTTACCGTCCGAGCTCCAGCGGATCTGGTGTCCCCAGACCGTCTGGCGTCCGATCACCGAGAACGGCATGTCGGAGGCGCCGTCTTCGCGCTGGGCGACCGGCACGGGATTCCCGAACGTCGCTCCACCGTCGGTGGACTTGACCACCATGATCTGCGCGTCGAAGTCGAACGGCACTTCCCACGCGGCCTCGTTCTGATAGTTGCCGAAATACACGTACAGCGTACCGTCAGGCGCGACCACGGGAATCGAGTTCTGGTCCTCGTCGCATTCGTTGGCGGCGCCCGTCGATTGGAACGTGCAGCTTGGGTGCGATCCCGAGATCTCGGCCGGCCTCGACCACGTGAGCCCGCCGTCATCTGAATACGACAGATAAATGGCTGACTCCGCGTAGCTGCCGAACAGGCCATTCACGAATCGAGTGGCAGTGACGTAGGCGCGTCCGTAGAACGGCGAGCCCGGAGTGTTGTCAACGGTGAGCCATTCCTTGTCCCAGAACAGCGCCCGATTCGACGGGCCTATTCCAGCGCCGATCCCCTGCATGACAGTCACCGGTTCGCTCCAGGTGACGCCGCCGTTGGTCGATCGACTCACCGACACGTCACCCTGCGCCACGTACGGACCTCCCTGGCCCCCGACGTTCTCGAGTTGTGCCATCAGCACCACTGCCTGATGCGGGTCCGCCGGGGCGCTCAGCCTCCCCACAAACGCCGGAGAGGGATCACCGGCGCCATTCCCCGACCGCATCGGGATCTGTCCATCGATCCACGTGGCGCCGCCGTCGAAACTGGTAAAGAATCCGGTCGGCACCAGCACCTGACGCGCACCTGTCGAATTGTTGAACCGGTAGAAATAGTCGTTCGATCCGGCGACGACGTGGTCGGGATTCCACGGATTGACGGCGACTGCGATCTCGTTGTCGGGGCTGTAACTCTGACCGAATTTCTCGTCGTTGCAACTGATGTCGACCGCGGTCGTCGGGTCGCCCGACGCCGTGCAACGGAACCTCTCGATCTGGACTTTGCTCTGGTTGCTGCCGTCGATCCCGGCTTCGGCGGCGTCGAAATCAGCGCGGATCGCCCTCGGCCCGACGAACACGCCAGCCGTACTGAATGGACGGTCGATGCCGGCGAGCGGTGCCGTCACCGCAGCCGCAAGCAACAGGGCCAATCTCAACTTTCCCGTGAGATGTGGCGTCATGTGTCCCTCCTGGCTTCATTGCCTGTTGACAACATGTCATCCGGAGGCGAGCGGGGAAACACTACGCGGTTGCGAGGACGACCGTCAAGACCAGGCAGATCACGAAACGTGCAGGCTCAACCGTTGGGCCGGAGTGTTACCTATGTCCCCGGAATTCACATCACAGAGCGTGGCGTCCCAGAGCATTCCGAGTTGGAACCAGATAGCCAGCTTTCTTGAGTCAATGCGACAGCTTCGAGATTCATCCGGTTTCGCAGCGTAGTGAGGCTCGGAATGCTAACGATTGCTAACCTGGTAGGACTCCCCTCCCCGATTGAAACCGTATCTACTTGTCCGTTGATTTCGGTACCAGAAAGGGCATCCAAGGGTTGAACCGAGGAGGTCGTCGCCCTCGTTGGGCACCGTCGCACGATACCCGCGTGTACGCCAGCGGGTGCCGAGGACGCCGAGCGACCGTCGGCGGTCAAGGTTGGCGCGAAATGTTCGCGTGGGTGCGATCTGAGCGGCGCCGGGGTAGAGCTCCTCTCTGAGACGGGTCTGGCAGTTGGCAGAGGGACGCTTGGGGCGACACCGTGGCCTGACACGAGCGCGCTGTACTGGACTGACCTCGATCTCACCGCACCCTCCGCGCTGGGTCAGTACGCCTGGACCGTTCACGTCTGGGCGACTGCACCCGCGTCGCGGCATGAGGGGTCGTCGGCCGCTCTCCAGTTCATTGTTGTCGGATCGCCGGAACACCGCGTCGCGGTCACAGTCACGAGATCCGACACGGACGCTTCGCTCGAGGAGGTCCACGTGCGCGTGGGCGCGTTCAGGGCCGCCACCGATGGTGCCGGCGTGGCGACAATCGACGTCCCCGCAGGCACGTATGAGGTCTCGGCTTGGAAAGCGGGGTACGAGGCCGCGGTTACGCGCGTGGAGGAGTCCGGCAGCACCAACATCGCCCGTGCTTGTCGACGTTGCCGGACCGAAGGAATGTTCGGAGCAGATCGCTACTTGGCGCCGCCGGGAGGCGCGGCGGCGTCGGCCGAACCGCCGAGAAACAGCCGCTGTCCGTCAGCGAGGACGAAATTTCGTCCGACGCCTCGCGTGACGTCCGGCTCGCCCCTGGCTTGGTAGCCCTCAACGATAATCTCCATCCCGACGGTGAGGGTATTCTTTGTCACGCCGAGCCGCATGAGTTGATTCGGACTGCCGCCCTCGATCATCCAGCGGACCACCTTGCCGTCCGGCCCTTTCACATCGAGGTGAAACCACGAATGGGGGTTGATCATCTCCCATTTCACGAGAGTCCCCTGCAGCCGGATAGGTCTGGTCACATCAAACTCTGCCGAGAATGCGTGATGCGCCGATACCGGCACTGAACCGAGGAGCAGCCCGATCCCGAACGCAATCGCGCGCGTGGTTGTCATGCAACCCTCCTAATTCGACGGCTTTTTCCCAGCAGCTGCGGCGGCTTTTTCCTCAGCCCGCGCACCAGCAAGAGTGTTGTACAAGCCGTAGTTCCCCTCGTGACACGCATGCTCGAAGATGGGGCCTTGTGTGATCTTCCAGGGCACTTCGGCGGTCCAGGGCCTCGACCAGGTCGACGGATCGTCGACCGTGAACTGGTACCGCAACTCGTCTTCGGCGACGCGGGTGATGCGCTCGGTCAAGTGCATGTTTTCGCTCGAGCCTTGGAACGCCGTCTTGTCGGTGAAATTCGTCGTCTCAATGACCAGCGTTTCACCGTCCCAATGACCGCGGGAGCTCCCCAGCCACTGGCGGACGTTTGGTGGCAGCTGCGGCCCCCCGTCCAGCGGGATGATGCGAGCGTCATGATTCATCTCGACGAGGATTACGACGTATCCAGGCTCTTGTAGAATCTGATAGTTGTTCTGATACTTCTGACCGAGCATTGGCGGTCCGGTACGGCCCATGTGAATGCATCGGTCTTGGAGCGGCAGATTCTGTACGGCGTCGGTAGGTGCTCCGGCTTGCTTTCTGGCTGCCACACGCTCGGCGGCTCGCTTCTGCCCCTCTGCGGTCATGGGAGGAATCCTGCCATCAGCCGGGTCGACGATGAGCGACGTCCTCAGAGTCAAGGCTACGGATGACTGACTTTTGTCCAGCCCGAACTGGGTAAGGTCAAAATGGACGTCTGCGGCTCCGGGCCCCTCTGACACCTCGGCTTCGGTCTCTGCCTCGCGCTTCATGCTTTCGAGCGCTTCCTGTTCGGTATAGAACTCCTTGGTGACCTCCTTCGGCCGCTGCAGAGGCGTATAGATGGAATTGGTCCAGTATCCCTGCAGATCCGGCTGCCCATCCGGCGTGCGCCGCACGGTCCACGGCTTCGCCGCAGCTGACGGCGGCGCGGCGGAGGCCGCGGCCGCGGGACGCTGGGCTGCAACTGACGCGGGCGTCAGCCACACCGCCGCGACGGCGATCCCCAGGACACTCATGAACGCAACAAGTCGATTGGTCATATGAACCTCTCCGTTGACGTGCTCATTGGCCTGACTGCTTCCGCACCGCCCCATAAATGAGATCTTCCACGAACTCCACACACTTGAATTCCATGATCTGCGCATTCTTTTCCAGGCGCCGATAGAGTGGCATGCTCATCTTCCACGGACGCGTGAATACTTTCGGATCCTCGATAGTGGCTTCATACACGAGGTGGTCAGGGCTCGTGGCTGTGTAGCGTTCGACCACGTGCAGTGCGTCGCTGTGGAAATTGCCGGCTCTGTCGAACCACGTCTGATCGTTGAACCCGGTCGTGTCAACGACCAGCGTCTCCCCCTCCCAGCGACCGTTCGACCATCCCAGCCAGCTGTCCCAGGGCGCTTCCTTGTGATCATCCATATAGATCGTGCGGACCGCATTGTTGTACGTGTACACGATCAGGATGTACTTCGGGGTCTGAATAATCTGGAACGGATACGGCATGTACGTGGCGCGCGGCACGCCCGGCAGATAACACTTGACCTCCGGATCCAGGGTCAATCGCTTTTCAAAATTCTGCTTCCGTTGCAGCGCCGCGGCGGGCTGGTACGGAAGCGGGCCCCCTTCCACGACACCCAAACCCGGGGCCACCGCGCCCGCCGCACCCAGCGCCAGAACAAGGCCGGGGGCCGCCGCATGGCCTTCGATGTCCCAATTCGCTTCATTGAGCGCTTGCCAAATCCCAGCGAAGTTCGGTTTCCCGTCTCGTGTTCGCGTTGCCTTGTACGCACGGGCTTGACCTGCCCCGGCCGTCACAGCGAGCGAGAGCACGATGCCAGTGACAATCGCGCCAAAAGACAGTCTGAAATACCTTCTGATCGAATGCGTGTTGATCACCGAACCGTCCTCGTGAAGTGTCATACCGTGCTTAGAACTGGCCCAGCGACGGCGAAATGAGGGCGTTGATCGCGGTATAGTTCGCGAGAATCTGCGGTCCCGCCAGGCTCTGGAAATTCCCCGACACCTGCAGATCGACCCGTGGAATCGTGTACGAGCCCATGACATCCTATACCCATCCCGACTGAGTGTGTGCAACACGAATCCAGGGGCACTAGAAGGCGTACTTCACGCCGAACTGGATGATACGTGGATCGCCGGCCATCGTGGTGATCCGGCCGAACGTACCGGCAGTGAAGTTCAGATTCGGATTGCCCCAGTTGAAGTTGTTGAGGAGATTGAACACCTCGACGCGGAGCTCCAGGCTGTGCGTCGACGCCACGGGCACCAGTCTCGACAATGCGAGATCGACCTTCCAGAAATTCGGTCCGCGGATGCTGTTGCGCTCGTAGGTGCCGAACGCGCCGTTGGCCGGCTGCGCGAATGCCGCCCGGTTCAGATAGCTCTCCAGTGTCTTCGCTCCGTACACGTCACTGGAGACCTGATCGACTCGCTGATTAGCCTGACCGTTGAAGGCGTTGTCGCGGCCGCTCAGCACGTTCATCCAGCTCCCCGACCGGACGTTGACGATTCCCGACACCCGCCAGTTCGACGCCAGCATGCCGACGACCGGCGAGCCGACGTGTGGCGTCAGATAGCCGACCGTGCCATTCGCGAGGTGCGTCCGATCGGCGTCGCAGTGGCCGCGATCGGCATCCGGGTCTGCGGGGTTCGTGAATCCGATGCCCGACTGCGCGTTTGGCGGCATCTCGAGGCCGCGGCAGCGCGACAGCGTGTAATTCGCATTGACGCTCAGCCCCGCCGCCGAGCGGCGCTGCACCGACAGCTTCAGCCCGCGATAGTCCTGCGTCCCGACCGGCGCATGGCTGTCGAGAAAGCTGATCAACTCCGCGGATCCTGGGTTTTCTCCCGAAAGGGACAGGACACGCCGCTGATTCAGATTGGCGTTGGTCGAGCACACGGGGTACACGACGCCTTGCAGCGTGCACGGACCAAGTCCGAGGTACACGCCCGGATTCAGCGCGAGCAGTCCCCACAGGCGATCCGAGTAGCTACCCAGATAGACCGCCGACGCGCCCCAGTCGGCGCCGATCTGCCGTTCGAGGCTGACGTTCCACGACTGCACGCGTGGTCCGTTGATGTCCGGACTGATCGACGAGAAGATGCCGCCGATCGGATATTTCGTGTCCGGGCCCGTGACGATCGGGTGCGGGTTGCCGCCGATATCACGGTAGGGATCGTCGAACAGGCCGGCGGGATCGGTGACGACGACGCGGTTGCCGTACGGGGGCGCGCCCGCCAGGTTGAAGAAATACTCACCGGTCGGAAAGTCGTTCATCAACGCGTACGACGAACGCACCGCGGTGCGGCCATTGCCGTTGACGTCCCACGCCATGCCGACGCGCGGGGAGAAGTTCCACCACTTCTTGGTCAAGCCCGACGTGCCTGGAGGAAAGCCAGGGTCGCCTGGGTAGATCAGCCCGGCGGGCGCGTTGTGAAACACGGAGCTCACGACGTTCCGCTTGAAGAGATCCCGATCGAAGATCGTGTTGGCGCCCTGGGTCAGGTTCTCGCTGAAGAACGGTTCCCATCGAAGCCCCGCGTTGACGGTGACGCGGCTCGTCGCTTTCCAGGTGTCTTGCGCATACACGCCCTCGTACCACTGATAGAAGGCCACGCCAGACATGCCGGACTGTTGGAGCGAGTTCATGCGCCCGAGAAGAAGGTCCGCCAATCCCAGTCCGGATGCGGCGCCAGTGAAGCTCCACTGCCCGCCGCCACGCGCCCACGTCTCCGACGACACCGTGAAGTACGCGATGTTTGCGCCCACGGCGATCTGGTGGCTGCCGCGCACCATCGTGAGGTCGTCGTTGATCTGAAAGGAGTTGTTCGCTGCGATGGCCCTGGCCGCGGACGTCCCCCCGACGTTGAACCCGCCGGTCACGTTCACGAACATCTGATGCGGCACGTAGCTGTACGCCTTGACGCCGAGATCGAGCGCGTCGAAAAACGGGACGTTGTCGCGGTGATTGCTGGTGCGATTGAAGGCAAACCGCAGCGCGTTGACCATGTTGTTGCCCTTCACCGCCGTATCGCCGATGGTCAATGACTGGGCCAGGTTGTCGATGTTGGGGTTGATCGTGGTCAGCACGTTCCCCGTTGTGCCGAACGCCGCCGGCTTCTGGTCGCGCGACGCCATGTAGCGGCCGAACATCGAATGGTTGCCGCCCAACTGAATGTCGGCGCGGCCGACGTACTGCCCTTCGTTACGATCGTCG
>Ga0075418_10004023_pt1 | contig 16737 bp, 20 predicted proteins | sample SoiMetdeltSBSDD2_FD_81776 | JGI IMG/M metagenome (GOLD analysis project Ga0075418, IMG submission 81776) | Bulk soil microbial communities from a Populus tree surrounding site in Tennessee, USA - Soil MetaG P. deltoides SBSDD2 | ecosystem: Environmental > Terrestrial > Soil > Tree plantation... | reverse complement strand
TCGGGCGGCCAGCAACAGCGCCTCTGCATCGCCCGGGCGTTGGCGATCGAGCCCGAGGTGATCCTGATGGACGAGCCGTGCTCCGCGCTCGACCCGATCGCGACCTACCGGATCGAAGAGCTGATGGTGGACCTGAAGCAGCGGTACACCATCGTCATCGTGACCCACAGCATGCAGCAGGCGTCGCGCATCTCGGACTGGACGGCGTTCATGCTGGCCGGCGAGGACCGGACCGGCGAACTCGTCGAATACGGTGAGACACGAAAGGTGTTCACCAATCCCGGTGATAAGCGGACCGAGGATTACATCACCGGTCGGTTCGGGTAAGCTGTCGGCGATTCAGCCATGACGACATCGACGACCGCGAAGGCGAAGAACGGGCGGGCGCGCGATCCGGATGGGGCGGACGTTCAGGTCGTCCGCATCCTGGTCGCGCAAGACGACGTTCAGACCCGCAAGGAGATGGCCCGGTGGCTCGACAGCGAAGGGTACGACGTGCGGCTCTGTGACGACAGCAGGAGCGTGGTCGACATGGTCCACATCGTCGAGCCGGCCCTGCTCGTCCTCGATTTCTCGAAGCCGTCGTCCGACGTCCTGGAGGTCTGCCGCCGGCTCCGACAGGACACCGCGAGCCCGCTCGCGAGCCGCCTCCCGATGTTGGTGTTCCGGTCCGATCCGGACGAGATCGACGAGACGGTCTGCCTGGAGGTCGGGGCGGACGACTACATCGGGAAGCCGATCCACCGTCGACGGTTCGTCGCTCGTGTCCGAGCCCTCCTACGGCGCGCGGCGTTCGCCCGGGTCGGCGACGCCCCGGACCAGCCGTACATCGAGGTTGGCGATCTCGCGCTCGACTTGATGGCCCGGCGAGCCATGCGCGGGGGCGAGCCGCTCCCGCTCACGCCGCTGGAGTTCGACCTGCTGGCGCTCTTCGTCACCCACCGCGGCCAGACGCTCTCTCGCAACCAGATCCTGGCGCGCATCTGGCGCGAGCAGCCGAACGCCGAGAACACGTCGCTCAACGTCCACTTGCGCTGGCTTCGAGAGAAGATCGAACCCGATCCGTCGCAGCCGACCCGACTCCAGACCGTGCACGGGCGCGGCTACATCTTCGTCGCCTAGCCCCGTCGATCAATCGGCCGCCGCGGCCCTCTCGCGGGCGCGTTGAGGAAGGCCAGGGAGGTACCCATGGTGGCAACAAGCCGAGCAACCTTCGACCGACAACTCCACACCCTCCAGGATGAGACCCTCCTCCTCGGCAGCATGGTCGAGAAGGCGATCGAGCTGTCGGTCGACGCCCTGACCCGCCTGGATGCGGACCTCGCCCGCCGGATCATCGACGACGACAAGCGGATCAACGCCCAGCGTTATCAACTCGAAGAGACGGCGGTGCGATTGATCGCGATGCAGCAGCCGCTGGCGGGCGACCTCCGCCTGATCGCCTCGGTGATCCACATCTCCACGGACCTTGAACGGATGGGGGACTACGCGGCCGGCATCGCCAAGATCGTGGTGATGCACGGCGACCTTCCGCCGGTCAAGCCGCTGATCGACATCCCTCGCATGGCCGAGCTGTCGTGCTCGATGCTCCGACGCAGCCTGGACGCCTTCGTCCGACGCGACGTCGACGCCGCCCGGTCGCTCATCGGCGAGGACGACGCGGTGGATGCCCTCTACGACCAGGTGTACCGCGAGCTGCTGACCTTCATGATCGAGGACCCGAAGCTGATCCAGCGCGCGACCTGGCTCCTCTGGGCGGCGCACAACGTCGAGCGGATCGCCGACCGCACGACCAACATCTGCGAGCGCGTCATCTACATGGTGACCGGGGTGAACGAGGACATCGACGTCTCGACCTATTAGGGGAGAACGGGCACGCGGGCGACCGTCGAGGTTGCGTCCATCCTGGGTCTTTGTCGTCTAGATCTGACAGCACCCCAACAACGGAGGTCAGGATCGATGTCGACGCCACAGATCACCCACCCGCAAGCGAGTCACCGGGGAGAGCCCGCAGCCGCTGCCCAACCCGTGCCCGCCGCAGGGGTCGCGCAGTGCTGTCCGCCCGTCGAACAGGCCACCTGTTGCGAGCCGGCCGCCAAGAAGAGTTGCTGTGGAGCAGCCACCACCTCGGGTGGTGGCTGCGGCTGTCGCTGAGAACGTCTCACATTCGGATCGGAACTGATGTCTTTCGGAGCATCCTCGACGACCCCGGAGTTGCACGTCGCCTGGGAACAGGTGCGCGCGCGGTTGCGCGGCTTCATCGGGCGCCGCGTCGGCGACCCCGAGGCCGTCGAGGATCTCGTTCAAGACGTGTTGCTACGCTTCTCGGCGGCAGCCGCACGTGGAGAGCAGTTCCAGAGCGTCTCCGCCTGGCTTGACCGCGTTGCCCGCAACGCGGTCATCGACCACTACCGCACGCGCCGGCGCCCCGGCCCGATCGAGGAGGCGGCCGGACTCGCCGACCCATCCGCGTGGCCGTTCCCCGATGACTCCGACGACCACTCGGCTCGTGAGCTGGCAAAGTGCCTCCGACCGCTCATGGAGCAGCTCTCCGCCCCAAGCTGCGAGGCGCTCGTGCTCACCGACATCGACGGCCTCACGCAGGCCGTCGCCGCGACCGCGCTCGGGCTCTCGATCTCGGGCATGAAGTCGCGGGTCCAGCGCGCCCGTCTCCAGCTTCGAGCGCTGCTGGTCGCTTGCTGCCCTATCGATCTCGATGCGCGCGGCGCCATCCTCGACTACATGCCACCCACCCGGAGCTGCGGGTGCGCCGCCTCGACCCCGGCCCCGGTTGCGGCCGAACTGGATCCGCCGACCGAACGATGAGGATCACCCACAAGACCTGGTGACCGCCTCGGTCAGCACGAGCGAGAGGTCTCCAGGCCGGCGACCAATCCCTCGACCCGCTCGCGAATGGTATCGCGGATCTCGCGTACCGTGGCGACGGCCTTGCCGTGCGGATCGTCGATCGGCCAGTCCTCGTACCTCTTGTCCGGGAGCAACGGGCACGCGTCGCCGCATCCCATCGTGATCACGACGTCGGCTACCTGGATCACTTCGTCGGTGAGTGGCTTCGGGAACGCTTCGGCGAGGTCGACCCCCAACTCGAACATCACGGCCACGACGGCCGGGTCGACCTGATCGGACGGTCGCGTCCCCGCCGAGTGGACGCTGATCCGCCCATGGCTGAGGCTCTGTGTGAGAGCAGCCGCCATCTGCGATCGAGCGGCGTTCCGCCCGCAGACGAACAAGACGTCGAGCTGCCGATCGTTGCTGAGGCCGTCGGCGCGGGCGAGCGCCCTGAGTCGTTCACGCGTGAAGCGCCCGGCGAGCTGCGCGAGATATGAACGCGCGCCCGTGGCCGCCACGATCTCCAGCGACTCATGAGCGAGACGGTCGATGGACTCCATGCCGAAGATGCCCCGGAACTCCTCGGCGAGTCAGACGACCTCAACCCGCAGTGCTGGCTCTATATCGTCGCCGGACTCCACCGCCGGCGTTGGCGTGGCGTCGACGACATCCTCGTCCCTGAACGCCGTGAATGGCGACAGGAGCCACATCAGGTACGGCGTGTCTTTCCTCATCCACTCGCCGAAGAAGCGCCAGATCGCCTCGTACATCGCGCTTCCCCCACCGAACGCTGCCGGTCCTCCTCGACTACGCTCGGGCAAGGCGGAGCAGGTACTCGATGGCTAGCCGAAGACGACGACCGCGATGAGGATGAAGTACGCCGCTTCCATCGCTTCCCTCCCTAACCTTCGGCCAGCAGCTCTCGTTCGATCCGGCTCCGAATGTCGTCGCGGACCTTGCGGTACACCCCAAGCTGCTGCTCTTCGGTTCCCGTGGCCTTCGACGGGTCCGGGAAGCTCCAATGGTGTCGCTGCTTGGCGCCCGGGAAGACCGGGCACGCCTCGGCGGCCTGGTCGCAGACGGTGATCACGGCGTCGAACGGCTCGCCGAGGTACCGGTCGAGCGTCTTGCTCTCCTGCCGCGAGACGTCGATCCCAAGCTCGGCCATGGCTTTGACGGCCAGGGGGCGTACGCGAGTCGCCTCAGTCCCGGCCGAGAACGCCTCGAAGCGGTCGCCGGCCAGGCTGCGCAAGAGCCCCTCAGCCATCTGTGAGCGTGCCGAGCTGTGGGTGCACAGGAACAGGACTCGCCGTTTACCCGCAGCCATCGCGAAACCTCCTCACCGGGCCTCTTCCGTGCCTGCCGGAACCTTGCGTGGCAGGAATGGCCGCACGAGCCGCTCGTACGTCAGGCCACCCGCAACTCCTCCGACGAGTGGCCCGACGATGTAGATCCAGAACCCCGCTTGTGGTCCGGGGATGGCGATGCTGCCGTACCCGGCCGCGACCGCCACCAGGCGTGGGCCAAAGTCGCGGGCGGGATTCCAGCCGGCCTGCGTGATCGGGGCGAACAGGCTGATCAGCACGGCCACGGTGAAACCGACGAAGAACGGCACCAGCGTCGGCTCGGGCGCGGCCGCGTTGTCCGGGTCGGAGAGCGCGAAGATCACGAGGACCAAGATGCCCGTCCCGAGGGCCTCAACAAGCATCGCACCGAGCGGCGACACCAGGGCGGCCGCGTCAGGACCCGTCCCGAAGACGGCCGGATTGGGGAAGTACTCGCCGAAAATCATCGCGGCCCGCTCGCTGCCGGCCACGCCGCGAACCAGGCCTTCTTTCAGCTCGAAGCGTGTGAGGAACGGCGCGAAAACCGCCCAGACCAGCAGCCCGGCCCCGATGGCCCCGACGAGCTGTGCAGCGCAATACGGTACGAGCCGCGACGGCGGAAAACTCCGTGGGCGCAAGATGGCGAACGCCAAGCTCACGGCCGGATTCAGGTGTGCTCCCGAGAGCGCAGCCGAGCAGTAGATCGCGATGGTTACTCCGAAGCCCCAGACCACGGCGACTTGCCATAGCCCGTTGAGAGCGCCGGTCAGCACCGCGCATGCAACCGATCCGGTACCGAAGAGCACGAGTAGAAACGTGCCGAGAACTTCGCCCACCAGGGCCGCAGAGAGTTTCGGCATGGGCTGTTACTTCAACCTCCGTCGATGCACTTGGCAAACGAGCAGCGTGAGGGGATCAATCACGGCCGCTGGCCGCCGGGCCGCACTGCGGAGCGCGCTCGCCGACGCGCGACGGATCGAAGAGCACTCCCAGCTCCTGGTAGACCCGGGCCAGCGTCGCCTGATCGACCGTGTAGTAGATCCAGCGCTGGTCCACGGAGTCACGGCGGGCTCGGACCAGACCCGCCTGTCGGAGCTGCCGGAGATGATGGCTAATCAGGTTCTGAGGCAGATCCAGGAGGCCTGCCATTTCACAGTTGCAGGTCTCACCCTTCATCAACTGTAGGAAGATGCGCCGCCTGGTGGGGTCGGCCATCAGCTTGAGGAAGCCGCCAGTCGCGGGTGTGACGTCCCCGTCCGAGATCGTGATGACCGGTACTTCAATCATCGTCGACATAATCCTCGACCCAATCATACCGAGCGGGCGGTTGCCGGTGCCCGCTCGGTCGTTCGATTCGACCGCCATCTGCCGACGCAAGACGAACTCCCACCATCCGCTAAGCGATTCGCATATCTCCTAACGGCGGCTTAACAAGGAGGGGGCCTCCATTTACGTGCGGTTTACGTCCCCCGCGTATCGTCCGGCCTGCCTCATTGGCGCCAGCGCCACCGCCACGTGCAGTCCGCCGCAAAGCCGAAGACCAAGGGGACGAACCACCGATGTCAGAGCCTATCGGTACGCGCACCGATCACCTCGAACTGGTGGAGACGCAGTCGGTCTGCCGCTTCAGTTGTCGCTTCAACTGCGGCTCCCTCGTTTCGCGAGTACCAAAAGGCGAGGGCGAGACGTTCGGGTCCGTCCTGCAACGACGCCTGAGTCGCCGAAGCGTCCTGAAAGTCGGCCTCGTCGCCGGCGCCTCGGCCGCGCTCGGCTCGGCCCTGCGCCTCGGTGACACCCCGGCCGCTCACGCCTCCCCGGTCACCGCTCCGGCCGCTGCGCCTGCCGCCCAGGCGAGCGTGCTCAACTTCACAGCCATCAAGCCGGACACCTCGGACGAGGTCAAAGTCGCCGAGGGATACCGGTCTCAGGTGCTCCTGAGCTGGGGCGATCCGCTCTTCACGGACGTTGGCGCGTTCGACGTCAATGACCAGACGGCCGACGCTCAGGCGCGCCGGTTCGGCTTCAACACCGACTTCGTCGCCTACCTGCCCCTGCCGCTTGGCTCGAAGACCGCCTCCGAGGGCCTCATCTGGACGAACCACGAGTACACCGATGGCCTGATGATGTTCCCGGACTACGACAACAAGAACCCGTCGAAGCAGCAGGTCGACATCGAGCTGGCCGCCCACGGCGCCAGCATCGTCTTTGCGCGGCGAAACGGCGGCGGTAACGGTGGCGGTGAGTGGACCTACGATGCAGGCTCGACCTACAACCGACGGATCACCGGCACCACCCCGATCCGCATCTCGGGTCCGGCCGCCGGCGACGAGTGGCTGAAGACGTCGGCAGACACGGCCGGCCTCCAGGTCGCCGGAACCCTGAACAATTGCGGCGGCGGCTGGACGCCCTGGGGCACCATCCTGACCGCCGAGGAGAACTTCAACCAGTACTTCGCGAACGCCGACCTGCTCCCGGCCGAGGACCCCCGAAAGAAGGTACACGCCCGCTACGGTCTGCCGACGGCCGCCAGCGAGCGCCTCTGGGAAATCCACCACGACCGCTTCGACATCTCGAAGGAGCCGAACGAGCCGTTCCGCTTCGGCTGGGTCGTCGAGGTCGATCCGTACGAGCCAACGTCCACCCCGGTGAAGCGGACCGCGCTCGGCCGCTTCAAGCACGAAGCCGCGACCACGGTCGTCGCCCCGAGCGGCAAGGTCGTGGTCTACACCGGCGACGACGAGCGCTTCGACTACGCCTACAAGTTCGTCACGGATGGCGTCTACAACCCGAACGACCGTGCGGCGAACATGGGCCTGCTCGACTCGGGCACCCTGTACGTGGCGAAGTTCAACGACGACGGCAGCGGCGAATGGATCCCGCTGGTGTTCGGTCAGGGGCCGCTCACCACCGCCAACGGCTGGCGGTCGCAGGCCGACGTCCTGATCCGTGCCCGCCAGGCCGGCGATGCTGTGGGCGCCGCCAAGATGGACCGCCCCGAGGACATCGAGGCCAGCCCGGTCACGGGCAAGGTCTACATGGCCTTGACCAACAACACGCAACGCGGCACTGAGGGCCGGGCAGCCGTCGACAGGGCGAACCCCCGGGCGAACAACGCCTTCGGCCACATCATCGAGTGGACTGAGGCCGGCGGCGACCACGCGGCGCTGAGCTTTCGGTGGGACATCTTCATGCTCTGCGGCCGGCCCGACGACGAGACCGCCTACTTCGCGGGCTTCCCCAAGGACCAGGTGAGCCCGATCGGGAGTCCTGATAACCTGGCCTTCGATACTCGCGGCAACCTCTGGATCGCGACGGATGGCCAGCCGGCGAACGTGAAGGTGAACGATGCGATCCACGGGGTCCCCGTCGAGGGCGCCGAGCGAGGGCATCTCAAGCAGCTCCTGAGTGCCGTTCCCGGTGCTGAGGTGGCCAGCCTCGCGTTCAACGCGGACGACACGGCCCTGTTCGCCTCGATCCAGCATCCTGGCGAGGGCGGAAAACTCGGCGCACCCACGAGTGTCTGGCCAACGGGCACGTACGCCCGCCCGAGTCTGGTGGTCGTGACCAACCTACGCGGTGGAGCCGTCGGGGCCTGACTCCGGATCGGCCTCCACCGGCGTCGACCGTCGGGCGGAGCGTGAACGGCCATCATAGGGTCTCGCGCTTTGGCAGCGCTCCACGGAGCGATACCAGGCCGAGCAGCCCCGCAACGAGCAAGAGCGCCCCACCGACCCAGTAGAGCGCCTGGATCCCCACCAGGTCGACCAGCGCCCCGCCGATCGCCAGCGAGAGCAGGCGCATCCCGTTCCAGGTGATGTCCAGCAGCGCGAAGACGCGCCCGCGAACGCGATCCGGTATGGCCTCCTGGAGGGTCGCATTGAAGACGACGATGCCGGTCGACGTGTTCAGGCCGTAGACGAAGAGCAGGAGCAGCGCGATCGGCAGGGCTGTGAAGGTGGCCAGCAGCATGTCCACGACACCCCGGATGACATACGGCACGAAGAGCCACCGAGCGTCGCGGTAGTCCCGAGCCAGGATGTTGGGGATCAACGGCCCGAGCAGCGCGCCCACCCCGATCGCCCCGATCAGCCAGGCGAAGCCCGATGGCGACAGGCGGAGCTGCTGCTCCGAGAGGACGACGAGCATCGCCCCGGTGGCGCCCGTGGCGAAGGAGGCAAGCGCCTGGACGACGAGGAGACGGGACACGAAGCGATCCGACGCGGCGAACGCCAGTCCGTGCCGGGCGTCGGCGAGGTACCCGCTCAACCCTCGCCGGGCGTCGCCGGCGAGTTGGCCGGCGTGGAGCGGGATCGGCAGCCGCATGATCAGCAGCGCCGATACGACGAAGCTCGCGGCGTTGAGCACGAAGGCTGGACCTATCCCGACCAGTCCGATCAGTCCGCCTACCACGGCCGAGGCCAGGATCTGGACCAGCCGCCCGGTGGACCAGCTCACCGAATTGGCCGCGAGGCGCTGTTCGGGCGTCGTCAGCACCGGGATGACCGCCTGCAAGGTCGGGTTGAAGAAGACGTTGCCCGCCGCGAGGCCAGCGGCTACCAGGTAGGCATGCCAGGCCCCCTGCGGCCAGAGGAGCGACAGCACCAGGACGGCGCGGACCAGGTCGGCGCCGATCAGCACGGCCTTGCGGCTGACCCGATCGATGAGCACGCCCGCGATCGGCCCCAGCAGGAGCACCGGCAGGATCTCGGCCACCGCCAACCCCGCCACCGCAACCCCTTGTCCGGTGAGCTGGAAGACCAGGACGACGAGGGCGATGTAATGCAGGGTGTCGCCAAAGCTTGAGAGGAGCTGGGCCAGCCACAGGGGGAAGTACGACGGACTTTGAATGACTTGGCCGTATGCGCCCATCGCCCGCCCGAGCCGAGACGTCGCCTTCATGAACGTTGAGTATGGGTGGTCGGTCCACGGGGGGCGGATAGCCTCACCCTGCGCTCCCCGTCGGATGGACCTCTTCTGGCGGGCGAATGTGGCGAAACAGGCCGAAGAGCGCGCCGTTGTAGGCGCAGCGCAGCAGCCCGGCCACCACGAAGAACGCGCCGGGCGTCACAAGCTGGGCCATGATTCCGACTACCCCCAGCGCGAATGCGGCAGCCGCGTCCGTGGCGATGCTGATGAGGCTCGCCGCTGCGGTGCGCTCGTCGGGCGCGACGATCGCCATGGTGTAGGACTCCCGAGCAGGACGATCCATTTGGGAGAGCGCATGGCGCATGACCAGAATGGCCGCCGCCAGCTCAAGCGTGCGCATCACCGGCACGAGCATCAGCAGCACGTTGGACGGCAGGTGCGTGAACACCATCGTGTTGATCAAGCCGAAGCGACTCGCGCTACGCGCCGCTGCCAGGTAGGACAAGGCGCCGGCGGTGTTCGTAAGGAAAAAGATGAGACCAAGCGTCGCCGCGTCGGCATCGAACCGGACGTAGAACCAGTAGGCGACGAACGCCTGGACCACGAATCCGGCGGCGAACGAGTTGAGGGCCAGCAGAGAGGCGAAGCGGGCGACCAGGCCACGAGAGCGGTGCAGGGGGACCCAGCGCTTCCGGCCTGGATCGTGTGGGGCAGCAACCTCCACCGCCGGCGAGAGACAAGCGAAGAGCACGACCAGCCCCAGGCCGCAGACCCCGTATGCCAGCAGCGTCAGGCGATACGCATCGAGAACTCCGATCCCCACCGGTGCATCAGCGTCGGCACGCCTGCCGCCAGCGCGCCGAGGGCACTCGCAGCCGAGGCCACCAGATTCCCCGATGCGAAGACGGCGGTGCGGTGGACTGGACGGACCGTTTCCGCCATGGCCGCTTGCTCCAGGGCAAGCGACGAGCCCACGTCGCCCCCACCCGGACTGATGACGCCGATGAACGCCGCCGCGAGCAGCAGCCACACTGCGTCCGTGAGAGCGAAGACCAGGCCCGCGAAGGCCATCAGGACGCCAGTAAGCATGAGTAGGCGGCGTCGCCCAAGCCGATCACCGGTCGCTGCCACCGCCACCGTGAACAGAGCGCTGCCCACAAGGGCGGCGGTGAAGATGGCGCTGATCGTGGGTAGACCGAGGCCCAGCTCAGCCAGGGCGTCTGCCGAGAGCCGTTCGAACTACACACCCAGCCTCGTCCCGACCCGGGCGTACGCCTCCATGAAGTCGTCGGGCTCGGGCACGGTCGCGGCCAGCATCCCGACCTCCTCGTGGAAGCGAATGTCGCTGGCCGCCTCGATCTCCTCGTAGCGGGCGCTCGAGCGCTCGGCGAGGCGTGCCCAGATCGGGTCGCCGTCGAGCGTGCGGTAGATGCGGCCCTCGTCGTAGTGACTGCCAAAGACGTCGTGATGTTCGGTACGGACGGCCGGCTCGTCGGGGCCAATCAGCGCGACGCCGCCAGTCTGTCGTGAGAGGTGGCGCGCGGCGGCCGACCCGATCATCCCCTTGCCGACCACCGCGACGCGGAACCGTGTCGTTGGATCCGTGCTGACCATGCCCACGCCTCCTCCGATTAACGTGCACCGGCCGGTGCCGTCCGACCAGCGTATACCGACTGCGCCGCCGGCGGCCGGGTCGTGCGCAGCATCGAGCGGTCGAGGCCGAGCAGGCCCGCGGCACAGGCGAGCCCGACGGCGGCCATCAGCGCCCACGGCAGGCCCGGGCTGCCGGCCGCGCGCGCCAGGTCGAACGCCGCGCCGCCGGCGAAGTTGCCGAGCGCCGCCCCGACCCCCTGGACCACCGCGTAGATGCCGAAGTAGGTGCCGACCAGGCGGCCGTTACTCAGCGACATGATCGTGGAGGCGACGAACGGCGCCGCCAGCATCTGGCCGCCGATCAGGAGGGAGCAGGTGAGGGCCAGCGGCGCCAGGTTCACGGCCAGGGCCAGCGGTACCGCGAACACCGAGGATGGCCCGGTCAGGCCGAGCGACCCGAGCCAGCCCTCCGCGACGACGGCGTCGATCGGCAGCACGGCCGCCGTCAACAGGAGCGGGACGAATGCGATGCCCATCAGCGCCAGCCCGAAGACGATCGCGGTCGACGGGCGGAGCCGCGCCTCGGCCCAGGCGGTGACCGGGACCTGGCCCAGGATACCGACGACGGCCAGCATCGTGAAGAGCGGTCCGATGCTGGCGTCCGAGCCGGTCAGCCGCCGGATCTCCAGCGGCAGCCCCAGATACACCTGGTTGTAGAGGAAGAAGTAGCCCAGGATGCTGGCACAGAACAGCACGAACGGCCGGTTCGCCAGCGGGACGCCCCAGGACCGGAAGATGGATTGCCCGATGGTCTCGACCGGTATGGGAGCCTCGGGCAGGAACCGCCACTGGAGCAGCGCCACCAGCGCGAACATCGCGGCGGCTCCGAAGCAGACCAGACTGAAGTCCACCCCGAGCAGCAGCACCCCGATCAGCGGGCCGAGCAGCGACCCGCCGTGGATCGTGACGTCCAGCAAGGCGAACGCCTCGATGCGTCGCGGACCGGCGGCGTGCGCGAGGTACGCCTTGACGGCCGGATTCAACAAGGCCCCGCCAAGCCCGGTCAGGATCGCACCGACCGCCATCCCGACCGGCCCGTCCACGAATCCGAAGGTTGTGAACGCCACGACCCTGATGATGCAACCCGCGACGATCGCCGACCTATAGCCCAATCGATCGCCGATCGAGCCGCCGATCAGGGACATGCCCTCCTGGGTCAGCACGCGGATGCCCAGCACCAGGCCGACGATCCAGAGGGCCAGGCCGAGCCCGTTCGCCATGTAGCCGGCCAGGAACGGGACCAGCATGTAGAAGCCGACGTTGTTGGCCAACATGTTGAGGATCGCGACCTGGACCGGCCGGTCGAACGAGCGGAACGAGGTGAGCGTCTGCATCGGGCCTCCAACGTGCCCGCCAGGACGCGATACGAGCCAGGAAGCGCGGGCACTTAATGATACAGTGTATCATTTTGAGCAGCCTACTGCAATAGATTGCAGGTGCCACTATTGTTGCACACGGTAGATCCGTCGCCAGCGAACAACTGGATTCAGAGGTCCAGAGCTGCCAGCTCCTCCTGCCGCGGGTAACGGATGCAGACGAGGGAGCAGGCGAGGTGGAGCAGGCCGAGGACGGTGGCGGCCTGGCTCGATACGTGCCGACAGCGCGAGCGTGCGCTGAGGGTGAGCTCCACCCCTACCATCCACCTTTGGGTGACGGCACCCCGGTCGGCGGCGCGGCATCGTGAAGAGAGGCCCGGGCTGTCCGCACTGTTCCCCATCGCGACGCCGTGTCGTGGAGCATCGCTGGAGGCGAATCGATGACCCACCGAGTACCGAAGGAGTGCTAGCCATGTCACTCGTCCGCGTCCACAACTTCTCCATCTCGCTCGACGGCTTCGGCACTGGCGAAGGTCAGAGCCACGATGCACCTTTCGGTCACGCCGGCGAACGGCTGCACGAGTGGATGTTCGCCACGCGGTTCTGGGGCGGGATGGTCGGCCAGCCCGGCGGGAGCAGCGGCATCGACGACGCCTTCGCCCAGCAGCACGGTCCGGGGATCGGCGTCGAGATCATGGGGGCAGGAAAATTCGGCTACCCCCGATGGCACGAGGACCCGGAGTGGAACGGCTGGTGGGGTCCCAACCCGCCGTTCCACACACCGGTCTTCGTCCTCACCCATCACCCGCGCCCGTCGATTGAGATGGAGGGCGGCACGACGTTCCACTTCATCGACGCGTCGCCTGCCGAGGCGCTCAAGACGGCCCGCGAGGCTGCGGGCGGCCAGGACGTACGCATCGGCGGCGGTCCCACCGTGATCCGCGACTTCCTTGCTGCCGGGCTCATCGACCACATGCACATCGTGGTGGTCCCGATCCTGCTCGGCCGAGGCGTACGCCTCTGGGACGGACTGGAGGGCCGCGAGAAGGACTACCAGATCGAGGCCGCCTCCTCGCCAAGCGGAGTCACGCATGTGACGTTCACCCGTGCGGGTGTCTGAACCGACTCGGTCGAGAGCTCGGGGTGCGGGCGGGGCTCGAGGCCGTGCTTCATAGGGTTGCCCGATCGCCAGCCGTCACGTCTCGACTCAGCCGCGTCCGCATGGCGTCACGCCGTGCCGTACGGATGCGGCACCCGAGGCGTTGAGCCCGGCCCAGGCCGATGTCTCCGGCCCTGCATCAACCCTCAGAGGAGGGCCGCGAGGCCGTCAACAGCAAGGAGCAGCAGATGGGTCTCACGATGGCAGCTGCCCAACGTCTGGACGCGCACACCGGTGATTGGAGCCTGGCGACCTGGGCGACGCAGTTCGCCGCCGTGTTTCTGCAGGTACTGGTGGTGGGGGCGTTCTGGGGGAGCTGGATCGGCCTGAGCCGGTTCATGGACACCCTGACGCCCGCAACCTTCGTGGAGGTCGGGCACGTGATGATGGCGGGATACGGCCCGATCCATGTCGGTGCTGATGCCGGTCACCCTCCTGGCGACGCTGGTGGCGGGAGCCCTCACCTACAAGCGCAACCGGCTGGCCGGCCTCCTGGTACTGATGGGCTTCGTGTGCGTCGCGGTCGCCACGGCCATCACACTGATCGTCAACGTCCCAATCGACGAGATGATGGCCGGCTGGACGGCCTCGACCCTGCCGGTCGACTGGATGCAGATCCGCGACCGCTGGGAGGCTTACCACACCGCTCGCACCTTCGTGACCCTGGGCGGCCTCGCCGCCACGCTCGCCGGGAGCCTGCTCCCGGCCGGGCGCATCGAGGCGGAGCGACGAGGAACGACGAGCCGAGTGGTGCCCGGCCGTGGCGATTGAGGCCACAGTCGCGCAAGAGTGTCCTGGTCGTGCACATCGCGTCGGCCGGCGCGTGGATCGGGATCGACGTCGTCATGGGGGTCGTGATCTTCACCGCGCTTCGCGGCGACGATGCCACCAGGGCACTCTGCTACCAGGCGCTCGAGCTGTTCGCGGGCTGGCCGCTGGTCGTAGTCGGCCTGGTCTGCCTCGCCAGCGGCCCTTGCGGTGGGCAACTTGATCTACCCGCCGATCGTCTCGCCGAGCGGCCTGCTCATCGCGACGATCCTGGCGGTATTCAAGCCGTGGGGACTGATCCGCAAGAGCCGGGTGCCGACGCGCGCCGCACGGTGAATGACGCCACCGCGCGATGAGCCTGCGGAGCCCAATGGTAGGCAATGGCGGGTGTCCCTGCCGAGCCACTGCGCATCCATGCGGTTCAAGTCGGCGAGACATGGACTCCGGTTAAGCAGGTACTCGAGCGTGCAGTCGGCGTCGACCGCAGCGACTTCATCAGCACGGCCGCCCGCCGTCAACTGAAGAAGCTCGGCTTCCCGGTCAGCCACGATGAGTCGCGTCCGAAGCTCCAGTGTCGGCCTAAGCGTGCGTGAGGGTCCGGCGTCGCGGCGGTTGCGGATGTGGTGGCTGCGCTTCCGCCCGTCCTGAACTAGCAGGCACGGAGAGCATCTGGGAGGAGGACGGTCGTCCGGGCCGTGGCGATGCCAGCGATGAGCTCCGGACCTGGCGAACGTCTGAGCCGAGACAACCTCAGCTCAATATGCCGGCCGCGGCGCTCGACGGTCCCTTCGCTGGGCCAGCTCCTCGTCGTCCACCAGGCTGATCATTGGCGTGCCCGGCGCGCACAGCATCGTGACGATAAATCGGCTCCAGGAGTCCATGCGATTGTTGGCGTCCTGGTAGTGGATCACATCACCGCCCGGCTCCCAGAAAGTCTCCCCGGCCCGGATGATCCGCTCGGGCTCACCTTCCAGCTCGAAGCGCATCTCGCCCTCCAGCATGTAGCCGAAGGCCGGGCCGGAATGCCGGTGGGGAGGAGTACCCGGATCCCCGGGCGGAAACTGGACGAGGAGCGTCATCACGTGGGCGCCTGCCGGGATGGACGGCGGGTGCGCCTCCTGGAGCACGGTGACCGCCGTCTTCCATGCATCGGAGCGCGGCACTGTCTGATTCGCCACTGACTTGTTGTTCGACATGATCCTGCTACCTCCACCTTCGGTCCGCGGTGTTGAAGATGCCCAGGTTGCGGACGGCATGGGACCGTCCGACCCCACCGTGCTCCTCGAACATCCGGCGCGGCCGTGGGACACGGCGGTCTGACGCGTCGTGTGAACCGCGATGCCTCAGTCACCGCTGCCCTCTGCTATCTCTGACCAGATACCGTCGCTATTTGTGACAACAAACCGAGCGCCGATGACAGCTTGACGGCGTTCGAGACCATGCAGGCGAGAGAGCGTGCCGTCACGCCGCGGTGGCGCGTAGCCGCAAGGCCCGGTTCACTGCCGAGATCAAGTCGTCGAGGTCGAATGGCTTACTGACCCAGCCGGCCGCGCCAAGGCGAGCAGTGTGCTCCTCGACGTGAGGGAGTGCGCTGAAGACGACGATCGGAACGGTGGCGTTCGGCATCGCCCGAAATGCTCGGATGAAGGACTTGCCATCCATGGCCGGCATGCGTAAGTCGAGCAGGATGAGTCCTGGCCGTCGTTCCGCGACGAGCCTGAGCGCGTCAGCCGGGTTGGTGCAACCGGCGACCTCGTAGCCCTCATCGCCGAGGGCGAGCTCAATGAGGGCACAGAGGGCCTCGTCGTCGACGACCAGGACATAGTCGGACTTCGACACGCTCAAGTCCGCACCACCGCTGCGACGTCCGACCGGCCACGCTGCCAGGTATCGTCGGTGGACTCCATCGCGGGTCCGCCGGGCGCCAGCGCCGAGGCGGTCGAGCCGCCACGCCCCGTCGAGACCGAGAAGCGGGCGCTCACGCCGGAGCAGATCAAGGCCCTGCTAGCCGCTGCCGCCGGCGATCGGCTCAAGGCACTGTACTGGCTGGCGATCGGCACCGGTCTGCGCCAGGGAGAGCTGTTCGCACTGCGCCGGACAGACATTGACCTCGAAGCGGGGACCCTGCAGGTGCAGCGCAAGGTGCGCCGCGTCGGAAAGCTTGGTCTGCAAGAAGGTCAGCCGAAGAGCCGCAAAGGCCGTCGTGGCATGACGCTCCCCAGCATCGTCGCCGCGGCGCTCCGACGGCACCTCGATCGCCAGCAGGCCGAGGCGGCCACGCATGACGCATCGTGGAATCCGTTCAAGCTGGTCTTCTGCACAGAAGATGGCCGCCAGATCGACGCCAGCGTGTATCGGAAGTGGTCCTGGTATCCGCTGCGCAAGTGGGCCGATCTGCCGACCGACCCACCGGTGGACTTCCACGAGCTGCGCCACACCAACGGCTCGTTGCTCATCGCGCTCGGCATCGACGTCAAGACGGTGCAACAGCGCCTGGGCCATGCGCATGCACAGGTGACCCTCGACGTCTACGCCCACGTCATGCCGGGCGTCGCGGATGACGCGGCCGCGCAGCTCGACCGGTTCCTCCGGAACGTCACTTCTGACGAAACTGTTGTCAATCAGCCCGGTGACAGCAGTGAGGCCGCCCCTGTGGGGCGGCCTCCGTATCTGGTGAAGGGTGGTGCCCCCAAGGGGATTCGAACCCCTGATCTCCGCCTTGAAAGGGCGGCGTCCTAGGCCTCTAGACGATGGGGGCGTGTCTGACAGAGAGAGTGTACGACAAAAAGAAAGGGCCGAG
>Ga0075418_10004022_pt1 | contig 16737 bp, 12 predicted proteins | sample SoiMetdeltSBSDD2_FD_81776 | JGI IMG/M metagenome (GOLD analysis project Ga0075418, IMG submission 81776) | Bulk soil microbial communities from a Populus tree surrounding site in Tennessee, USA - Soil MetaG P. deltoides SBSDD2 | ecosystem: Environmental > Terrestrial > Soil > Tree plantation... | reverse complement strand
TCGACGACGACTTCCTCGACCTGATCCACGCGCTGGAGGAGGAGTTCGAGCGGACCCGCACCCGCACGCGCGTCGCCGGGAAGGACGGCCGTGCGATCCTGGTCCACGTCACGACGGGGAGCCGGGTCGCCGCGGAAGAATCGATCGACGAGCTCGAGGAGCTTGCGACGTCCTCCGGGCTCGGCGTCGTGGACAGGATCGTCCAGCGGCGTCAGCAGTTCGACCCGCGGACGCTGATGGGGGCGGGGCGGCTCGAGGACCTGATCATCCGCGCCTCGCGGCTCCAGGCCGACTACATCGTGGTGGACCAGGACCTCACGCCCGCCCAGGCGCGCGCGATCGCGGAATCGAGCGCGATCAAGGTCATCGATCGCTCGCAGCTGATCCTCGACATCTTCGGCCGGCGGGCGCGGACGCACGAGGGGAAGATCCAGGTCGAGCTCGCCCAGTTGAAGTACCTGCTGCCGCGGCTGATGAGCCGGGGCGATTCCGGCCTGTCGCGTCTCGAAGGAGGGATCGGCGGCCGCGGACCCGGCGAGCAGAAGCTCGAGGTGGACCGCCGGAGGGTGCGCGACCGGATCAAGTCGCTCGAGAAGATGCTCCAGGCCGAGCGCACGCGGCGCGAGCAGCGGCGTGCGCGCCGCCGCGAGCGCGACGTGCCGGTCGTGTCGATCGTCGGGTACACGAACGCCGGGAAGAGCACGCTCCTCAACGTGCTCACGAAGAGCGAGGTGTTCGTCGAGCGGAGGATGTTCGCCACTCTGGATCCGTCCTCACGGCGGCTCAGGCTCCCCCGCGAGCGCGAGATCGTGATCAACGACACCGTCGGGTTCATCCGCGACCTGCCGAAGGATCTCCTCGCCGCGTTCCGGGCGACGCTCGAGGAGATCGCCGACTCCGACCTGCTGCTGCACCTCGTGGACATGTCCCACCCCCGGCACGATGCCCAGATCGCCGCCGTCGAGTCGATCCTCGCGAGCCTCGGGGACGAGGGGATCCCGCGGCTGGTCGTCTTCAACAAGGCCGATCTCCTCACCCCGGAGCGGCGCCACGAGGTCTTGGGGGATCGCCCGGAAGCGGTCGCGATCTCCGCCGCCAAGCGTGAAGGGCTGGGGGATCTGCTTCACGCCGTGGACGACTCCCTCATGAGGCTCAGAAAAGTCCAATTGGCCTAGCGCGGCCTAGTTGCGTCGGGCCGAATCCGCCGTACAATTCTCAGCCGAGATAGGCCAAGAGGATTAGGCGGACCATGACACTCCCCGGACTGGTCATCGACCCGACAGCCGCGGCTCCCGTCTACCGGCAGATCGCGGACGGGATCCAGAACGCGGTTCGGGACGGCCGGCTCTCCGCCGGACAACAGCTCCCCCCGACGCGGGACCTCGCGAAACAGCTCGGCGTCAATCGGAACACCGTGATCGCGGCGTACGAGCTGCTCGTCGAGCTGGGGGCCGCGACGGGGCGCACGGGGCGGGGGACCTTCCTCGCCGGCCGGCGCGCCGAGAGCCGACCGGGGGACCCCTCCCGGGACCCTTGGTCGGGGGCGTTCGCCCGCGCGGTCGAGGACCCCGGGGTCGGAAGCCTGCTGACGATCTACCGGATCGCGACCTCGCACGAGGGGATCTCCCTCGCCGGCGGCTACCCCGCTGCGGAGCTGATGCCGGTCGAGGCGTTCTCCCGCGCGATGGACCGGACCCTTCGCGAGCGCGGGACCGAGGTCCTCTCCTACGGGCCGACGGCGGGATACGGCCCGCTGCGGCAGCTCATCGCGGCGTCGATGCGGGAGCACGGCTCCTCCTGCGACGCCTCGTCCGTGCTCGTCACCAACGGGTCGCAGCAGGCGCTCGAGCTGGCGTTCCGCGCGTTCGTGGACCCGGGGGACCCGGTCGTCGTCGAGGACCCCACCTACACGGGGGCGATCAGCGCGCTCTCGGCGCTCGGGGCCCGGCTCGTCGGCGTGCCGATGGACGGGGAGGGGATGCGCCCCGACCTGCTCGCGCTCGCCCTCGAGCGGCATCGCCCGCGGATCCTCTACGTGCAGCCGACGTTCCACAACCCGACGACGCGCGTGATGAGCGAATCGCGGCGCCGCGAGGTGCTCGAGCTCGCCGCGCGCCACGGCTGCCTGATCGTCGAGGACGATTGGGGGGGCGACCTGAGGTTCGAAGGGGAAGACCTCCCGACGCTCCATGCGCTCGACGGCGGGCGCCGCGTCCTCTACCTGAGCACCTTCTCGAAGAAGCTCCTCCCCGGCCTGCGGGTCGGTTGGGTAGCGGCTCCCGAGCCGGTGTTCGAGAGGCTGCTCGCCCTCAAGCAGATCGAGGACTGCGGGACGAGCCCGCTCGTCCAGGCGGCGCTGTACGCCTTCGTCGAGGGAGGGGCGCAGGCGGATCACCTGGGGCGCGTGCGCAAGGCGTACCGGGCGCGCTCGATCGCGATGGACGAGGCGTTGCGTCTCGAGCTCCCGCCCGGGGCGACGTGGATGCGCCCCGAGGGGGGGCTGTTTTTGTGGGTCGCGCTTCCGGAGACGGTGGACGGAGAGGAGCTCTTCGCCGCCGCCCGCGAGCGCGGCGTCCTGGTCGGACGGGGCTCGCTCTTCCACGTCGGAGGAACCGGCCGCAACACGCTCCGCCTGACCTTCTCGTCGGCCACCGAGGAGCAGATCCGGTCCGGCGTGGCCGTTCTGGGTGAGCTGCTGCGGCACAGGTGGCCGCGTGACCGCGCGGCGTCGCGCGAGCGAAGCTTCGCGGCCGTGCCGATTCTCTAGGGTCGCGGGAGGTTGGTCATGTCCGACGCGCAAAAAGGAACGCTGAGGCTGAAGACGGGGCTCGCCGAGATGCTCAAGGGCGGCGTCATCATGGACGTCACCGACGACCGGCAAGCCAAGATCGCCGAAGACGCGGGGGCCTGCGCGGTGATGGCGCTCGAGCGGGTGCCCGCGGACATCCGCCGCGACGGCGGCGTCGCCCGCATGTCGGACCCCGCGATGATCGAGAAGATCATGGCGGCGGTGTCGATCCCGGTCATGGCCAAGTGCCGGATCGGGCACTTCGCGGAGGCGCAGGTCCTCGAGGCGCTCGGGGTGGACTACATCGACGAGAGCGAGGTGCTCACCCCCGCGGACGAGGCTTTCCACGTCGACAAGTTCGCGTTCACCGTTCCCTTCGTGTGCGGATGCCGGAATCTCGGCGAGGCGCTGCGGCGCATCGGTGAGGGGGCCGCGATGATCCGCACGAAAGGGGAGGCCGGGACCGGGAACATCGTCGAGGCGGTCCGCCACATGCGCGCGGTCGTCTCCGGGCTCAAGAGGCTGACGCTCCTGGGACCGGAGGAGCTGATGAAGGAGGCGAAGGACCTCGGCGCGCCGTACGAGCTGCTCCGGCACGTCGCCTCGACCGGGACGCTCCCCGTCCCGAACTTCGCCGCGGGTGGGATCGCGACCCCCGCCGACGCGGCCCTCATGATGCAGCTCGGCGCCGAGGCGGTCTTCGTCGGCTCCGGGATCTTCAAGTCGCAGGATCCCGCCGTCCGCGCGAAGGCGATCGTCCGGGCGACCACGCATTTCCGGGATCCGAAGATCGTCGCCGAGGTCTCCCGGGGGCTCGGCGAGGCGATGCACGGGATCGAGACCGCCAAGCTCCCCGAGTCCGAGCTCCTCCAAACGAGAGGCTGGTAGGTCCCGATGCGCGCCGGCGTGCTCGCTCTGCAAGGCGATTTCGAGGCCCATGCGCGGGTCCTCGCGGAGCTCGGTGCTGCGGTGCGCGAGATCCGGCGCGCGGAGGAGCTCGAGGGAATCGATGCGCTCGTGATGCCCGGGGGCGAGAGCACGACGATGCTGAACCTGATGGGGGACGAGCCCTGGTTCCCCGCGATCGAGCGGTTCCACCGCGGCGGCGGGGCGATCATGGGGACCTGCGCCGGCGCGATCCTCCTCGCGCGCGAGGTGCGGAACCCGTCGCAGCCCAGCCTCGGCCTGCTCGACGCCGTGGTCGAGCGGAACGCGTTCGGCCGTCAGGCCGACTCGTTCGAGGCGACGCTGGATGCCCCGGCGCTGGGCGGGTCGATCCATGGAATCTTCATCCGCGCCCCGCGCTTCGCGGAGCTGGGGCCGGAGGTCGAGGTGCTCGCGAGGTTTCGCGGCGAGCCGGTGGTGGTGAGGGAAGGACGGGTGCTCGCGCTGACGTTCCACCCGGAGCTGGCTCGCGAGTCGAGGCTCCATGCAAGCTTTCTGGCGATGGCCGGGGCGCTCGCGCCGGCCGGGAGGTTGTCGTGAAGATCTACGTGGACGGTACGCTCTACGCGAAGGAGGACGCCAAGGTGTCCGTGTTCGATCACGGGTTCCTGTACGGCGACGGCGTCTTCGAGGGGATCCGGGCCTACGACGGAACCGTCTTCCGGCTCCGCGAGCACATCGATCGCCTCTACCAGTCCGCGAAGACGATCGCGCTCGAGATTCCCTTCACCCGCGAGGAGATGACGCAAGCCGTCCTCGACACGGTCGCGGCGAACGAGAAGCGGGACGCCTACATCCGGCTGGTGGTGTCGCGTGGCCCCGGAGACCTGGGGATCGATCCCGCCAACTGCTCCCGGCCCACGGTGGTCATCATCTGCGCCGAGATCAAGCTCTACCCGAAGGCGCTCTACGATTCGGGCGCGCCGATCGTGACCTCCTCGGTCCGCCGGATCCCGATCCAATGCCTCGATCCGCGGATCAAGTCGCTCAATTACCTGAACAACATCATGGCGAAGATCGACGCCCGGCGCGCGGGCGCGCTCGAGGCGGTCATGCTCAACCACCAGGGTCGGGTCGCCGAGTGCACGGCGGACAACCTGTTCTTCATCGCCGGCGGCGTGCTGAAGACCCCCGATCTGATGAACGGCGCGCTGCCGGGGATCACGCGCGCGACCGTGCTCGAGCTGGGCCGGGAGTTCCCGATGGGGACCGAGGAGGGGAACTACGGCCTCCACGATCTCTACAACGCGGACGAGGTGTTCCTCACCGGCACCGGCGCCGAGATCATGCCGGTGATCTCGGTCGACGGCCGGCAGATCGGGGACGGCAAGCCCGGAGCGCTCACGAAGAAGCTGATGGAGGCCTTCCGCCACCGCCGCACACGGGACGGGATCGCCGTCCCGTATGCGGCGGGGGTCGCCAAAGCCTGACGCTCTCCGCTACGGGCAGTCGATGTCGCAGTTCGCGACGTTCTCGGTGCCCTGACACACGGCATCGCCGCAGCAGCTCGCCGACTGCGGCACGCTCGTGCAGGTGTTGCCGCTGGCGGTGCAGCGCGCGTCGCCGCAACCGACGGGGTTGGTGCCGCCGCCGTTCCCGCAGCAATAACGGTTCGTCGGCTTGCCGTTCTGCACCCCGTTGCAATCCTGCGGGCAGTTCTGGCAGTTCTCGCCGTTGGCGGTCTCGCACCGATCGTTGCCGCACGACGCCGCGGCCCCGGTGAAGCAGTCGTTGCCGCAGTTGTGGCAATCCTCGCCGGCGTCGCAGATCCCGTTGTTGTTGCAGGTCGGGCAGCCCGTGCAGGCGGACTTGTTGAGCGTGCACGACGCCGTGCACGAGATCGAGCCTCCCGTACAGCCTTGCGAGACGCAGGTCGCGCCGCCCAGGTCCGTCCCGTCGCAGGCCTCGCCCGGCTCCTTGACCCCGTTGCCGCACACCGAGGTCTGACGCGTGGCGCCGGTGACGACCAGCGCGAAGACGGCGTCCGCCGCCGGCGTCGAGGTGTAGGCGTCCTGATTGATCTCCGCCGCGCGCACGTCCACGTGCCAGACGCCCGAGGCGGGGTTCTGCACGAAGACGTTCTCGACCGTGTCCACGTTGTTGGCGCTGCCCCCCGACGTCGAGTAGTTCCCGGCGCTGAGGCCGTTGTTCCCGTTGTAGATCGTCGCCGACGGCGAGGTGACCTTGAGGTCGAGATTGTTGATCCGGTGGAGCGTGGACGACGTGGTTCCGGGAGGATCCGGGTAGACCATCGTCACCTTCAGCTCGGACTCGCCCGCCTGGACGGTGACGTCGTAGCTCGCGGTCTGGCCGACGGTCAGCGGGGTCGTCTGATCGACGACGAAGCTCCGCGCGGCGCGCTCGCGCGCGACGCGGGCGGAGGGACGGCCCCACCCTTGGTGCGTGCGGGTGAGATCCGCCGACGTCCCGGAGAACGGGTATTGCTGGGCGTTGTTGACGAGCAGCGCCTTGATCGTCCCCGCGTGCGGCTGGCGCTCGAAGACCGTGGTGCCCGTCGGGTTCGTCCCCCAGACGTTGTCCGACCACATCTTGACCATCAGGCCGAGGACCCCGGCGGTCTCCGGCGTCGCCGCCGACGTCCCCCCGAAGCCCGAGGTGTACCCGTTCCCCGTGTTGGTCGTGAAGATCGAGTCGTACCAGTAGTTGACGTCCGGCTTGATCCGGCCGTCGGCGGCGGGCCCGATCGACGCGCCGAGGGTCCACGAGTCGTCCGCGGTCGAGAGCGTGTTGAAGTGCTTGATCCCGCCGACGCTGATGATGTTCTTCGCCCAGGCCTGCGGACGGCTGAACTGGTTGCCGTTGTTCGACTGCGATTGCGTGATCGCGATGTCGAGGCGCCAGATGATGTCGTCCATCTGGTTCGAGATGCTCGTGTACGAGGTGGTCAGCGCGTCTCCCCAGGAGTTCGACTGGAAGGAGGCGAAGTAGGGGGCGCTCTTGAGCTGCTGCGTTTCCGCGAACCGGTCGGTCACGGCGTCGTAGTCCGCGAAGATCCCGGCGTCCTTGCAGGGCAGGTTCGAGGTCGCCTGGGCGTTGCCGTCGCCGTCCCGCGCGCCGTTGCCGAACACGATCCCGAACGTCGACGTGCCGTGGGCGATCACGTCGGCGGCGGTGTGCATCACGATCCCGTCGAAGTCCTGGTGATCGGCCTGGATCCCTCCGTCCATCACCTCGCCCCGGACACCCTGGCCGCAGATCGAGTAGTTGCTCTCGAGCCAGTCGGCGCCGTCGTCCTGGCGCACGAGGTCCATGTCCATCTCGGGCGCGCTCCAACGATCCACCCACATGACGTCGTCGTGTCCCGCGATCGAGCGGAGCTGCGCGCGATCGACCACGAGCTCGATGATGTGCCCGCTCTCCACGTCCAGCGCCGTGGTGGCGCCCTGCGCCTCGGCGGCGGCCCGGATCCGCTTCTTGCCCGCCGGGCCCCACTCGAACGCCATCACGCGGACGCGCCGCGTCGCGGGCGCGACGCGATCGTCCTCGAGCAGCCACGCGCGGAGCTCGGCCTCCAGCCGGTACGAGGGGCGATACGGCTCGACCCGCTCGACGAAATCGAATCCGGCGATCGCGGCGGCCGCCGTCGGGGACATCCGGACGATGTGGGCGTTGGAGGGGAAGAACTGCAGGACCTCGGCTCCGGCGTTCTCCAGCGCCTGACGCCACTCCGGGAGCCCCGTGGTCTTGAACTGCACGAGGAAGACCCGACCGGTGTCGGGCAGGCGCAGCGCCGCGGGAGATGCCGGCATCACCGTGCCGGGGGCCACCGCCCCGTCATGGAGCAGGAGCCGCGTGTCGATCGCCTGCGCTTCGGACCAGATCGCGCCCCCGTCGCGCGACCAGGAGGTGAACCGCCGGCCGTCCTCGTTCCAGGTCGCGAAGGCGGCCTGCCGGCTCGGGTCGAACCCCGTCGCCACCGGCGCGACGGCCGCGGCCGTCTCGCGCAGGAGATGACGGGTCGCGCCGGCCCCCTCCGCCGGGACCTCGACCCAGATGCGGTGCCCGTTCCCCGAAGGCTCGACGACGAGCCCCGGCTTGCCCACGGTCTCGGCCCTGGCGGACACCGCCAGGACGATCGCCATCGATGCGATCCACAGCTTTCGATTCATCGCGATACCCCCCGACGTGCCGGAGCCCATACGGCCGTCGGGGGATTGTACGGTCGTCCGGGCGCGGGTCGGGGCGGTTTTTCGACCCGTCTCTAACGGGCCCCCGGGACCTGATCCAGCCCCGGAACCTTCAGGCGATCGCCGATCTCGCCGAGGCGCGTGATGTCGATCTCGCCCGCGAGGTTCGCGAACACGAGCTCCTTGTCCTCGCTGTCGAAGATCAGCGTGACGAGCCCGTCGATGCGGCCCCCCGCCGTATGGGTGAGGACGGAGATCAACGCGGTCTCGCTCTTGATCCGGGTGACCCGCTGCCAGCCGGCGTCATAGAGCTTCTGATCGGTCTGCCGCACCAGGGCGGCGGCGGCCGACGCCGGCCCCTTGACCGTCCCGATCACCGCGTGGATCGCCTTGAGCTTGCCGAAGAGATCGCTCGTCTGCTCGTCTTCGGGGTCCTCCCCCTTCTGCTTCGCGAGGGCCTCCAGGACCGCCCCTTCCAGGTTCACCTCCACGATCTCCTGGCTCTCGTCCACGAGGGCGCGGAACATCGAGGCGTCCACGTATCCCGACGACACCGGGGGCGCGGCGCGCCCTTCGGTGACGACGACGGGCCCCGCCACGATCATGGCGAGCGCGGCTCCGCGAAGCAGGTTCATCTCGTTCTCCTTGTCGGACGGGCGGCGGGCTCGCCGCGCACCGCGGGCGAGACCTTCGAGGCGAGGACGGTGTCGGCGGCGGCCGTCCGCGCGGCGGCGAGCGCGCGCGCGGTGTAGCCCAGCACCATCTTGGCCTCCGCGGAGGCCCTCGCGATCTCCGCGGCCGTGGGCTGCTGCGGCCCCCTCGGGGTGACGAGCCAGATCGTCGTCGTGCACAGGGCCGTGACGATGACCGCGGCGGCGGCCGCGCGGACGAGGCCGGGGGACCACCGGCGCCGCCCGACCGTCTCGCGCCAGACCGCGTCGAGCGTCGCAGGCGGGAGCGGAACGCGGGGAAGCGCGCGCAGCGCCCCGCCGACCGTCTCGAGATCGTCGAGCAGCTCCCGGCAGGCGGCGCAGGACGCGAGGTGAGCGCTCACGTCCCCGGGGCGATCGTCGTCCGGCGCATCGAGCGCGGCGTGGATCCGCTCGCGCGCCGACTCGCAGGTCAGGCTCATGGCGTCACCTCGGCGCGAATCAGCGCATGGCGCAGCCTCTCGCGCGTCCTATGGAGCGTCGCCTTCAGCGTTCCCATGTTCAGCCCCAGGAGGGAGGCGATCTCGTCGTACGCCAGTCCCTCGACCTCGCGCAGAAGCACGATCGCGCGCTCGCGCTCCGGAAGGCTCATCAAGGCGCGCTCGAGCGCGCGCAGCGACAGCGAGGATTGCGCGAGACGCTCGGGTCCCGGTCGGGCGTCCGGCGGATCGGAGGCCATGTCGTCGCCCGGAACCTCGTGCTGCGCATGACGCCGCCGCAGCCGGTCGATGCACAGGTTGTGCGCGGTGCGGAGGAGCCAGTTGCGGCACGCCGGCCCCGGCTCGATCCGCTCGCGATGCCTCCAGAGGCGGACCAGGCACTCCTGGGCGACGTCCTTGGCGTCCTCGGCGTCCCGCAAGATGTGCCGCGCATAGCTGTGCACCCTGTCCTTGTGCTCCAACACCGCGCCCTGGAATTCCATCGCCGTCATGCCCGATACCTAGAACGCGGGGAGCTTAGGAAGGTTGCCCGCGGATTGCTAGAGTGGGCGCGGTGCGCCCCTATTTGTCCCTACGCCACCGGGACTTCCGGTGGCTCTGGCTCTCCCAGCTGGTCTCCCTGAGCGGGTCGCAGATGCAGGTCGCGGCGATCGACTGGCACGTCTACCTGCTGACCCGCTCACCGCTGGCGCTCGGGGCGGTCGGGCTTTCGAGGGTGATCGCGATCGGCTCCCTGTCCCTCCTGGGCGGGGTGGTCGCGGACCGCTACGACCGGCGGCGCGTGATGCTCGCGACGCAGCTCACCATGATGACGGTCGCCGCCTCGCTCGCGGCGCTCACGTTCGCGGGACGCGAGAGGCTCTGGACGCTCTACGTGCTGACCGCGATGACCTCCGCCGCCGGAGCGTTCGACAACCCCGCCCGTCAGGCGCTGGTGCCGAGGCTGGTGCCGGCGGCGGACCTCCCCGGCGCGCTGGCGATGAACCTCACGATGTTCCATGCGGGGATGATCGGCGGCCCGGCGCTCGCCGGCGTGCTGATCGCGGCCGCGGGGGAGGGGACGCGCGGCCTCGGCTGGATCTACGCGGTCAACGCGCTCTCGTTCGGCGGCGTGCTCGCGGCTCTCCTCGCGATGCGCGCCTCGGGGCGCGTGGAGGGCGGAGCCAGGGGGGCCGAATCGGCGCTCGCGTCGCTTCGCGAGGGGCTGCGCTTCGTCTTCTCGACCCCGATCATGGTCTGGACGATGGCGCTGGACTTCGTCGCGACCTTCTTCTCGGGGGCGAATGCGCTGCTCCCGATCTTCGCCGACCAGGTCCTGGGCGCCGGGGCGGTCGGGTTCGGATGGCTCCGCGCCGCCCCCGCTCTCGGCGCGCTCCTCGGGTCGATCTACACCGCGGTGAAGCCGGTCCCGCCGCGCCAGGGGCGCGTGTTCCTCTGGGCGGTGGCCGCCTACGGCGCGACGACCGTCGTGTTCGGACTCTCCCGAAGCTACGCGCTCACGTTCCTCGCGCTCGCAGCCAGCGGGCTCGCCGATCTGGTCTCGACCGTCGTCCGTCAGATCGTCCGGCAGACGATCACCCCCGACGCGATGCGCGGGCGGATGACGAGCGTCAACATGATCTTCTTCATGGGCGGGCCCCAGCTCGGCGAGCTGGAGGCGGGGCTCGTCGCGTCGTTGTTCGCCTCCGCCGCGATCGGAGCCACCGTCTCGGTCGTGTCCGGCGGCCTCGCCACGATCGCGGCCGCCGCGCTGGTCGCCTGGCGCGCGAAGGTCGTCCGCGACTACTCCGCCGGCTAGTCAGTCCACGTACCCGATCGCCCGGAGCTGCTCGAGCAGCTCGTTCTCGGAATCGTCGGGAGCCGGCAGGTCCGGGACGTACCGCCCGTCCGGGTCGTATCCGGCGACGCGCGCGATCGTCACGCCGTGCCACGATCGCTCCGTGAACCAATCCGAGTGCGGCCGCCCCCGGAGATCCTCGGCCAGCGGCAGCGACAGCGTCGAAGCGAGCGTGGGGAACACGTCGTAGAGCGTCGCCGGCTGGGCGAGCCCGCGTCGCACGCCGGGGCCGGCGACTACGAAGATCCCCGGGGGCGCCGAGACGTGGTACCCGGTCCGCTCGGGGTTCGGCTCGGGCTCGAATCCGTGGTCCGAGAGCAGGAGGATCCCCGTGTCGGGACCCGCGAGCGCGCGCAGCCGACCGAGCCACTCGTCGGCGAACTCGTAGAAGGCGTCCATCGTCCCCTGATAGAGGGGCATCTGCGCATCGAGCGAGGCCCGCTGCTCCGCGGTCCAGGGCATCGACGCGAACGCCTTCGGGTCGCGGAAATAGAGGAAGTAATGCCCGGCGAGGTCGATGCACTGGAAGTGGACGAGCATCAGGTCGGGCTGCACGCGCGGGTATTCCTCGAGCGCGACCCGTCCGTCGAACTCGTCGAACAGGTAGGCCTTCTTCAGGAAGAAGATCCGCCGGTCGTCCCCCGGCCGGAGCTCCCGGTGCAGCGGCGCCGTGAACGCGTCGGCGTCGGCCGCGCCGAAGCTCGCAAAGCGCGACACCGCGCCTGGGAGCGAGAGCCCCACCGCGTGCTGGATGTCGAGCACTTCCCGCAGCCGCTCCGGCGGGAACACGAGCCCCGACCCCGAGGCGCGCCCGGGCTCGCTCGCGTCCATCGTCGCCTCGAGGTGCTCGTGGTAGAGGTAGTTCGACACCATGAGCCCTTCGACGCGCTCGGCGGGATAGGTGTTGTGGTAGCCGACCACGAGCGACGGTCTTCGCCGATCGGTCAGCAGGTTCCAGATCGCGTGGACCCTGCGGTCGGCGTTGGTGAACAGCCGGCGCTCCCGAGGCCGGTCCTTCGCCGCGCGCCCCCAAGCCAGGATGCCGTGTCGTCCCGGATCGACGCCGGTCGCGACCGTGGTCCAGAGCACCGGGGACCAGGTGGGCTTGAAGCTCCTCATCTCGCCGTACGCGCCGTCGCGCATCAGGGCGGCGAGGTTCGGCAGCTTCCCGGCGTCGAGCAGGGGGAGGGCGTACTTCCAATCGGCGCCGTCCCACCCGACGACGATCCAGCGCTTCGGCGGCGCGCCGGGATCGGGCACGGCATCGGCGGCCCAGGGGGCCTTCCATCCGGAGAGTGGCGTGGTGGCCGAGACGGGGTCGTAGCTGGGCTGGGCGCCGACCGCGATCCACCACCAGACCGCCGCGCCGGCGAGCACGGCGATGATCAGCGCGGCGAGAGCACCGAGGACGACCCGTCTCTTCACCGAGCGTCCTTCGCCGCGCGCACCCCGTTGCGGAAGATCCTCAACCCGCCTCCCTCGCCGGGCAGGGAGCCCGAGAGCTTACGGCGCATCCACTGCGGATGGTGGAACGGATACAGGTAGGCGTCGGGGTGCGGCATCAGCCCGAACAGCCGCCCGGAGGGATCGCAGATCCCGGCGACCGCTCCGGGAGACCCGTTCGGGTTGTGCGGCCATTCCTGGGTCGGCGCGCCGTCGGGCCCCAGATACCGGGCGACCACGAGCCGGTCCCGCGTCAGCCTCTCCGCGACCTCCGGCTCCGTCAGGAACTTCCCCTCGCCGTGCCGCGACGGCAGCTCGAGCGTGTCGATCCCGCGCGTCCACAGGCAAGGGGACGCCGGATCGAAACCGAGCGTCACCCACGCATCCCGGTACCCCGGCCGCTCGTTCGGCGCGAGCGTCGCCCGCGGCGTCCGGTACTCGCCGTCGAGCCCGGGGAGCACGCCGAGCCGCACCATCGTCTGGAAGCCGTTGCAGACACCCAGCGCCAAACCGCCGCGCTCGATGAACGCGAGCAGGTCGTCGTACAGGCGCCACCGGATCTTGTTCGCGAAGACGGAGCCCGCGCCCAGGTGATCGCCGAAGGAGAATCCCCCGATGAAGGCGAGCAGCGGGTAGTCCGCGAGCTTCCGGGGGGCCGTGCCGTCGAGGAGGTCGAGGAGGTGGACCTTCTCCGGGAGCGCTCCCGCCATCGCGAACGCGGCCTCGGTCTCCGCCTCGCAGTTGAGCCCGAGCCCGGTGACGATGAGAACCCGCGGCTCAGACATGGGCGAGCGTCTCCTTGTACGCGGCTTTCAGGGCGGCGACGGGGAGCTCGATCCGCCGGCTGCCGCCGAGGGTCGCGCGAAGCCAGCGGTCTCCGGTGACGCAACCGAGGCGGCGGCACGCCGAGCCCTCGAGCAGAGACTCGAACGCGGCCGCGTCGTCCGGCGCGACCGTCACGACGAACCGGCCGTTGGACTCGGCGTACAGCGCGACGTCGGGGGGCAGCGCTGCGAGATCCGGGGCGGCGTCGAGATCGAGGTCGAGCCCGACCTCGCCGGCCATCGCGCAGCGGGCGAGAGCGATCGCCAGCCCCCCGCGTGCCGGGGTGCAGGCGCTCCGCACCAGGCCGGCGCGGATCGCCTTCTCGAGGGCGCGGTACAGGGGAAGGGTCACGGCGGGATCGACGCGCGGGACCGCGTTCCCGACGTAAGGCGCCGGCTCCCCCATCGCCGGACGGAGCCCGTCCAGCTCCCCCCGCAGGCGGAAGTACTCGCTTCCCCCCGTCTCGTCGGCCGTCGTGCCGAGCAGATACACGACGTCCCCCTCCCGCTTCGGATCGAGCGTCACCGCTCCCAACACGTCGTCGATCTGCCCGAGCGCGGAGACGAGAAGCGTCGGCGGAACGCTGATCTTGACCCCGCCCATCGTCGAGTCGTTCTTCATCGAGTCCTTGCCCGACACGAGCGGGGCCGCGTACGCACGCGTGAGATCGAACAGCCCGCGGCAGGCGCGCACGAGCTGCGCCATCTTGTGCTCGCCGTCCGGGGTCGCGGCCGAGCGGACCGGATCGGGCCAGCAGAAGTTGTCCAGCAGCGCGATCCGGTCGAGCCGGGCCCCCGCGGAGAGCTGCTTCCGGACCGCCTCGTCGACGACCGACTGCGCCATCGCGTAGGTGTCGATGTCGGAGTAGAAGGGATTGACCCCCTCGGAGAGGACATACCCACGCCGCGCTCCGTGGCGCGCGAGGAAGACGGTCGCCTCGGCGGGGACGTCCGCGCCGACGCCGACCCAGGGCTTGACCACCGTCAGGCCCTTGACCTCGTGGTCGTAGTGCCTGGCCTTCGTCTCGTTCGAGGCCAGGTTGAGCCGCGCGAGCATCGCGAGCAACGTCGCCGCGAGGTCGGCGGGCGGAGGTCCGGCCGGCTCGTCGTATCGGCGCGGCTCCCAGGTCGCGACCAGATCGAGGTCGGGGTTCCCCTCGTGGAGAAACGTCATGTCGAGCGAGGCCACGCTCTCGTCGCCGTAGGCGACCTCGAGCCTTCCCGAATCGGTGAACGTCCCCAGCACCGTCGCCTCGACCTCGCGCCGACCGGCGAGCGCGAGGAAGGCCGCCACGTTCCTCTCGGGCACGGCGAGCGTCATCCGCTCCTGGGCCTCCGAGAGGAAGATCTCCCAGGGGGCGAGGCCGGCGTACTTCAGCGGCGCGCGGGACAGATCGATCCGCGCGCCGCCGGACGCCTTCGCCATCTCCCCGACCGAGGACGACAGGCCGCCCGCCCCGTTGTCCGTGATCGACGCGTACAGCCCGAGGTCCCGCGCCTCCAGCAGGAAGTCGAACATCCGCTTCTGCGTGATCGGATCGCCGATCTGGACCGCCTGGATCGGCGCGCTCTCGTCGAGCGCGGCCGAGGAGAAGGTGGCCCCGTGGATCCCGTCCGCCCCGATCCGTCCCCCCACCATCACGATCCGGTCACCGGGGGTCACGGGCTTCTCCCACCCCGGCGTCCCCGCGATCGTCACGGGGAGGCGGCCGACGGTCCCGCAGAAGACCAGGGGCTTCCCGAGGAACCGCGCGTCGAACAGCTCCCACCCTCGCCCGTACGGGATGCCGCTCTGATTGCCTCCGTCGATGACTCCCTGATGGACGCCGTCGCGGATCCGGCGCGGGTGCAGCAGCCCGTGCGGCAGCGTCCCGTCGAACGCTGGCGGTCCGAAGCAGTACCCCCAGACGTTCGCGAGCAGCTCCGCGCCCCGCCCGGTTCCGAACGGATCGCGATTCACCCCCACGATTCCGGTGATCGCCCCGCCGTACGGGTCGAGGGCGGACGGGGAGTTGTGCGTCTCGACCTTGTAAACGAGGTGGTCGCGGTCGTCGAACGCGACGACGCCCGCGTTGTCGTGGAAGACCGAGACGAGCCACGGCGCGCCGATCGCCTCCGTGGCCCCGCGGATGTAGGTGGAGAAGAGGGACCGGATGCGCTCGGGGGGACGGCCGGGCTCGCGATGGGTGACGGTCGCGCCGAAGATCTTGTGCTTGCAGTGCTCGCTCCAGGTCTGGGCGAGACACTCCAGCTCGACGTCCGTGGGCGGTGTTCCGCGCCGGGCGAAGTGGTCGCGGATCGCCTTCATCTCGGCGAGCGAGAGCGCGAGCAAGCGCGTGCTCGACACGGCGTCCAGGGCGTCGTCGCTCCCCGAGAGGTCGATCCGCTCGACCGCGGGGGTCGCGTGGGGCAGGACCTTCGGGACCGTGAGGTCCACGCGCGACGCGCGCCAGGCGGCGTACGGCTCGACGCGAATCGTCTGGATGAGCGGGTTCGCGAGGCACGCGACCGCGATCCGCTCCGCCGCGGCGGCGCTCACGCCGTCCAGGAGATACAGCGTCGAGGTGTAGACCGCCGCGCCGGCGGGGAGCGTCCGTCCGAGCGTGTCCTCCACGCAGACCCGCGCCGACTTGCCCACGGGGTCGGTCACGCCCGGCTTGAGCGCGACCGTCACCGCGACGTCGAACGGACCGTCCTCGAGGCGCGAGAGCGCCCCGTGCTGCGCGACCGGATCGACGAACTCGTGGAGCACGCGGAGCGCCTCCGCGTCGGTCAGATCGGCGTCGATGCGGTACACGTCCCGCGTGCGGACCCGGTCGATCGACAGGCCGAGAAAGCCGCGGACGGTCGCGACGACGGCGGCGCCGCGCGGGTCGGCGAGACGCGGTCGATTGGCGATCTCGAGGCGGTGGACCATGAGCCCTCCGAGCGGAGCACGGTAGCGCCCCGGAGGGCATCGATCAAAACGATTCTGTCGATGACGGATATCGACACGATCGATATATTGGAGCCATGACCGACGTCCCGGCGCTCGAGGCGTTCGTGTCCGTCGCCCGTCTCGGGAGCGTGGTTCGCGCGGCGGAGCGGCTGGGGCGCACTCAGCCGAGCATCAGCGCCCGGCTGGCGGCCCTCGAGTCCGCATGGAACACCCGGCTGTTCCGGCGTCACGCGCGCGGCATGGCGCTCACGCCGGAGGGGGAGCGGTTGCTCCCGGCGGCCTCCGCGGCGCTGGATCGGCTGCAAGCGCTGGATCGCGAGGCCGGCGTCTCCGCGGGGGTGGCCGACGAGCTGCGGATCGGCTCGGGGGACGCTCTCGGCCGAGAGGTGATCCCGCGCGCGATCGCGCGGCTCCTCCGCGAGTCGGGAGACCTCTCGATCCGCGTCCTCGAGGGGAGCGCCGGGAAGCTGATCGAGTCGGTCCGCGCCGGCGAGATCGACTTCGCCCTCGTCACCGGCCCGGCGCCGGCGGAAGGGCGCGGGAGCCTCCTCTTCGAGCCGGTTCTCAGCAGCCGGGTGGAGCTCCTCGTCCCGCGCGGCGAGCGAGCGGCCGGTCCCGCGACCCTCGCGAGCCTCGGGCGCCGGAGGATCGTCGCGCTCCAGCG
>Ga0075418_10004021_pt1 | contig 16738 bp, 13 predicted proteins | sample SoiMetdeltSBSDD2_FD_81776 | JGI IMG/M metagenome (GOLD analysis project Ga0075418, IMG submission 81776) | Bulk soil microbial communities from a Populus tree surrounding site in Tennessee, USA - Soil MetaG P. deltoides SBSDD2 | ecosystem: Environmental > Terrestrial > Soil > Tree plantation... | reverse complement strand
TGCTCGACATCGCCGCCCGCACCAGCATCGATCGCCTTTCCACGACCGTGAACGTAAATAACTGCCGGCTTCCGACTTTCCGGTCCCTTGGGAACAAACAGCAGCGCCGGTACCTTGATCCCAGGTTCACTTTCATAAATCAATTTCTCAATGCGATATCCAGGCCGCTCAATAACTCCAAACGAGCTCACGGGGACTGTCTGGCCGACCGTCGATCTGCCGGTCCCCGCCATGCCGCTGAGCCGCCGCGCTTCCTGTTGAATTTCCTTACGATACGATTCGAGTTGAGCCTGTGATGACCATTCAGCCCTTTTCGGCAGCAACCTCTCAACGCGCTTCTGGTTCAGCGTGAAGACCGTCTCCCCGCCCAACTCGGTGGCCACTTGTCCAGTCTGGGTGCACCAGAGTTCCGATTCCGAGGCAATTGTCACTTCAGGTTCGGGCTCGGTATCTTCAGCTTCCTTCAACCAACGGCTGAACCAGCGGTAGGCGGCCAGCCGCCGCGGTTTCGTGTAGCCGTGACCATCATCCGCCTCGACCATGCTCAACTGCTCAGCTGCACCCAGCACTCCGTAGATTCGTTTCGCCTCCGCATAGGTTTCACGAGCTCCGGTGATCGAGAAGAAATCCCGCACAGCCGAGAGCATAAGGTAAGGCTTGGGTGCAAACGCATGGACAAAGTCAGGGTGGTCGAGCCCATTTTCCAGCGAGGGCGGGAGGCACTGCTCGGCATCCTGTGGACCGATGGTTTCCAGCAATCGCCGCCAGGACGTAAGAAAACAAGACGGCGCCGCGACCTTAATCCGATCGTCTAGCGCCGATAGGTAGGCCGTGTGCGTTCCACCACCCGAGTTGCCGGTACACCCGATGCGGGTTGCATCCACTTCCGGGCGTGAAACCAGATAATCCAGCGCCCGCATCCCATCCCAGATGGTGTAGCGCGCCAAACCGTCGCCAATCAGCAGACATTGAATTCCCATGATCGTGTGTTCAGTCGTTGAACGCACGAGTTTCGACTCGCCGAAGTCCGGATCGTAAAGCTGGACACGCTCACCCTGCCCGAGTGTATCCCATGCCAGCGCCACAAAACCCTTCTTGGCCAGGGAGACTAGCACCTGTTGCCAGGCGCTGTGGGCTTTGGCACCTTCTTCGTGACCTAAAGGAAAAAGGATTCCGGGATACGGGGCTACTCCTTTCTTTGGGAGATACAAGTTCGCGGTAACGAAAAACCGAGGCTGGCTTTCGAAAATCACCTTTTCGATCTTGTAGTCTTCGCGATCAAGCACAGCCACGGTTCTCGCGTTCAAGGGAGTGCGCTCCGGCAGACCGCCCAGAGCCTGGATCATTCTCTCCCGCGTATAAGCACGGCGCTTTTCAACGTCCTGCTTGGTTGAGATACGTTCGATTTCTGCGGATCGCTCTCGCAGCAGCGCTGCAGCCCGGCCATTCACGTAAGAAGGCAACATGGAACGAATCTGCTGAAAGTCTGTCAACGCCTTCAGAAAATTCAGCTCCTCCGCCGTCTGACCAGACACAGTCGCAGACTGAAGTAACAAAGCACAACACGCCATCGTCAGGAATCTATTCAGCATAGTTGCCACACCATCTTTGGATACTTGTATTTGTCAAGTAACTGCCCTTATACTCTGGCCCGCGGGAAAAAAGAAAGTAAAAGCAACAGTTCGGGGCAGGCGTCCTGAGCTTCAGGTCTTGGCTTGTGCGAAAAATCGATCTGAGCGACTTCAAAACGGCTGATCACAGAATCCTTCGCGACATTAACGAAGTGATTGTGCTGAACATCATTCGCGAGCGGCAGCCGATTCCGCGCGTCAGCATCGCAGAAATTACCGGTCTCGAAGAAGGAACAGTTTCCCGCATCATTCACCGCTTTCTCCGGCAGGGCCTGGTGTACGAGTCAGGTGTGGGGGCTTCCACTCCAGCCGGTGGGAGGAAGCCGCGCTTTGTTCACATCAATCCAAGCAAACGTTGTGCGATTGGTATTGACGTCGGCCCGATTGAAACGCTCCTGGCTCTCAGCGATTTGAATGGCCATCTGCAACGCGTGAAGAGAATTCCGAACAGCCGCAATCCTGTACAACTTCTCGAGACAGTGGCTGAGCAGACCCTGGTGCTCACCCGGCAAGCCAATCCGCATAGCGAACTTGGAGGGGTTGGTGTCAGCCTGGTTGGATTGGTTGATCACGAAACCGGATCGATGTGTGAAGCGCAGAGCCTGGGTTGGGGCCAGCGCGTCGAAGTGGGAAACATTCTGAAGGCGAAGCTGGGCGATATTCCGCTGTATTTCGACAATGGCGCACGCCTTTCGGCGCTCGGAGAAATCTGGTTTGGTACCACGCACCTCTCCGGCTTCCGCGACGTGGTGTTTATCGAAGTCAGTGAAGGAATCGGTACTGGAATCATCGTCAACGGCCAGCTCTACCGTGGCTCGCACAACGGCGCCGGCGAGTTCGGTCATGTCTGTGTCGATTCCACCGGGCCCAAGTGCGCTTGCGGAAGCCAGGGGTGCCTCGAAGTTTTTGCGTCAGACCTGGCGACTGTAGAACGCTTTCTGACGAAAAGCCAGCTCAAGCCGAACGGCCGCTCCGGACACTCCAAAATTGATATGGCCGCCATCGTCGAAATGGCTCGAGACGGCCGCCCGGAAGCAGTGGAAGCTCTGCAGGAGACTGCCCAATATCTGGGCCTGGGGCTTGCGCCGATCATTTACGGGCTGAATCCGGAAGCGATTGTCATCGGTGGAACCATCGCCGAAGCTTGGGATCTGGTTGAACAAGACATTCGCACGGCTTGTGCAAAGCGAGTCTCCCCACTCCTCCTGGAAAACACCAAGATTTTCCCCTCCACGCTCCACGTTCGCCCCTCTCTCATGGGTGCCATCGCTCTGGTCTTGGCGCAGAGTTTCGCAGCGCCGAAAACGGTGTGAGGAAAGCCGTGGTTAGCGATTAGTGGCTCGTGGTTCGTGAGAGAGCTTTGGCACACGAACTCCGGCGATGACCGTTTCGAGGACATGAAACCCTTCATCGAGAATGACGCAGTCGGCGTCTTTGCCCACCTCCAGGCTTCCCTTGCGATCAGCAATTTTCAGGAATCGCGCCGGATTAATCGTCGCCATTGCCACTGCCTCGCGGCGTGACAGCCTCATCAAACTCAAAACATTCCTCACCATGACGTCCATTGTTACTACGCTGCTGGCGAAGCTGCTGTGATCCAGCATGAGGGCTTCGCCATTCTTAACCTCGGTTTTCTGCCCATGTTTCGGGCCGAAGGTGTAAATGCCATCTGGCATACCAGCGCCGCGCATGGCATCGGTCACCACACAAACACGCTCGATACCTTTGGAACGAACCGTAAGTCGCAGCAGTTCGGCGGGCAAATGCCGGCCATCGGCAATCAATTCGGTGGTCAGCTCGTCTCGTTCCAGAACTGTCTCCACGCAGCCACCCTCACGATGGGGCGGATGCGGTCGTGCCACCGTGGACATGGCACAGTACATGTGGGTGGCGTGTGCCATGCCTGCGTCCACGGCTCTCATCATCTCACTGTAGGTTGAATCCGTGTGGCCGCCGGAAATGTTGATCCCGCGCCGCGACCAGTCACGCATGAGTTCAAGGGCGCCAGGAATCTCCGGCGCCAGAGTGATATGCTTAATCTCTTTCTCAAACTCCAGCAACTGCTCCCACTCTGCCTTTTCCGGATTACGCACGAACTCTTTGAGGTGGCAGCCACGCTTGGCCATCGAGAGATAGGGCCCCTCGATGTGCGCTCCCAACACCTGGGCGCCAGAAACCGGATTCTGCTGCACTTCCCTCACGGTGCGCAGCGCCGCCAGAATCTCCGGCAAAGGGGCCGTGGCGGTGGTTGCGAGCAAGGATGTCGTGCCACCGTTTGCGTGGTAGCGGCACACCGTTTCGAAGTCAGTACGTGTAGCATCCATGAAGTCGCTGCCGGCACCGCCATGAATATGAATGTCGATGAATCCAGGAGCGATGAACTTCCCGGAGACATCGATCGTCTCTGTGGTGGGGTTTGTGGGCAGGGATCTTCGGGGCCCAACGAAGACAATCCGATTACCCTCCAGCACGGCTGCCGAGTCGGGAATCTCTTCAAAGGGAGTGATCGCCGTGGCACCTACGAAGGCCAGTTGTGGAGAGTTCATGCCTTGACTAGGGGAACGAGTTGAGGAGACCGGAACGACGGACGAAAAAGAATGACTAAGCACGAATGACGAAAAAAATCCGAAATCCAAAATGACGAAGAACAGAACTGGGAGACTGGACATTCGTCATTGATTCGTCATTAGGGCTTCGTCATTGGTCATTGCTAACGGCCGTCACCCTTCCTTCTTAACCGGGGTCTGCACTCCCTGCGTAACGATTTCCAAGAACTCGCGAGCTCGCTTCGCCAGGGCGTCGACACCTTCCGGCTTGCTCGGCCGTGGCAATACCGGCGCCGAAATGTTTTCGCAAGCGAGTGGCATGTTCAGACCAGTGAACGCCAAGGGTTGAAGAAGTTTGTAGTGATCGATTTCCCCAAGCCCAGGCCCGCAGTCTTCGTCCTTCGGAACGTTGCGATGATCCTTGATACAGAAGCTCCGAATTTCGGCGATGCATTTGCGTATGTCTGGAAGCGGATCGACATCGAGATAGTCCATGACGTTCCCGGCATCGTAATTCATCCAGATGCCCGGATCGGCCACTTCACGAACAATCTTCGCGCAAGCTTCGCCAGTTCCGGTTTCGCCACCATGCTGCTTGATGACAACCGCCACACCCGCTGAGCGAGCCACCGGTCCGAGTATCTTTAAGTTTTTCACCCACACATCCAGTTTTCCGCCCTCAGTGTGCCCGAACGTCAGGAGCTGTGGGATGCCCGCAGCCGCCGCTTGTTCAATCTTCTTCTTGTGCGAGTCGAGTCCATCCGGCGCTTCCACGTAGACTGTTGAAAACATCAAGACGGGCGTCAGGCCCAGATCACGACACCTGTCTCCCACCTTCTTCGCTTCGGCCGGCTTTGCGTCCATATCCAGTACCGCCACCTGTCGGCCAGGCGCTTCCAAGTGGCGCGTGCCCAGAGCGACGTACTTGAAACCACTCCGGGCGATCCCCTCTAACGCGCGCTGAAAAGGAAACTGGGAGTATGGCAGCGTCATACAAGCAATCTGAAAGTTTGTCGGCTTGCCGCTCCCGCTGGCTTGCGCAGTCATCGGACTCGCTTTTCCAAGTGAAGCCAAGGTGGCAGCGGCCGGCAAGGTGAACAGGAAATCTCTTCTGTCGAAATGGGTCGTTTGATTCACAAGTTACCTTCTTTCAAATACCAACTTTCCAGTAACGTAGGTTTGCAGTACGCGTGTGTTGCGGATTTCATCGACAGGACACTTCAAAATATCCGTGTCCAGAACAACCAGGTCTGCCAGTTTCCCAGTTTCGATTGAGCCTGTTTCCTTCTCCTGGAACAAAAGGTAAGCATTGTTCGCTGTGTAGAAGCGAATCGCTTCTTTGCGGGTGAGCGCCTCCTCTGGATGCAGAGTGCCTTCGTAACCTTTGGCCTTGCGTGTCACGGTGACCCACATTGCGAGGAATGGGTTGTAGGGATTCACTGAACGAATGGAACCGATCTTCTGCATGTGATCGGAGCCACCACCAATCATGGCGCCCGCTTTGAACAGGCTGTGTAAGGGCTGAAAGAAGCGCAACCGGTCATATCCAAAGTGTCCGACCAATGTGCCCGTGTCCAGATAAAGCCACGCGGGCTGGAGATCCACCACCACACCCAGTTTCGCAACTTTCTGCACCGCCTCCGCACTCATGAAGCTGGAATGAGTGATGCATGGGCGCTTTTGTCGTACTGGCCAGGTTTTGTCGAGTTCTTCGTAAACATCCAGCAGGGTGTGAACGGCCCCATCACCTTGAGAGTGCGCCGTGAACTGCAGCCCGCATTCGAGAGTGGTTTTCACGATGGGCAAGAGCCGTTCCTTAGGGATGAACAGCACGCCTCGGTACATCGGATCGGTGATGGAGTACAACTGGCTGATACCCCACGGCTCACGCATGTAAGCACTGCCGGTCAACATTCCGCCGTCGAGGTAGGTTTTGATCCCGATAATTTTCAGCCAGTCATCGCCCTTGACGAGGGGATCCTCAGCCACTTTGCGAATACTGCTTTCCACAGCATCCAGATTCCCGATCGTTTCAACGTGCTGGGACAATGATACGCGCAGTTTGAGCTTATGGTCCCGATGCAACTCCCGATAGCGCTGAATCTCCTCCTCACTGGCATCGCGGTCGCCAATGCTGGTTAACCCCACCGACAGATAATCATCAAACAACTGCAGCAACTTTCGTTTCCTGTCCTCATCACTCGGCTGCAGCCCATTCTGCTGAATCTTCACCAAGCGCGTGCAGCTCCGAATGATGCCTGTCGGCTCTCCGCTGCCGGGATCTTTCTCGATGTGACCCGGCCCCCCATCAGTGATGCGAAAATTCTTGTCCATACCGCTGAGCTTCAACGCCAGTGAATTCAAAGACGCATCGGGACCGGTCGCAAAGATGACCGGATGCTTCGGCGCCACACGGTCCAGTTCGTCGCGGGTCGGGTAGCGTTGCTCGCGCAGCCGGGTGATGAAGACCTGACGGACTTGAATCCACTCGCCTTCCTTCAAGACCGCCGTCCTGCCTCGAATGTAATCCAGCACATCCTGAATGGTTTCCATTTCAGGAATGGCATGATCGAACTCAATCATGCTGGCGTCGGAAGGATGGACATGAGAGTCGATGAGACCTGGAAGGACAGGCTTGCCACCCAGGTCCACGACGCGAGTGCCAGCCGTTTTGAGTGCTAGGACGTCGCGATTGCTCCCCACCTTCACGATCCTTCCATCGCGGATCGCCACAGCCTCAGCAATGGAGAACCTCGCGTCCACAGTGACAATCTTCCCGTGGTGCAGAATGAGTTCGGGTGATTGGGCAATCAGGTCGGAGGCGGCCAGAAGAAAGCAGCTTGCCCACACTAGAGACAAAGTCACGAGTCGCACAAGCATAATGTTGCTCCAATGACCGAGGAAACCAACGAAGACGCGGCTTGGAACCGCGGCTTCCACGGGGTCAACTTGAAACTGGCAACATGTTCGGATTCTGGATGGTATGGAGAGTGGAACTCATGACGGCGGCATCGTCATTGTTCCAAGTCTTCTCCGCGTGCCGCCGAAATTGCCGCAGATCCCCGGGGAAACGATAGCAAATTCTTCGGGCTCTTCCGCAGATCCTCACACTCTTGCGGATCGCTTTGACAATCCAGGCTACGTTAACTTGGTCAAGCCAGGCGTCGCGATTGTGGGTGTGGCTAAGGGACCCCATTCATATTTCGGCGGCGTCAAATCCTCGGTGGAATTCATGGCCTGATCCCAGGTAACCGTAAGTCCTGTGTAGGTCGCCATGCGACCCATAATGGCCAATAGCGAACTCTTAGCCATGTACTCCCCGTTGTTGATCGGCTTGCCGCTTCGGATGCTCGCAAACAGTTCGTCGTGCTCTGTCTGATACAGGTTGTCAGGCTTCTTCATATCGTACTTCCACTCGCTTCCGGCTGATATCGCCAGACGCCGTTCCGACACTTCAGCCACACCTTTTGAGCCCATCGCGAAACTGCTCATTTCGTTGTAACAACCTGGTTGCTGCCGGCAGTTGCTGAAGAGCTTCGCACCGTTGGCGTATTCATAAACCACCGAGTGATGATCATAAATGTTCCCGTATTCCGGGCCCGTCCTGACTTGGCGGCCGCCCATTCCAACGGCTTTGACCGGATACTCGTTTTTCATCACCCAAGTGCATACGTCAAGGTAGTGGACATGCTGCTCGACATTGAAGTCACCAGATAGCCAGGTGAAGTAATACCAGTTGCGCATCTGCCATTCCATGTCATTCCAGTCGGGCTGGCGGGGCTTGACCCAGATTCCGCCACGATAGTCCGTGGCCTGCAGTGTCCTGATCTCACCAATGGCGCCGTCATGAATCCGCTGCACGGTTTCACGAAAGCCGAAGGAGTAACGCAAACACAGTCCTGAAACGACCGCCAGACTCTTCTTCTTGGCCTCCTCGCAGGTGGCCAGCACAGACCTCACACCTGGCGCGTCAACAGCCACTGGCTTCTCGGCAAACACATGCTTGCCTGCAGCCACGCAGGCCTTGAGATGCAGCGGCCTGAAGTGCGGCGGCGACGTTAGCAGAACAACGTCCACGCCGCTGTCGATCAGCTTCTGATAAGCGTCAAAGCCCACAAAACGCCGCTCGGGAGAAACCTCCACTTTGTCACCGACTTTCTTGTTAGCCTTGATCTGTTCCAGGCTCTTTGTCAGGCGATCTTCAAAAGCATCGGCCATTGCAACCAACTTCACATTCTTATCAGCGGCCAATGCCTGCGTCGCCGCGCCGGTTCCACGCCCGCCGCATCCCACCAGGCCAATGCGCAACGCATCGGTACCGGCAACATGAAAGCCCAGAGCCGGGCGCACGGCCAACGCGCCACCTACTGCGGCAGCCGAAGATTGCAGAAAGCGCCGCCGCGACGGCCTCGATGAAGATGACTGTTGGGGTCTTCCGCTCATATCCTTGTCCTCCGTCCTCCGAAAAATTGTGAGACTGGCAAACTAACAACCCTTAGACTTTTGCATTCCGTCCTTGAATTTGTCCACTGACCTCAGTGATCGACTATAGAGCACCAGAATCGTCGAAATGAACAAACCACGCCACTACTTTCCACAAAAACACGTCATGTAGCTTTCTTGACTGGCAACGGTTTTAGCTCGAACCTTCGAAAATGAATCTCAAAGCCTTCCGACTCCAACAAGATCTTGCCCGCCGACGGATACACGTTGTAGCACTCGTTGACAGTCACTCCGTTTACGATCACCGTGATCCGGTTGCCCGAACAGATGCATTCCACCCGAGTCCATTCACCCAGCGGACTGTCAACATCGTCTTTGCCCCGTGTGTCGATGAGCTCTTCGAAGTCTGGCTCGTGCTTCGACCACCAAAACTGTTTGCCCGAGTAGACGGTTGGCTTGCCGCCCTTGCTCCAGCGCGTGCGGCCGTCGCGAGCCACGACGGTGTCGCTCGTCAACGTCACCGGAACCTCTTTCCCGGAACTATCCTTGCCTCGAATTACAATGAAGTCGCCGACGCAGCCCTGCGCGACCTGGCACTCTATCGACGACATCCAGGGACTGCGGTTACCATCCGGGCCGACCGCGTGCAACAGAATCCCGGAGTTCCTGACGGTCTTGGCACCGTAGGTTTTCGCTCCCCACTTGTATTCCACCACAAGATGGTAGTCCCGATATTCCTTTTCTGTAGCCAGATAACCATTCACCTCACCGGAAATTTTCAAGATGCCCTGGTCAACGCTGAAGACCTTGTGCGGATCCTTATAGTGCGTGTCTTTCAGCCAGCCATAGAAACCCGTCAGATCGTTCCCATTGAAGAGGGGAATAAACCCTGTGCCTGACTGGGTGGTCTTTGCCTCCATGGTCGAGGCTCTTGCCTGCTCAAGACCCAGGCAGCGAGTTCCAAGCCATCCAGCCGAAGCTTGCAGGAACGTCCGCCGTTGGAACCGGCTTCGCTCCATCCATCCTGGCCTCAACATTGGTTAATTTCTCCTAACAAGCAACCTTGTGGCTGTACCCTACCCCAAAAGTTGCGTTACGATCAAGACCCAAGCTGAGGGAATGACGGATGGGCAATCTACGAAGTAGATTCTAGCGTCCCTGACTCCACTGAAAAAATGCGAATGACTAAGCCCGAATGACTAAGGAATCCGAAGCACGAATGTCTAACTAGCTTGAGGAAACAGGCCAGCCAGGAGATTTAGAACTTTGACATTCGGACTTCGTCATTGATTCGTGATTCGAGCTTAGTCATTCGTCATTGCGTGATAACGCTCTGAGCCCTCTTGTCGCATGCGGGGCAACGCTGAAATCCATTTAGACAATTCCGGGAGAACTCTGTATCTTTCGGGCCGATCTGCAATTCCATTTATGAAAGGAGCTGCGTCACTGTGAGCGATCTTAACGTAGGTGTTGTTGGGCTAGGCTGGGTAGCCGGCGCCCACATCGAGACCTTCAAATCCGTCAAAGGGGCCCGCGTCACGGCAGTCTGCTCGCGGCGGGAACTCAAGGAATCAGAGCTGCAGGCTCAGTATGGCATCCCTGTGAAGGCGTATCGCAGCCTGGACGCGATGCTGGCCGACCCAAACATTCACATCATTGACATCTGCACGCCCCATCCGCTGCATGCCGGTGAGGCAATTGCAGCCGCCAAGGCTGGCAAACACCTCATCATCGAAAAGCCGTTGTGTCTGACCTACTCCGATTCTCTGGCCATTCGGGACGCTATTCGCCAGGCCAAAGTGAACGCTTGCGTTTGCTTCGAAGCACGTTTCAGCCAGCACTTCAGCCTCATCCACTCTGTCGTCTCCGAGGGGTTGTTGGGCGATCTGCACTACGGAGAGGTGGATTACTTCCACGGCATCGGCCCCTGGTACAAGCAGTACGAATGGAACATCAAGAAAGACTTTGGTGGAAGCAGCCTGCTCACCGCGGGATGCCATGCGCTGGACGGGCTTTTGATGTTCATGAACGCGGAAGTGGAGGAAGTGTCTACCTACGCCAGCCAATCGAAGAACCCGGTGTTTCAACCTTACGAGTACAAGACCTCCACCGTTACTATTCTCAAATTCAAAGGCGGCCAGGTCGGAAAGGTCGCGTCCGTCGTGGACTGTTTGCAGCCTTATTACTTTCACATTCACCTGGTGGGCAGTCTGGGCAGCTTGCTCGACAGCCGCATCTACAGCGAGAAGCTGAAGGGCATGTCGAAGGAACGTTGGAGCAAACTGGAGACGGCGTTGGTGGATTCGGGTGATGTTAAGGACCATCCGTATCAACCGCAGTTCCAGGCTTTCATCGACAGCATCGGCAAGAACGAACCGATGCCTCTGACGAGTTTCGAGACTGCATTCGAAAGCCACAGGGTGGTTTTTGCAGCCGACCTGTCGGCCCAGGAAGGACGTCCAGTGAAAATGTCGGAGCTGAGGGGGTAAGAGCTTGAGATGACGACACCGGCGGCGATAACGATGGCCAACCGTCGTTCCCGCGAAAGCGACCCCCGTCCGGTGCTGAGGCTTCTGTAGTCTGCCAGAGTTCAAACTGGATTCCCACCTTCGCGGGAATGACGACTCATGAGGATCCTCTCGAAGTAACCCTTTGTTGCCTTCCAATAACGCGATCGATGCTGGGCATCGCGAACTCAATCCCGAGCCCATCAAGTGCCGATGGCTGAGGAATCCTTTCGATGAATACCACGACAACTCATTTCAATCGAATTCTTCTTGTGATTGCGGCGGCGTACCTGCTGGTTTCGTTGCCAATCCAGGTCGAGGCAGAACCCGGTCAACCACTCAAGAATCGCAAACAAGCTATGGCGGCCTTCGCAGGGCTTCTGAAGATCCCGCTGGAACCCCCACGAGTTTCCGTCACGGTGAAGAGCACAAAGCAGGAAGACGGCCTTGTCATCGAAGACATTTCCTGGAAAGCGCTGGATGAAGACGAGCCATTTGCTTACGTCATTCGACCGGCCGATGCCACAAAACCACTGGCAGCCATCGTCTGTCTGCACGGTAGCAGCGGCAGCCGGGAATCCGAGGTCGCGCCGACTTTTGGGATGGGCGACTGGATCCGCTATGGCGACAAAGTGCCTCAACAGCGGCTGTTGGGCTGGGCGCGTGAATTGTCGCGACGGGGGTTCTTGACCTTAACGCTCACTCAGAGAGGACTGGATAGGCGCTTGCCCGACACGAACGATCAAGCCAAGGATTTGCTGGTGCGGGGACGCACGCTGATGGGGGCCATCGTCCAGGAAATTCGTCAGTCCGTCACTTATCTACAAAGTCGGCCTGACGTCGATCGAGATAAGATTGGTATGACCGGCATGTCTTTCGGTGGTATCACGACCTTCTATACTTGGCTTGTGGACGACCGCATCGCGGCCGCCGCGCCTATCTGTGGTGGTGTGGGATCGGTGGACATATTCCTCAAGACGGGCCGCCGGAGCTATCACGGGTTCTATTGGTGGGTTCCGGACATGCTCACGTTGGGCGACCAGGGAGACTTCGCAGCCGCTCTGGCGCCGCGCCCCCTCATGCTGTGGGCTCCTACAGAAGACATCGGGATGCCAAAGGAAGGCGTACAGCGCTTTCTCGAAACTGCGCGGCCGGCCTATGAGAAAAGCCGAGCGCCAAAAGCTCTCTTAGTTCATCAGCCACCGGGCGAACATAGCTTCACTTTGGAAGCGTTTCGGGCTATGGAGCAGTTTTTCCGAGAATGGCTGAAGCCGTGATTAATGGACTTAGCAGACCAGGGATCGCCCTGACCAACCAGCCGAGAACGGCTGGCCTAAATCAAAGCGAAAAGCCGCGTGAACGCGGCTCGCGATCAGCACATAACTGCGCATTTCTACCTCGTGAGAAGCGAGACAAAGCCAACATCACCGGAGGCAACCATGAACCGCCGTCGACTTATGCGAAACGCGCTTGGAGCCAGCGTGTTCTTGATAAAACCTGCGTTCGCCGTGCAGAGTCCAACGTCGAACGACCCGGTCGAATTCACGACGCATGGCAACCTCGTCATCGAGCGCCCTGTCACCGGCAAGCCTCATACCGGAAAAGTCCTGGCTGCCATTCAACCACATTCAGATGATATTCCCATCTTTGCGGCTGGGACGGTCGCCAAGCTTCTGAACGAGGGTTACACCGGCTACTTGATTCGCGTTACTAACGACGACATGGCTGGGCCTGGCTCCATTGGAAACACCGTGCTGGCCAACGAGGTCGACAACAACGCAGTGGCACGAGTGTTGGGACTTCAGAAGGTGTTCGATCTCAACTACGGCAACCATATGATCGACGCTATTTCCCGTTCCGAACTGCGTTCACGTCTCATTTTTCTATTTCGACTGCTGAAGGTGGACACCATTGTCTGCTACGACCCCTGGGCGCATTACGACGAGAATCCCGATCACTACATCAGCGCGCACTGTGTGGAAGCGGCTTGCTGGATGGCCGGGGGAGAAAAAGACTTCCCGGAACACTTTGCTGCAGGTCTGAAGCCGCATGCCGTTCGTGAGAAGTACTATTTTGCGCGCTTCCAGCAGCGCGTAAACCGCGTGGTGGACATCGGAGCCACGTTGGAACGCAAGGTGGATGTGTTGATGGAAAACAAAGCGCAAGGGCCCGCCGGGGAAGCCGGGGCACGCTTGAAGAAGGATCTGGCGAGTCGAGGGCAGCATCTGCCGCTTCTGGGTAACGACGACACCGCGGCAAACCGGGCCTACATCAAGGAATTCGTGCTGAAGGCTGACGCAGAACTGGGAAAGAAATACGGGCTCCAGTACGCCGAGCAGTTCCACTACATCGGCATCGAGAAGCCCGCCGTTGAAGACTACATCAAGCGAAATGCCCTGCCCCTTTAGCCTGCAGCGGCCGAAACGGGCGGCAGGCGGTTGAGGACCTTGCGGTGCAACACGCCGTTGGAGGCCACAATGCTGTCAGATTTCTTGGTCCACTCTCGGCCCGCGAAATCAGTCACGCGCCCACCTGCTTCACGCACCATCAGGGCCACAGCGGCAAAATCCCAAGGCGTTGAATTGTTGTCGATAAAAGCATCGCACGCGCCAGAAGCCACGTAACCGATTTCCGCGCCCCCAAGACGCATAATGGCTCGGCACATTGGAAACAATCCACCCAAAGTCGCTGCCATATGCCGCGCATGTTGCTCACTCTTTCCGTAGCTGTACCCCACCAAAACATCAGCCAGATTCGTGACTCCTGAGACCTTTACCTGCCGCCGCTTCCGCAACCTTCGATTCCAAAACGTGCAACCCCTTCCCAGTCCGGCCAAGAATACGTCTCCTGTAAACGGGCTCGACACCAGCCCCAATTCCGTTTGCCCGCGTACCTCCAACGCCAGGATGCTGCTGAAAAACGGCAGCCCGCGGTTGTGAAAGGTCGTTCCATCTAGCGGGTCAATGATCCAAAGGAAATCCGAACGGTTGTTCTCTGAGAACTCAGGCTCCTCGGCCAGAAAGCTGTGAGTCGGATGGAAACGCTTCAGGTGCTGCTTCATCACCCGGCAAGATTCCAGGTCCGCACCGGTGACCAGATCGTTTCGACCTTTGAGTTTGACGGGATTTCGGCTTCGCGCTTTCCCAAGCTGATACTTCATCAACACTTGGCCCGAAAGATCGACGGATTGCAGTGCAACGCGGGCAAACTCGTTCCAGTGCTTCCGAGTGAGATGGGATTTCGCGCGTTGTGAATTCATCAGACTCTCACATTCGGATTTGGCGCCATAAACACCAATAGCAACAGCGGCTGGCTGCTGGCGTTGCGCACACCATGAAGGACCTGAGGCGGCGCCAACACAATTCTGCCGGGGCCCAGCACTTGCTCCTCATCGCCAATCTGGATTGTGGCCTCGCCTTCGAGAACGTAGTAGATCTTGTCGGCATCGGCGTGGCTGTGCGGCCTTTGCGACTGGCCAGGTTTCAAGCAATAGAGATCGCAAAAGCAATTCGCCGTGTCGAACAAACTCACTTTCTGCATTTTCTCGTCGGCGAATCGTTTCACGGACAAGACCTCTATCGACCGCATGGTTCCTCCGTCAAACTCGACTAATCATAGTAAGGTATTAGCGCCACACTCCGGGGAGCCCCGTCACCGTCATCAGCGCGTCAGCACCGACCAAGCGACTGCAGCAACCATTCCGACTCCCACTACGATCTTGAGGGCAATCCCGGCCACGCGTCCCAGTAGCGTCCCCCATCCGGCCAGCAGAGCTTCGTGCCAGTTCTGCTTCTGGCGGCGTTCGTAAAGAACCACCGAAATGAATGCTCCCAGAAAGGCACCGACGACGAGTCCGATAACATTTAGTATAACTGCGAGCATGGGCCCGAGAATCAAGGCACCCAAAAACCCACCCAACAAGGACAGCCATGCCGCTGTGGTCGAAGCTCCAAAGCGCTTCGCTCCGGCGGCCATCAGCCAGTTGTCCGCTGTTTCACCAAGGAGAGTGAAGGCGCCCAACACAAGAATCAAGTTTAGGCTGATGCCTTTGCTGAAGTCAGTTAGGAGTGCGTAGAGCAACGCGCTCCCAAAAATCAATCCGATCCCAGGCAGCCCAAACGGGATGATTGCCAAACCGGCTGCCATGCCAAGAAACAGGACAAGGTCGACCACAAAATGCATATCGAGAAATTACCGTGCCTTGGTCTAGAAAGGAAAGTGGAAACACGCAGGCCGCGGTGGTCGCCCGACGCAAAGTTGTCTGGATTCCCTCCTTCGCTGGAATGACGCGTCCGCGCAGTGAAAGATGCGGAGACAGCCAGCTGTCTGAAACTCAACTTGATCGATCCGATTGCGTTCGCTTGGAGGTCTGAAGCTGGATGTGGTTAACTTGGCGTGCCGGCAATTTGTTTTAAGGATCTCGTTCTGGATGACTGGCCCGCGCTCTGAGCAAACCTTTGCATTCTGGTTCATCCCCGCCCTGCTGGTTTGCGTCCTCGTGCTTTCGGGCCTATGTCTCTTTCTAATCCGCCGCCAAGCCGGCAGTGAGCAGAACCGACTGCGTGAGCAGGAACGGATCAGTTTGGACAGAGCGCAGCAGGAGTTTCGCCAGAGAATTGAACAGCTATGGCAGAGCGCCCTGAAGAACCTGCCCGGAAATCCTGCAGTCCAGACAGCGTTACAAGAGTGGGACCAGGAGTTAGCACCCGATTTTTTGGGCTTTTGGCTCGACGATTCAGGGGTTTTTGTTTTTCCAAACTACCACTTTGTTCCACAAGCGATTGGGCTGCCGGACCATGTGCAACAAACTCTGACGCAGCTCTTCGCAGTTGGAAGTTCTGCAGGATCGAACATTCCGAACCACGATACCGCGGCCAATGATGAAGGCGCCTGGCGGCAAATGCTGGCTGCAGTGGAACGGGGGAACTCAGCCAAAGCAGTATCCACGGCCGCCGCGATTCTCGCCCGAAGCCAGAAGGGTGGCCCCGCAGTTCCTGTCCTCGCGGCCAGCGTCATCGTGCTGGAGACTGAAGACATCAGCGAGGAAACACTGGTTCGACAGGCAGCCCTCGTGGACGCCTGGCTGGACGGCTACCAGAAAGGCTGGCTCCCTTTGTCTTCCGAGATTCTGCCCTGGTTGCGCCGGATGCACGAACAATGTCGTCGTCGAAACGAAAAGGAAAGCTGGCTGCTGCGCGAAAGGCGTGTGTTCCGCGAGATACGGCGCATCCAATGGGCTGAAAAGTTTCTGCCCAGGCTGAACCTGTTGCTGCGACGCCACCTTTACAATCCAGCTCGCGCGGAATTGCCGCTTCAAGTTCTGGGCAGTGACCCGAGTGAAGATCCCTTTCTGGTATTGTGCCAGTTTCAGGCAGCCCCTTCATTTCGGCTGACTGGTATCGTCGCTGACCTTCAAGCTTTTTGTCGCAGCCTGGAAGCTACCTTCGATCAAGCAGCGTGGCGTTCGCCAGACCTGCTGCTGCAAATTCGAAGAGCGGATGCTGCTCTTCAGAATTCTCAAGGCACGGTTGCTTCAGACCTGTCTGAACAGCGAATTCTCGATCCTTGGGCCGCTCAATTCATTGTTGAAGCACGGCCAAGGGATTTGAAG
>Ga0075418_10004020_pt1 | contig 16739 bp, 12 predicted proteins | sample SoiMetdeltSBSDD2_FD_81776 | JGI IMG/M metagenome (GOLD analysis project Ga0075418, IMG submission 81776) | Bulk soil microbial communities from a Populus tree surrounding site in Tennessee, USA - Soil MetaG P. deltoides SBSDD2 | ecosystem: Environmental > Terrestrial > Soil > Tree plantation... | reverse complement strand
TTGGGCTGATTACCTTTATGGTGAATCCATCCGCAATGGCTTGGTCGTCCCTGCCCTTGCCCGATTCGCTTAGATGGGCGGGTGTTGGAATAGGCATTGCCGGAGGGACTTTGTTGCTCTGGACGTTTAACACTCTGGGACCCAACTTGACCGATACCGTGGTGACTCGAAAGACTCACACACTTGTGACTCGCGGTCCCTACCGATGGGTCCGCCATCCCTTTTACGATTCGGGGGCACTGTGCATACTGGCTAATTCCCTGGTCGCCTCAAACTGGTTTCTTCTCTTAACTGGTCTGCTCGCCCTTCTGCTCCTTGTCGTGCGCACACGCAAGGAAGAAGAGAATCTCCTAAAGCGGTTTGGGGATGACTATCGGACCTACATGGAACGTACAGGCCGTTTCTGGCCTAAGTCTGGATCGTAACTCACATGCCTTTGGATTCGTTTGGGAACGAGGAGGAAATGCGATGTCAAACATGGATGTGGTCAACAAAATCTACGCTGCCTTCGCAGGGGGAAACATCCCAGCGGTGCTTGAGTTGTTCGACCCGGCGAGGGCCAAGGAATTCATCGGGAAGACGACCGGAGTTGCTGGTGGTCATCTGACTGGAACACAAATGGCGGCTTCCTTGACCGCGGCGCTCGGTCAGGAAGTGCGATACAACTCCATAACGCCGGAGCAGTGTCGCGCCTCTGGTTTTCCCGGTGCGGAAGACCTCGGCAACATGTTTCAGTTCAAGAGGGATTTCGAGGAAACCTACTGTGGAGCACGCAACCTTGACTTAGCCAGAGCACTGAACCCATCTCTGCAAACCTTCGAAGCGTGGCTCGAGCAAAGCAAGAATCGCATTCCGCTAGACTAAAACGGAATCTGCACCAACAGTCTGACAAAGTCGGCCAGTGCTGTTCTCAGAACGCCCTGCCTTCGCGGAAGCAGCCTCAGACCTGCGTCAATAACCCTTGAAAACCCTTTACCTGAGCGGATCTTGCTGGAATCAAATTTCTGCTTCGTGGAATCCCTTTGATAAGATTGGAGTAAGAAATTTTACTTTTTTGATTTGAAAAAGCTGTTGCCTATTGGAATCTTTGGCTCTATAGTGCACCGAGTTTTTGAGACCACACATCACCCATCGCATTCCTGCACCGCAGAGGAAGGTCTATGGAAAGCCAGAAACAGAGCCGGGAAGTTTTGTCTTCAAATCAAGCCAGTCGCCTGAAATTCGAAGATCAGTTGCGCGATGTCATCATGAGTCACCTGGACCAGTTGTCTCAGGATGGCAAAGAAAAAGCACTCGAATATATCAACATGCTCATCGACCTTGAGCAAAAGCGTCTGGAGTTCAACCGACGACAAGGGCTCTTGTATAACTGGGGCATCGACGAATCGAAGCTATGAACCAGAATCAATCGCTGGTGTGCGCCTCGGGCTGGATGAAGACTTCGCATCGGTTGGTTTCACGCAGGGATTGCCAGACTTCGACCTTGTGCCCACGCTTGGGCTTTCCTTCCGACTGAGATCGCCTCCCGCAAACTTGGCGTATTCACTGCATCAGCCTGAATTTCGAAACCACCGAACGTGTCCTGATTTGCTCGAAACGTTTGTTTTGGACAAGCACTGCGTACATCGCTGAGAAAATCTTTGAGCGGTTCGACAGATCTTTCGATGCGCCGCATTGTTACACTGATCCTGGTCTCTACGTCATTCCTTGTCGGCTCGGTCAACGCCAAGCCTGGGCCGGTGCAACTTCGCTACAGGGTTGACGCCAGCCAACCCGCCAAACGGCTCCTGAAAATTCAAGTACAGATTGAGGGCCTGCCCGAGGGTCGCACGACAATCATTTTTCCCGATTCCAAGAATTCCCCGCCCAATCGCATCAGCCAGGTTGGCTGGGAATCGGAAGACGGCGAAGTCTCATCGATGACACTGGAAGACGATCAGCTTGTTGTTGAAAGTTCAGCCTCGGAACCCGTGAAACTGGTGTTTCAATTGCGTACCGAGGCCTTCCAGCATCTCGACTGCACAACCTATCTCGATGGAGACCGATGCCTGCTGCATCTGCAGGATGTTTTCCTCCAGATCGAGAATCAGGATCCAAAAGCGGCTGTTTCATTTGTGCTGCCTGATTCCTGGGAAGTCATCAGTACGGCACGTCCTGCCAAGGATGGAAGTTATTCGATTGAAACTAGGCGCCCGGCACCATTCTATCTTGGCAAGGCAGAGAGTTCGCGCGATGACGACAACGACTTGGTCTCGATGGCGATTGAGCCGGGATGGCCTCCCGCAAATGAATTACTCGGTGAACTCCGTCAGCAGATTCGGCACAGACAAAGGTTCGCCAAGAAGGGGGGAGCACGACCACTGCTGGCCGTTTTCCTCTCGTCGAAACGCCCGGTTCCCGCCAAAGAACTGGCTTCCTCTGGCGTGCCACAACTGTTGGCGTTGAGTGCTTCGGAGACTCCGCTCGCGATTCGGACGGTCCAGCAGGCAATAGCTCGCGGATTGGCTCGCCTGTACTTTCCAGCAGCTGCAAATTTTTCGGCTGCGCTCGGTCCGGATCGGCTGATCGATTACCTGGCATTAAAAGCACTTCTCAAGACTGGAGTTCTCGGGAAAGGGGAGTTTCTGGACGCTCTCGCGGTCGATTTGTGGAGTACATTCGGCGAAGTTGGCGAGTCACGTCCAAAGCCGCGCTCCGGCCTCAGGACGGCACACACCGCAACGACGGTGCCGCCTCGCATCCGGTGCAGCGGATTGTTGCTGGATCTGGCATTGTCGTTCTACGGAGATACCCTCCAGTCTCTGGATGCTTTTCTCGCCAGCGGATTTCCCCCTTCTAGTGCGGAACTGATCACTGAAACCGATCTACGCAAGAGACTTCGCCAGGAGCAACAGGCCGCAGCGGCTTTGACAGGCCTTTGGCAGACTGAGGAGACTCAACGAATCGGCGATTTGCTCAGACCGTTCGCGCTTCTCTTCGATCGTCGAGAGTTGCCCGCATTCGATTTCCAGCTGAACGAAACCTTTCAGATCGCTCAAGTGGGTGGACACACTGAAGGATCAGCGATGCTGGAATCGGGTGACCGCATCCTAGCCATCAACAACCATCGCCTGGTGCTTCCCGACGACTTGATGAAATGCCGCAGCAGACTGACTCCGGGCCAGGAAGTCCAACTCGACGTGGAACGACGCAGTATTCCCCTGCGGATAACTCATCGTGTGGCAAAGGAAGTGATGCTAAAGCTGGAAATCAACAAGCTTGCCGACGCAGACAAACAACAGAAATTGGAGCAGTTTCTCAGCGTCGAAGCGGAAGAAAATTAAGAGGCGTTCAGTGGGTTTGTTTGGCTAGCGGAGAGGCTGCGCAGTCTCAGCACTCGCGAGAGCAGCACGCACCTGGAGAATTGCGGGCTTGGGCACGGACGTCGAGGTGCTTTCCAGTTTGTTTAGGATGTCTGCGTGTCGACGCACCGCTTTCCGGATCGCGGTTGTCTGACTTTGCATGTTTGTGCCCAAGTCCTCACCCCAAGCCACTGCCGTAACTGCCCCCTGGAGTGCTGAGGAGTAGCCGCGAAGGCATGAAGCAATCTCTTCCATCGACCCCGTCTTGCGAATTTTTTTGGCTGCTTCCATTTTTCGATCGGCAATCTTCAAGAATACTGCCACCCTCTCGGTTGGACTCTTGGCCCTATAGGCTAACTCTTCCTCAGCAAGCGACAGACGGTCTTCAGTGGGTTCTCCTTCCAAGGGTTTGAGATCTTGCCCATAAACAGGTCGGCCAACCAACGCAACTGCGAGTAAGGCGAGAGTCCCGAAATCCCAGAGTGCGCGTTGAAAGTGTCGTATCGGTTTAGTTGAATTCACAAGGACCATCCTCTATACTGCTTCGGTTTCATGTCCCTGTTTACGGCCCGAAGGGTCAACACCTTTAGGGCTTTTGACTTCCGACGACAGGACTTAGCGGCTGGAATTCGTCTTTCAGATCTCCATGGATCCGCAATCCGCCACCAACGAAGCCACTTTGCCGAGCGACAGTGCTCGGCTGGAAGCTGAGATCTCCCGCCGACTCAGCCTTTTCAACGAGATCGGACGCGTAGTCTTATCCGCTCTTGACCAGGACGAAATTTACAAAGTGGCGGTGGACGCCATTCGCTTCTCAATGGGGCTCAAACACGTCGCACTGTTCTTGATTGACTACCAATTCTCAGACTTGGCGCTGAAGGCTCAGACTGGAGATTTCCTCGGCATCATTCCAAATCACATCCGCAAGGGATTGAACGTGGGTTATCTCGGGAAGGCCGCTCGGACTGCGCAGATTCATACGGTTGTGGTCTCGCGCGATAATCTAAAGGAGACGCTCATCGGCCAGCCCGTTCGTGAGATTTACGTCCCGGTCAACATTGCGGGTCAGCCTTATGCCATTCTTTATGTGGCGTGTGAAGCATCGGCCAACAGCAGGCCGTTTGAACTTAGTGCCTTCGAAACGATTGCTGGACTCCTAGGTATTGCGATCGAAAATGCCAGGCTCTTCACCGAAGTCAATCAAACCCAGCGCGACCTTGGGTTGTTGTTAGATTCCAGTAAGGATCTTAATTCATCGCTGGAAGTCAGCTCCATCATCGACCGGCTCGCATACCGATTAATGGAACTCATCGCTGACTCGCGCCTGGCCGTCATCCAGTGCCAGGACCAGGAAAAGGCAACTCTCAAGCGCTACTACAGCAAGGCCAGTATTGAGAATAAGAACTATGTGGTGCTTACTATTCGAGTTGCTGACCATCCGGAACTTGCAGAACCTTCGGTCAGCCGCAGAGCCACAGTCATGTACCATGTGGACAGCAGCATTCTGCCGCGCAACGTCGCGGACCAACTCAAGTCTACTGAAACCACGCCCTTCCTGGTGATCCCGCTTATTGCCAAGGAGGCACTTGTCGGTTTCATTGTCGTCAACAAGTTTGGGTTCCGGCGCAGTTTTAGCGAAAAAGAGGTGGGCATCTGTCAGGCTCTCGCAAACCTCGCCTCCATTTCACTGCAGAACGGGAGTCTGTTCACGCAAATTAACGCGGCCAATGAGCAGCTCAAGCGCCTCAGCAACTTGAAGTCGGACTTGCTGCACATCATTTCGCACGATTTGAAGTCCCCTTTGACGGTTATTTCGGGATACGCGGAAATCCTGATGGACGGTCCAGAACGGGTCGCCGAAAACTGGGAATCGATCTTGCAAGAAATCATTTCGCAAACGCGCATGATGACTCGGTTGATCGAAGACACACTGGCAATCTCCAAGATCGAGTCGGGCGTCATTGAACTCAATTTGGAAGACGTTGATGTCTTCCATCCTATTGAGAATCTGGTTGCGATTCATCAGCATGAGTGCACGTTCAAGAAGGATGTGCCGAGGAATCTCCCCAAAGTGCGGGCCGACAAGCTGCGTCTACACGAGATCCTGGACAATCTCATCACCAACGCCATCAAGTACTCAGATGCCGACAATGAGATCACCGTCTCCGCGACGCCTGATTTCAAGAATGGTTGTCTCGTCGTCAGCGTCAAAGACACCGGCTTTGGAATTCCAGAAAGTGAAATTCCCAACCTGTTTAAGAAGTTCTATCGAATCAAGAACGATGCTTCCCGCCGGATCAGCGGAACCGGCCTGGGGCTTTATATCGTAAAGCAGATGGTCGAGGCTCACGCCGGCCAAATCTGGGTGGAAAGCAAGCTTCACGAAGGAAGCACTTTCTCCTTCAGTCTTCCGCTTTCGGCCGGTTGAACCTTGGGGCAGAGTCCGCTTCGTTGGTTCAACGAAAAGCAAACCCGCAGGACACAGCGCGATTTCACCATACAGTCTGTTAACGCTGCATGAGCCATCGACACCTTCTGTTTGCAGTCCTTCTCTCTTGTAGTGCTCTTCTGCTCGGAGGTTGTTCCAGGAAGCGAGTTCACGCATCGAATCCGGCTCAGACACCTCCGACTCAGCCCTCTGCGACTCAACCATCTCCGGCTCAGCGAACTGTCGCTCCGCTCGTCGAAGAAACAACGGGCTATGCTTCGTGGTATGGCCATCCCTACCACGGGCGTCGAACGACCAATGGTGAGACTTACGACATGAACACGATGACGGCGGCGCATCGTACACTGCCATTCGACACAGTTGTCAAGGTCACCAGCCTTTCCAATGGCAAGACCGTTACGGTGCGCATCAATGACCGCGGCCCATTCGTCAAAAACCGCATCATCGACCTCTCTTACATCGCGGCCAAGCAAATCGACATGGTTGGCCCGGGGACGGCTCGCGTAAGCCTCGAGATCCTAAAGTCCGTGCCGAATCCCTTTCCTCTTGCCATACAGGTCGCTTCATTTAAGGAAGAAGTCAAAGCCAAGAGACTACAAACTGATTTGAAACAACGATTCGCGCCGGTGGCCCTGCAGGAATACGAGTCTTCAGAAGGCACGTTCTTTCGCGTGCTGGTGGGGCAATTCAAGGACTCCCAAGAGGCGCAGGCAGTTCTCAAAATGCTGCGTCAAGAGAACCTGGACGGGCTCATGGTGCGTCTCGACAAGTAATCGCACTTCCTTGCACCGGCCGGCAGACATTGTCCTTCTCTCCAAGCCGTCACGCCCTTGACGGCCACGCTACTTCCGAAGCGTCTTCCCCGTGTTGCACCATGCCATGAAGATCAAGCTCTTTCTCGTCGCTCTGTTTCTCGCGTTTTACGCCGGTGCGTGGCACTTTGGCCGATTGCGCTCTATTCCGAAACTGTCTTATTCGGAGTCACAAGTGCCTGGAAAGGGATCGCCTTTTGCGCTGATGACCTGGAACATCGGCTACTTTGACTACGAGTCTGACTCGCGAGCACAAACCAAGGACCTCGAAGCGGTTGCGGCCGTCATCCGAGAAACCGGAGCGCAAGTCATTGCGCTCCAGGAGCTCGCCGCACCTGAGCAGTTGAATACTCTCAGTGATCTTCTGGCAGGCCGCTATCGTTACCAAGCATTCGCACGCGGCTTTCGAACAGACCGTTATGTTGGTTTTCTCTCGGAAATCCCTTTCGACGAAGAGACTCCGGTGGAAACTTCAGTCGGGCGGGATGCTCTGGCGGTGACCGTGGACGTTCCTTCTCAGGGAATCGTGACGCTGGTTAATTGCCATGCCGACGCGTTCAACGCGCGGCGGCGGCGATTCTTCGTCAGCGACATCATCGATTGGCGTCGCAGCAGCGGAAAGCAGACTGTTGTCCTGGCCGGTGACTTCAACTTGGACCTCGCACCAGTGGAATCCAGTGATCTGTTTACGGACGACAAGAAGAATGACAGCGAATCCTACAGTCTTATCCTCCAGGACTTCCGCGATCTGGGCCGGAACAGCGGCCCCACCAGCGCCTTTGACCGTCGCATCGACTATGTCTTTCTGTCTCAGCAGGGTTTGGAGGCGGTTGAGTTCAGAGTGCTTTACGGTAAACTCGTGGGGAAAATGGACCACCATCCCGTGCTGGCAAGGTTTCGGAAGCCCGAAGGACAAAGGTAGAAGTACGAAGTTCGAGGTTCAAAGAACAAACGTCCAGATTTCCAGATTAGTAAAAGGTTGACTCGGGAGGTGGGCCGAAAACAAATTGGGCTTCATCGCAAGGGGTTTTCGTCCTCGTTCATATTCGGACTTCGCAGTTGCCACTTCGAACTTCTAACTTCTCGCCTACTCCACCTTCGGCACATAGTAAGTGGTTCGACTGTGGACGCGGTAGCGAGGGTCTTTCACTTCGACACGAATCTTCCGCATGACACCATCGTTCCATTGGTTCTTTGAGTAATAGGTAAGGCTAAACGTGTTGCGGAGTTCATGTGCCACCTTGGAATACTCGCCAGCCAGGTCGGCCAGGTCGCCCACCAGGTAAATTCTTCCACCCGTCTCCTCCGAAAGCGTTTGCAGTCGTTCGGTTTGAATCTGATAAACCTCCTCCAACACTGAAAGGCTCTTGCGTGCGCCATCCACGTAGGGGTCATCCTTTTTTGCCCCCCGGATGTACGACTCCAGCACATTTTTCTGCCGGTCTTTGTTCAGCACCGTTACGGGATACAGCACTGCGTCGCCTTGGGCCAGCGTTCGCCGCAAATCTTCGAACTTGAACTTGCTGGAGTTCTCCATACCGTCGCTGAGGATGACAATGGCTTTGCGGCCGGTCTCCACCGGACGCAACTGCTTCAGTCCGAGCGCAATGCCATCATAGATTTTCGAGCCGCCAAACGGATACGAAACGACTTTTTGCAGGGCTTTGGCCAGCGCTTTCCGGTTGTTGGTGAAGTCTTGAAACTCCCGAACGAAAAAATTGACCTCTGTCAGCGCAATCTGGTCCTCGGGGCGCAGTTCATTCACAAAATTGAGGGCAGCGTTTTTGATGAGATTGAGGCTGGTTCGGGTGCTGCTACTGTTGTCGAGCGCCAGGACGAGGTGAAACGGGGCTTCCACCGGAAAAAAGTTGGAGATCTCCTGTTCGGCATCGTCCTCGTAGACGACGAAGTCCTCTCGTTTGAGCGTCGTCACATTGGTGCCTTTTTCATCGAGCACAGTGACGTTGAGGACCACAAGATTGACATCCACCTTGATGGCGAACGGCTTCTCTTCTGGCTTTGTTTGCTCTGGGACCTTATCGGAAGGAACTCCACTAAGACTCTGCGAGCAGAGGTATCCGGCTCCGAGGACGAACGCAACTAAGATTCTGAGCCACTTTGTCATCGGCCTTAGTCTAGCATGGGCTCATAAGATTTCCTGCCTGTCATGACTCGTTGTCCAAGCCCACCAATGGAGTCTGCACTTGGCGCAGGTGGGGCATGGACAAACTTCATCGAACGCGTTAGCTTTATTCCAACTTAGTCGTTTGTAAACCCAATCACTCAGGAGGCGCTATGACCACTCGTCCTTCTCGCCGGCTATTTCTAGTGCTGAGCGGAGCCGGTGCCGCTTGGAGCGGGTTTTCTCAGACCGCCAAGTCATGGCCTAACCGGCTGAGCCAACCTGCGGTGCAAGCAACGACGATGCCGACCGGAGCCCTTGGGCCTGTCAAGATCGACGCCAACGAGAATCCTTACGGCCCGTCGGAGAAGGCCCTCCAAGCAATTCAAAAGAGCTTCAGCCAGAGTGGGCGTTATGCCAGCAATACTCCGGATCTCCATCGCGCCTTGTGTGACCACCATCAAGTAGACTCCGGAATGCTCGAGCTGGGTTATGGCTCCAGCGAATTGTTGAAGATGGCGGCCGAGGCGTTTCTAGGCCCGGGCAAGAATGTGGTGACAGCTCAGCCCACCTATGAAGCGCCTTCCCGCTACGGCGCCGTCTATGACGCCACCACGATTCGTGTCCAGATCGATTCTGAGTACCGCCACGACTTGAGGAAGATGCGCGCCGCGGTCAACGACAAGACGGGGATGGTTTACATTTGTAACCCGAACAATCCTACGGCAACCATAGTCTCTGCTGAAGCGACCAAAGCATTTGTCGACTCCTTGCCGCCAGACATCCCCGTGGTCATCGATGAAGCGTATCACCACTACGTGGACGATCCGTCCTACGCCTCCGCAGTTCCTCTGGCGAAGCAGGGCAAATCGGTGGTGGTGATGCGCACGTTCTCCAAGATCTATGGGATGGCTGGACTGCGCATGGGTTACGCGGTGGGCCGGGGAGACTTGATCAGCCGGATGTCGGCATTCAAGATCTGGCTCAACACGAACACTCTGACGGTGGCAGCGGCATTGGCCAGCTTGGAAGACAAGGAGTTTATCGCAAGGAACCGAAAGTTAAATGCAGAGGCTCGCGGGTTCGTCGAACAGCAGGTGACCAAGATGGGACTTGGCTATATTCCCTCGCAGGCAAACTTTGTCATGGTTGATCTGAAGCGCGACATGGGTCCCGTGGTAGGTGCTCTCAGAGCGCGGGGTGTTTACGCGGGACGCCCCTTCAATCCTCTCCGCCAGCATCTTCGGGTGACGGTGGGAACAATGGAAGAGATGAAGCGCTTTGTGGAAGAGTTAAGGGTGGTGGTCGCTTAACAGGTTGCCGGAGTCTCCAGTCTGACTCAACCTCGGACTAATAGCACCGATCAGACAACCAGAATCTGGTTTCTCGGGATTCCGTGAAAGCGGGATCCAGTGAGTCCCGGCAAGAAGCATGGATTCCCACTCTCGAGGGAATGACAAACAGAACATTCTCACCGTTGACCCGATTTACAGGCGTGCTGCCAGCCGGTCGAACTGCTTTTGACTCTCTTGCAAAATCCACTCACGGTCCATCGTCAGAAGTTCCTTGTTCTTCATTAGAACTCGACCATCAACCAGGCAGGTTTCCACATCGGAGCTTTGCGCTGAGTACACGAGGGACGAAATCGGGTCCGCGTGAGGTGTGCTGTGCAGCTCTCTTGGGTTCACCATGATCACATCCGCGCGTTTCCCAACTTCCAAGCTGCCAATCTCCCGGTCCAGTCCTAGCGCTCTCGCACCACCCAGCGTCGCCATTTCCAGGACGGTAGCGGCGGGCATGGCTTCAGGTCCATCCAGCGATTTTTGCAAGAGCGCTGCCAGGCGCATTTCCTGAAACATATCCAGATTGTTATTGCAGGCTGCTCCGTCGGCACCCAGAGAGATCGGAATGCCTGCCTGGTGCAACTTCCAGATGGGTGCGATGCCCGATCCCAGCTTCAAGTTCGAGCTGGGGCAATGTAGCACTCTGGCCTGGCTCTCGCGCAATAAGCGTTGTTCGTGAGCGCTGGTCCAGACGCAGTGCGCCAGGCACAGCCGGTCGTGCAGCATGCCATAGCGGTCAAAAGCTTCGATGTTGCCGCATCCGGCGCGCTGACGCACCCAACGTACTTCGTCACGGTTCTCCGAAGCGTGCGTATGGACCAGGACTCCCCAGCCACGCGCCAGGGCATCGGCCTCACGCAGCAAGCCCTCGGTGCAGGAAAGAATGAAGCGCGGCGCCAGCGCCAGACGTATGCGACCCTCTGAAGTGTTGTGCCACTGTTTATAGAGGGCCTCGGACTCAATAAATGCCTGGCGGGCAGGCTGTAGCAATCTCTTCGGTGCGCCACTCCCGACATTCATGAAGCACTTCCCGATGATGGCACGGAGTCCACTGCGTCGTGCTTCTTCAAAAACAACGTCTGTGTTATGGACCGTTTCCATGGACAACACCGTTGTTGTCCCGCCACGAATCAACTCGGCCAGTCCGAGTTGGGCGGACGCCTTAATTGACCGTTCGTCATGAGCTGCTTCCAGTGGCCAGATTCGTTGCTTCAGCCAGGCGAGTAGCGCGAGGTCGTCGGCAGCGCCGCGCATAAGCGTCTGGCAGAGGTGCACGTGCGTTTGCACAAACCCCGGCAATACGATCTTTCCCGTAGCGTCCAGAACAGAAGTAGCGCTTTTCCGCAAGCCACGGCCAATCGCCCGAATACGACTTGCTTCGATCCACAGGTCGCCGCGCAGTACCTCACGCTGCGGATTCATGGTCACGAGGGTTCCATTCTTGATGAGAACAGATGAAGGGTTCATCGGGAATCGGCGCACAGGACGGCAAGAAGAACGGACAAGCGGCTCCAGACCAGACAGATTCAAGTCAGGCGGCAAGGATGTGGTGCGGGCAATCGGTCAAATACTCGCGGTGACACATTCCGATTGAACGATTCAGGATGCGAACACCACTGGCCGTTGCGGATCGGCTGGACGAATAGCCCCCGCGAACCGTTAGTGTGCAGTCTCCGGTGTGGTTGCTGCGAGAGGTGTTGTCGTATTCATGACAAGCATCTGTTGCGGACTGGCAAAATCGAGCCGTACAAGCTGGCTCTGCCATTCTTGCTTCGTCGCTTCAAACGCCTGCCGGTACTCCGCTTTTAGAGGCACGGAGGGCTGGAACTTAACGCCGAGCGGATTGACGAACACACCTTTGCGGGTAATGCGGTAATCGAGATGAGGACCCGTAGCGAGACCTGTTGCGCCCACATAGCCGATGAGCTGGCCTTGTTGAACCTTGTCTCCGGCGTGAATCCCGGCCGCAAATCTGGAGAGATGGCCATACATGGTACTGAACTCAGCACCATGCTGGATCTGGATAAACTTGCCGAATCCGTTCTTCCAGCCGGCAACTGCCACGCGACCGCTGCCTGCGGCGTAAATCGGCGTGCCCGTCGGCGCGGAATAGTCGACGCCCAGATGAGGACGGAAAACACCCAACACGGGATGAAAGCGGCGCCGCGAGAACTTGGAGCTCACTCGAGAGAATTTCAGAGGAGACTTCAAAAGATCGCGCCTCAGCGCACGCCCGGCTGCATCGTAATACTCGGCGTGCCCCTCGGAGTCGGTAAGCCGAAAAGCAGAATAGACCTTTCCTTTGTTGCTGAACTCCGCTGCCAAGATCTTTCCGTACTTCACAAACTCGCCATCGCGATGCTGCTTTTCCACGGCTACCTTGAAATGATCGCCCGACTGCAATTCGGTGTTGAAGTCGATGTCGTAGGAAAAGGCTTCAGCCAGCTCCAGTGCCAGTTCGTCGCCTTCGTTCATCTCGCTAAGTGTCTGAAACAACGAGCTGCGAATAGTGCCGGCAATCAACTCGCGTCGTGCGGCGTACTCGAATGGCTTCATTTCCGCTTTGTAGCCCTGATCCGTCAGAGAAACCTCGACGTACTTGTCCAGATCCACGGCATAGCTAAACATCTTCAGAGTGCCATCGGGCAGTTTCTCCAGTTCAAAGCGGTTGCCTACGATGAGTTTCTTGAGGTTATAGATCGGCTTGGTGACAGCGACCAGTTGTTGCACCATTTCCTGGGGAAGGTTATAGGCCGTGAGCACGTCCCCCAGCGTCATGTTCTTCTTGATATGTCCTTCAAATCGTTCAATCAGCGAGTGGGATGGTATGGGAGCTGGCAGAACTACGGCCGCCTTGGTCGGCGGTGCCTCGATGGCACGAGAGCGGTAGTGCGAAATCGCCCCAGACAAAGCCAACAAAGCACAAGCGATGTTTATAAAAAGAACCCAACGATGACTTCGATAATTCCAGCTGTTTCTGAGTCTCAATGATGAGAAAAGCTTCTTGAACACAAGTCCCTCCTGAGTCGCCTCAACGGTTCTGGATCAAGTCTCTCTTCCTTAAAGAAGGGGTAACCCTACCAGAAGCCCAATGGCATTTCAAGAACATCAATCGGCACAATGAGCTCCCGGTCTTATGACGTTGCTTGCGAGGTCTCCCAGTACATGACCCGGCCAGTTTCCAGACCGCAGCCCGTTGTTCCCACCAGCCACCGTGTCGAAATCAAACTGTGACCACTGCCAGGTTCTGGCGGGTAAGGGAAAATTTGAGAAAGGCCAGTGCACAATCTGTTGAGCTTCGGGCTTCCGAATAGACTGTAAACCCCAATAGCCACCACACTCAGCGTGCCACGCGGATTGAAAGATCCTGCGTGTCGCTGGCGGGTGTTGCCTGACTGTCAGCGGCTCTCACGGTAAAATCGTAGAGGCCTATCGTTGTGGCTTTTCCGGAAATGGCGCCAGTACTCGAATTCAGGGTCAGACCCGACGGCAGGTTGCCTGAGACAATGGACCACGAATACGGCGCGACGCCTCCCGTTGCCTGGATCGTCTGGCTGTAAGACTTGTTGCGTTTTGCATTCGGAAGACTGGTCGTGGTGATGCTCACAGGCGGAACCGTTGGATTCTGAATGGTCAGCGACAGCTGTTGGAGGTCATTGTCTGCCGACTGGGCATCCACAACCTGGACGACGAACGCCGAAGTTCCCTGCGTTGTTGAAGTCCCGGAGATGATCCCAGAGTCGGTAATGCCTAGGCCCTGTGGCAGTGAACCGGACGTGACTGACCAATGATAGGGCGTGACGCCACCCGTGGCCCGGAGTGTTGTGTTGTAAAAAGTGCCGACCGTTCCGCTGGGCAGCGAGGTTGTGGTGATCAGCAGCTTGGGAGGAACTCCGCTGGTAAATTCATAAGCCCCGATGTCATAGCTTCCGTCATTGGGCCGGGCTTCACTCGACTGATGCTTAGCATACTGTCGCAGAACGTCGTGGTTCGGAAACACAGCAGGGGCTGGAAACGTTCCCGCATCGATACATGCAGAGCCAACAGCAAGTTTATAGTTTTGGCCGGGCTCATCGACGAATCCCGGCGACGCCCCCTGCACCGACGTCCCATCGTTGTTCACAGTGCCGGTAAATGACCCACCGGCAAACGAATTCACCCAGCCGGGCTTTAGCCAGTTGTGACTGAGATCTATGATCCCGGCATCGTCCAGGAGCGAAAGCGTGCTGCCTGCGGCTGTCACGTAAGCGATGTTGTTCCGGAAATCACAGCGCTCCTGGTTGGTTGAAAGACGGACGATCGTAGTTCGATCGGTTCTCTTCGAGATGATCGAATTGTTGTAGAAGTACAAGGTCCCCTTGCGGTAATCAGCCGTCGCTCCACTATCGCCGCCGTAGTGGGCAATCTGGCGGTTCCCGGCCGCATCCGGCTCAACGAGCACATTTCCATAGACGTGAGTGGAGCGATATCCTGGATCGGTCAGAATCAGCGTACTGTCCTCACCGTCGACCAAGTCCAACTGCCTGTTGCCGCCTTCAATCCAGTTGTAGCGCACCACCAAGCCAGCCGAACGATCCTTCAGATTGTTGCCGGAACACCCGGCTCGCAAGGGTCCAAAGCGGTTATATTGAAACGTGATGCCTATGGCAGCGGTGTAATTGTTGTGTTCGTAGATGCTGCTGGTATTGCCATTGTCGTAAATGTAATTCCCTTCCACGAGGATATTGCGGGAAGCAAGAGCATCACTCGACGCCACAAAAAATCCATTGCCGCTGTCATGAATGATGCAGTTACGCACGGTAATGTTTTCACCCTTCTCTACATAAATGGACGATGCGTTGTTGGTGTAAGACTGCGCGCTTCCGTTGGCCGCCACAAATGTATAGGGCGGACGGGCACTGCGAATGTCGAGGTTTTCCAGGGTAATGAACTTGGGTAGTGTATCGGCCGGAACGTTCGCTCCTCCAATTTTGATGACGCCGCGGGTTTCGTTCCAGTAGTTCAAGGCGGATCGAGTCGTCGCTCCATTCCCGTCAATGACCGGCAACTCACCTGCAGGTCCTGGAACACCACGAACCGTGATCGGTGCTGCCTGTGTTCCCTGCCGACAAATCACCCATTTTTCTTTGTACGGAGTCAACTTCCAGTAAATTAGCACGGTGTCGCCCGGCTGCAACGATTCCCACGGAACCTGTCCAATGGCGGTGAGCGGCTTGGTCGGTCCAACTTCGTAAGTTGTGGCTTGGAGATTGTTAGAGGCCAAGCAAAGCATGAGTACGACGAGCATTGGAATTGGCGTCTTGCCAGTCTTCATGGATCGTCCCCCCTCAGGATTGCAGATGTTGCAAAAGGAATGGTGCAGGGATAGTGCCAAAGTCGACGAGTGGCCCTGGTGCCGTCTAAGTTGAAGAAAATTCACAGTATGACCCCCAGCACAGGGGCGTCAAAGGACACTAATGTTCCACTGATTGCCAAGGATGACTACTACCGACGCGGCAAACAACTTCCCAGGCAAATCCAGGAAGACTGCTCTCGACCCTTACCACCAACGGAGCTTCCGCTGATCTCGTCCAACTAAGGCCGACCTGGAATTTTCGGTTGCATTTCAACCGCTGGATGGGGATTCGGAGGTCTTGCATGAGGATACGGTAGATGCAATAATCCGATGCCTTCGGAATCCGATCAGGACTCAGAAGTCCCGGGTTGCGTGGGCAAACCTTCTTCACATTTGAACATTCAAGGTGATTTCAGGCGGGTTGCCATTTCCGTCTAATGACAACGGCCACGAATGTTTAGCGATCATTGATCCAATATCCGGGCATCAACGATCGATCTTGTTTCACAATCGAACCTACGAACCATTTTTGCCCATGAAGACTTTGCTACGGGTGGACTGGATTGGAGTGGCGCTCCAAGCTTCCATCGCGATCGTGGTTCTGCTGGCCTCGGCAATTCTTCCAGCCTTCGCTCTGGCCCAAGACGCACCTTTAACACGCCAAGAGGAACTGCGTCAGCAGCGTGAAGCCAAGAGCAGGTCGGTCAAGCCCTATAAGCCAGGTTCTCTGGAAGGCGGTGCCCTGTATGTTCAGAAGGAAAGGCTCCTGGAACGGTTTGCGGAAGGCTGGAAAGGCTTCCATCCGGTTCTTGGCGGTATGAGCACCGGTTCAGGCTTCGCAGGTGGGGTTCGATACGAAAAAGGTTTTGCGGATGGTGCACTGTCGTTCAAAACTTCCGGAGCTATTTCCACGCGGGTTTATCAACTCTATGATCTTAGCTTCGGCGCCCCCAAACTATTAGGGGGCAAACTCTCACTCGATTTCTATTCCCGTTATCGGAGCTTTCCACAGGAGGATTTCTTCGGGCTCGGGCCTGATTCTCGGAAACAAGATCGTACCAATTTCGCACAAGAGGATTCTCTGTTTGATTTCACTCTGGGTTGGAACTGGACTCGTTGGCTGACCACAGGCGCGCGCGTCGGATACCTGCAGACCAACATTGGCCGAGGCACAGACAAGCGATTCCCAAGCACCGAAGATCTGTTCAGCCCGGCGGACTTCCCTGAATTGATCCAACAGCCCAACTACTATCATGCGGATGCCTTCTTCAGAATTGATTATCGCGACGAACCTCGCAATACCCACTCTGGTGGCTTCTTCGAGTTAACATACAAAT
>Ga0075418_10004019_pt1 | contig 16739 bp, 11 predicted proteins | sample SoiMetdeltSBSDD2_FD_81776 | JGI IMG/M metagenome (GOLD analysis project Ga0075418, IMG submission 81776) | Bulk soil microbial communities from a Populus tree surrounding site in Tennessee, USA - Soil MetaG P. deltoides SBSDD2 | ecosystem: Environmental > Terrestrial > Soil > Tree plantation... | reverse complement strand
GCCGCCCAGCGCACGATGCCCTCGAGCTTCTCGTTGCTGAAGAACGTGCCGCCGAGCAGCCACATCGGCAACTGGAACGCATTCATGAGGCCCGCGATGCCCTCGATCGTGCGCGGCCGCGTGGCCAGCAGACAGCCGAGCCCGCTGAAGGCGAGGCCGCCCACGACGACGAGCACCGTCATCGCTGCGATGCTGCCGCGCAGCGGCACGCCCCACAACACGTAGCCGAACAGGACGATCGCCGCGGACTCGGGCACGACGAGCACGAACCGGCCCAGCAGGTAGCCGACCAGGAACTCACTGCGGCGCATCGGAGTCACGAACAGCCTCCTCAGCAGGTGCTGCGTGCGCATCTGCACGAGGTTGAAGCCGACGCCCCACATGCCCGCGCCGAGCAGGTTGAGGCCGAGCAGACCGGGAATCAGGAAGTCGATGTAGCGCGCGCCGGGGCGAGCTTCGACCTCGCTCGCGATCTGCGGGCCCGGGCCATTGTCCCTGTCGCGCAGCACGCGCTCGACGAGCAGGCGCGCAACTTCGGCTTCGGGCCGCGTCGGGTCGGCGCGCAAGACCGGTTTGCCATCCTTCACTTTCAGCAGCAGCGCGGTGTGGCCGCGCGCGAGCGCGCGGTCGCCGAGGGCCTCGGGCAGGACCTCGACCTTGAGACGCGGATGTTGCCGCAAGCTGTCCGCGTAGCTCTCTGCCTGTTCGCCCTCGACGACGACGACGGGAACGGGCGGCAGCTCGCCCGGCCGGAACGCGAAGCCGAGCACGATGGCCATGATCAGCGGGAAGCCGTAGGTCCAGAACACGGCCTCGGGGCTGCGCCAGAACTCGCGAAACGTCGTCCTCGCGACGGCCATGGCGACATGTGGCCTCATGGGTGCGTCCTCGTGGCTTTTGGCCTCATGGCTTGCCGTCCTCGCGCAGATGGCGTCCCGTGAGATGCACGAACACGTCCTCGAGCGTCGCGTCGCGCGTCGCGAGCCCGACGATCGCGACCTGCCGCGACGAGAGCAGGTGCTGCAGCGCGGGCAGGACCACGTGCACGGAGTCCACGGTCAACACGGCGCGCACCGCGGTCATCTCGCAGGCCCGCGCGCCAGGCAGTGCCCTGAGGTCGGCCGGCCGGACCTTGTCGGCGAAAGTGTCGACGTCGACTTCGAGGAAGTGCTCGGCGCCGAGCGAGCGGATCAGTTCGGCAGGTGTGCCCTCCGCAATCACCTTGCCGTGGTCGATGATCGCGACCTGATCGCAGAGCTGATGCGCTTCGTCCATGTAATGCGTCGTGAGCACGATCGTCCCGCCGCCGGCGCGGAAGCTGCGCACTACCTCCCAGAGCTGCCGCCGCGACTGCGGATCGAGCCCCGTCGTCGGTTCGTCGAGGAACAACATCTCGGGCTTGCCGAGCAGCGCCGTGGCGACGGACAGACGCTGGCGCTGTCCGCCCGACAGCGTGGACTCGCGCGCGTCGGCTTTCTCCTGCAGCGACACGAGCGCCAGCACCTCGTCGACCGGGCGTCCGTTGCCATAGAACGTGGCGAACAGCTCGAGCGTCTCGCGCACGGTCGCCTTCTCGTGGAACTTCGTCTCCTGCAGGCACACCCCGATGCGTTCGCGGATCTCCTGGTCGTTCCCCGTTCCCCACTGCCGGCCGAGAACGCGGACCGAGCCCGAGTCGGGCACCGTGAGACCCTCGCAGACTTCGACCGTCGTCGTCTTGCCCGCGCCGTTGGGGCCGAGCAGACCGAACACCCGGCCGCGAGGCACGACGAGGTCGAGGCCGTCCACGGCGACGGTCGTCTTCTTGCCCTTGCGGTAGGTCTTGCGAAGCGAACGCAGTTCGATCGCGGGTTCCTGCGCCACGGAGCCGCTCATCGCGGGAACGCCTCGGGCAGCCCCCCGTCGACGGGCAACACGGCGCCCGTGGTCGGCGTGCGCATCGACGCGAAGAACACGACCGCCTCGCCCACGTGGCGCGGCAGCACCGCGATCTTCAACAACGAGCGCTGCCGGTAGTACTCGCGCAACCCCGCCTCGTCGAGGCCTCGAGCCCGCATGCGCTCGGGGCCGAGCACGTGCCAGAGCTGGCTCTCGACCTCGCCGTCGCCGAACACGGCATCGGCATTGATCACGTTGCAGCGCACGCCGAACTCGGCGAACTCGAGCGCCGCGATGCGCGCGAGCTGCAGCACGGCCGCCTTGCTGGCCGAATAGGGGCCGAAGCCTACGCCGGGTGCAAACACGTTCTTGCTGGCTTGCACGACGATGCTGCCGCCCGTGCCCTGCGCGCGCAGGACCCGCGCCGCTTCCTGCAGCACGAGCATCGTGCCGGTCGCATTGATCTCGAACACGCGCTGAAAGCTCGCGGCGTCGAGCGCCTCGATGCGACCGACACCCGCGATGCCGGCGTTGGGCACGACGCAGTCGACGCCACCGAACGTCGACACACACTCTGCGAACATCGCGGCGACAGCGGCCGGATCGCGGACATCCGCGACGTGGGTGGCCAGTTGCGAACGCTGCTTCAGAAACCGCCGGGCCACGACCTCGAGGCGCTCGGGGTCGATGTCGCTCGCGAGCACACAAGCGCCGTGCTCGAGCAGCGCCTCGACGATGCCGCAACCGATCGCGCCCGCGGCCCCCGTGACGAGCGCGATCTGGCCGTGCAACAACGGTTCCTTCACGGTGCCGAGCTTCTCGAGCTCGAGCGGCCAGTACTCCATCTGCGCGAGTGGCCCGTCCGCGAGCGGCTCGTATTTGCCGAGCGCTTGCGCTGTTGCCTTGACGCGCAGCGTGTGTTCGGCGATGTCGGCGGCGATCACGGCGGCTCTCCTCGAGCCGTGCAGCGCCACGAGTCCGACACCTTCGACCACGGCGACGTTCGGCGTGGCGCGCAGCATGCGACCCGGGGCAAGGTCCTGCGCGCAGGTCTCGAAGTAACGCCGATACCCGGCGACGTAGTCGGCGACCTCGCGCCGACACGAAACCGGATCGACCGCGGCCTCGCGCGACAGGAAGAGGTAACGACCCTTCGTGCGGATCACGTGGTCGGGCGTGATCGGGTTCGTCGCACACAAGGCACGCGCGCCGGCGTGGGACGCAAAGGCCGCGAGGTCGTCGTGCGTGCGCGCCTCGGCGATCACACGCTGCCACGCTGGGCCCACGGGCGTCTCGATCGCTGTGGCCACGGCGCCCCGCAGCACGGGCAAGGCCCGCTGCAGGAACACGCGCCGCTCCGAGGCCGGCAACGGGGCCCTCTCGCCGCGCAACATCGCGGGAACACCGCCGATGCGACGTGTGATGTAGCGCTCGGCGCGGTCGACGAGCTCGATCGTGCGTTCGTAGCTCTCGCGCGCATCGTCGCCGAACGTGAAGAGCCCATGCTTCCCGAGCACGATGCCGCGGCAACGCTGGGCCCGTTCGAAGGCGGCCGCAACGGCCTTTGCGAGCGGGAAGCCCGGCATGATCCACGGCAGCAACACGACGTCGTCGGAAAACGCGTCGCGCACGTGCGCTTGTGGATCGGGCTGGTCGGTCAGCGCGAGCACCGCGTCGGCATGCGTGTGGTCGACGAACGTGTGCGGCAAGAACGCATGCAGCAGCGTCTCGACGGACGGGTTCGGCGCGCGGCTGTCGAGCAGCGCTGAGCGCACGGCATTCTGCATGTCGGTGTCGGAGAGCCGCTCGAGGATCCGCAGCTCCTGCAGCGGTTGCAGCCGCACGGCCGGCAGCCCGGCCGGTTCGACCTCGGCGAGATCGCTGCCGCTGCCTTTCACACACAACACCGGCACGAGGTTCCCGAGTACATCCCTGCGCCGCGTCTTCACGGACGTGTTGCCTCCGCCGTGCAGCACCAGAGTCGGTTCGCGGCCGATCAGCCGCGACGTGTAGACGCGCAGCGCCAAGACCTCGCCATGGGCCTCGTAGCGGCGGCAGTAGTCCCGGGCTTCTTCATCGTTCCAACGGCTCAGCATGTCGAACTCGAGCGCACCGGCGTGAGCCGGCACGGTAGCAGGGCAACGGTCCCGCGCCAGTCTCGTGAGGAGTCCGCGGCCTCAGCGCCCTGCCGCACGGTTGGCGCGCAGCCAGACGAGCAGGTCGCGCATGTCGGCCGGCATCGGGGCCTCGAACTCGATCGTCTCGTGCGTCGCCGGATGCGGCAGGACGAGGCGTTGCGCGTGCAGACACTGCCGCTTCGGGTCCGGCGCGCCGTCCGGCAGCACGTCGTGCTGCCGCAACCGCGAACGGTAGACGCGGTCGCCGACCAGCGAATGCCCGATCGCCGTCATGTGCACGCGGATCTGATGCGTGCGGCCGGTCTTCGGCATGCAGCGCACGTGTGCAAAGCCCTGGAACCGTTCCACCACTTCGTAGAAGGTCGACGACTCGCGCCCACCTTCCTCGACGACCGTCATGCGATCGGGATGACGCGGATCGACTGCGATCGGCCGTTCGATCCAGTCGCTCTGGAAGCGCGGCTCGCCGAATACGAGGCATCGGTATTCCTTCTGGACCGTGCGGGCCTTGAACTGCGCGCGCAGGAACTCGAAGGCCACCTGCGTCTTCGCCACGACCATGACCCCGGAAGTGTCGCGGTCGAGGCGATGCACGATGCCGGGACGACCCGGCGTCTCCTCCGCCGAAGGCAGCTCCACCCATCGAGCCAGCGCCCAGCTCGCTACCGTGTGCGCGACCACCGACTTGTCTTCGGATGGGTGCGCCGCCAGACCGACGGGCTTGTCGATCGCGCAGAGGCTCTCGTCCTCGTAGAGCACAGCGATCTCGGGCAGCGGCAGGTCGGGAGCGAGCGGATCGCGCACCACGAGGTCGACGACGAACTCCACGACCTGATGCGCCTCGAGGAACATGCCCGGCCGGACGCGCAGGCCGGCGACCGTCACCTGCCCGGCATCGACGAGGCGCCGCGCGTTCGCACGGCCGGCGACTTCGGGCTGGTTGGCGAGGAACTGGTCCAAGCGGATCCCGGCGTCTGCCGCGCGAACGATGCGTGAAAAGGTTTCTGCCATTCCAGGTCCCATCGGGGATTCTGGGGCCATCTGCCCGCGGCGCAACCGTCGAGTCGACGCGGGAGCGGGGCGAGCGGCCGCCGCGTCAGTGAACTTCTCCGCGGGTGAAACCCTCGATTGGAATGGGGTGAAGTCTGTTGAGTCCGCGCTGGTCTTGTGGACACTAGTTTACGGATACGCCTCGCCGCGAACCCAGGCTCCTTCCCGGTTAGGACACGCATCATGAGACTCCCGCATGCCGACGCAGGGCGCCCCAATTCTGCCGATGCAGCACAGACTTCCGACCGCGCGTCAAGTCCCGGTGGCATGGCGGTCTCACCACCGACGCCGTGGCCCAGTCGCCAGCGCATCCTGCTCGTAGACGACGAGCCCGACGTGCTGCAGGGGCTCCGGCAGGTCCTCGAAGCGGCGAACTACGCGGTTTCGGTCGCGACGAGCCTGCGCCAGGCCGTTGCGTTGATGCGGCAGGAGCAGTTCCAGCTCGTTCTCACGGACCTCTACCTCGGCAACACGGATCTCGGCTCGCAGATCGCCGAGGTCGCGCGGGAGCGACGGCCGTGCACGCCGGTCATCGTGTTCACGGGGCGCCCGACGTTCGACGGAGCACAGGAGGCCCTGCGCAAACACGTGGCCGACATCGTGGTCAAGCCATTCGACGCGAACAGCCTGCTGGCGACCTGCCGGCGCGTCATCACGGAGACTGAGCTGGCGCGACGCAACCAGGAGCTGGAGTCCGCCAACCGGGTGCTCACGTCCGTCCTGCCGCGCACGATCGAAATGAAGGACCCGACCACGAGCGGCCATGCCGCCCGCGTCGTCGGCTACACGGACGCGTTGGCCTGCCGTTGCGGCGTCAGCGCCGAGGATCGCGCCTCTTTGCGGCTGGCCGCGTTGCTTCACGACGTAGGCAAGATCGGGGTCCCAGACCACATACTCACCAAACCGGGGCCTCTGACGGCGGAGGAAATGGAGGTCGTGAAGCGGCATCCGGCCATGGGCTACGAGGTGCTGTCACAGCTGGCCGACCACGAGGACATGCGCAACTGGGTCTACCAGCACCACGAGCGCTGGGATGGCAAGGGCTACCCCAACGGCCTCCAGGGGGAGGAAGTCGACCTGCCCGGCCGCATCCTCGTATTGGCCGAGGTCTACGACGCCCTGGCCGAGCCGCGCAGCTACAAGCCCGCGTGGCCGATCCCGAAGATCGTCGCGATGTTCCGTGAACAGGCCGGCCGCCACTTCGACCCGACGCTCGCCAACATGGTCGCCGACGGGCTCGATCGCATGGGCTACAGGTTCTTCGCGGCGAACCCCGGCATGTTGTTTTGAACGACTGCGTTTGGGCGAAACACTCTGCAAAGGCCCGCTGCCGGAAATGCGCAAGGCGACAACGAAGTCAACTGCCGGGTTGCGGGCAAGCCCGCTTCCAACGCCCCCGCGGCATGGCTGACTCTCCAGAAGCTGCGGCGGAAGCCGAGGAGGGGGTTGCCACGTCGCCTCGGGCACCGACAATCCGCTCGAAACCCCACGGCATCGAGCTAGGATGCCGGCCCCCTCCGTCGTCCCCAACGGTGTCCGCCTCCCCCCATGCGGCACGCCGTGAGTTCCCTGGCCTCATACCAAGCAAGATGCAACTGAACTCGCTGCGACCGCATTCGCTGGCGGCGCTCTCCCTCGGCAGTCTGCTCGTATCGGCGTGCGCTCAATCACCGAAGCCGGCCGATCAAGTCGTTGCCGCGGGCGCAGCGGCCAAGGGCCAAGGTGGCGTGATCGCCAGACCGTCAGCGCCCGCCATGGATGGGCTGCCGCTGTTCCTGCTCCCTGTGCCGGGCGGCACCGTCCCTATGGGATTGACCGTCGACCAGCTCGTAGCTGCGGCCTGCCAGGTCATCAGCCCGACCCGCCCGGCCTTCGCGGCGAAGACAGCGCCCGAGCAGCTCATCAAAGCGATGCAGCGCTCCTCGTCGACGCTCGGACAACAACGCGTCACCGTCGAGCCCTACCTGCTCGCCAAGTGCCCGGTCACTTGCGCCCAGTACGAGCCCTACATCAGGATGCGCCGTGAGAAGAAGCTGCCGGCGCGCGCCCCGTTCGGCTGGTGGCGCTATGGCTGCGTGGACGACTACAACAGCAAGCTCGCCGACATCAAGCAGCAGTTCCCCAACGACCCGTTGGGTCCGGTGCTCTACTGGACACGCTGCGGCAACGATCTCCCATACAAGTTGCAGGACGAAGAAGGGCGTTCGACCGCCAACCTTCCCGTCGTGCACGTCGACTACCGCGAAGCGAACGAGTTCGCCGCATGGCTCGGCATGCGCCTGCCCAACGAAGCGGAGTGGACGCGCGCCGCGCGCGGCGACGGGACGCAGGTGTGGCCGTGGGGCAATCCCGCCGATCCAACCAGCGACGTCTTCACCGAAGACAAGCTGAAGGACCTCAAGATCCACGGCTCGCGCGACAAAGTGCTGAAGCCCGTGGGCACCGTGCCGGCGGGCACGGGCCCGTATGGCCACCTCGACATGTTCGGACAGGTCTGGCAGCTCGTGGCCGATCTCGGCTACGGACCCCAGAACGGGGCCACGGTCTTCGATGCCGAGTGGAAGAAGTTCCAGAAGGACAAGACCGGGTGCATGGTGCTGTCGCACCCCGAATGGAAGGCGGACAAGGCGATCGGCAAGGGGGGCTCCTACCTCTCGTGGCAGGAACCCATCCAGCTGCTCGTCGATGCGCGAGCACCCGTGCAGCCCATCGACGTGCTGGAGGGCCTCGGCTTCCGCCTCGCGAAGAGCCTGAAGCCCGGCTACGACGTGCTGTTCTCCCGCCTGCGCGGCATCTACAGCCGCAACTACTTCGTCGAGGATCAGCTGACGGACCTCGCGGCCCAGATCGGCGCGGAGCGTTACGAGCTCGGCGCCGACGGCTTCCCCACGGGATACCGCGCTGTTTCGTTCGCGCCCGTCAACTGGCTGGCCAAGGACCGTGCCTTGGACCTGGCCAAGCTCCTGGAGAAGAGTCAGGAAACGCCGCTCGTGATCGGCACGTTGGTCACGACCGCCAACCAACTTGCTCCTGCCGCACCTGCCGGCCTCTACACCGTGCTCTACCGCAAGGAGGGAATGCCCCGCGAACTCACCGAAGCGATCAAGCAGGCTTGCAAAGACCTCGCTGCCCTCAAGAAGGCGAAAGCACGCGGAGGCGAAGAGGCCGCGGGTTCCGAAGACAAGGGCAAAGGCGGCAAGAACCAGAAGGAAGGCTGGCGTGAGGTCATTGCACGGTATGGCCTGACCGAGAAGGACCTCGAAGCCATCGAGCCCGGAAAGGAAAAAGAGCTCGCCTTCGTGCGCCTCGACGAAGTGCAGGTCCCGACCGACCGCAGCTACTTCCTGTTGTACAGCGGCAGCGAAGGCAAGATCGTCGCCTTCATCCACGCGCCCTCGCAGGAGCCGAGCTCGACCGGTCCCGTGCCGAGTGGGCTCGTGCTGGAGGCCAGTGGCAAAGCCAACACCGTGGCGAAGTTCACGTTCGGTGTTCCGCTGACGAAGCAGAACAACAAGCGCGTCGCCCAATTCCAGTTCCAGGTGACGCTGGAGCAGGAGCCGCCGACTGCAGAAAAGCCGTGGCGCCTGCCCACTCGCTGACGCGACGTCTCGTCGCGCAGGACCGCCGGTGACCGCCCCGCATCATTCCGACGCCAGAACGCGCATCAACGAGAAGGCCAAGGCAGCCTTCGTGTATCAGGACTACACGAAGCAGCCGCCGATCGACGGTGTGCAGATCGTCGAGCTGAAGCGATTCAACGACGACGGTGGCGCGATCACCGAGCTCGGCCGACTCACCGCCGGGATGCACGGCCAGCTCCCGGGCTTCGAGTGCAAGCAGATCAACTACTCCGACATCGAGCCCGGCGTCGTGAAGGCCTTCCACCTGCATCACCGCCAGACCGACGTCTGGTATGTGCCGCCGTGCGACAAGTTGCTGCTCGTGTTGCACGACTGCCGCGCCGGTTCCCCTACCGAAGGCAAGACGATGCGCTTCGTGCTCGGCGATGGCAAGGACCGCCTCGTGCGCATCCCTCCGGGCATCGCGCACGGCGCCAGCAACATCAGCCAGCGCACCTGTCGCATCATCTACATGGTCGACGTGCACTTCTCGCCGGCACCAGCGGAGTGCGACGAAGGCCGACTGCCGTGGGACTTCCTCGGCGCCGAGATCTGGAGCGTCCAGAAGGGCTAGCGTCGCCGCGTTGCGGCGATGACTGGATGCTCGGCTAGAGCAAAGGCGCGAAGAGACCGCAGATGCCGTCGATGGCGCGCCACCACGGCTGGTTCGGCAGATCGGCTTCCGTGATGCGCCGGAAGGTGTTGCGACGGCGTTCCATCGTCTGCACCAGCTCGCGGGCCAACGTGCCAGCGTCGACCGCCACGGCGGCGATCTCGAAGTTCAGGTGCGCGCTGCGCAAGTCCATGTTGGGGCTGCCGACGAGCACGGTCTTCTCGTCCACGACGAGCATCTTGGCGTGGTTGTACTCGGTGACCGTCTCGTACAGCTCGACGCCGGCCGCGAGCAAGCGGGCGTAGTGGCTGCGCTGCGCGTGGTAGAGGATCGCGGCCTCGGTCTTGGGTCCGTTCGTGTAGACGCGCACGCGGACACCGCGCGCTGCGGCGAGCTGTAGCACGAACATCAGGATCGGCGGCGGCACGAGGTAAGGGGAACTGAGCTCGATCGTGGCCTGCGCTTCGCTGATCGCCTGCACGATCGCGAACCAGAGGTCGGACTCGTCGCGATCCGGGCCGCTGCACACGATGCCGACCTGCAGGCCGTCCGCGAGCGCCGTTGTCGGGGCGACGACAATGTCCGCGATCACTTCGTCCGTCGCGGTGCACCAGTCTTCGACGAAGACGTCCTGCAAACGATCCACGACGGGGCCGCGCAGTTCGAGCATCGCATCGAGCCAGATGCGGCTCCGCCCGACGCGGTCGGTGAAGTACTCGTCGCCCACGTTGCGTCCGCCGACGAAGCCGAGTTTGCCGTCGACCACGAGCAGCTTGCGGTGGTTGCGCAGGTTCATCGTGAACGGCCGCCGCTTCCACAACAGCGGCAGGAAGGCTTCCGCGCGGCCGCCGGCGGCGCGCAGTGGTGCCAAGTGCGACGCCGAGAGGCCGAAGCTGCCGATCGAGTCGAACAACAGGCGCACGACGACACCACGCTTGCTGGCACTCGTCAGCGCATCGAGAAACCGCCGCCCCGTCTCGTCGGGGCGGAAGATGTAGACGACGCAGTGCACGTGGTGCACGGCGAGCTCGATCGCAGCGGCAGCGGCATCGAAGAACTCCTTGCCCGACGACAGCCAGCGCAGCTGGTTGCCGCCGACGAGGCCCGTGCCATCGTCCCCTGCGAGCAACGCATGCAAGCCGGCGTCCCAATGCCGCTCGAGGACCGGCGGCAACCCGCGACTCGCGCTGCTCGGCCGCACCTCGCGCAGCCGTTCCCCGCGCACACGCAGGCGGCGCAGCCGTCGCAGCTGCAGCCGGCGCGGCAACAGGTAGTAGAGCAGCAGCCCGAGCCAAGGCGCTGCGAGGATCGCGAGCATCCACAACAGCGTGCTCGCCGGCGACCCTCCGCGCACCAGCACGCGGTAGACGAAGACGACCGCCAGCAGCTCACCGACGAGCCATACCGCGACGACAATCGTCTGCCACGAGCTGGCAGGATCGATTGCGCCCAACGTCAGCATCACCGTTTGTCGAGCGGTATCGTCCCGGCGTTCTTGGCGGCGAGCAGCAAGGAGCGACGTTGCACGGCCCCCGACGCATTGCGCGCCTCGACCGTGAGCACGAAGGTCTGGCCCAGCGTCACGGCACGGCCCAGCGGCTCATTGAGGTAGAAGGTGCCGCGCCAACCCGCATCTACGACCTGAGGCTGCAGGCCGGCATAGGGCAGCATCGGAGGGCCCGTGACCCCTGGCGGTCCGTCGATCGGACGCAGCAGCACCTCGCCGATCGCACCGGGCGAACCGGCCTCGGGCCCGATCCGGAACTCGATCGGTGCGGCCGTGTTGTTGCCGACGGTCACCTGGACGCGCGTCTCGGGGTTCGCGAGATCCAAGTGGACGTCGGCGCCATGGAAGCGGCCGACGAGCGTGCCTCCTGCATCGGTCGTCCAGTCCTTCACTGTCTCCACCGGCTCGAACCGCAACCAGGGCCGCGGCGACGGCGTGTTGCACGCCCCCGCCAGGAAACAAACGAGCGCCGCACCGATCTGGATGAACCTGGCCATTTCATTAACTCCCTGGGAAACCACCAGGCGAAATGCTAGCGACAGCGGAACCGATCTTCGACGGCCTTCGACGGCGTGTGTCTCGGCGGCCAATGGCAGCCACCAGGTTGGGGCCGCCAAGTGTGGGAGCCGCCAAATTGGAGCCGCCAAATTGGAGCCGCCAAATTGGAGCCGATGGGGGGACTTGAACCCTCGACCTATGCTTTACGAAAGCATTGCTCTACCAACTGAGCTACATCGGCGGACAACGGGCGGGGGAGGGTAGCGAGTCACGCGAACGGGATCCAGCGGGATCCGTCGGACGCCTTCAGGGAAGCAGCGAGCCCCCAAACGACACCGGCCGCAGCCCGAAGGTTGCGGCCGGCAGCGAGGAGCAGACGCGGAACGGGATCAGCCGCCGCTCGGGCCGGCTGCGATCTTGTTGAGGTGCTTGAGCATGTCGGCCTTCTTCGCGTTGTCGATCTTGGCCTTGCCGAACGCAGCCGCCGCGGCTGCCCGCAGGCCGACGTCACCGCTGCTCGTCAGCACGGCTGCGAGCGCCGAGCCGACGTCATCCGGACAGTGGTCGAGGCGTCCGAGCACGTTGCCGAGCGCTTCGGCTGCAGCCTTCTTGAGGTCGAGACTGCCCGCGCCTCCGAGTGCTTGCGTGAGCGGCGCGAGTTGACCCTGGCCGCCGGCGAGTCCGAGCGCCTTGGCCGCGGGCACCGAGACCGCGTCACCGCGGTTCAGCTGCAGCCCCAGGTTGGTCAGCGCGGCACCGATGTCGCCCTTCTGGGCGGCGAACGCGAGCAGCGAGTTGCTGGCATTCGCGGCGTAGGCCTCGGCGCGCACGTTGCCGGGATTGGTCGAGCCTGCGAGGGCCTTGTTGACTGCCTCGATCAGGTTCTCGCCGGTCAGCGGAGCCTTCACGATGCTCACGCCTTCGCCGAATCGGGTCTTGGCCGCTTCCTCGTCCTTGGCGATGACGACCACGCGCGTGTTCGCCATGCGCGGGTCCTTCTTGATGTTGCCGATGACGGCCTCGGGAAGCTGGTCGGGCAGGATCTCGTTGATGACGACGACGTCGACGTTCGGGTTGACGAGCAGGCTGTGCATGCCGCTGACGGCGCTCGTACTCGCGTCGATCGCGAAGCCGCGGACCTTGCTGCTGCTCGCGACGGCTGCAGCCGTGTCGACCGCCGGGGCGATGACCTGGATCGTGCGCACCTCCTCTTCGGCAACCGCATCGGCCAGCACGGCGACGACCCGGTCGGCCTGAGGCACGCGCGCGCCGCCCGAGGCGCTCACGAGCGCGTGGGCCGCGGCATACTTGATTCGCTTGTCGCTGCTGTTCAGCGCAGCGATCAACGAGCTCTGGTCGATGGTGCCGATGATCTCGGCCTTGGCGAGCGCCTGGATCGAACCGATTGCAACCGGCGCCATGCCGTGCTTGACGCCCTCGTCGAGCGCTGACCGCATCGCGTCGACGCCGGTCGCAAGCGCCGTGATCTTGAGCTCCTCGACGACCGGCTCGAGCGGCTTGAAGGCGGCGTCGCCCTGCGCAATCGAGGTCTCGATCAGGTAGGCCTGCGCGACGTTGGCCTCGACCAACATGGTGCGCGCTGGCAGGCTCGCCGGGTTGATGCGCACGGCGTCGGCCGCGCAGGCCTTGGCCAGCTCGCTCGGGTAGAGCAGCGGCATCACATCCGTGGCGACGAGCTTGTCGTCCTTGAGCGTCCACACGACCTCACTCGCAGCGCCGTAGGGCACGTCGCCCTTCAGGTAGTCGTGGGCTTGCGCCACCAGCAGATCGACCGTGTTGCCACCCGCGCTCTTCTTGGCGAGGAACTTCCGTGCGATCTCGCTGATGCTCGGGCGCACGTCGTTGGCGAGGCCCACCATCGCCGGAATCGCGCGGCTGTCGCCGATGTGATGCAGCGCCGCGGCGGCGTTCTGCACCACGATGTTCATGCTGCTCTTGAGCGCCTCGATGAGCGGCAGCACCGCGACGGCACCCAGCTGTTGCAGCGTGTAGATGGCCTGGATCTGGCCTTCCGAGTCATCGTCACCGAGCTTGGCGACGAGGGCCGGCACCGCGAACTCACCGTGGTCGGCGATCAGCTTGTTGATCGCGGTCTGGCGCGTGGGATGGTCGCTGTCCTTCGCGGTCGCCGTCGCGACGAGCGCGTTGATGGCCGCTTCGTCGCGCGAGCGCTGTTTCGTCTCGACCTTCGCGCGGTCGAGGATCAACTGCGCGATCTGCTGGACCTCACCCTTCGTGGTCATCAGCATGTACCACTCGTCCTGCGAGACCGACTGGTAGAGGCGCAACGCTTCGGTGTTCGACGGGTCCGAAGTGAGGATCTCGCGGAGCTTCTGCAGCCCTTCGCCCTGCTTGTTCAGTCGCAACAGGGTGACGGCTTCTTGCAGCGGCGTTACCTGTGCTGTGGCCGAACCACCGACAATGACGGCAACGGCGGCCGCCAGGAGAGAATGAGGAAACGAACGGACCATGAAACGGGACTCCTTGCGAATCGAATGCTGGAGGGGTCTTTGGAAGAAGGCGACAAACAGGGGGTTCGACACCGCGGGCGTACGGACGAGTCGGTGCCGGAACTCCCCCAGCTGTTGGGCTGGAAAGGGCTGTCGAATGGTATGTTCCGACGGGCGACCGTCAAGTGGACGCAACACAGTGCCTAGCGCGAGGAAGGATAGCCTGCACCTGCCCCGCCGCGGATATCACCGGACACATGGTGCTCCCAGCCGGATTGGGGCTGCCCTTGGCAACGGACCCTCGGAACCGGCTTTTTCTGGACCGGGCTTTCTGGACTGGGGGCGGCGCTGCTCTGACTCTTTGGGAACACGACAGCTATATCCAAGTGCAATGCCCACTTCGCCCACCACGATCCTGATCGTCGACGACCATCGCGCCGTGCGCGAGGAGCTCGCCTTCGCCCTGGGTTACGACGGCTGGCAGACGACCCAGGCGGCAGACGGTCCGGCCGGCCTCGCAGCGGCCCTCGACGCAGCGGTAGATCTCGTGCTGCTCGACGTGAAGCTGCCGGGCCTCGATGGTCTCGAGGTGCTGAGCAAGATCAAGGAGGCGCGGCCGCTGCTGCCCGTCGTCATGATCAGTGGCCACGGCGACCTCGACACCGCCGTGCTGGCGGTGCGCCGCGGCGCCTACGACTTCCTGCAGAAGCCGTTCGCGAACGACCGCGTGCTGCTGTCGATCCGCAACGCGCTGCGCGCTGCCAAGCTCCAGCACGAGAACTCGGCGCTGCGCGCCGCCATCGCCGCCGACCACCAGTTGCTCGGCAGCAGCGCTGCCATGCAACACGTGCGCGGAGTGATCGACAAGGTCGCGCCCACCGACGTTCCGGTCCTCGTCACGGGCGAGAACGGCACCGGCAAGGAACTCGTCGCGCGCCAGCTGCACCGTGCCCGCCGCACGAATGCCACGTTCGTCGCGATCAATTGTGCAGCGATCCCCGAAGACCTCGTCGAAAGCGAGTTGTTCGGCCACGAGAAGGGCGCCTTCACAGGAGCGATCGCGGCGCGGATCGGTGCGTTCGAACAAGCCGACGGCGGCACGCTGTTCCTCGACGAGGTCGGCGACATGCCGCTGCCGATGCAGGCGAAGCTGCTGCGCACGCTGCAAGAACGCACCGTGCAACGCCTCGGCGGCCAGCAGCTGCGACCCGTCGACGTGCGCGTCGTCGCCGCGACGAACCAGGACCTCGGCCGCATGGTCGCAGAGAAGACCTTCCGCGAGGACCTTTTCTATCGCCTGCACGTGGTTCGCATCCACCTGGTCCCGCTGCGCGAACGCCCGGACGACATCGAGACGCTCGCGCGCCACTTCCTGGACCAGGCCACCGCGCGCAACGGTCTGCCGCCCCACCGGCTCGGCCCGAGCGCGATCACCTGGCTCGCCGCCCAACCCTGGCCCGGCAACGTGCGGCAGTTGAAGAACGTGATCGAGAGCGCGGCTGTGCTCGGCGAGTCCGCCGACGTCGAGGCCGCGGATCTGCAGGCCGTCTTGACGCCGAGTCCCTCCGGCACCAAGGACGGGGGCACCGACTGGTTCCGCTTCGAGAAGCTCGAGGACTTCCGCGCCGCCACCGAGAAGGAGTTCTTGCGCCGGAAGCTGCTCGAGTTCGGCGGCAACATCAAGCGGACCGCCGAGCGGATCGAGTTGCAGCGCAGCAACCTCTACAAGAAGCTGGAGCGCTACGGGCTCAAGTGAGGCGAGGTCTGGCCTCCTCCGAGAATCGTCACCCGTCCGTGGGTGCCGCGGGCATCGCGAGCTTCTGGCCGGGCACGAGGCGGTTGTCGACGCTCGGATTCGCCTTCTTGATCTCGCCGACCATACGGGCCGCGTTCTTCTTGCCGTAGGTGCGCTCCGCGATCCGCCACAGGTTGTCGCCTTGCTTGACCAGATACTCCGAGCCAGCGCTCGCGGAACTGGCGAGCGCATTGCCTGCGTTGCTCGCCGGGGCACCGGGCTCCGCGAACGCCGGATGCACGCTCGAAGGCGCGGCCGACGCGTCCACGTTCGCTGCCGTGGTGCGCGTTTCGGGCAGCACCTTTGGCTTCTGGGCCTCGATCGCAGCGAGCAGCACCTCGTCCTCGACCCACGGCACGGCCACTTCCTGGCCCACGCGCAACGTGACCAGGTCCTCGTTGAGGCACTTGGCCTCGGCGAGATACGGATCGCGTGCGCCGCACCAGCGGCGCACGAGCATGTCGAGCGAATCGCCGCCCTTGGCGCGCACGAAGCGAACCATGCGATCGCGCCGGCTGCTCCCGAGCTGCTGGGCCACGATGTCGGGCGCGAGCAGCAGACCGCCGCCCGTGTTGAGCGGGTGCCCGGGCACCACCTGTTCGGGCGTGGGCGCACCCGTGGACGGGTTCGATCTGGCAACTTCCTTGCCGTCCTGGCCCGCGCCGAGGATGTCCTGCAGGCCCGACAGCTTCGAACCATGCTTTGGCGCATCCCCACTCACCGGGCTGGCACCGGGACCGCCATCACCGAGACCACCGGTCTCCCGAACTGGCTCGCGCCCGAACAAGACGGCCACGGCGAGGATGAGCGCAAGGAATCCCGTCACCGCGTAGACCAGAAAACGCTCGTTCTGCTTCATGAAGCCCTCCGTGCACAGCGCCTGACCAGCGCCGGCATGACATACAGCTGTCGCCTCAGGCCAACCCCGCGCGGTGCCGAGCGGCGTTTCAGCGCCGGCTCCAGTGCAAGGATGACCACCAAGTTCGCCGGGATGACCGCCCGACGAGCCCGGATGCTAGTCGATCGGCGCGACTTCTGCCAACTCCGGGTTTCGAAGTTTGCGCAAGAGCCCAATGTGAGGGCTCGGCGCGCCGCGCGGCGTCAGTCCTTCTTCTTCGGCGGTGCGTGCTCGACGATGGTCGTGTCCTTGCCCACATCGAACTCCGCCG
>Ga0075418_10004018_pt1 | contig 16740 bp, 14 predicted proteins | sample SoiMetdeltSBSDD2_FD_81776 | JGI IMG/M metagenome (GOLD analysis project Ga0075418, IMG submission 81776) | Bulk soil microbial communities from a Populus tree surrounding site in Tennessee, USA - Soil MetaG P. deltoides SBSDD2 | ecosystem: Environmental > Terrestrial > Soil > Tree plantation... | reverse complement strand
CATAATACTCTCCTTTTTTTTAATCTGTCGGTTAACAATCGTCTGAGCTTGGGAAGTAATAAAACCAGGAAATTTAAATAGGACTGGTTAGGTTACGTTCTTTGTAGTTGTTATTTCTTGCTCAGTTTTGAGATGCAAATATACGTATGAAACACTTACCATACAAATGAAAGAACAAGTAATTTGATAAACGGTTGTTTGTTGCGATCGTTATTTTTTCAATTACAAATGATTAGCAGATAACAACTATTTTTTCAAAATTTCATTGGGAAAATGGGTTACCTCAAGTGTTTATTGATTTGCAACACATAGCACATGATACGGCATAAAAACTATCCGTAAATAAACTTTACAGTACACATCTTTGCGAAATAAGTAATCAATTAAATAAAAAATCTATTTTTACGATCTTTATTTATAAATGAAAGGTATCAAGGTCTGCAACAATGAAGTAATCTTACACGTTTAATTAATTATTGTTAGATGTAACTATTAAACAATAAAACAAAACCATGAAACCAAATCTTGTATTCATCGCATTGCTTTTATTAGTCTATTCCTGCAAAAAGAAATCGCCTGCTGATCCAGGTAATACGTATGATCCGAACAAACCCAGTTTCAGGATCGGGTCCAAATGGACCTACGTTTACACGGCTTATGATCAATCTGGAGCTCCTATTAATTCAAGCGAAGACGAATACAAAGTAGTTCGTGACACAACTATTAATGGCACGAAGTATTTTATCGATAGCTATGGGACTTACTTCGGTTATAAATCAGACGGGGCTTATTTTTTTGAAAAAAATAATAATCGGGAAGTCCTCTATTTTAAGTATCCCGCCCCGGTGAATGCGACGTATGCCATTGCGCCGGCCGGTCCGTCCTGTGCCTCCAACATATCAATAACAGTAATGAACACTGACACGTCCTATACATACAATTCCCGCAGCTACGATAAACTTGTGTATTATATTTTTAATCATACAATTGTAACCTGCCAGGGAACAGGGTCAACGGTTAAATATTTGTATAGTACTAAAATTGGCTTTTTTGTTTATGGTAGGTTTGCCAACAATAATACTACGGCCTATTCAACAGTTGAATTAAAGTCCTTCACTTATTAGTAGTCCACGATCAAACTAATTCACCTGGTTCACAAATAACGGCAATCCCGAGGTCCATTCATCATCAATAAAAAGTTCAAATGAATAGCGGCCTGCCTTTTCAAATTTTACCTGGTTAAAGTTAAAAACAAGATTTACTGCTGAGTATTGCCCATTCTGAGGTTTTGCAATATTCATTTGTCCTTCTATCGGGTTTATCAACTCCTTTTTATCTCCATCTGTAAATCGTAACCGCATATCATGCCCACCAGTTTCTTTTTCGGAAAAACGCAGTCTGCAGGCAACAGAAAAACTTTGTTGAGTAAACGGAAACTGTTTTGAATGTATTGAATCAAATGTTCCTACTACAGTTAGCTTGCTATTATTATCCTGTGCAAAATCGCAGAGAGTAAAGATTTCTATTTCCATTTAGTTTGTTTTAAAAATAAAACCGTAGCCTTTCAGCGCTACGGTTTTTCATTATATCCTCATAAATCCTTTTAATCACACCAATCCTGGTTTACTTCACCTCCTCAAACGGCACATCCTGTACGTTCTCCGCATTACCATTGCCACTACCAGGTTGTTGCTGTTGCCCGCCGGCACCACCTGCATCGGCGCCCGGTTGTTGTGCACCAGCACCTTGTTGCTGCTGTGCATTATAAATATCCTGGCTAGCTGCTGTCCATGCATTATTCAGCTCGGTAGATGCTGTTTCAATTGCAGCAATATCCTGTGCCTTATGTGCTTCTTTTAATTTACTAACTGCTGTTTCAATAGCCGTCTTCTTATCTTCCGGTATTTTATCTCCGTATTCCTTTAATTGTTTTTCGGTTTGGAATACCAGACTATCAGCCATATTCAATTTCTCCACCTTTTCTTTTTCTGCTTTATCAGTTGCTTCATTCATCTTCGCTTCATTCTTCATTTTTTCTATCTCTTCTTTTGTCAAACCACTCCCTGCTTCAATCCGGATCTTTTGTTCTTTACCTGTGCCTTTATCTTTTGCGGTAACATGAAGGATACCATTGGCGTCAATATCAAATGTTACTTCAATTTGAGGCACACCTCTTGGCGCCATTGGGATATTATCCAAATTGAAAACCCCCAATGTCTTATTATCCTTTGCCATACTTCTTTCACCCTGTACTACGTGTATTTGTACTCCTGGTTGATTATCGCTGGCTGTTGAGAACACTTCTGACTTCTTTGTAGGAATAGTTGTATTGCTGGGTATCAGCGGTGTCATTACACCACCGAGGGTTTCAATACCCAGTGAAAGCGGAGTCACATCAAGCAACAACACATCTTTTACTTCGCCGGTTAATACAGCGCCTTGTATGGCTGCACCAATTGCTACTACTTCATCCGGGTTTACCCCTTTATGTGGTTTTCTTCCAAAGAATTTTTCAACCATCTCCTGAACCTTCGGCATACGGGTACTACCACCAACCAATATCACTTCATTGATATCAGATGTTTTCATACCGGCATCTTTCAACGCCTGCTCACATGGTTTCAAACAACGCTGAAATAAATTATCAGCCAGTTGCTCAAATTTTGCACGGGTTAATTTTTTTACCAGGTGCTTTGGCACTCCATCAACGGCAGTGATATAAGGAAGATTGATTTCTGTTTCCGAAGAAGAACTCAATTCAACCTTTGCTTTTTCTGAAGATTCTTTCAAACGCTGTAATGCCATTGGGTCTTTACGCAGATCGATGCCTTCATCTTTTTTAAATTCATCAGCGAGCCAATCCATGACCACCTTATCAAAATCATCACCGCCGAGGTGCGTGTCACCATTGGTTGATTTTACTTCAAATACTCCTTCTCCCATTTCAAGGATGGAGATATCGAACGTACCACCACCAAGGTCAAACACCGCTACTTTATGATCATGTTTATCTTTATCGAGGCCATAAGCCAGCGCTGCCGCTGTTGGCTCGTTCACGATACGGCGCACATTTAACCCGGCAATCTCACCAGCTTCTTTAGTAGCCTGGCGCTGCGCATCGTTAAAATATGCGGGTACGGTAATCACTGCTTCTTTCACTTCCTGTCCCAGGTAATCCTCAGCTATTTTCTTCATTTTTTGAAGGATCATAGCCGATATTTCCTGTGGAGTATAAGGTCTGCCATCTATGTCAATACGAACAGTATTATTGTCACCTTTAACCACCTTATAACTCCAGTGAGTTATCTCCTCAGTCACCTCATCATGACGACGTCCCATAAAACGTTTTACACTCATGATGGTATTGTGAGGATTTGTGATAGCCTGTCGCTTGGCAGGGTCACCGACTTTACGTTCGCCATTTTTCAAAAATGCCACCACGGATGGTGTTGTCCGACGGCCCTCATCATTGGCGATCACCACCGGTTCGTTGCCTTCCATTACAGCAACGCAGCTATTTGTAGTTCCAAGGTCAATTCCAATTATTTTTCCCATTGTATATGAATTTTAGGGTTCAACCTTGATACTCAATGATAGTGCCATCAAAGACGGGTGTGAAAAATTGGCAGTAAGCTCTTAAAAGTTGGTAGTCTTTGGTTTGAGGGCTACCAGCTAAAATTCCCTGATCGGGCTTCGCCGTTCAACGTCTTATTCTCTATTCAACAACTCAAAGCGAAATCTCCTATCTTCAAACTACAAACTAAAAAACGACAAATTTGGAATGGCTTTGGATCATCCTCGGAATACTCTTATGCATCGTCGGAATTGTAGGCAGCTTGTTGCCATTGCTACCAGGACCTCCGATTGCTTATGCAGGTATGCTTTTACAATTGTTTCGTGATCCAAATCCTTTTGAAGCAAAAACATATTGGATCTTCGGCGGCGTTGTCGCTATTTCTTTAGTGTTGGATTATCTCATCCCAATTTGGGGAACAAAAAAATTTGGCGGTACCAAGTATGGCGTGTGGGGATGTACAATTGGTTTTCTTCTTGCGTTTTGGATGGGGCCATGGGGAGTTATTATCGGGCCATTCGTTGGGGCATTTGTCGGTGAGTTGATCGGTGGGCAGGATTCAAGAAAATCTTTAAAGGCTGCGTTTGGTTCTTTTGTAGGTTTTCTCCTTGGCTCTTTTTTAAAACTCGTGGTTTGTTTCTTCATGATTTATTGGATCATCAGTAGCATCTGATGTAGTAACGTCAAAACAAATAGTTCCTTATTTTAATGCAAAGTGTCTTCCCGCTATGAATTGTATACAAAGAACTTTAATTTTACCTGACAAGCACCTTTGATATGAAAACAAAGCCGTTCCTTTTACTGTTTTTCATTTTCACTATACATATTGCAAATGCGCAAAACTGGTCTTGGATAAAAAGAGGCCCGGGAACAAATGCGTCCCGTATAAAAGGAAATGCGATTACGCTTGACAGGTTTTTGAATCATATATTGATCACAGGTATTGATTCCTCTAATTATGGTCCAGGCGGACCTCCCGTTTCTTTTTATGTTGCTAAATATGATAAACTTGGAAATCTGTTATGGCAAAGAGAATGCAAGGGAACTAAATTCGCTTATGATATTGAAACAGATTCAGAAGGCAACATTTATTTTCTCTCGGAAAGATTTACATCCATCGATAACCAGCCCGTTACGATCAACGGTTCTTTTTGCATTGTAAAACTTGATCCAAATGGAAGGCTTATATGGGTCTCCCCAATTTCACCTTTGAACCGGGGGGTATTATTCGAACTCTCGGCTCACAAGCCGATCATCGAGATCGATAATAACAATAATCTTTATTTCGCAGCCTCCATCTATACAGAAAATTTTCGGTTTCTCGACTCGATATACAATTATCCTGCGGTTTCATCCGGCGATGTCTTTGTGGCAAAATTTGATACAGCCGGTAAAGTAAAATGGACCAGGAGATTTGTTGTGGGAAATGGAGTGAATGGCCGTACAGGCGGCGTATTCGACATAGATGCAAACAATAATGGCCGGCTTGCTATTGCAGGTTTTTTTGAAATCAATATTGTGGTGAACGGGCAAACCATCACAGGTGTGGTTTCCAGTGGAAGTAATCCATCCGCCCGAACTCCATTCTTAACCGTTTTAAATACCACAACAGGCAACAGTTATTATGCAAAAAGATATACATCTAATTATGCAAATAATTATATAACGGGAGTCATACTAAAAGATGATAACACTACAGTTTCCTGTGCAAGAGTGAGAGGAGGGTTTATTATGATTTCAACAGGCTATACACTATGGGGAGGCACTGATATTTTTTTTACGGATAGTAGCGGCTTCGACGATCCTGCTTTTAAATCGATATCAGGTGAAATAAATTATCATTACATGGATTTTGACAATGATGCATCAGGAAATATTTATGCATCCTGTTTCGTCAGCCCTGCTAATGGTGGAAATCCAAACGATAGTTTTAATGTAAGATTTCAAAAATATGATCCGGCGGGAAATTTCTTATATCAAAGCAGCATCAATGTTTTGAATAAATTTTTCTATTCCTATGGACATTTTAAGGTACGCGGTAATGTAATGGCTGTAACCGGACACGTGGTACCCCGTCTTGGAAATATACAGATCGGCAACAATGTTATTACCGGTGGACCGGATTCAATTTTTTCTTATGTTGGATCGATCCAGGAAGATAAAAATAATCTTATCACTGGCAGATTATTTTATGACAGGAATAATAATGGATTTCAGGACGCGCAGGAAGGTGGCATACCCAATTATATGATCTCAGCAGTGCCGGGTTTCAATATAACATCGACCGTGGCTAATGGTGATTATCGTCTTTATACCGATTCTGCTTCTTATACTGTGTCTGTTCCCAACATTCCAAGGTATCATGTTTGTGTGCCTGCTTCTTATTCAGTTCCTTTATTGGGATATGGCTTACGAGCCGACAACAAAAACTTCGCTTTGCAGCCAATACCCAATGTAAAAGATCTTCGCATTGATGTATCACCTTTCCAGGATCCACGCCCCGGTTTTGCGATCAATTATTATATAAGATACTCCAATATTGGAACGACAACCTTGTCAGGGAACTATAGTTTCAAATTCACATCGAACATCCAGTTTTTATCTAGTGATTCGGCCACCACATTCTTAAATTCAGATTCTGCCTCGTGGGCATATACAAATCTTAACCCGGGTGAGGCCCGCCATAATATTATCAGGTGCGTTGTAAAGCCAACTACTCCGATAGGAACTCTTCTTAATCAGGTTGTACACATCTATCCTATTGTCAATGACACTGTCCCAACTGATAATATTGATTCACTCAGGCAAGTTGTCCGTGGTTCTTATGACCCGAATGATAAACTGGTTGATCCAACATCAGACATCACTATTGATTCAGCGCAGGCAGGAAAACAATTTCTTGAGTACACGATCCGGTTTCAAAATACCGGTACCGATACTGCATTCCAGATACGGGTACTCGATACTCTGTCATCGAAACTAAATCTCAATACATTTGAATTGATCAGTTCGAGTCATCCTTTTCAGCTGCTCATTAAGTCACCTAACATATTTGAATTTTATTTCCCCAATGTTTTGTTGCCGGATTCAAATACGAATGAACCAAAGAGCCACGGCTTTATAAAATTCCGAATTAAACCACTAACATCTGTACTACTAAATGATACTATTCGTAACAGGGCAGGAATTTATTTTGATTATAACTTACCCGTGGCAACCAACACCACAAATACTGCTTTCCGTAATTATGTTGTAACCGGAATTGGGAACGTGCAAAACAATTCCAAATACCTTAAAGTTTATCCAAATCCTGTAAAGGATGAACTCTTTTATAAATTAAGAAACTGGCAACCGGGTGAATTGACACTGCGCTTGTATGACATCTATGGAAGATTGCTATATAGTACGAGCATGCATAATTACAGTACTTCAATTGATGGTGACATTCCGGCGCATTTTCTAACTCCAGGATCTTATATTCTTGAAGTTACCACCAAAAAAATGCGAGCCAACAGAACATTCATAAAGCTTTAAAGTCAGGTATCAAATTTTGCGTTTTTATCAATCAAGCAAGATTCGATAACTGTTTTTTGAACTAATTTTTACCTTAGCTTACAATCATAAATTTTTTATATGCCTAATACTATTTCTCAAAAATTAAAAATAAATACAGGCGATACTCTTTTGACCTTAAATGAACCTTCAGAATTTCAAAAAGGATTAAAGGGACTACCAAAAGGTGTAAAAGTAGTTGAGTCAGGAAAAGACTATAACCAGGTGCATTGGTTTGTACTTAACCGGGCACAAATGGAAAACCAGATGAGCAAAGTAATGAAATTGGTAAAACCCGGCGTAATCGTGTGGGTATATTATCCAAAAGGAACATCAAAATTGCAAACTGATCTTAATCGTGATAAGGGTTGGGATTGTTTATTGGCAGAAGGAGATAAACTCACCTGGATAAGTTTGATATCATTCGATGATACCTGGAGTGTATTTGGTTTCCGCGCAAAAACAGAGGCTGATAGAAAAAAAGAAGCCAAGCCGAAACCGGAGCGGGAAATTTTTAAGTGGGTAAATCCGCAAACCAAGGAAGTGAAATTGCCGGATGATCTTGCTGCCGCTTTAAAAAAGAATAAAAAAGCATCTGAATTTTTTAATACACTTTCATTTACGAATAAAAAAGAATATATCGAGTGGATCGTAACCGCAAAACAGGAAGCTACAAGAAAAGATAGAATTAATGGAACGATTGAGAGGCTGGACAAACAATGGAAAAATCCGCGAAATATTTAAGCTAAGAGATAAAAAGAGAGAAAGAGAAAAGGAGTTAATCTGAAATTTCTCCTTGACTCCTTTACTCTTTTAATCTCTTAGCCTAACTTTATAAACGCAATGAACCTCACTAACGATACTTACATCCGGATAGTTAATGCCAAAATGTTTATTGACGAGAACTATCAAGAGCCAATCGATCTTGAAGAGGTATCGAAAAAAGCCTTCATATCTAAATTTCATTTTCATCGTTTATTCAGCAAAATTTACCAGCAGACTCCACATCAATACATCACAAGAAAAAGAATTGATAAAGCAAAAGATTTGCTTGCTGAAAACAAACCAGTAACCGAAGTATGCAATGAAGTAGGCTTCGAAAGCATTGGTTCTTTCAGCATTTTATCTAAAAAAGAAATTGGCCTCGCTCCTACTTACTACCGCAATATGGCCTGGCTGAAAAAGCAACAGGCAAAAGAACAGCCAAAGAAATTTATCCCCCATTGTTTTATTGATAGTTACAAACTGGACAATAATCAATAATTAATAATTATTAATTATTAAAAGCAAGATTCAATAAGCCACCTTCTCCCTCCTCACCTTATCTTTACTTTCTAAATCTAAATCTATGCAACTTATCACTTATGTAACGTACGCAGGTAATTGCGAAGAAGCCATTAACTTCTATAAAGAAGCTTTGGGCGCTGAAGTCATTCAGATGTCCCGTATGGGCGATAGTCCGATGAAGATCGCCGAAATCTTAAAAGATAAAATCATGCATGCCCGTCTTAAAATCGGGGAGAACGTGCTATACATGTCCGATACTTTTGATCCTTCATCAGTCAAACAGGGAAACAATGTCAGCTTGTCTATTCAAATTGATGATACCGCTGAGCTTGAAAAACTTTTCAATAAGTTATCTGAAGGTGGTACCGTTAAAATGCCTTTGGAAGATACTTTCTGGGGTGCAAGGTTTGGAATGTTCGTCGACAAATTTGGCATTCACTGGATGCTGAATTGCGAATTGAAAAAAGAACCGGCCTTAAATTAAATGAATCAATAAAACTTCAAGCATGATTACAAGACTTTCTCACACGTCATTATTTGTAAATGACCAGGACAAGGCTTACGATTTCTATGTAAAGAAATTAGGCTTCAATGTGCATACCGATGCCACAATGGACAATGGTTTTCGGTGGCTTACCGTGACGGCACCTGACGCTCCCAATCACGAGATTGTTTTATTTCCTGCCAGCGGCGGCACGAATGGTTTGGATGAAGATGCGCAAAAAGCATTGAAATTATTATTAGATAAAGGTGTAATGGGCGCAGGTGTTTTAGAAACAAATGATTGCCGTGCTACATACGAAGAACTAAAATCAAAAGGAGTGCAGTTCAAATCGGAGCCAAAAGAACAGTTTTATGGTATTGAATGTATCGTAACTGATGGATGCGGAAACTGGTTCAGCATGACACAACCAAAAGAGATGTGACAAAAAACCCGGCGGCAGGAAGATTTTGGTTGCGTATCACTGCCCTGCCAACCGGGGAAGTCACAATGAAAACTATTTTTTCTTATTGTCTTCGTTCAGATAAATGATTTTAGCAGTTGATAACTCCTGCAGTTGAAGATAGAGTGCTATTGCGATCACAGTATTAGTTTTTGGTTTTAGAAAATAAATTTTTTCTATCGATCGATCATAATTTTATTACTGAACCGCTGACCATTTTCATCGGTTGCCGTAAGGATATACACTCCCCCCTGCAAACCTTCAAGGTCTAATTCTGCCTGTTGATTCTTTATCATTACCGTTTGCTGTCTTATGGTTCTGCCCGCTACATCAAGTAATTTTATAAATAATTTTGCCCCATCATTCTCATCTAACATTAAAATGGTTTTACTCCTTGCAGGATTTGGAAATATTGTAAGTTTTTGATCATTCTTTCCGAAAACAACAATACGTACTGATGAATATTCGGCTCTTCCGTTTACATCGACAATTTTTAAACGGTAATAATTTATCCCGTTAACAGGATTAGCATGGATGAAATTGTAATTATGACCCCGCGTAGTATTCCCGCTTGATAGTTTTTTGCCGATTGGTAAAAAATCTTTTGCGTTGACAGAGTGTTCAATTATAAAAAAGCTATTATCGGTTTCAGAAAGTGTATTCCATTTTAATAATGTGGTTTGATTGCTTTGCTTGGTAGCCCTAAAATTTTCAAGTTTGACATCAAGTATCACGCATGGGATAATCTCAGTTGGGATCTGTATCGCATTCAGGTAAAGACGCATTCCGTTTATTTCCTGTTCATTTATTAAATCGCTTGCTAAACAGGTGTGGCAGTCATTATTTTTATATTCATGGTTGCCTAAATAAAAAACAAGGCTTCCCAAGCCAGTTGTTAACTTAGAAACCGCAGCCACATAGTGAAGATTATCTGATCCATTTCTTCTGCAACTTACGACCGGGTAAAAGTTATTTATAGTAGAAGAATTATAACGCCAAACTTTCTGGGCACCTCTTAACCATGGCCTGAATGTACCCTGGAATTGGGCGTATGCCATGGCAGGGTTATCATAAATTACATTGTTATTGAAATTGTTGTACTGCCCTCCCGTTGGATCTAGAATGGTTCCACTTGTAGAGTGATAAGCTCTTAGAGATTCAAAGGTCTGCACACTTTCACATTCTGCAAGAAAGTTGCCGCCCGCCTGCAAAAAATTATAAATAGAATCCGAATCAAAGGATGACAGGTCACCAGGCACCATATGCGGAGCCGTAATCATTGTATAACAGCCGGAGATAAGACCGGATGCATTTTGCAAGCAATCATAGTTAACTGTGGGCACCGAAGCTGTTTCCATAAAATTGCGATGTATATCACAGGAGTCATGAAGAATCGCTATCCTTGGAGGATTGGTCAAGGTATAGCGCACATCGACGTCAACATCAGCAGTAGTTCGGTAAACTTTAACTTTACAGCTATCAGGTAAAGAATAATTAAACCATTGTATCAGGTAATCGGCACCAAGTGAATCAGAAGGAAAAATAAGAAATGGACCAGCTCTGAAATCAAGAGATTGCGGCGCGATATAACTTGGATAAAGTCTTTCAGCGGTGGTTGTAAAATCAATTCCGTCTTTTGCTTTACTGGCGTTAATAACCCAGTTTACATAAATACCGGCATTTCTAAAAAGAGTTACAAGACCATACGCCTTCAGGTTAAAAAGATAGGTGCCGCTTGCTGAATTGAAAGTACTTGTTGCCTGGTTTGTGTGGTCCATTGCGATAACCAGTGTACCGATAGGAGCCGTTTGAATATTTGCAGACGCACCTGGTATATCTTGCCCAGATACCAAAAATGTTTTTCCAATGAGGAGGATCAGGATAGCAATCCCTTTCACAAAGCAGGACAACGTTCTCATGAAAACAGATTTAATGAAATGTGTATTTCATTAAGGAGACTGAACTATAGGAAAGGATATCAGGAGGATATTCGGATACGGTGAGGTGGAGATAAATGGTGAGACAAATTACTGAACAAATTAACATTAGACAATCGTAGAATTACTGGTTTGTTAAAAAAGTTATAGGTTGCTTTCGTTCATTTACGATTAAAAGTATTTTTATACCATGTTCAATACCTGGAAACCCTTTCTCGCTATTTGCTTCATATCATTGCTGGCTTTTTCCTGCTCTAACAGGCTAATTCCTGATAAACCCTTTCTTTCCAAAACAAGTTTCAGGATGGATTCATTGCCGGAATCAGAAGTCACTATCCCGATACAGGTAAATATGAAGCCACTCTACCAGCTTGCAGAAAAAAATGTCGACACCGTTTTTACTTCTCCTCATTGGCCGGAAGATTGGATTGCAATCGACTGCGCCAACAGATACAAATATCAATTCAGACGCGGCCCCTTACAATTTTCGGCTGCCGGTAATGCGATGAACTTAGGTTTCACCGGGTATTATAAAATTATAGGGTCAACACGAGTTTGTCTCGGCAATACAGTTGTTTCTCCATGGACGCCGGCTTGCCGTTGCGGCTTCGACGAGGGAGAACGAAAAGTAAATGTTGGTTTTGTAAATACCGTCCAGGTATTAAATAATTATAAACTCAATCTTATTATCACAAGACAGGAACCTGTACCGGTTGATAAATGCACGGTATGTTTTTTTGGCGCAGATATCACCAACCAGGTAATGAAAGGATTGAAAGATGAGCTTGACCTTGCAAAAAAAGCGATACAGGATTCATTTGGTGTAGTTGACATCAAACCACAGGTGCAGCAACTTTGGAATAAGCTGAACTTATCATATAATTTGTATGGCCTGGGATGGCTCAAGATCAACCCGCAAAAGATCAGGTTCACAAGATTGTTCGCAAGAAATGATTCATTAAATATTTTTCTTGGCATGACAGCAAAGCCTGTTATCAGCTTTGAAAAGTCAAATGACCTGATGACACTTGTTCCGGAGATTGATAACTCGATTGCAAAACCCGGGTTCAATATTTTTTTAGATGCCATACTAAATTATGACTCGCTGAGTACAATTATAAATACACAATTGAAAGGAAAAGAATTTGATCTCACCAGTGGAAAGTCAAAGAAAGTTATTGTTGTTGACGATTGCCGGATCTATGGCACGGGAAATGAAAAATTAATTATTAAAATGAGTTTTTCAGGCAGTAATTCAGGCATTGCATACTTTACGGGCAAACCTTTTTATGATGCCAGCAAGAAAATGATCGAGGTCCGCGATATTGATTTTGATGTAAAAACAAAAAATCTTTTATTGAAATCTGCAGACTGGCTTTTTAATAAACGCATCACAAATGAAATTACCCGTGTGTCACGTTTTGATCTTTCTACTTACGTCGATTCTGCAAAGATTTTGATCAATCGTCAATTAAATGCTGAGTGGATCAAGGGGGTTAAAAGTGCAGGAACGATCAATGAGCTGAGAATTGCCGGCTTCTACCCTCTCACAGAATATTTTATCATACGGAGTAACGCCAGCGGCGATTTGCAAATAAAAGTCGATGTAATGAGTTTTAATTTGCAGTGATGATCATGCTTTCTTTCTGTATGCTGCCGTTCTTGTTTTTAAGTTGTTCCTGATATCAACATAAAAGAGATTAATATCCAGAGTATGCAGGTTTTCAATCCTGTCAGGAATTTCAATTAAGTCAGGGTCAGATGAAATAATAAGCTTGTCTGATTTTATTTCAGTTGATAAAGCATGAGGTTTAACAGAATTAAAATCATTTACAACGGCTCCCTTGTGCATAGCACTTTTACCCGACCCTGAAGTTTTCCATGTCAGAGGATTAACTGTCTCGAGATCTGATCTGCCCAAAAAATTAAACTGCCGGCTGAAATCTTCCGTAAAAGTATTCCATGCAACATAACAACCGGTTTGGGCAGAATCATTACAAACAGGAATTTTTAGTTTACCAGTTCTTATTGGCGGCACTCCGATAATATAGGCAGCAACAAGTTTCTTCTCAAGGTCTTTCCCTTCGATCATTTCTTTTATCAATCTTACGGCGTGTTGCGAACCCTGGCTATGTGACGCAATAAAAAAAGGATGACCATTATTCCAGTGTGTAAGATAATATTGAAACGCCTTTTTTATATCGGCGTAAGCCGTATCAAAAACTTCGTGGTAGCCACCCAATAAACTTAAGTAGGCGTAATAATTTGCCTGGCGGTATCGTGGCGCGAATAGTTTGAATTCATTAAAGGCTGATGCCTGGTTCAAAATTGTTCTGTTATCTGTACGTTCATTTAATGCTTCGTTATTCAAATCACCATTCATTTGATCATTCACTTTTCTCAAATATGTTGTTGGATGAATGAAAAAAACATCAATGGTACTGTCATAAGAGTATATTTTGCGCAAAGGTTTAGGGATGCTGTCGCCCTTATCATGTATTGAAGGATGAGAGGCCCAGTTACGAATAATTGAATAATCGGGAGCCGGCGGAGTTTCTCCTGATGACGATCTGTTTCCCTGGGAAAACGATATCGTGACAGTCAATAATAGACCCACAAATACCAAAGCACATTTGACAGTGAAACTCATAGGAAAATCTTGCAAGATAAAGACGCCTGAAAATTGAAATTAGTTTACCCGAAATGCAAATTTCTTTTGTGAAAAAAAACTAAAAGCAACAACAAAAAACGTAGTAGCGATCTTAGCGGGCAGTGGCCACCAGCCAAACACTTCGACAAATAATTTCAAAAAGCCATAGTTAAGCAGGATACAAACAAATACGACACTTAGATATTTACTCATCTGCACTCTTTTCCGGGTTGATGCTGCCTCGGGGAAAACAACGTAACGCATCAGGAAATAGCCCGTGATGAATGAAATTGGAAAGGTGAAGAGAAAAGCTGCGATGTGAGGACTTATCGCAAATGATCCAATATGAACTACTTCCTTATGTAAAATGTAATTATGTGTAATTGTAAAAAGGGTAATATCAAACAAGGTATTCGCGCCACCACAGGCGGCATAGCGAAATGTTTGCTTATCCATCACCTTATTAAAAGCCGGATAAAAAAAATCAGTTGTCGCAATAATCCAATCCTTGATTTGATAAACCACATCCTTCATAAACAGCCAAAGATACATGTTGGTTTTCGCAGATGCAACCCGACGGGAAACTACTATTTTTGCAACCGTCACAAAATAACAATCGAATAACAAGATGAGCATTGCAGATCAAATAAGAACGGCTTCAAAAAAAGCACTGGAAAAACTTTACAGTTTGGCCATTGAGGAAAAAGACATACAAATAAATGAAACCAAACCTGAGTTTGAAGGTGATTATACATTGGTTCTATTCTCCTTTATCAAACAATTAAAAAAATCTCCTGAACAGCTTGGTAAGGAAATTGGTGATGAACTTCTGAAAAGTAATTCAACTCTTTTTACTTCCCATAACATCATCAAAGGGTTTTTGAACCTTACAGTAAAAGATGATTATTGGATAGAATTTCTTCAAAAAAATCATGGCGATCCAGGCTTTGGCAAAAAACAAAAAACTGGTAACTGGGTAATGGTGGAATACTCTTCACCAAATACCAATAAACCACTTCATCTTGGCCATTTACGAAATAATTTTTTAGGATGGAGTATTGCAGAAATTCAAAAAGCAAATGGCGCTGAGATCACAAAAACATGTATTGTAAACGATCGCGGAATTCATATTTGCAAAAGCATGCTGGCATGGCAGAAATATGCAAATGGAGCTACCCCACATTCAACAGGTATCAAAGGAGATCATTTCGTGGGTGATTACTATGTGAAATTTGAATCCGATGTAAGGGAACAAGCCCAGCCAATCATTGATCGCATTTTAAAAGATGATCTTTCAGGATTCGCCGGTAACGCTCTTGATGATCTGCAAAAATATACAACAGCGCTTAAAAACGAAACCAATAAAGAAAAAATTGAAAAGATAAATGATGAGATAAAAGAGATAGCAAGGAATCATACCCCAATAATGGCTGAAGCAAAAGAAATGCTACTAAAATGGGAAGCAGGCGACAAAGAAGTCATCGAGCTTTGGAAAAAGATGAACAGTTGGGTGTATGAAGGTTTTGATATTACTTATAAGCGCATCGGCAGTGATTTTGATAAGATATATTATGAAAGCAACACCTACTTGCTTGGAAAAGATATTGTGAAAGAGGGTTTAGAAAAAAAAGTGTTCTATAAAAAAGAGGATGGAAGTGTTTGGATAGATCTGACTGCAGATGGACTTGATGAGAAACTAGTGATGAGACGAGATGGTACTTCAGTTTACATCACTCAGGATATTGGTTTGGCTGAACAAAAATTCAATGAGTACAAGCCGAATGAAAGTATTTATGTGATCGGCGACGAACAGAACTATCACATGAAAGTTTTAAAATTAATTGCAGAGAAACTGAAACTTCCCGGCGCAGAAGGAATTTATCATTTAAGCTATGGAATGGTTGAGTTACCAACCGGAAGGATGAAAAGTCGTGAAGGATCGGTTGTAGATGCGGACGACCTGGTTGATGAGATGGTTTCCATTGCCGGCAAGCATACTGAAGAACTTGGTAAGGTCAAGGATTTTACGGCGACAGAATTAAAAGAATTATATGATACACTTGGCATCGGGGCACTAAAGTTTTTTCTTCTTCGTGTTGATCCAAAAAAGAGAATGATCTTCAATCCTGAAGAATCAATCGACTTTCATGGGTTCACCGGACCATTTGTTCAGTATACTCATGCAAGGATAAAATCAATTTTGAGAAAAGCAGAAATAGTCGACAGTCCACAGTCCACATTCCACAGTAGTCTTTTGAAGCTAGAAAAAGAACTTATTGTTAAGCTGGAACAATTCACCACAATAGTTGAACAAGCAGCGTTGGAACATAATCCTTCGGTGCTTGCTATTTATGCATTTGAGCTGGCAAAAACATTCAATACATTTTATACGGAACATTCTGTTATGAATGCGGAATCGGATGAAAAGAAACAATTGAGGCTGAAACTTTCTGGAATGACAGCGAATGTGATCGCTTCTGCAATGGGATTGCTGGGAATAAAAGTACCAGAAAGAATGTGAGCAAAAAAAATCTCACAGATGACACGCCTGCCTGCCGGTAGACAGGGATTTTCACAGATTGATTCTGTGTGAATCTGTGAAATCAGTGAGAAATAAAAAGTTGAATAGCCGTTCGCTTCGCTCAAGGTGACAAAGAAACATCACCACTATGTTGAATAGTGAACTGGAAGTACAAGAGTGCGAATCTTCCACGGGAAGATTCGAAGGCAACGGATGCCAAATAGAATAACTTAAGCTAGGTATATAAAAAAACCGGCGATTTCCCGCCGGTCGTT
>Ga0075418_10004017_pt1 | contig 16740 bp, 12 predicted proteins | sample SoiMetdeltSBSDD2_FD_81776 | JGI IMG/M metagenome (GOLD analysis project Ga0075418, IMG submission 81776) | Bulk soil microbial communities from a Populus tree surrounding site in Tennessee, USA - Soil MetaG P. deltoides SBSDD2 | ecosystem: Environmental > Terrestrial > Soil > Tree plantation... | reverse complement strand
GCGCCGCATTGGGTTTAGCCATTGGCTTTTGCACCAAGGGGCATGTTGGGTTGGTAACTCCGGTTGCGGGCATTTTCTTTTATATTTTATATAAGAAAGAATGGAAGCTTTTGTTTGACTGGCATTGGCTGATCGTTATTCTTCTATTTGCCATTTTCATTTCCCCAGTTGTTTATTGCTATTACCTGCAGTTCAATCTTCATCCTGAAAAAATTTCACAGGGCATAAAAGGAGTGAATGGTGTGAAATACATTTTATGGAGCCACAGCTTCGATAGGATAAAAGGACATGAACGTTTTGGCGCTGTTGGTAAAGAAGATCATTTTTTCTTCTTGCATACATTTTTGTGGACATTTGCACCCTGGTGTTTTCTTGCATTCATTGGTTTGATCATTCGTTTAAAAAATTTTTTTAAGAGAAAAGAAGAATGGCTAAGCACCGGTGTATTTGTAATGCTGGCCGCCCTTATTAATTTTTCAAACTTTAAATTGCCGCATTATCTGCCGATACTTGCTCCGGCTACGGCTTTAATAGTTGCGCATCTTTTTATTTCAAAATGGAATAGTGACCGGTGGCAAAAAGCTTTTTATCGTATTCAATTGGCCGCTTCAATATTGTTGCTTGCCCTTGCTGCCGTAGTCAATGTGTGGGCTTTCCCGGTAAAAAACACATTTGTCCTTATCGGAGTAATTTTACTGCTTGCCATTGTTTTTTATTTGTTGTTGAGCAAATCATTTTCAACTATCCAGAAGTCAATTACAATTTCGGTTGCTTCAATTGTTTTACTATTCTTTTTGCTGAACACAAATTTCTATCCGCAATTACTCACGTACCAGGGAGGAAAACCATTGGCTGATCTGACAAAGAATGTCGTCAACCCTAAAGATGTTTATTTCTGGAAAAATACTTTTAGTTCTACCTATAATTTTTATTCTGCCTCAAACAGGCAGGTCTATGATGATTCGCTAAAACATCAGGGAAAGAAATTCTGGCTGATCTATGAAAGATCCCAGCAGTCGCAAATCGCCGGTTTAATTTTTGGAAAAACTTTTTCTGTCCCTGATTATGAAATTACCCGGTTGAAAAAAAGTTTTGTCGATCCTGCTACAAGAAAAGAAACGCTTGATGAAATGATAATGGCAGAAGTAGTGGGCTACAAGTAATTAATTTTTTACGCGGATATATTTCTCGGTATTAATTCGGTTGATGCCTTCGGCTTCTATTTTCTCTACTCCACTTTGAATAAGCGTATCTCCATTTATGGTTACAGTAAATGTAAAATCATGATCCTCCCATTCTCTTGCATTGCAATATTCAAGACGTTCAGTATAGCTGTTACCGTTAAGAATATATTTTCCTCCGCCCGCAGAAAATTCACCAGACAAGGAATCTTTCTCTTTATTTAGATCGTGCATTAAAAATGCAAAATGTGAATTGTTGATGATCTTTATAAACGATCTTCCTTTTGTATAATCTGTGATAGTGGTGTCACCTTTTTCAATAACAGCTCCCGTCAATAACTTCCATGTTCCCTGTAGTGAGCTTGCTGGGGTTTTGTTTTCACTTTGGAACTTATCGTTGCATGATATTATTATGATAGGAAATAATGTTGTGGCAAATAGTAGTCTCATGAAGATTTTTTTATGAATATAATGATTGAATGTATATAGAACCTGGTTTTATCCCTGCGACCTGGTTTCATTTCTAGGCCAGCATCCCATTTGGCAACATTGGCAAATCATTCAGGGCTTTGCCCGTTGCATCCACTATCGCATTTCGGATAGCAGGTGCAATACCAATAATAGCAGCCTCCCCGGCGCCTGCCGATTGCAGATCTTTACGGTCGATCAACACTATTTCGATTTTGGGTATATCGCTAAAGCGGGGAACCCTGTAAGCAGAAAGCGCTGCATTGAGAATTTTTCCATTGGCAAATTCAACCGCTTCAAATAATGCACCACCCAGTGCCTGCACAATAGAACCCATCACCTGGTTTTCCAAATGACGAGGGTTAATGATCGCACCGCATTCAAACGCCTGAGTGATGCGAACTATCTTTACTTCCTTATTGCCATTTATTTTTATTTCAGCACAGGTACCCACATAACCGCCTTTTTCAAAACCACACGCAATACCATGACCATGATCGTTAGTCTTCGAACCATTCCAGCCAAAGTTTTGAGCCGCCGATTTCAACACAGTAATCAAACGATCATCTTCTAAATTCTTAATCCGAAATTCAAGCGGGTCCATTTTGATCAGTCGCGCCAGGTCGTCCATATGACATTCCCGTGCAAATACATTTGCCGTGGAAGCAAGCCCACGGTAGGAACCTTGTCTCAGCGGTGTGTTGGAGTGAACATGTGCTATCTGTTTGTTAGCGACTTTATATTGCGTGTCCAATCCTGCAGCACCTGAATTGTAGTTAATAAATTTCCATCCATTGATGATACCATCTTTATTTACCCCGGCATGCACTTCTATTACTCCACCCGGTCTGAAGTATGCCCACACAAATTCTTCCTCTCTTGTCCATACAACTTTAACAGGCTTATTCGCTTCTTTTGCCAGGCGTGCCGCCTCAATTGCCGTTTCACCGCTGTGCTTTCCTCCATAACCTGATCCCGTATCCGGCATAATTACTCTTACGTTCTTTTTATCAAGTCTGAAAGTTTGGGCCAGTTCCTCCTGAACTCCAAATGGACGCTGTGTTCCCGTCCAGACAGTAAGTTTTTCATTGGCCCATTCTGCTACGGCGGCTCTTGGCTCCAGCGGTACATGTGCTATGTAGTGGATATTATAATTAGCAGCATGTTTGAAATCAGCTTCAGTTAATCCGCGTTCAACATCTCCCTTTGTTGTTCCTGAATTTCTACCGCTGCCTTCTCCGGAGACATTCTTCACCAGGTAGTCAAAAATGTTTGAGTTTGACGGATGTTCTTTTTTCTCTTCCCATTTTGCATTTATCAACTGCATAGCTTTCGTTGCAGTTTTTATATCGGGGGCTGCTATCCCGATAAAATCTCCATCCTTCACAACAATAACACCCGGGATATTCTTTGCTTGTGTGAGATCCGCGTCAATAAGTTTTGCTCCATATGATGGCGCACGCAACACTTTACCATAAAGCATACCCGGCAACTTCATATCTGAAACATAGATATGTTTTCCCGTTATAAAATTTCGTTGATCTATCTTCGGTAAAGATTTCCCGGCCACCTTCCAGTCTTTTGCCGCAGTCACCGGCACAGGATCGGAAATGGTGATCATGAGTTTCTCTCCTTTTGTAAGCGTTCCATAGTTTACTTTTTCATTAGTCGCAATATTCACCACGATCCCATTTTCAGTCCTTAATGCCGTTGATGCCGTGTTCCATTTTTTTGCTGCCATGTCCACGAGGGCCTGTCGGGCCGTTGCAGCCGCTTTACGCAGTTGTGTACCCATTTGTGGAGTAGTGCGGCTTCCGAAAGTACCCGCATCATATGGTACCAGGTCGGTATCTCCCATTATCATCTTAATTGACAATACAGGCACCATCAATTCCTCTGCAACAATTTGACTCAATGAGGTACGTATGTTTTGTCCTACTTCAACCTTACCGGTATAAACAGTTACAGTCCCATCTTCGCCAATATGTATCCATGACTCAACTCCCGGCATTGATGAATCTTCGGAAGGAGAAGTTTCGCTATCAAAAGAAAGCAAGTCATTTAATACAAACGCAACGATCAAACCTCCGCCGGTGATCTTAAAAAATTTGCGACGGTCAAGCGCAAAATCATAATTCTGTTTCGGTGGGAGTTCGTTCTGTTTAGGCTCAAATGGATGGGGTAAATAATCTGGATTTTCCATGGCGAGTAGTTTATGATTTAGCTGCCAACTTGATTGCTTGCAGAATGTAGGGATAGGTTCCGCAGCGGCAGATATTTCCGTTCATCGCCTTTATAATAGCATCTTCAGTGAGGTTATTATTTTTTTTAAGCAGCGCCGCTGCCGTCATGATCATGCCAGCCGCACAATAGGAACATTGAAAAGCATCGGTTGTAAGAAACGCTTCCTGTACAGGATGGAGTTTTCCATTTTTTTCAAGGCCTTCAATAGTAATGATCTCTTTATTTGTTGCGTTGCCAACAGGGGTTATACATGACTTGGTCGGGTTGTCATTTATTAATACAGTGCATGCTCCGCAGGCTCCTTCGCCGCAACCATATTTGCTACCGGTTAAATCGAGATGATCCCGCAACACGGTTAATAATGCCACATCGGGATCTACCGTGACTTCACGCTTTACTCCGTTTACATTCAGAACCATGATTTCGGATTTTTATACTACTGTAATTTACAAAAATGGAACCAAAGAAGGTCGAAGGGCAGCCTCGGCGAGATATTAAGCCATTAGTGATGAAGGCATGCCAGTTATCGTGTAAACGTTTTGCTGCGGATGTTGTTGTTTACAGAACTATTATGCAATCGAACTTATTGGCATACCAATAACGGCACATAATGGAAATATCGTTAGGAAGAAGTCCTCTAAATAATGGTGACCCCTTAGCTTCTGTAAAGCCCGCTTTACCATTACTAAGTAGGATTGTTACGTTACTTTCACTTGTCACCTCCGGGTCAACTAATTTGTTATTATCAACGTCGGCCGCCTCCACTAATGGCAGCGAAATATTAGTCGATAGTCCACAATCGGCAAACGCACTGGTTCCGAATAATAAGCGTAGTATTAAATCAATGAATGTCCTTATTGCAGAAGAAATTCCCATGTATATGCCCTTTATTGATACGATTATTATCTTTTCTGCGAGATTCGGCTGTTTCATAACACATCATTTAAGTTTTTCTAATTTCAAATTCCTTACACAAAGTTCCTTCAATGTATCGCGTGGAAAAAGACGATTAGATGAAACGAAGAGAATTCTTGATTAAGGGCCTTAATAAAAATATACACTGGATGAAAGGTTAAGAACGCTTGATGAAGCGCACCATTAATAACTATTATAAAACGGAATTTATTGAAACACGAAGAATGCTGCAAAAGAATTCAAACAAAATTCATATGTAAAAGCCAAAAATCCTTCAGTTATTGGGATAATTCTCATATGCGGATTTATTGATTTCACTTTCAGAATATCCTTTTTGTCTAAGTTGTACGCAATAAGTTGCTCTAATTCCAGCCAAATCGTCAAACGGATGATCTTTCAAAATACTTCTGTGCTCGTCATTTTCTTTTTGTCGCCATATGGGATCAAGTGTGTCGAGCAGTTCTTCTTGTTTTTCAAAAATCATTCGTCTGCAGTCTTTGATTTCAATCCTGTTTTTTAATTCATAGTCACAGGCCATTGAAAACGTAACCCCGGAAAATATCCAATAAAGCAAGTCGTCTAAATTATCCGTTGTCTTACGTTCAAACTCTTGTCCTCTTTCGAGAATAACATAATTCAATCGACCTGAGTTGTCAACTTCTATGTGCGGATGAGCAAAGTCTCTTGAATAACCATAAGTTGGTAACAAGTCTGTCGGTGCATTTATTTTAGATGCGAACTCCTCTACTTTTTTCTTTATGTCGTCAAGAGAAAGTGCTGGCATTTTTATCGGTCAAGGATTGTTGAGGTGTTGATCTAAAATTACTGCTAACGTGGGCCGGCTTGCTGCCGGCCGTTAAATTTAAAAAGTTTTCCCGCCGCGCTCGTTCCTCGTATGCAGTAAAAATACTATGATATTTCAATTTGATTTGCCTTAGCTAAAAGCAACCTAATCTGCTTCTGTTCCGTTTCTTTTGAACTGCCTTCGCTTTTTATCCATTATCCCATCTTCAATCATTTTAATCCGGCCTTGTATACTGTTTTTCATCCCGAACAACAACGCAACAGGTGCTTTACTATGTAGTCCATACTTTCTTTTCAATTGGCAAAGCTGCCACCCTTCTTCTATTTACTCCAGCCCATAAACCCCTTTTTAAACAATCTAAATAATACGGTTATGAAAAAAATCTATTCACGCCTTTTGCTCATGGCAATAAAAAAAACTCTTTTGCTTCTCATAGTTTTTTTTGGAGCATCTTATGTTTCTAGCGGACAGATCTATTGGGTCAGCCTTTCGGGGCCGGCCGAAGCACCTCCCAATAACTCACCAGGAACAGGAAAAGCCCTTATTACAATTGATGCGGTGGCGAACACCATGAGGGTTCAAACAACCTTTTCAGGACTAGTGGCCGGTGTGACCGCATCGCACATACATGCCCCAACAGCGGTTGCAGGGACAGGCACCGCAGGCGTGGCAACCACGTTACCGACTTTTCCAGGCTTTCCATCCGGAGTCACTGCCGGAACCTACGACCAGACGTTTAACATGCTGCTGGCTTCCAGCTACAATCCTTCTTATGTTACAAACAACGGCGGCACAACTGCCTCAGCCTTTGCTGCACTGAGAGCAGCTATTAGCGCCGGCAAGGCTTACCTCAATATTCATTCAACTACGTTTCCCGGTGGGGAGATCAGGGGCTTTCTCAATCTGTGCCCAAGCATAAATGTTTCTATTCCGAATGCATTCGCATTACCAGCTGGTGTTCTTCCAAACACAGTATATCCCGCTTATGCCCCGGCATCATCCTTAACGTTACAGGCAAATGTTAGTGGCGGTGCAGGACCTTACAGCTATACCTGGTCTAACGGTGCCACAACTTCTTCTATCACCGTGAGCCCTACTGCGACTACAACCTATTCGGTTACTGTGCAGGATCAAAACGGTTGCCCTGGTTCGGCTTCGGCTACAAAAACTGTAAATGTTGTAAATATTTCGGGCGGAAATAAAGGTGATAAGATCGTTGTTTGTCATAAAGGAAACGAATTGACGATTGGGAGCGGAGGTGTAGCTGATCATCTTCAGCACGGTGATATGTTAGGTAGTTGAGAACCTGTTACGGTTAGATCACGATCTTCCGTTATCGCAGAGGCAGGTCTTACCATAAAAGTACTGGCTAACCCTTCACCCAACTACTTTGACATTCAAATACGGGGTAAGGCAGACAACAACATACGACTAACTGTATATGACAACATGGGCAGAGTTGTAGAAACAAAGTCCTCGCTGTCATCCAATCAAACAGTAAGGTTTGGAAATTTTTATCGTTCTGGAATTTACCTGCTTGAGATCGTGCAAGGACCACACAAACAAACATTGAAGCTGGTTAAGTCAAACTAACGGATAAGAGTATTAAATCAAAAGGCGCCAATAAAAGGCGCCTTTTGATTTTCTTCTGGATTGATATGTTTTACGACGTTGTTTCTTTGTCAGAGGTGTTTTCTTTGTTTTTTCTTGCAACTATTACCAAATCGCTGTCCATACTTTTCCCCGTATTAATTTATTTAGTCCTCGATTGCTTCAATACCAAGTTGCTTAAGTCGTTCAAGGTGATCCTTCATGGTCTTGAGTTGTTCTGGAGTGTGTCCTTGCCATTCTGTGACCTCACCAGAGACCCGAAGAGGACTTTTAGAACGATATGACTTTGTCGGATTGCCTGGAAACTTTTTGTCAGTCAAATTCGGATCATCTTCAATAGGGCCTGTCGGCTCGACTATATAAATTCTGCCGGCTCCTTCGCCCAAGGCAAGTTCCGCTCCCCAAATGGCAGCATCCATGGTGGCGGTTAGATAGATAAAGGACGCCTTCTTCCTGTTACCGTAATTTGAATTAAATCCAGGCTCGATTAAATCTCCCGGCTTCAGATCAGCCTTAGTGCCATGATAGAACTTTTGTGAACTCATGTCGTTCATAAAAGAGGTTTAGCCCAAATTATTTATTATAAGCAGCTCAAAAAAAGTTTCGCGTCTATATTTTTTTTAGACAATATTTACCATAGGCAGGTTCGTTATCCATGCAATTGGCGAAACTTATATCTCTTTCGGCTACCGTAGTGTTCAGCCATCTTTAAAGAAAAGAAAATTGTTTTGGTATAAGCAATGTCCTTTTTGCAACCAAGGAAGGCTGTTTGTTTTCAAAAATTTGGACACCAACAAGCTTTATTTACACTGTGAAGAGTGTGAAAGAGGATACAATAACCCAAACGAAATTACTGCAGAAAATTCTTTTTTGACTTTACATGAAGATTTTAAAGCGATCGCTGCGAGTGATAATGATCTGAAAGAACATGACTGGGATTCATTGGAACTTAAAGCTGCGTATGAGTGAATCGAAAAATATTTGATAAATTCTAGTGAAGACCTGATTTTATAGAGGTGTAAAACTTACTCTTCCTGTCACAACCCCGCTTTCTTACTTATCTCAAGCATCTTGTCAATTGGTTTCTTAGCAGCTATTCTTAATTCTTCATCCATTGTAATATCTGGTACTTCATACTCCATACAGAGATAAAGTTTTTCGAGTGTGTTGCGTTTCATATGCGGGCAATCATTGCATGCACAATTGTTTTCAGGAGGAGCTGGTATAAATGTTTTTGTTGGATTTGCTTTTTGCATCTGGTGAATGATGCCTGTTTCAGTCACGACAATAAATTCTTTTGCATCATCTTTTTGTGTGTACTTCAGTAATCCTGTTGTGCTGCCGATAAAATCTGCAATGCGTAAAACAGGGTCTTCACATTCAGGATGAGCGATCACTTTTGCATTCGGATGTCTAACTTTTAGCTTCGTGATCTTTTCAAGACTAAATATCTCATGCACCATACAGGCTCCGTTCCAAAGCAACATATTTCTTCCGGTTACTTTGTTGATGTAAGCGCCAAGGTTCTTATCCGGAGCAAAAATTATTTTCTGTTCTTTCGGAAAACTTTCAACAATGACTTTTGCATTACTACTTGTGCATATCACATCGCTTAATGCTTTTATTCCGGCACTGCAGTTGATATAGCTGATCACTACATGATCAGGATGTTCATCTTTGAATTTTTTGAATAAGGGTGGTGGACAGCTATCGCTAAGGGAACAGCCGGCTTTCAGATCCGGGATCACAACTTTTTTTGTTGGGTTTAAAATTTTTGCTGTTTCCGCCATAAAGTGCACGCCGGCAAAAACGATCATGTCGGCATTTGTTTTTTCTGCTTGTTGCGCAAGTCCTAAACTATCTCCGATATAGTCGGCTACGTCCTGGATATCCGGTTCCTGGTAATAGTGCGCCAACAGGATAGCATTTTTTTCTTTCTTCAATCTTTCAATCTCAGCAAAAAGATCGATCATAGGGTCAGGCTCTATATCGAGAAAGCCTTTTTGTTCGATCTCGTTTCTTGCTGTGGTTAATGTTTCTGAATTCATCTCACAAATTTTTCGGGATTGCAATATTCCACTTCACAATTCGATTTTTAAAATTCTTTTTTCCTGTATTGTATTAATAGTATTATTTAATATTTATAAAAAAGAGTTTATTATTATTACAAATGTGGATTCGTGGAAAAGAATCTACACAAAATTACTTACTTAAGTTTATTAACACTAAATGCGATGTTAATCCACATACAATAATGCCGCCAGTGGCATATCTCACGCTTATATCCACATACTTGTGAATACTGTATTCTGGAAAAATGCTGTACCAAAAAACTAAAGCCTGATGTTAATAGAGTATTAATTAATCATAAACAACCAACACTAACAGTTTTTAGTTTTTGTTTTTTAACTTTCAACCATCCAAACTTTCCGTTTCATACTAACGTTTCACCAACCGTTATTAACAGCAAACATCTTTTGCCAACATGCTTTTGGGGAGAAAAACTTTAGGAGCCACAACAAAGCGACGGCAAAAACTTGATAGAAATTAATCAACTAACTTTAGGAATTAAGAAATAAAACATATGAAAAGTCTGAAAAAGCATGCTGTTGTCTTCCTGATTTCCATCCTGGCCTCGCTCATCTCTTTGGCGAATGAGGGAATGTGGTTGCCACTTCTCCTTGAAAAACTCAATGAAAAAGAGATGAAAAGCCTTGGGATGAAGATCAGCGCAAAGGATATTTATAACATAAACAGCGGAAGTTTAAAAGATGCAATTGTAAGTCTTGGTGGTTTTTGTACAGGAGAAATAATATCCAGTAAAGGACTTGTTCTTACTAATCATCATTGCGGATTTGATGCGATACAAAACCATTCAACACTTGAACATAATTATATACGAGATGGTTTTTGGGCAAAGAATAACAGTGAAGAGATTCCTAATCCGGGGCTGTTTGTAACATTTATTGTGAGAATTGACGATGTAACAAAGCAAGTATTGAATGGAGTAAAGGCAACAATGAGTGAGGCTGAAAGACAATCACAGGTTGATAAGAATATGGAATCAGTCAGAAACACTGTTAAAAAAGAGAGCTATCAAAAAGCGTTGATCCGTGATTTTTTTGAGACCAACCAATATTATCTTTTTATTATAGAAACCTACAATGATGTTCGTCTTGTTGGTGGACCGCCATCAGCCATCGGAAATTTTGGAAAAGACACTGATAACTGGATGTGGCCACGGCATACCGGAGATTTTTCTTTGTTTCGCATTTATGCCGGCAAGGACAACAAACCCGCTGATTATTCTCCTGATAATATTCCATATACTCCTAAAAGATCTTTGGCTATTTCAATGAGTGGAGTAAAAACCGGCGACTTCACTATGGTGTTCGGTTTTCCCGGAAGAACGACAGAATACTTGCCGGCATCAGCAGTTGAACAGATAATGACCGTAAATGATCCCGCCAAAATTTCTATCCGCGAAAAAGCACTAAGTGTTATTGATGGATTCATGAGAAAAGATGAACAAATAAAAATTCAGTATGCAGCGAAATACGCCGGTATTCAAAACTCTTATAAAAAATGGCAAGGTGAAGTGCTTGGACTTACCCGCACTAATGCAGTTGCAAAAAAACGGGAATATGAAATGCAGTTCCAGAAAAGAGTTTTGGCAAATCCGCAATGGAAAACGGCTTACGGAAAAGTTTTAGAAGATATTAATAGTGCTTATGCAGAAATAAAACCATATGGTTATGCCAGAGATTACTTTAATGAGATCGTAAGCAAGATAGAATTGTTCACCATTGCCGGCCAACTAAGTTCACTTGTAAATGCATTTGACCAGGGTGGGGAAACAGCCTATCAAAAAAGAAAAAAAGAAGTGACTGATTTTTTTAATGATTTTTTTCCTGAACTCAATAGCGAAGTAGATAAAAAACTTTTTGCTGTGTTGATGAAGATGTATGTAAAGGACCAGCAAAAAGAATACATTTCCCCAATGATGATCGATAAACTGGGTTCTGCAGGAGAAGATTATGATAAGTTGGCTGAAAAAATTTACAATGAAACAAGTATATTGAATGCAAAGGCGCTTAATGATAAATTGCAGCAATCAACAAGCACTGTTATAAGTTATATTCGCAGCGATAACGCGATTAAGTTATACAATGATGTTTTAAGAACCTTCCAAACGCAAGTGCAAGGGAAATTAAACGAGATGCAAACGCGAATAAACAAGTTGCAGCGAACTTATATGCAGGCGCAAATGGATGTGTTTAAAGAAAAGAAATTTTATCCTGATGCAAACGGCACTTTGCGTGTCACTTACGGGAACGTAAAGGGTTATGAAGCAAGAGATGCGGTTACTTATGATTCCTATACTTATCTCGATGGCGTAATGGAAAAATATAAGCCGGGAGATTATGAATTTGATGTTCCTGAAAAATTAAGAGCTCTTTACCAGGCTAAAGATTACGGACCTTATGCCGTTAATGGCAAACTCCCGGTTTGTTTTATAGCCGCCAACCATACAACGGGCGGCAACAGCGGAAGCCCTGCGCTTGATGCCAATGGATATCTTATTGGTCTCAATTTCGATCGTGTATGGGAAGGCACCATGAGTGATATTAATTATGATCCATCAATTTGCAGGAATATAATGGTTGATATCCGCTATGTACTATTCATAATCGACAAGTTTGCCGGCGCAAAACACCTGATCAACGAAATGAACCTGATCAGTCCGAAAATTTAGACTCCTAATTACCATTACCATATTTTAACAGCGGTTTTTGGCCGTAAATCCTCCTATATCTCGTTTTAAACGAGAGACGATTAAGGTCGCCGCCGGCTGTTCTTATGCAGAAAACCACTGGGCAAAAGATTGCCTGTTTTTCCACAGTTTTTCCCCTATTTTTGCCGTCCTCCAAAGGAGTCCTTTGGACTTTTATAACCCTATAATATCGTTATGTCAGTTATTCAAAGCATTCGTGAAAAGTATGCAAAATGGGCTGTAGTGGCAATAGCATTGGCCCTCTTAGGTTTTATACTTACCGATTATTTCCAGGCCAAGGAAAGAATGGGTCCGGGTGATTCTTCAACACTTGGAACAGTGAACGGAAAAAAAATTGATTGGAACAGTTTCGAGTCAAAACTCAAAGGCATAAATGAAGAAACACAAATGAATGCAAGAAACATGGGGCGCCAGGTTTCTGAAGCAGAGCTGCAGCAGAATAATGAACAATTATGGAACAACGAAGTTGAGCAGATCCTAATGACACCAGAATTTGAAAAGGTGGGCATCGATGTTGGAAAAAGAGAATTCAACGATTGGCTTTTTGGACCGAATGCTCCTATGGAAATGAGAAGGGCTTTTGGAGATCAACAGGGAAATTATGATGGACCATCAACACAGGTTCAGATCAACCAAATAAAAAGGACCGGGGAACCAGCTCAAAAGAATAGACTTGATGATTTTCTTGCCGCATTGGAGTACGGCAAGAAAGTTCAAAAATTCAATTTCCTTTTTACCAGCTCAGTGTATTATCCAAAATGGTTCGTCGAAAAACAAAATGCAGAAGCAGCGGGATTAGCAAAAGTTTCTTTTGTCAGATATCCTTATTCAAATATCCCAGACAGTGCAGTAAAAGTTTCCGATGAAGAAATTGAGGACTATGTGAACAAACACAAATCACTGTACAAGCAAGAAGAGGTTCGCAACATATCTTATGTTGTATTTGATGCGGCAGCAACTGCAGCTGACTCCGCAGCGGGAAGAAAACAACTTGAAGATCTGAAAGCAGAATTTGCAGCAGAGCCGGAGCCGGCTAAATTCATTTCCCGCTATGGTGGAACAATGGATTATTTTGATGGTTATACCGGAAAATCACAGATACAGGTACCCGCAAAAGACAGTCTTTTTGCGCTTTCAAAGAATGCTGTATATGGACCCTATCTTGATAACCACACATACGTTTTGGCTAAACTAATTGATACCAGGACAATGCCCGATTCTGTAAAAGCAAGGCACATTCTTATTCAAACATTCGATCCGCAAAGTCAACAACAACTGCTTGATGATTCAACGGCTAAAAAACGAATTGACAGTATTGAGACCGCAATAAAGGGGGGAGCAATATTTGATTCGCTTGCGATAAAATTTTCAGCGGATCAAAGCAGCGCCTTAAAAGGAGGCCTTTTGTCTAATCCCAACAATCCTGCAACAAATTATTATACTTACGGTACAATGGTAAAAGAGTTCAATGATTTTTCTTTTGAAGGGAAGACCGGGGAAAAGAAAGTAGTGAAAACTATTTTTGGCTATCATTATATTGAAATACTTGATCAGAAAAATTTTCAGCCGCATTATAAGATTGCCTATTTCTCAAAAAATATTGTAGCAAGCCCGGAAACGCTACAGGCAGCAGAAGAGGAAGCAAGCAAGTTTGCAAGCGAAAGCAATGACCTGAAATCATTTGACGCCAACGTTACAAAATCAAATGGTAAGTATATAAAAATGGCTGCAAACAATATAAGGCCTAATGATATTTATATACAAGGCATAGATGCTTATGGTCCCAGCCGCCAGCTTGTAAGAGAAATTTATAAAGGAGATAAAGGAGAGATATTAAAACATGAAAAAGTTGGGGATATTCAAACCGGCTACAAATATGTTGTAGTGGCGATCACAGATGTGTTAAAGGAAGGAACGCAACCGGCATATGTAGCAAGAACCGGGTTGGCTGGCTCACCGGGTGTTGAAAGAATCCTTAAAGACAAAAAGAAGGCAGAGCAAATAAAACAAATGATCGGAAAGGTAACAACATTGGAGGCAGCCGCAATGGCGTTAAAAGACTCTATTGTTGTTGCAGACAGTGTACGTATAGCCGGAGGCCGATTAATTAACGACGCAAAAACCTTAGGAGCAATTTTTAATCAGGCCAATAAAGGAAAAGTAATTGCAGAGCCAATTGCGGGCAGGGATGCTGTATATGTTGTAAGAGTTGATGATCTTACTACAACCTCGGTTCCATTAGCAGATATGGATCTGCAAAGGTCGCAAATGAGAAGCAAGACTATGGGAATGCAATCCCAACAACCTAACAGGCCAGTCGATATACTTAAAAGGATATCAAAAATTAAGGATAACCGACGAAACTTTTATTAATTATTCACTACATCATTTAAAAATAAAAGCCTGGTACTTACAGCAGAAGCACCAGGCTTTTTTTGCGCCGCTTTTCGTAAACAATACAACTCAAAGAAGGGTTATTTTTGTAAAACAATGAGTGATGAAATAATAAATAAAGTTGCCGAAAGTGGGTTAGTAACGATTGATCTTGAAAATTATCTTCCTCATAAAGAAGAAATGCTGGTTTTTGATCTGAAAGACTTTCTATTTATGGGAATGATATTAAAAGAAAAGGATTTCAGAGAAGCTTTGAAACAACACGATTGGGAAAAGTACAGGAATAAAAGCGTCGCCATCACTTGTTCTGCAGACGCTATAATTCCAGTTTGGGCTTATATGCTGGTGACATCTTACCTGCAGCCGGTGACAAAAGAAACAATGGTAGGAAACGAGAAAGAAATGTATAAAGCCGTCATCATAAAAAATATTTCGTCTATAAATACGGGAGAATTTGAGGGCAAAAGAATTGTTTTAAAAGGCTGTGGTGAAACACCGATCGACGATTTTGCTTATGCTGAGGCTACAAGGGTGCTCCTTCCTGTCGCAAAAAGCATTATGTATGGGGAACCCTGCAGCACCGTTCCGGTTTACAAAAAGAAATAACTCTACAACAATAACACGAAAAAATTTTACCTTAACAGGCTTAAAGAACCGTGTTAATGAAAAAGGCGTATTGGGTTTTATTGCTTGTCGTCATTGGCGTAGCCGCCACCTCATTCTTTATTTACGGAAAGAGCAAGCCCCGGGGAAAACTTCCGGCAAAGGTTGACTTCAACAATCATATCAGACCCATACTTTCAGACAGGTGTTTTAAATGTCATGGTCCTGATGGAAAACAAAGACAGGCAAGCCTGCGACTGGATATTGCCGACAGCGCATTTGCTGCATTGAAAGAAAACCCCGGATCTTATGCAATTGTTCCCGGCGATCCCGTGCATTCACAAATGTTCCTGCGAATTTCTTCGACAGATACATCCGAGCAAATGCCGCCTCCATCTTCTAATCTTTCACTTACTGAGTATGAAATAAAGCTGATTGAAAAATGGATAAAACAAGGCGCAGAATACAAACAACATTGGTCATTTCTTACACCCCAGCCGCAGCAATTACCGGAAATAGAAAATAAAAAATGGCCAAAGAATGAAATCGATCATTTTGTGTTGGCCACAATGGAATCGAAAGGTCTTTCGCCGAATGAAATTGCCGATAAGGAACGGTTGTTGAAAAGAGTTTGTTTTGATCTCACTGGTTTGCCACCGTCAATTGAAATGCAGGAAAGGTTTTTGAATGATAATGCTGCGAATGCCTATGAAAAAATTGTTGATGAATTGTTGGCCAATAAACATTATGGAGAAAAAATGGCTCTGCCCTGGCTTGATGCAGCAAGATATGCTGATAGCCACGGTTACCAGGACGATGGTTTACGTACGATGTGGCCCTGGCGGGATTGGGTGATACATGCATTTAATGAAAACTATTCGTATGAAAAATTTGTCACGTGGCAGATCGCCGGCGATCTTCTTCCTGAACCAACGAAGGAAATGCTGCTGGCAACGGGCTTTAATCGTAATCACAAAATAACACAGGAAGGCGGGGTGATCGATGAAGAATACCGTTTAGAATATGTAACGGACCGTACCAATACATTTGGAAAAACATTTTTAGCGATGACATTTGAATGCGCTAAGTGTCACGATCATAAGTTTGACCCCATCCCGCAAAGGTCATATTACAGCATGTTTGCTTTTTTCAACCAGATAAATGAAAAAGGATTGCTTGGTGATATTACGCTTGCTTCACTTGCCGATCCTCCAAATATGAAGATCAATAGCGACGATGTAAAAAATACTTTGCAATTCATCAATAAGAAAGATACCGCGGCAGTAATGGTGATGATCATGAAAGATAGTAACAAGACAAGACCTACACATATTTTAAAAAGAGGAGTATATGATCAATTGGGTGATTCAGTTACGTTTAATACACCACCCAAAATTTTTCCTTTTGATTCTTTACGACTTGAAAAAAATAGGTTGGGCCTGGTGAAATGGCTGTTTGATAAAAAGCATCCGCTAACATCAAGAGTTTTTGTAAATCGCATATGGCAAGAGGTTTTTGGAAGAGGGCTTGTAAAAACATCAGGAGATTTCGGAATGCAAGGCGAGCCGCCATCACATCCCGAATTGCTTGATTGGCTTGCTTTGGATTTTATGAACAACGGGTGGAATATAAAACGGCTGGTTAAGCAAATTGTAATGTCTTCTACCTATTGTCAGTCATCTGTAGTCACAAAAGAAAAAAACGCAAAGGATCCTGAGAATATT
>Ga0075418_10004016_pt1 | contig 16743 bp, 16 predicted proteins | sample SoiMetdeltSBSDD2_FD_81776 | JGI IMG/M metagenome (GOLD analysis project Ga0075418, IMG submission 81776) | Bulk soil microbial communities from a Populus tree surrounding site in Tennessee, USA - Soil MetaG P. deltoides SBSDD2 | ecosystem: Environmental > Terrestrial > Soil > Tree plantation... | reverse complement strand
TGGGCGCCTGGGGGCTCGGCTGGGAGGTGTGGTGCGACGGCATGGAGGTGACGCAGTTCACCTACTTCCAGCAGGTCGGCGGCTTCGACTGCAATCCCGTCTCCGGCGAGATCACCTATGGACTGGAGCGCCTTGCCATGTACGTGCAGGGCGTCGACCGCGTGTTCGACCTCAACTTCAACGGCCGCACGGATGCGCGCAAGCTCACCTACGGTGACGTGTTCCTGCAGGCCGAGCAGGAGTACTCGCGCTACAACTTCGAAGTCGCCGACACCGAGCTGCTGCTCGCCCACTTCCGCGACGCCGAGAAGGAATGCAAGGCGCTGCTGCAGGCCGGCGCGCCGCAACCGGGCCGCAACGACCAGCGCCACACGCTGGCGCTGCCCGCCTATGACCAGTGCATCAAGGCATCCCACATCTTCAACTTGCTCGATGCGCGCGGGGTCATCTCCGTCACCGAGCGGCAAAGCTACATCCTGCGCGTGCGCGAGCTCGCCAAGGCCTGCTGCGCCGCCTGGCTGCAGACGGAAGGCGGTGGAGCCTGACCACCACTGTCATCCGGGAATGTTGCGGCGCCACGTATCCCGGACCCAGGGGCACGGCTTAGCAAGGTGCTTGGCCCCGGCTCTCGGCGCTGCGCGCACCGGCAGGATGACAACTGGGAGATAGTTCGACGATGACCACACCGAAAACCCTGCTGGAGATGTCCGGCGCCGATATGCGGCCCGCGCCGCTGGCAACCGCAACGCTCGTCATCATCGATGCGCAGAACGAATATCTCGACGGCAAGCTGGCGTTGCCCGAGGTCAAGCCCGCCGTCGAAGCACTTGCGCGCCTGCTCACCAAGGCGCGCGCGGCCAGCGCCCCCGTCGTGCACATCCAGCACAAGGGCCGCGCCGGCGGCTTGTTCGACCTCGATGCACGCAGCGGTGCCATCATCGATGCCGTCAAGCCGCTCGGCGCCGAAGCCATCGTGCACAAGCCGCTGCCCAACGCCTTCGCGCAGACCGATCTCGATGCCACGCTCAAGAAACTCGGCCGGACGCAGCTCGTCATCGCCGGCTTCATGACGCACATGTGCGTCAGCTCCACGGCCCGCGCCGCCCTCGACCTCGGCTATAAGGCAACGGTCGCGGCCGACGCGGCGGCCACCCGCGACCTGCCCGACCCGATGGGCGGCGTGATCTCCGCCGCCGCTCTGCACCGCGCAGCGCTGGCCGAACTGGCCGACCGGTTCGCTATCGTCGCCAGGGTCGATCAGATCGAAAACGGCTGACCTAATGCTCACCAACACCAGGCTGATCCGCGTGCAATGGGGCGACTGCGACCCGGCCGGCATCGTCTTCTATCCGCGCTACTTCGAATGGTTCGATGCCAGCACCATCCTGCTGTTCGAGAAAGCGACGGGCATGATCAAGAAGACCATGCTGGAAAAATACCAGGGCGCCGGCATCGCCCTGCTGGAGGCGCGCGCCGTGTTCAAGGTTGCCTCCCACTACGGCGAGGACCTCCAGGTCGAGAGCACAATCAGCGAATTCCGCCGCTCGAGCTTCTTCGTGCACCACAAGGTCAGCAAGGCCGGCGCGCTCGCTCTTGAAGGTTTCGAGACCCGGCTGTGGACCGTGCGCGATGCGGCCGATGCCGACAAACTAAAGTCGGCACCCATGCCGGCCGAGATCCGCGCCGCGTTTGCGAACCGCTAGCGCCACCACCTCTCGTGCGGGGAAACGTCCCACGTTTCAGCGCCGAACGGCGCATGGTCCACGACCGACCGCTCCGCTACACTGCCCGCGACAACCCCACCACAGCATTGCCAACGCCCCACTGACAGGAGACGCGCTCATGCAAGATTCGACAGCCCCCTTCCGCGCCGACATGGTCGGCAGCTTGCTGCGTACGGCGCCCCTGAAAGAGGCGCGCAGCAAACACGCCAACGGTGCAATCACCGCGCCGCAGCTCAAAGCCGTCGAGGATGAGGAAATCCGCAAGCTGGTCGCCAAACAGGCGGCGGTCGGGCTGAAGCTCGCCACCGACGGCGAGTTTCGCCGCGCCTGGTGGCACTTCGACTTCTTCTGGGGGTTGCAGGGCTGCGAGCGCGTGACGGTGGATCAGGGCATCAAATTCCACGGCGTGCACACCAAGGCCGAAAGCCTGAAGGTCATGGGCAAGCTCGACTTCCCCGCCGACCATCCCATGCTCGAGCACTTCAGGTTCCTGAAATCAGTCAGCCCGGCCGCCGTGCCGAAGATGACCATCCCCTCGCCGTCCGTGATGCACTTCCGCAGCGGCCGCGCCGCCATCGGCCCGCAGGCCTATCCCGACATGGACGGCTATTTCGAGGACCTCGCCAAGGTCTACGGCAAGGCGATCAAGTCGTTCTACGATGCGGGCTGTCGCTACCTGCAGCTTGACGACACCGCGTGGGCCTACCTGTGCTCCAAGGAGCAGATGCAGGAGGCGCGCAAGCGCGGCGAAGACGTCGACAGGCTGCCCGGCATCTACGCGCAGGTCATCAACACCGCGCTCAAGTCCAAGCCGGCCGACATGGTCATCACCACGCATGTTTGCCGTGGCAACTTCCGCTCGACCTGGATTTCGGAGGGCGGCTACGAGCCGGTTGCCGAACGCCTGCTGGCCGCTATCGACTATGATGGTTACTTCCTGGAATACGACACCGAGCGCGCCGGCGGCCTGGAGCCGCTGCGTTTCCTACCCAAGGGCAAGAAGCGCGTCGTGGTCGGCCTTGTCACCTCCAAAAGTGGGACGCTCGAGAATAAGGACGATATTAGGCGCCGGCTCGAGGAGGCAAGCCAATACGTTGCGCTCGATCAACTCTGTCTCAGCCCGCAATGCGGGTTTGCCAGCACGGAAGAGGGCAACATCCTGGCCGAGGAAGAGCAATGGGCCAAACTCAAGATGATCGTGGAGATTGCGCGCGAGGTTTGGCGCTGAGCCCGGCAGGCTGGCAAATGATGCGTGCGAGCTTCCAGAATAGGGATGCCGCGTGTTAGCCGGCGTCGTGCACTCAACGCTATTGCGGGCGGAAATAGCCAACTCGCTGTGATATCCGCCAAGGCCGCAAGCAAAACAAAGGGGCGGGAAAAACCCGCCCCTTTTTGCGCAAAATGCACAGCGCCGCCCGCCATCGGCGCGATTCAGATCAGGTAATCGTCCTTGCTGGACTTGCCGCCCTTGGTGGCGGCGACCATCCAGCGCGGCATGCGGCCACGACCGGTCCAGGTATTGTCGGGGTTTTTGGGATCGCGATATTTGGGCGCCACGCTGCCCTTGCCCTTGCGGCCCTTGCCGAGCACTTCCTCCAAGGATAATCCGTGCTCCTTGGCCATATCCGACAATTTCTGCCGAAGGGCCACGCGCTCCGAATTTTGCTTATCGACCATCAACCGATCGATTTGGGCACGAAGCTGCGATAGCTCCGCATAGCTCATTTTTTCGATGCCATTGAGTTTCGCCATTTGTTCTCTCCGCTGCGGGGTATTTTGGAATTGTGCAATATCAAATGCGTCGGTTGACAAATCATTGCAACCGAAATCTCGTACCAAATATGCGGGACCTATAATGCGTTGCCGATCCAGCTCCGTATCTTGGGGCTGGGACATGGTCCGACACTCCATTCTGGGATGCCACGTCCAAAATACACTTTCTGAGAACAATCGGTCACTTTCGGTTTTCTCGAAAATCATTCGAACCGCAAACGCAGGTGTTTGGCCAAAATCCCTGCCCGGCAGGCGTTGCGGCTGCCGTCACAGGTGTTGTGCACCATCCGAGGTCTGATGGCGGCCAGAGGTAACGGGTACACTGCGTCGCTTCAGGCCGGTTGCCCGTCTGGGTGAAAAGTGGGACGCTGCAATCCGGGAAATGCCTGCGCAAGCAATGCGCCAAGAAGCAAAAATCAGGCGGGCGCAGTCCGCCTGCTCGGGAGCTGCAACGGAGGAATATCAATGAAACTCAGGTATTTGGTGGGGGCGCTCCTGGCGCTCACAATGGTCGGGCATGCGGCCACGGCCGTGGCCCAGACGAAGGCCAGGTTGCAGACGGCCGTGCCGTCGGCCAGCATCTACTTCGAGTTGCTGAAGCGCTATGCCGAGCGCGTCGACAAGATGTCGAACGGGCGCATCAAGATCGAGGTGCTGCCGGACGGCGCCATCGTTCCTGCCTTCGAGATCCTCGATGCCGTCGACAAGGGTATCGTTGAGGGCGGCTATGCCTGGACGCACTACTGGTCCGGCAAGCACCCTGCGGCCGGCATATTCTCCAATCCGATGGCTGGCGCAGGCGCCGGCCTCGACCAGCTGAGCCACGTGGCGTGGTTGCTGGAAGGTGGCGGCAACAAGCTCTACGAGCGCTTCTATGCGGAAATCCTGAAGGTCAACGTCCATCCGTTGATGATCCAGCCAATGGGCCCCGACCCGCTTGGCTGGTTCAAGCGGCCGATCAAGGACGTCGCCGACTTCAAAACCATGAAATACCGCTCGCCGCCGGGCATTACGGGCGAGATCTTCAAGGAAATGGGCGTATCCGCGGTCGCCCTGCCTGGCGGGGAAATCGTGCCGGCAGCCCAGCGCGGCACCATCGATGCGGCCGAATGGATCGGACCGGCCGACGACCGCAACCTCGGGCTGCACACGGTCTGGAAGAACTACTACCTGCAAGGACTGCATCAGTCGACCGACATCGGCGAGGTGCTGTTCAATAAAGGTTGGTGGGACAAGCTGTCGCCCGACCTGCAGGAAATCATGAAAGGTGCAGCCTTGGCCTCCATGATGGAGACCTACGGCTTCAACGTTTGGCGCAACGCCCAGGCGGTCGTCGAGCTGCGCGACAAGCACGGCGTGCAGATTCTCGATACGCCGAAGGACTTCTTCCCCGAGTTCGTGCGCGCAACCAACGTTGTGCTCGATCGCTACGCGGCCAAGGATGCTTTCTTCAAGGAGGTGCTCGACAGCCAGCGCGCGTTCGGCAAAACGGTGGTGCCGTACTGGACGAAGATTCTCGACCTCTACTCCGAGCTCGGCAACTCCGCGCTCAAGAAGTGAGGATCGTGGAAGGCGGGTCCCGCGCGGACTTGCCTTCCACCTCGCAGGGAAGGGGTGGGACGGGGGGACCTTGGCATGACGACGCAGGCAGCGCCCGCCTTGCTGCGCGCGATTGGCTTCTTCGACGGCATCAGCTTGTGGTCCGGCCGCATCGTCGGTTGGCTCATCATTCCTATGGTGCTGAGCCTCGTGTGGGAGGTGGTGTTGCGCTACCTTTTCAACGCCCCCACCATATGGGCCTACGACATGACGTACATGCTTTACGGCACGTTCTTCATGCTGGGCTCGGCCTACACGCTCATGCGAGGCGGCCACATCCGCACCGACAGCCTGTACGCACAGTGGTCACCGCGTCGTCAGGGTGTCGTCGACACCATCTGCTACCTGGTGTTCTTCTTTCCCCCGTTGCTGGCACTGCTCTACGTGACCTGGGACTACTTCTGGGTTTCCTACCTGCGCGGCGAACGGGTCGTGACGAGCCCGTGGATGCCGATCATCTATCCGCTCAAATTCGTGATGCCGGCCACCTGTGCGCTGCTGCTCCTGCAGGGCCTTGCCGAGCTGCTGCGCTCCGTGCACGCCGCCCGCACGGGTGAGTGGATCGCGCGCCCGACCCTGACGGTGGGAGTGGAGAAGGGCGATGTCTGAGGAATGGATTGGCATCGGCTCGCTGGTGCTGCTGTTTACCGCGATCTTTATTGGCTTTCCCATCGCTTTCACGCTGATCGCCATTGCGCTGGGCGTCGGCTATTTGGCGCTTGGGCCGATCGCGCTCCACCTCATGACCCTGCAGTTCTTCGCAGTCATGAAGGAGACGTCGCTGGCGTCGGTGCCCTTCTTCCTGTTTATGGGCTATCTGCTCGAACAGTCGGGGCTGATGCAGCGATTGTTCCGCGGCATTCAGCAGCTGCTCGCCGGCGTGAAAGGCTCGCTCTACATCGCCGTGCTGATCACGGCCACCATCTTCGCCGCCGCCACCGGCATCGTCGGCTCGTCCGTGACGCTGCTCGGCGTGATGGCGGCACCCAGCATGAAGCGCAGCGGCTACGACATCCGCATGTCCGCCGGCGCCATCACCGCCGGCGGCACGCTTGGCATCCTGATCCCGCCATCGGTGATGCTGATCGTGATGGGGCCCGTCGTCGGCGTCCCCACCACCGACCTGTTCGCTGCCGCCGTGATCCCCGGACTGGTCCTGTCCGCCCTCTACATCATCTATTGCGTGGCGCGCAGCTACATCAACCCCGCGCTCGGGCCGCCGCTGCCGATCGAAGAGCGCCTTGCCTCCAACGCGGCCGTGCTCAAGGAGCTGGCGCTCGGCGTGCTGCCGGTGGTGATCGTCATCCTGGCGACGCTCGGCGTCATCCTGGCCGGGATTGCCACGCCCACCGATGCGGGTGCCTGCGGCGCCTTCGTGGTGTTCGTGATGACGATGGCCTCAGGCACCCTGACCTGGGACAAGCTGCGCAAGTCCGTCTACGCGACGCTCGAGGTGTCGTGCATGATCCTGCTGCTGGTGGCGGCTTCCAACTACTTCGGCGCGGTATTCTCCCGGCTCGGCTCGGCCAACATGATCGCCGAGGCGCTGCTCAACCTGCCGCTGCCGCCGACCATCATGCTGATCCTGATCCTGGCCGTAATTTTTGTGCTCGGCTGGCCGCTCGAATGGGTGCCGATCGTGCTGATCGTCGTGCCGATCCTGCTGCCGCTGGTGCAGAAGCTCGGCATCGACCTCGTCTGGTTCTGCACGCTGGTGGCGGTGTGCCTGCAGACGGCGTGGCTGTCGCCGCCGGTGGCGCTGTCGGCCTATTTCCTGAAAGGCGTGGTGCCCGACTGGAAGCTCACCGACATCTACGCCGGCATGATGCAGTTCATGGTGCTGCAGCTGGTCGGGCTGGGCCTGCTGCTGGCCTTCCCTCAGCTCGCCCTGTGGCTGCCGGCCGTGCTGCGCTAACCAGGAAGCTAGGATTACGCGCGTTGGCGACGCGCCAGCGTCCGGGCGATGTCCAGGTGCTCGACGTCGTCGTTGCTCGACAGCGGCATGCGCATCGGGATCACCGGAACGCACAGCTCGGTGCGTCGATGCACCTCCCGCGTCACCTGCGGATCGTTCAGGTAGATGGCCACGAAGGGCCTGCCGACGTCGATCGACAAGCCGCGCTTGACGACGGTGATGCGGCGCATCTTGGAGAACGCCTCGCCTGTGTTCTCGTACGGGCCGACGTGCGCATAGACGGCATAGGCGCCGCCGGCCAGCGTCTGCCGGCCGATGCCCGCCTCCGGGTCTCCGTCGGTGACGCCGTCGATGGGCGGGATGCACGCGTCGTAGCGCAGCGCATCGGCCGCGGTCACGCTCGGGTCGTCGTGAAAAATGCCGAGCCCGCGCCGGAAGAGATGGCGGACATTGCCCGCCTCCAGCCAACCGTGCATGGTCTTCCAGGCTGCGGCAACGGACGTAGCATAGGAACCGATGCCTCGCGCATAAAGCACAACGCATGGCCTGATATAGCGATACGTGACGCGCACGGAGCCCTCCCTGTCTGCGGCGCAACCTAGGGCGCGCGCCTTGTACAAGACCTAATCGTGACAACCGAAATTAGCTCAAGTTTTACGCGCCCAAGAATTGAGCATTTGCCGTCTTTCGGGCAAAGGCTCGGCATTGCTTGCAGTTGCGTGCAAGTCGGCCATCGCAGCGCTGCGGATTTCGGCGCAGCAACAGACGAATCTGCCGGACAATACAAACGCGGTTGTGCAATGGTCCGTCCGCATCGGAGCCGGTTGATCCGACCAGACGCGCTCGAAGGGGAGGTCGTACATGAAGCTCATCGTTGCCATCATCAAACCATTCAAGCTCGAGGACGTGCGCGCCGCGCTCAGCGAGCTCGGCGTGCAGGGCATGACGGTCAGCGAGGTGAAAGGCTTCGGCCGCCAGAAGGGCCACACCGAGATCTATCGCGGTGCCGAGTACGTCGTCAGCTTCGTGCCCAAGGTCAAGCTCGAGACGGTCGTTGCATCGACGCTGGCCGATCGCGCTATCGAGGCGATCCGCCGGGTGGCCAACACCGGCCAGATCGGCGACGGCAAGATCTTCGTGTCGAGCATCGATCGCGCCGTGCGCATCCGCACCGGCGAGTCGGACGAGGCCGCCCTGTAGGCTAGAGCGGGCTCAAGTCTCGCGCCTTCGCCCAAGGCATCCGGAATGCGCTCGGCGCCCATCCGGGACCAGGTCAGCTCGCGATCATGTTGGCGGTTGTGGGTCCCGGCACCGAGCTGCGCTCAGGCCGGGACCACCGGCACCAAGCAGGCAGCTACGCGGCCGTGCCGCCGCGGTTCCAGCCGCGGCCGCCGGCGCCGTAAATCTCGAAGCCGTTTTCGGTCACCGCCACCGTGTCCTCGAGCTTGATGAAGCCGCGACGCGGATGCAGCACGGTGGTCTCCACCGACACCATCATGCCGGCCTCCAGCGGCCGCTCGCCGTCGAAGGCATCGTAGGGGACCGGCCCCCGCGCGGTGAGACGCGGCGCCTCGTGGCTAACGAGCCCCATGCCGTGCGCGAGGAACTGCGTGTAGGCCTTGTGCTGTGATTTTTTGAGCAGCGGCTCGGCTGCCGCATAGATGTTGCCGCCGATCAGGCCGGCCTTGATGGGCTGCATGGCTGCGCGCTGGATCGTCTCGATCTCGTCGAGTATCTCGATGAGCTCGGCATCCGGTTCGCCTTGGATGGCCATGCGGCATAAATCGCCGATGTAGCCGTGATAGTTGCCGCCCGAGTCGAGCGAGAGGATGTCGCCTTTGCCCCAGCGCACGTCCGACGGCGCGCGGTTAAGGCTGGTGCCGGCCGTGATCAGGCAGTACTCGAAATTCATGCCGCGGCTCACCTCCTCGCGCCGCAGCGCCTCGGTCAGCTCGCGCTTGGTAGCGCCCGGCGCATGCTTGGTCATGACCGCCAGCATGGACTGCAAAATGCGCTCGGAGGCCTCGCGCAGAAGTGCCAGCTCGTCGGGCCGCTTGCGCGCGCGCAGCCGCTCCAGCACCACCACCGCGTCCTTCACATTCGCCTCCGGGAAGGCCCCGCGCAGCGAGGTGGCGGCGTCGGCCGGCAGGAACGGCATCTCAACGCCGATGTTGCGCGTGGCGATGCCGGCGCGGCGCAGATAGGCGATCGCCTTCTCCATGGCGTCGAGCGAACCGTTGCTGGTGGTCTCGGTCGAGCTGGTCCAGAACGGCGCCACCTCGGTCTGGAACTTCTCGAGACGGTGGCCGATGTAGGCAGCCTTGTCGCGCCCGCCCTTGGGATAGATGACGATCGGCAGGTAACGGCTGAGGCCCGTCGCATCCATGTAGTCGAAGAAGATCGAGCGATGCCCGCCCAGCAGGTACTGCACGTTGTGCTTGGAATTGGCGACCAGCACGTCGATGCCGGCCGTCTCCATCAGCCGGTCGAGCAGATCGGCATCGAAGGGGATGGCGGCGGCTTGCTTGAGCTGTCCTGAGTCGGGCATGGCTGCATGCTCCTTGGCGTTCGGTTCGGTTTGGCGCTTCGGGTCCCGTAGCGGAGCTTGCAGCACGACGGCGGCGCAGGCAAGGCGGTCGCGCTCAAGCCAACGGCGCATGGCCATCACACTGCTGGGAGCCCGTCACCAGCGGTTTTATCAAGCGTAGCGGTTGCGCCGGTGCCGGCAACCTGTGCTGCCCGCACTTGGGCTCGCGCAACTCGGTGCGAGCAGCTGGCACAGCCCGCAAATAAAGTACGATGGCCGTGCTCATGAGGTGACCGCCGCTGCGTAGCACACCCACCTGCTGCCTCCCCCGCACAGGGGCAGGCGTCTGTTTTTTTCAGTTCGCGCCTTCCAGCAGACGGCGGGCGATTACCTGGGCCTGGATCTCCGCGGCACCCTCGAAGATGTTGAGGATGCGCGCGTCGCACAGCACGCGGCTGACCGGGTATTCCAGCGCGAAGCCGTTGCCACCGTGGATCTGCAGCGCGTTGTCGGCATTGGCCCAGGCGATGCGCGCACCCAGCAGCTTGGCCATACCGGCCTCCAGGTCGCAGCGGCGACCCTGGTCCTTCTCACGCGCGGCGAAATAGGTGAGCTGGCGCGCGATCATGGTTTCCACCGCCATCATCACGATCTTGTTGGCCACGCGCGGGAAGCAATAGATGGCCTTGCCGAACTGGTTGCGCTCGAGCGCATATTTCAGCGCCAGATCCATGGCGGATTGTGCCACGCCGATGGCGCGCGCCGCCGTCTGGATGCGCGCGGCCTCGAACGTCGTCATCAGCTGCTTGAAGCCCTGACCCTCGACGCCACCCAGCAACTGCGAGGCCGGCACCTCGAAGCCATCGAAGGAGATGTCGTACTCCTTCATGCCACGGTAGCCCAGCACCTCGATCTCGCCACCCGACATGCCCTTGGCCGGGAACGGCTCTTGGTCGCTGCCGCGCGGCTTCTCGGCCAGAAACATGGAGAGGCCCTTGTAGCCGGGCTCCTTCGCATCGGTGCGCGCCAGCAAGGTCATGACATCGGCGCGCACCGGATGGGTGATCCAGGTCTTCTGGCCGGTCACCTTGTAGACATCGCCCTCGCGAACGGCGCGCGTCTTCAGCGAGCCGAGATCTGAGCCGGTGTTGGGCTCGGTAAATACCGCGGTCGGCAGCAATTCGCCCGAGGCGATCATGGGCAGGTATTTGTGCTTCTGCTCGTCGGTGCCGCCGCCGAGAATCAATTCCGCGGCGATCTCCGAGCGCGTGCCGAGCGAGCCGACGCCGATATAGCCGCGCGACAGCTCCTCGGATACGACACACATGGATTCCTTGCCGAGCCCGAGCCCGCCGAACTCTTCCGGGATAGTCAGACCGAACACGCCGAGCTCGCCCAGCTTGGCCAGGATCTCGGCCGGGATGTACGCGTTGGCGAGGTGCCACTCGTGCGCATGCGGCAGCACCTCGGCCTCGGCGAAGCGGCGCATCTGGGCGCGCATCTGGGTAAGCGTCTCGTCGAGGCCCGTCTCGCCGAACGTCGTAGCGTTGGGCTGGGCTGCGATCAGCGCCGCGAGCTTGGCTTTCAGCGCGTCGCTGGTGCCGGCGTCGATCAACTCGCCGACCTCCTCCTGGAAGCGGTGCATGTCGGTCCGGCGCACACCAAGCGCGCCAAGCCGCACCGTCTCGCCCTGGCTCATCGGTATGCCGCCGGCGATCTGCGCCAGGTATTCGCCGAACGCCGCGGTCAGCAGCAACCGCTCCAACTCCGTCAGGCGCTGCTCGGCCTCCAGCCGTTTGGCCCAGCCCAGCATCTGCCGCAGCGCCTCGACGTAGGTGGCAAGCCAGGCCAGCCCATGCGCGGCGGCCTGCGCCGCCTCGAAGCCGCCGCGACCGCTATCGACCGTGCCGCGCACACCGGCTTTGGCAAGCTGCACAACACGTTCCGCCGCCGTCACCGCCTGCGCGCAGGTTTCAAACAGGCTCGTTACGGAAGCGCCGGGCGCTGCTGCCTCTCTGGAGCTTGCCATCGTCATATCCAACCCATGTTGCCGCGCGGCATTGTCGTGCTGCGCTGCACAATAACGTGCCCAGCGCTTTGCGCCAAGGATTTGCCGCCGGCAGCCCGGATCAGTCCCCGGACAAAGCCTTCAGGAAACGCCGCACAGGAGCGTTGACGATCGCCACCTCCGCCTCTTCGGCGCAGGCAGCCGCCGGGACGAACGCATCGCTTGCGACCGCTGCTTTGGCCTCGGTTCCGGCCGTCGCTTTCGCAGCAGTGGAGGTTGCTTGACGCCGAACGAAGCTGACCTTGGCCTCGCAAGGCTCGGCTGTGCGCAAGGGCGGCAGGTCGGCTTTGGGCTTGGCGTCGGCCACAGCAGCGACGGGCTTGGGCGTGGTTGTGCTTGGGCCCTCAGCCGGAGTGAGTGTCGGCATCGTCGCCAGCTTATGGTCGGGCCTGCCTTGCTGGCCCGGCTCGCCTGCGATCGCGGCATGACCGCCCGCGTCGGCAGCAGAATCGGCGTCGCGCAACGTGTCGATCGCCTGAGACACATTCGCCCATGCCAGATAGAGAGGGTTGGCCTCCAAGGCCTTGACCAGCCGCGCATCGCGATCGCGCCGATCGGGGTCTGTGTTGCCCGCGGGCGCACTCGTGCGGCGCAGCGCACGCCAGTTCTCATCGCTGCTGAGCGCCGCTTCGAGCTCTCCGCGCACGGCCTCCAGGGCTGTCATCTGCCGGGGTAGGTCCAAAACCAAGCTTCCTGCTCCTGCCCGCACCATGACAGTTGTGCCTTGATTGTTCGCCCGCGCGCAACCGTGGTTTTGCGGACCCAATTTTGAGGTACGGGCGCGGGCGTGCCCCCGCGGCAATGCGGTGCTGCCCAATTGCCGGCATTGCTCGACGTCACGGAACGCCGCCGCTATGGTCGCGGCGACCTGCGACAGGCTGTGTTCAACAAGGCCCCGCACCCCGGCCACGCCCCGGGGGCCGGGCATGGGGCCGACCGGAGCCGTTGATGCTATTTCGGCAGTTCAAGACCTTCGTGCAGGCCTTCCGCGATGTGTTCGCGGACAGCGGGTTCTCGATGGCTGGCGCGGTCGCCTATTCGTTCGTGCTGTCGCTGTTCCCGTTCTGCATCTTCCTTGGCGCTCTGGCCGGCTATTTCGGCGGCGAGACGCTGGCCAGGCAGGCCGTCGAGCAGCTGTTCCAGATGGTGCCCAAGCCGGTGGCTGAGGCCATCGCGCCCGAGGTGATGGCCGTGATGGGACAGAGCCGCTTCGGCCTCCTGACCTTTGGTGCGGCCATCGCGCTGTTCTTCGCCACCAGCGCTATCGAGAGCCTGCGCGCAGCGCTCAATCTCGCTTACCGGGTCAAGGAGCGGCGCTCATACCTGTGGTGCCTGATGCAAAGCTCGCTGTTCGTGGTGGTGAGCGCGATCGGCATGCTGGCGCTGGCCTGGGGCGTGGTGGTCGGACCGGAGGTGGCCTCACACATCAAGCCGTCCTGGCTGCTTTGGCTCGCCGACAGCGGCTGGGTGTCGCTGCTGGTACGCTATGGCATCGTGGTGGCCGCCATCGGCCTGCAGCTGTTGGCCTACCATCTCTGGCTGACGGCGGGCAACCGCGGGCTGTTGGAGGTGCTGCCCGGCGTACTGCTCAGCATCGTCTTGTGGCTGCTGGCCGCCCGCCTGTTCGCCTCGTGGCTTACCATCAGCGATTACTCGCGCTTCTACGCCGGCCTCACTCGCATCATGAGTGCGCTGGTGTTCTTCCAGGTCAGCTCGCTGATCGTCATCCTGGGCGCAGAGTTCAACCGCGGCATCGTCGAGATGAAGCGCGTGCTCGCGGCCTCCGGCGATCTGGAGGGTGACATGTCGACACTCCCCCTGCCGCCCTCGCACGAGAGCTATCGCACCTAGACGTCCGGCACGGTGGTAGCAATCCTCACTGCGCTTGCAGCAACGCTCCTGCGATGGCCGCCTTCACGTTTGGCGATGTGGTCGCGACCATGGCGAGCGCGCCTCGCATCACCCAGCCGGGAAGCATGGCTGGCGATTTTCGCGTGCCGGCTGGCTCACGCTGCGGCTGCCCCGCTGCAACCCTATATGCGATCGGGCTCCCCGATGGCGCGGCGGTTGAGGTGCACGAGCCATTCTTGCCTGCGCCAACCCGGAACTCGGACGCTGTGAAATCCGAAATCATTTGCGGGAGCGCAGCCGGCGCGATATTGGCGGCGGCTGTAATCCCTGCCTGGATCCGAAAGCCGCTGCCATGAGCCAAACCCCTCCCGACCGCCTGTCCGCCGACCCGGCGAGCCCGCACCACGATGCCGCCCTGCTTGAGCGCGGCGTCGGCGTGCGCTTCAAGGGCCAGGAGAAGAACAACGTCGAGGAGTATTGCGTCAGCGAGGGTTGGGTGCGGCTATCCGTCGGCAACACGCGTGACCGCAAGGGCCGTCCGTTGACGGTCAAGCTCAAGGGCACGGTCGAGCCCTACTTCCGCGATGCTGTGAGCAATTCGTAGCCGGTCATTTTTTGCGCCCGGTCTTGCGGCACGCTCAAGCGTGGGTCGACGCTCAAGGGTGCGCGGATGCTGCAGCGAACTTTGCTTGCCACTGCCGCGGCGCTGCTTGCCGGCGGCCTTGGCGCGCAGCCATCGCGCGCAACCGACAAGGACCTCGGCCGCGTCGCCATCATCGACACCTCCAAGAACACCAGGCCCTATCTCGATGCGCTGGCAGCCGCCGGCGTGCGGGTGATCGGACGCTACTATGCGCGCTGCCCGCAGCCCGGTCTTGAAGAGAAGCGGCTGATCGGCAACGCCGGTGAGATCGACGCCATCCTGTCGCATCCTGCACGCTTTGCGGTGTTGTCGATCTATCAGTTCTACAACAACAGCCCGCTCAAGTTCTCCGGCCAACGCGAGGTGGCTTGCCGATTGCCCAACGGCAAGACCAAGAAGATCAAGGTGACGCTCGCCGACGACACCTGCCGCGAACTCGCGATCGACCGCCACTGCCACGAAGCGGAGGGGCCGCAGCGGACGCTGGCGATGGAAGCGCGATGGGATGCCGAAGCCGCCGTCCGTCAGGCGCGGCAGGTCCGCCAGCCGACCGGTACAGCCGTCTACTTCGGAGTGGACTTCAACGCCGGTGCCGACACGGCGCACGGCGCCGTCGAGTACTTCACGATCGTCAGCGAGACACTAAAGGCCAGCGGCTATCTCGTGGGCGTGTATGGCAACGGCGCCGCTCTCGACCTGCTGAGAGGCAGGACGCACGCCGCTGGCGCGTTCGCGGGCAGGACGATGGTGGATTTCTTCTGGCTCAGCGCCTCGCGCGGATATGCCGGTGCCGCCAGCCACTTCAATTCGGGCAACTGGGATCTGTTCCAGACCAGGATCGAACTGAAGCTTGGCGCGTTCGGCAGCCTGGAGCTGGACACAGACGTCCAGAACGGCCTGCGCCCAGACAAGTATGTCGGCTTCTGGAACCGGGCCGGCCCGTTCAAGGTCGATGCTGCGCGTACGCAAGCAATCCACGATCAGCGGCGCTTCGTCTGTCAGGGCCACACGCCCATCCACCTAGCCGCAAGCCCGGCACAAAGGCGCAATGACGCGTTTGCCTGCGGCCGTTCTCGGGTCGAAGGGACTTGCGATCCAGGATCGGCCGACCGCGGCGCACGCCTTTGCTACGGCGAGGTAACGCGGGTCGGCTCCGAAGCAAGCGGCTTCATCGCCATCGATTGCGATGAGGACGGCACCTTCGATGGCTGGGTCGCGCGCGAGCACCTGTCCTCGGCGTTCGCCACGCGTCCGCGCTGGATCGCCAGCAGCACGGCCCGTCGGGCCGCCACGCGCGATGCCAGCAATTGCCGGTGACACGACCTATCTCGATATCGGCCAGCGCCCAGGCGGTCGCCACCTGCAACAAGCGCCTGTTCTTTATGTGCGCTCAGCTCCAGGCCTTTCCCGCCGGCTGCCGGGTGGCGACGTTCAGCCGATTGTAAAGGTTGGTGGTGCCGATCCACAAAAGCAGGGCCGCAAGCGCCCGCTCGTCGTGGTGCTTGGCAGCCTCCGCCCAGATCGCATCCGACACCGGATCGGCCTGATCGCTGAGCCGCGTCACGGCTTCGGTCAGCGCCAGTGCGGCGCGTTCGGCGTCGGTGAAGTACGGGGCTTCTCGCCAGGCCGATACCGCAAACAGGCGTTGGTCGGTTTCGCCCGCCTTCTTGGCATGGCGCACGCCGCCGTCGACGCAGAAACTGCAGCCATTGATCTGGCTCGCGCGCAGGTGGACCAGGGCGAGCGTGGGCGCTGGTACTCCGCCCTGGTAGGCTGCCGCAGGCAGCGCTTGCAGCGCCTGCATCGCCTCGGGAAGCAACTCCGCCGGGTTTTTCATGCGTGCTTGCATTTGCATCTCCGTAATGGGTTCGTGCACCGGGAATGCCGAGCATTCGGGTTCCCGTCTGACGGCTGTCGACGCCGTGGCCGATGCGTCTGTCACATCGGCCGCTTGTCGTTCGTCATGTCCCCATGACGGATCGCTGCGAAGGGATGTGACCGATGGATGCGCAAAAAAGGCTGCTGGATTGCTTCGAGGCCAATCGGTCGCACCTGCGAGGCGTGGCCTACCAGATGCTGGGCTCCCTGAGCGAGGCGGAGGATGCCGTGCAGGAGACGTGGCTGAGGCTGAGCCGGGCGGACAGAAGCGACGTCGATAATCTGGCCGGTTGGCTGACCACGGTCATTGCACGGGTGTGTCTGGACCTTCTGCGCGCGCGCCGAGCCCGGCGCGAGGAGGCCATCGACGAGGATGCACCCGAGCCGGCAGCGGACCCTGCCAGCAATCCCGAGCGCGAGCTGATGCTCGCCCAGTCGGTCGGTCTGGCGCTGTTGGTGGTGCTCGAGAAGCTCGATCCCGCCGAACGCGTCGCGTTCGTGCTGCACGATATGTTCGGCCTGCCCTTCGAGGAGATTGCGCCCATCGTCGATCGCTCGCCCGCGGCGGCGCGGCAGCTTGCCAGTCGCGCCCGTCGGCGTGTGCAGGGCGCCCAGGCGCCTAATGCACAGCCCGACCGCCAGCGAGCACTGGTGGATGCCTTTCTGGCTGCTGCACGCGGGGGCGATCTGCAGGCGTTGCTGGCCGTGCTCGATCCGCAGGTCGTATTCCGCGCCGACAGCACGGCCGTTCGCATGGGTGGCACG
>Ga0075418_10004015_pt1 | contig 16744 bp, 11 predicted proteins | sample SoiMetdeltSBSDD2_FD_81776 | JGI IMG/M metagenome (GOLD analysis project Ga0075418, IMG submission 81776) | Bulk soil microbial communities from a Populus tree surrounding site in Tennessee, USA - Soil MetaG P. deltoides SBSDD2 | ecosystem: Environmental > Terrestrial > Soil > Tree plantation... | reverse complement strand
TCAGGCCGCCGGGATCCTTCTCATGGCAGGCGACGCTGTGGCACGAGATGGCGCACGTCATCACGCTGCAGATGTCCAATCAGCGAATCCCGCGCTGGCTGACCGAAGGCATTTCCGAATACGAGGAGACGAAGGCACGGCCGGACTGGGGACGCGAAATGGAGATTCCGTTTGCGCTTGCGCTTGAACGCGGCAAGGCGCTGAAGCTCGCGGATCTCAACTCGGGATTCACGCGCCCCGACACGATCGCGCTGGCGTATTACGAGGCCTCGCTGCTTGTCGATCACATCGTCCAGACCTACGGTCAGCCGAAACTGCATGCGCTCGTGAAGTCATACGGGGAAGGACTCGAAGGAAACGACGCGATCGAAAAACGGATCGGCGTGACGCTGCCCGAACTGCAGACCTCATTCGACAAAGCGCTGGATGCGCGTTTCGGCACGATCAGGGCAGCGCTACGCGCGATCCCCGGTGCAACCGAAGGAGGCGGCCGCGGAAGGCCGGCGCCGACCGATATCAACGCCCTGCGCAGTGCGGCACAGGCGAACCCCGGAAATTACGAAGCGCAGCTCGCCTATGGGCACGTGCTCGCCGCCGCCGGCGATCGCGCGGCATTCGAGCCACTCGAGAAGGCCGCAGCACTCGTGCCTGGCGCGACCGGCGAAGAGAGCCCTCACGCCGTGATGGCGCGGCTGGCCGAGCAGTTAGGCGATACGCAACGAGCGATCGCGGAGTATCGCGCGCTGCTGGCGCAGGATCACACGGCGCTTGATGCCGCGCGCTCGCTGGCGGCGCTGGCGGAAAAAACGAAGGCGCAACCGGTTCTCATGCAGGCGTACGAGCGGATCGTGGCAATCGATCCCTTCGATCCCTCGGCACACAGCGGACTTGGTCGACTGGCGCTCGCGACCAATCAGCCGCAGACGGCGATTCGGGAATTCAAAGCCGCTCTCGCCATCGGCCCAACCGACAAGGCCGCGGCACACTGCGATCTCGGGGAAGCCTATCTCCTGGCCAGTCGACCTGCCGACGCGAAAGCCGAGGCGCTCGCCGCTCTCGAAATCGCTCCCAGTTTCGATCGCGCACAGGAACTGCTCCTGCGCTCCATCAAAGGATCCGGCGCGCCCGGTGATCGCCAATGAAACGGCTGCTCACAGGAGCGGCCGTTTTTGGCCTGCTGCTGTGGGCCGCGATCGCCTGGGTCCCCGACCGCGCCGACGCGCAGAACGGTCACCTGCCCGATTCGCGATTCGCCGGCCTGCAGTGGACGTTTGCGCGCATCCGCTACACCGCCTGGACGGTTCCGCGCGGCGGTTACCTGAATCCCGAAGACGAACCCTGGTTCATTGACGCGCCGGCGGCGGAACAGAATCTGTCGCGCCGGGTGCGCACGGTGACCGCGATTCAGGTCAACGATCCGGTCGTCCTGACGCTCGAAGATCCCAATCTCTTCTCCTATCCCTGGATATATATCGTCGAACCTGGAAACCTCCGGTTGAAGGAGGCCGAGGTTCCGATCCTGCGCGAGTTCCTGTTACGCGGTGGGACGTTGACCTTCGACGACTTTCATGGGCCGATCGAATGGGCGAATCTCGAGAGCGAGATGAAACGGGTGTTTCCGGATCGGAAGATCGTCGATCTGCCTCCGACCCATCCAATTTTTCACTGCTTCTATCAATTCGATGGCTATCCGCAAACGCCGGGCCTCGGATCGTTCCTGCAAGGGCGCATGTGGGAGAAGGGCGGATATGTCGCGCACCTGCGCGCCATCGAGGACGACAACGGACGAGCGATGGTCCTCATCAACTGGAACGTGGACATGGGTGATGGCTGGGAATGGTCGAATGCGGCGGACTTCCCGGGCTATGTGAAGTACACGGCGCAGGCGTACCGGATGGAGATCAACGAGATCATCTACTCGTTGACGCACTAGAACTGGTTTCACAGGCACGGTAAGGGAGAGTCCGGAGGGGCGAAGCCCCTCGGAGTGACTGATGCACAGGACAACGACCGACATCGCGGCCGTAGCCGAGCGCGTCTCGCAGGGACGCCAAGCAATTCTTGCCGAGATTCGCAAGGTCATTGTCGGGCAAGACGAAGTGATCGACCAGGTGTTGATCGCGCTCTTTACCGGAGGGCACTGCCTGATCACGGGCGTTCCCGGTCTGGCCAAGACGCTGCTCATCAAGACGCTCGCACAGATCCTCGACCTGTCGTTCAAACGCATTCAGTTCACGCCGGACTTGATGCCCGCCGACATCACCGGAACCGAGGTGCTCGACGAAGAAGACGGGCATCGAACGCTCCGGTTCGTGAAGGGACCGGTCTTCGCGCAGATTCTGCTCGCCGACGAGATCAACCGGACGCCGCCGAAGACGCAGGCGGCGCTGCTCGAAGCGATGCAGGAGTACCACGTGACCGCTGCCGGCCGCACCTATCCGCTGGAGCGGCCGTTCTTCGTGCTGGCGACGCAGAACCCGATCGAGCTGGAAGGCACCTATCCGCTGCCGGAGGCGCAGCTCGATCGATTCATGTTCAACATCGTGATGACCTACTTGTCGGAGGACGAGGAAGTGCGCGTGGTGACGACCACGACCGGCGTCGAGATGGTCGCGCCGGTACAAATTTTCAGCGGCTCGGACATTCTCGAAGTCCAGCAGCTCGTGCGGCAGGTCATCGTCGCCGACGACGTGGCGCGCTATGCCGTGCGCTTGGTGGATGCGTCCCGTCCAGGCCGGCAAAGCGATCATCAATTCATCCGCGAGTGGGTGAAATGGGGCGCGGGCTTGCGCGCGTCGCAAGCGCTGATCCTCGCGGGCAAGGCCCGGGCGTTGATTCTTGGCCGTTATCACGTGTCAGTCGGCGACATTCAGGCACTCGCGCGACCGGTGCTTCGTCATCGCGTGATTCCGAATTTCTATGCGGAGTCCGAGCGCATATCTGCCGATAACCTTGTTGAACGGTTGCTCGAAGCCGTGCCTCTCCCCAAAAGCGGAATGTAGACCATGGCGCAGACCTCCACGTCGCGCGATTTGAGATTTCTCGATCCAGCGGTCATCGCCCGCCTCGGAACGATGGAGCTGAAAGCGCGGACGGTCGTGGAAGGTTTCCTTGCCGGACTGCATCGCAGCCCGTTCAAAGGCTTCAGCGTCGAGTTTGCCGAATATCGACAGTACCTACCGGGCGACGATCTGTCGACGCTCGACTGGAAGGTCTACGCGCGCAGCGATCGTCATTACGTCAAGAAGTTCGAAGAGGAAACCAATCTCGAATGCCATCTGCTCGTCGATGTGAGCGCCTCGATGGCGTACTGCGGCGGCGCCCCGATGAGCAAACTCGAGTACGGATCCGTGCTCGCCGGCTCGCTCGCCTTCCTGATGAACCGGCAGCGCGACGCAACCGGGCTGATTGCGTTTGACGATCGCATCGCGTTCCGAATGCCGGCAAGCGCCAGACCCGGACACCTGCACGCGCTGCTGCTTGCACTCGAGCACTTGAAGCCAGGGGAACGGTCGGACGTCGGCCGTCCGCTGCATCAATTGGCGGAAGCGCTCGTCAAGCGAAGCCTGGTGGTGCTGATTTCCGATCTTCTCGACGATCCCGAGCCGGCGATCAGAGGACTTCGCCATCTGAAATTCCGCGGCAGCGACGTCGTCGTGTTCCAGGTGCTCGATCCGCACGAGTTGACGTTCCCGTTTCGTGGGCCATCGCGTTTTCGCGATGTCGAGAGTGCAGACGAGGTGACGGCCGATCCGGCGTCGGTGCGTGCGGCGTACCTCCGCGAGCTGGCGGGATTGACGCTTCGTTACGATCGCGAGCTGCGCGGGGCCGGGATCGATTACGTGCAGCTCGATACATCGCAGCCGCTGGACTTCGCCTTGCTGTCGTATCTGTCGGCGCGGTCGCGCAGGAAGTGATGACGTGCATTTCCTCTTTCCTGTGTTTTTGCTCGGCGGCCTGGCGATCGCGGTTCCGATCGTCCTCCACTTCTTGCGGCGCGACGTCGCGCCGCCCGTGCCCTTCACCGCCGTGCGCCTGCTCCGCAAGTCGCCCGTCGCGCGTTCGAAGCGCCGCCGCCTTCGCGATCTGCTGTTGCTCGCGGCCCGGGTCGTGGCGCTGCTGCTCCTCGCCGCCGCGTTCGCTCGCCCCTACGTCGCGGGAGCGGCCCGCGGATCGACGCTTCGCATTATTGCCGTCGATCGCTCGTACAGCATGAATGCGCCTGGCCGATTTGCCCATGCCCTCGATTTGGCCGGCCGCGCGATTGACGAAGCGGCCGTAGGCGAGCGGGTCGCGGTGCTCGCGTTCGACGATCACGTCGGGACGGTGGCGGCGCCCGGATCCGCGACCGCCGCGCGTACGGCGTTGGCAGCAATCTCTGCGGGGTTCGGCGCGACACGCTACAGTGAGGTCTTCACCAAGGCCGCGGAGATCGCGGCCGGTGACGAAGCCCGCCTGATCCTCGTCAGCGATCTGCAGCGTTCCGGTTGGGACGGCGAGGATCGAAGCGTGTTACCTGCGGGCATTTCCCTGGATGTGCGTGACGCAGGCAGGGCGCCTTCGAATCTTTCCGTTGTGTCTGTCTCGGTTACGCCGGATCGCGTGATCGCTGCAGTCCGGAATAGCGGGCCGCAGCCCCGCACTGGAAAGATTCGAATCGAGCACGATGGTCGGATCGCGCAAACGTCGACCTACACAGTTGGGCCAGACTCTGCCGTGGATGTCGCGATTCCCTATCGTCCACCATCAACCGGGACCATGACCGTGTCGATCGACGATCCGGACGGGCTTTCGGCGGATAACTCGAGGTTTGTGGTTCTCGACGCGGTGCCGTCGAATTCCGTTCTGCTCGTCACATCTGGAGCCAACTCGTCGGGTTATTACATCGCTCGTGCTCTTGCCGCACTCGGCGGTACCGACGTCGGTCGAATCGACGTGCGGAGCAGCACGGCGGCAGCGCTGGCTGACGATAACCTGACGAAGTACTCGGCGGTTGTGCTTCTGTCGACTCGAGCGCTGGATCGCCGCGGTCGCGAGTCGATTGCGGGATTCGTGCGCGCCGGTGGGGGACTGCTGATTGCAGGTTCACCAGAGGTAGAGGCGGCGGTTGTGTCAGCGATCTTCAACTGGAGTTCCTCGATGACCGGAACTATCGAGATGCCGGCGGCGGTGGCGCTGTCGCCAACCGATCCGAGGCACCCGGTGTTCCGTCCATTCGCGTCGCTTTCGGCAAACCTGGGGCAGGTGCGTTTCGCGCGCGCCTGGCGGATGACACCTGACGGCTGGGACATCGCGGCGCGCTTTACCGATGGCAATCCTGCGCTCGTGGAACGACGCGAAGGCAGTGGCCGCGTTGTTCTCTTCGCGTCGGACCTCGATCGCCAGTGGAACGACTTTCCGCTGCATCCGGCGTTCGTGCCATTCGTCATCGAAGCGATTCGATACCTATCGGCGCCGCACGATCGCGGCCGCGACTACATCGTCGGCACCGCGCCGGCGGGGGCGGACTTGCGTCCCGGCGCCTACCGGGTGGGCCCGGACAACCGTTCAATCGCCGTCAACGTCGATCCACGTGAAGGTGTCACGAAGGAAATGGGACAGCAGGAATTCGCCCAGAGGGTCGAGCGCGTCGATACGACGAGCGGTTCGTCAGGCGATGTCCGGTCGATTCACCTCGAGGCCGGACAGAGTTACTGGCGTTATGGGCTGCTGTTGATGCTTCTTGCGCTGGTCGCCGAATCCTTCGTGGGGCGCGCATGACGGCAAGTCTGTACGACGAGTTGCGCGCATTTCTCGCCGATGTTCGCCGGCGGTGGACGGCTACGGTCGCACTGGAGCGCGCGGGGCAGGGAACCACAGCCGCAGCAGCGATCGTCGCGATGATGGCGGTCGTCGATCGTGCGTTCCATCCTGATGGCTTGGTGCTTCTCGGGTTATGTGTTGCCGCCGGCTTGATTGCGATGCTCGGGCTGGCGATAGCGGCGTGGCGGATGCCAAAGCGGCCGTCGGATCGACAGGTCGCACGATTCGTCGAGGAGCGGACGCAAGCGCTCGAATCAACCCTGCTCAACGATTCGCTCATTAGCGCCATTGATGCTGCGGAACGCCCGGCCACGTCGCAGCCGGCGTTTCTGCCGTTGATCCTGCGCGAAGCACTCGAGCGAGTGCGGGCCCTGGATGCCACGGCATTGATTCGGCCGGCCGAGATTCGCCGACGTGGTCTCTATGCGACGGCAGGCACCGCGGCGCTTGCGTTCGCCGTCGTTGTGAGTCTTCCATCGTTCGAGCGAGCGATGGAGACCGCGCGTCTCAGGTTCTTCCCGGGAACGGTGCACGTTCAGGTTGCGCCCGGTGACGTGCGCGTTGCGATGGGCACACCGGTGCGCATTCGTGCGACTGTGAATCGCGGCAGTGGCCGATTGACGCACCTGGCGCCAACGTTGACCGTATTCGCAAACGGGCAGCACCGTGCCGTGCCAATGACCGGCGCAGTCGAGGCGTTCGAGTACGTCATCCAATCAGTCGATCGGACGTTCTCGTACGACGTGAGCGCTGGTTCGGCGCGATCGGCCCGCTACACGGTGACGATGCTTCGGCCGCCGCGTGTCAGTCGCATCGATCTGCACTACGTATATCCGTCGTTCGCCGGTCTGCCACCGCGTGACGAAACAGACGGTGGAGATATCTACGCGCCGGCGGGCACTCGAGTCCATTTGCGCGTTCACGCCAGCAAGCCAGTCGATCGTGGTCAGCTCACGCTCGGCAAATCTGCTCCGATGCCGCTACAACCCGCCGCCGATGGAACGTTCGAGGCCGACCTCGTCCTGGCGACGGACGATTCCTATCGAATCCGCCTCGCTGACAGCGATGGTCTCGTTTCTCATGACGAGGCGGAGTATTTCATTCGTGTGATGGCCGATCGTCCGCCCGACGTACGAATTCTCCGGCCGTCCGCCGACCAGCAGATCACGCCGCTCGAAGAGGTCCCGATCGAGGCGCGCGCCGACGACGACTACGGCATCGGGCGATTCGAGTTGGTCTACGCAGTGGCCGGCGGTCCGGAGCACGTCGTTCCCTTCGAGCGTGTGACCGGCACCGACATTCAGAAGGTCGGCCTTCGCGTGCTGCCGGCGGAGGATCTGCGGGTCAAACCTGGCGATGTGATTACCTACTATGCACGCGCAGCCGATGTCGGTCGAGGCAAGCGGCCGACGCAGGCGACGAGCGACATCTTCTTCCTCGAAGTGAAGCCCTTCAACGAAGAGTTCATGTCGGCGGAAAGTCAGGCGTCCGGTGCCTCCGATCCGCAGCTCGAGAGCCTGATTCAAGCTCAGAAAGAGATCATCACGTCGACGTGGAACGTCGAGCGTCGATCGCAGGCGGCCCGGTCGACCGACGATGTGAAAGCGATTGCGGCGGCGCAGGCGGAACTAAAGGCCCGCGCGGAACAGCAGTTGATGTCTCGCGCGATGCGCTCGCGGGCACGACCGCCGGCGCCGCAACAAGTGCTTCAGGGGGCCCCGCCACCACGAACGGGTTCTGGCGATCCTGTGGCGACCGCAGTGGGCGCGATGGGGAAGGCGGTCGATCAGCTGACGTCGGAACGCACGAAGGACGCGCTCGCTCATGAAATGATCGCCCTGAACGGACTGCTCCAGCTTCAGGCTGAAGTCCGCCGGCGTCAGGTATCGCAGGGCTCTGCCGGCAGCGGCTTTGGCGGAAACCGGCAGGGCATGGATTTGTCGGCGCTGTTCGATAAGGAACTGCAGCGGCAGCAGCGGACCAACTACGAAACGCGGGCTACCGCAGAAATCAAACCAGATAACCCGGCGGCATCGACGAGCGCGCTCGATCGCATTCGCGATCTGGCCAAGCGCCAGGAGGACCTGAATCGACGTCAGCGGGACCTTGCCCAGTCGAATCTGGCCCCTGAAGAAATGAAGCGGCAGCTCGAGAAGCTGACGCGCGAGCAGACGGAACTGCGCGAGCAGACTGAGGAACTGCTGCGTCGTTTGGGAACCGAGGCAAATGGATCGCCGCAGCGTGGCCAGCGTGAGTCCGACACGCAAAAATCAGGAAGTGAGGAGCTTCGCGGGGCTGCCAACGAAATGCGATCGGCGGCGAGCGACTTGCGCCGCGACTCGCCCGGAGATGCGGCCCGCAGTGGCGAACGCGCGCTGAATCAGCTGCGACGTCTCCAAGACCAGCTGTCGACGCAAGCAGCCGGAGCGCAGGCCGGGGACGGCTCGGACGTCAAACTCGAGGCCCAGCAGATCGCGCAGGAGCAGCACCGTATCGCTAATGAAGCGACGCGTCTCGATCGCAATGCCGCGGCAGCGAACTCAGATGCTCGCCGCCGCCTCGCCGACGAGAAAGAGCGTCTCGCATCGCGCGTCGAAGAGATGGCGCGGAAAGCCGAGCGATTGGCGCAATCGGATGCCGGCGCGGATTCGAAAGCCTTCGCGGATGCGGCGCAGTCGTTGAAGCGCGACAAGATCGCCGATCGAATGCGCGACGGCGCGCGCGAGATGCGTCAACCACAGGGAACGAAGCAGCATGGTGCCGCCGAGCAGGGGCTGGCGTCGACGCTGGATCAAGTCGCCGGCAGGCTGGGAGCGGGCGGTTCGCAGGTATCCGGTGAGCTCGAACAGACACGAGCCATCCGGGATCGTCTGCAGCGTGCCGAGCAGCAGCTACGCGACGCCGAAGCGCGCGCGCGCGACGCCTCATCGGCTGGCGGATCGCGCACGGGCGAATCCCAACGCGCCGGCGGCAAAGGACAAAGTGCTACCGGCAGCTCGGGCAATGGCGAAGTGCAGCGGCTGCGCGACGAGTATCAGCGTGAGCTGCAGCGTGCCGAGGAGGCACTGCGACGTTTACAGGGTGGCAGCACCGGCGACATGGGGGGCGCCACACCCGAGCAGCATGAATTCAGTCGATCCGCACCGGGCACGCAGGCGTTCAAGCAGGATCGGTCCGATTGGGAATCGCTGCGGCGCAATCTCGATAGCGCCCTGGAGAAATATGAAGCCTCGATTTCGGATCGTTTGTCCCGGACCGAGTCGAAGGATCGCTTCAACGCGGGTGGCAGCGACCGGGTGCCCGATGCATACGGTCAGCTGATCTCGCGGTACTTCGAATCCCTCGCAAAGAAGAAATAGATGCCACAGCTGACGTTCGCCAATGCGCTGCCATGGTGGGGCGTCTTGCTGGTGGCTGTCGCCATTGGCGTCGTCGCGTGGCGCGCATACGCGCACAGCATCGTGCCGCGGCCGCGCCGGGACGTGCTCATCGCGCTGCGTGCGCTCACGCTTGCCGCGCTCGTTGTGTTTCTGATGCGGCCGGTGCAGGTCAGCGATCGTGGACTCAGGGACGTATTCGTTCCCATTCTCGTCGACGCGTCCCGGAGTATGAGCATTGAGGACGCGGATGGCCGGCGCCGGATCGATCGCGCGCGCGAGCTCGTTACCCGCGAACTCCAGCCATCACTTGGGAATCAGTTTCACGTCGATGTCTTCAGCTTTGGCGATCGACTTCGCGAGACGTCTCCGGCTGATCTTGCCGCGACCGATCGACAGAGCGATCTATCCGGCGCACTTGCCGCCGTGCGCGATCGATATCGGGGACGTCCGATCGCGGGCGTCATCGTCGTTTCCGACGGCGGGGATACGAGCGCGAGCTCCCCGGCCGAGGGGGCAGTTCCCGCGGTTTATGCATTTGGTGTCGGATCGAGAACGATTGGCCGCGATCGCGAGGTCACGAGCGCAACTGTTGCGGAAGCGGTGGCCGATGATTCACGCATCGATCTAGCCGTCTCGGCGGTGAGTCACGGTACCGGAACCGAACCGATTGCATTGCAGCTCGAGGCGAACGGGAAGCCAATCGAAGTGCGGCGCATTGCGCCCGCGGCAGAGGGCGTGCCGGTGCACACCGTCTTTCAAGTGACGCCGGCACGCGGTTCGGCGGTCGTGTATTCGGTGGAGGTGCCGGTTCTTTCGGGTGAGCTCGTCCCCGAGAACAATACGCGCAGCGTGCTGGTCCAGCCGCCGACGCGGCAACATCACATTCTCTTCGTCGAAGGCGCGCCGGGTTTCGAGCACAGTTTTCTCAAGCGCGCATGGGCGGCCGATTCCGGGCTCGATGTCGATTCGATCGTGCGAAAAGGCAAGAACGAACAGGGCACTGACACGTACTACATCCAGGCCTCGCAGTCGCGGAGCAACGCGCTTTCGGGCGGCTATCCCTCCCGGGCGGAAGACCTGTTTGCGTACGACGCGATCGTGCTCGCCAACGTCCAATCGACTCAGCTGACGCGCGAACAGCAGGAGTTGACGCGCGCGTTCGTGGCCAAACGCGGCGGCGGACTACTGGTCCTTGGCGCGAGAACGTTCGTGAAACCGGGACTCAACGATACCGCACTCGAAGAAGTTCTCCCGTTACAACTCGTCGACCGGGGCGATACGGACGCCGTTTTGCCAGCGTCAACCTCGCGCGGCATGAATCGTGTGGCGCTGACCGCGGCAGGAGAGGCACATCCAATCACGCAGCTTGGGCCATCCCTCGACGTCACGCGCCAGCGCTGGAATACGACACCGGCGCTGGCGTCGACCGTCCCCCTCGGCGGCCCGAGACCTGGAGCAAGCATATTGGCGATTACTGGCGGAGCCGGTGGCGTCGCGCGTCCGGTCCTGGCGGTGCAGCGCTACGGAGAGGGACGCTCGTTGGTCTTTGCTGGTGAGGGTGCATGGCGCTGGCGAATGTTCCTGCCATCGACCGATCGTTCGTACGACACGTTCTGGCGTCAGGCGGTCAGATGGCTTGCACTTTCGGCTGACGATCCCGTCGCAATGCGCTTGCCGGCGTCCGCCGCACCAGGTGAAAACCTGACCATTCGAGTTCTGGCGCGAGACGCGGCTTTCGTGCCTCAGCCCGACGCGGTTGTCGATGTCGATGTCACGGCGCCCGACGGCCGGCATCAGACGACTCACGCCGCCCTGCCGCGGGAGACGCAAGAGGACGGCGCTTATGTCGCGCGCTTTCGAGCGGACGGACCAGGGGTTTACCGCGTTCACGCTGCCGCCCGCCGCGGTGCGACCTCGCTCGGATCCGCATCTGCGGCGATGCTTGTTGGCGGCTCCGATCCAGAGATGACCGACCCGCGTCTGAACCTCCAGGTGCTGCAGCGCGTCGCCTTGCGCTCCGGCGGAGCTCTCGTCACGCCTGGGGAAACCGCAGCGCTGGCCGAGCGGTTGCGCGCGGCAGTTCCGGCCGCGCGCCTCGCCGTTACCGACGAGTTATGGCACACGGGATGGTCCTTTGCCGCCATCGTCGTGTTGCTGACCAGTGAGTGGGTGTTGCGACGACGATGGGGACTGCGATGAGGGCGAGCGCGTTCATTGTGGCTGCGCTCCTGCTGACCAATCCGGTGCCCTCGTCGGCGGACCAGCGGTACGCGCTGATTGTGTCAGGGGCAGCGGGCGGACCCGAGTATGTGGCGCAGTACGATCGCTGGTCTACGCAGTTGTCGAAGGCACTCATCGAGGCGCTGAAGTTCGATCCCGCTCGCGTGACGGTTTTATCGGATACGTCGCGTCCGGCCGATGTGGCGACCGCGGAGAATGTTCGACGGGTGATTACGTCGATCGCGTCGCGCATGACGCGCGACGATGTCTTCTTCATCTTGTTGATCGGGCACGGCACGTTCGACGGCACCGACGCAAAATTCAACCTGGTCGGCCCCGATCTCGAGTCCGCTGACTGGTCGGCGCTACTGAAGGCGGTCCCCGGACGCGCCATCCTCGTGAACACGTCTTCAGCAAGTTTCCCGTTCCTCGAGCGTCTCTCCGGATCTCGGCGCGTCATCATCACGGCAACCGATTCGCCGGCGCAGCGCTACGACACGGTCTTCCCCGAGTACTTCATCCGGGCGCTGACCGACCCGGGCGCCGATCTCGACAAGAACGAGAGAGTCTCGATCTGGGAAGCATTCGCCGCCGCGAGCTCCGCCGTCCGCCGCCATTATCAGCAGCGCGGCCAACTCTCAACCGAGCACGCGCTACTCGACGACAACGGCGACGGGGTGGGAAACGAAGTCACCACGCCGGGGGATGACGGATCGGTGGCGAGCCGGACCTATCTCGATGAGTCGCGGCCTGACGCGCAGCCGACCGACGAAGTGCTGCTGAAGCTGCTCCAGCGAAAGGCGACGCTGGAAGCGGAAGTCGAGGACCTGAAGATCCGCCGCCAATTCCTTCCGCCGGGGGACTATGCAAAAGAGTTCGAGCGCTTGATGATCGAGCTCTCCCAGGTGTCGCACGACATCCGTGCGAGGGCGAAGACGTAGACTGAGCCTATATCCAGTACGTCCGCTGCGGCGGATGACGCACTCGCCAGAAGAGGCCGATGCTCGCGCCTACGGCAAAGCCAACAATGTGCGCCCAGAATGCGACGCCGCCATTGAGCGAAGCCGCGCCCAGCGACCCCACACCGCTGAAGAGTTCTTTGATGAACCAAATGCCGAGGAAAAAGATTGCCGGAATCTCCACCATGTCCATGAAGAACAGGAGAAACACGACGGTGAGCACGCGCGAGTGCGGGTAGAGAACGAAGTACGCGCCCATCACTCCGGCGATTGCGCCACTGGCGCCGATCATTGGAATTGTCGAGCCGGCGCTGACCAGCACCTGGCCGAGTGCGGCAGTGGCGCCGACGGCAAGATAGAAGAGGAGAAAACCAAAGTGGCCGAGCTGGTCCTCGACGTTGTCGCCGAAAATCCAGAGATAGAGCATGTTGCCGATCAGATGCATCCAGCCTTCGTGGAGAAACATGCTGGTGACGACCGACGTCCAGGTGAAGTCGGCCGGAACGACCCCAAAAATTTGCACGAAGAGCTGCAACTCCGGCCTCGACAGCTGAAGCTCATACAGAAACACGACCGAGTTCAGGATGATCAGGCCGACGGTGACGAACGGCGTCGTCTTGGACGGGATGACGTCGCTAACCGGAAACATGCGAAATATATTGTAGGAGACGATTTTGCGTTGATGCCCGACCGCCCCGTATAATCGATCTGAAGATGGCTAGACCCGAGCGGTTCCTTCGCGGATCCGTCGGCCTCCGGTTGAAGGTCGTTCTCGCGCTTTACATGCTGGCGGCAGCGTTGCTGCCGCTGGGGCACCACGATCTCGCCTGCCATATCAAGTCAACGACGCATTGCACGACCTGCACCGTCGGATCGTCCGCCGAAGCCGCCGCTGATCCGACCGTCCTGGCGCGTTCCTGGCTGTTCGACGCGGGTTCCCCGGTCGTCGATTCAGTTGACGCACCGCACTCGGCTTCACTTCGTCCCGCATCGGGTCGCGCGCCTCCCGTCGCCTAATCGACGCAGTTCAGTAGCAGTTTATCGCGGCGTTAGCCGCGGCTGGATTGGTCCAGGGCTATGTGCCTATGGACAGGAGGTTACTGTGATCGTGAACCGTCGCTCGATTGGGGGCGCGACCGCGTGCGCCGCCATGGCGTTTTCCTCGTGGCTTTCGACTTCCGCCTTTGCGCAAGCGCCATCGGCGGGCGCAGCAACACCGCCACCTCAGCAATCGACGGATCCGCAGCAGATTCGTCAGGAACTCGACCGCCTGCGCCAGGAGTTCGAGGCCATCCGCGATTCCTACGGAGCACGGCTGGCGGCGCTCGAAGCAAAGCTTGGCGCATCGACGCCGCCGCCTGCACCGGTCCCGGCGCTGCCTGAAGCCGCGCCGCCTGCGGCGGCCGTTCCGTCACCCGCGCAGGCCGCCACTCAGGCGCCGGGCCAACCAGGCCAGGCCCCTGGGGTTGAAGTGCCGTCCGGGGCGGCGGGCGCCGGCGGGCCGCAGGGTTCGCTGCCGGTTTATGGCAACGCCAGCGCCCTGTCAAAAATCTTCAACCCGGACATGGCGGTCATCGGCAATTTTCTTGGTGCTGTTGGTGAGAACGAGATCGAGAGCGCGCCGGCACTGGAGCTGCACGAAGCCGAACTCTCCTTGCAGGCGATCGTCGATCCGTATGCGCGGGCCGACTTCTTCCTTGCCGCATCTCCCGAAGGACTCGAGATCGAGGAAGGCTTTTTGACGTTCACCGGATTGCCCGGCGGTCTGCTGATGAAGGTCGGCAAGATGAAGGAGCAATTTGGCAAGGTCAATACGATGCACGCGCACACACTCCCCTGGGTGGACCAGCCACTCGTGATGAAGAACCTTCTCGGCGGTGAAGAGGGGATGAACGACTCCGGCCTCTCCGTGTCGAAGCTCGTGATGAATCCGTTCCTGTTCCTCGAAGCGACCGGGGAGGTTTACCAGGGCAACTCTGGGGGCGTCTTTCAATCCCACGAGCGGAACGACGTGAGCTGGCTGGGCCGCCTGCGCGGGTATCGCGACATCACGGAGTCCACCAATGTCGACGTCGGATTCTCATTCACGAGAGGACACAACGAGATCGGTCCCGACACGACCACACGGTTGTACGGCGTCGACGCGACGGTGCGGTGGCGGCCCTTGCGTCGCGCGATTTATCGCCGCCTGATGGGACGCACGGAACTGATCTGGAGCCGCAAGGAACTCGGTGAAGGGGACGCCAATGCCTTCGGTATGTATGTGAGCGGCGACTATCAATTCGCTCGACGATGGTTTGCCGGTCTTCGCTTCGATCGATCGGAGCGCGCCAACGATTCTTCGCTCGTGGATCAGGGGCCGTCGGTGCTGTTGACGTATTGGCCGAGCGAGTTCAGCCAGATTCGCGGCCAGTATCGTCGAACCAAATATGCGGAAGGAGTCACCTCAAACGAGGCGCTCTTCCAGTTCCTGTTTTCAATCGGCGCTCACGGCGCGCACGTGTTCTAGGCGCCGCTGGCTGAATATATGGAGTACACGATCATGAGGAAATTCATAGCGGTAGCCGCGTTCGCGCTTTCGACCTTCGCCGGCACGAGCGCATTCGCGGCCATCAATGTCGTCACGTCGACCGAGGATCTCGCGGCGATCGTCAAAGAAATTGGGGGCGACAAGGTCACCGTCGAGTCGCTCGCCAGAGGCTATCAGGATCCGCACTTTGTCGAAGCTAAGCCTAGTTTCATTTTGAAGCTGAACAAAGCGGACCTGCTTGTCGCTGTCGGCCGCGAGCTCGAGATTGGCTGGCTTCCGCCGTTGATCACGCAGAGCCGCAATCCGAAGATCCAACCCGGAAGCGCTGGATACCTCGACGCTTCGCAGTCGGCAAAGATCCTCGATATTCCAACCGGACAAATTACCCGCGCCATGGGCGACGTTCATCCGCAGGGAAATCCTCATTACTGGCTCGATCCGGACAATGCGCGTCGCATAGCGCAGCAGGTACAGAACAAGCTCAGCGAAATGAGCAGGGGTGATGCAGCGTATTTTGCCCAGCGCTTCGCGGATTTCGATCGGCGCCTGGCCGAGGCGACGAAACGATGGAAGGCATCGATGGCCCCGTACAAGGGGGTGAAAGTCGTCACCTACCACCGCTCCTGGCCCAACTTCGCCGATGCATTTGGGATCGAGGTGATCGGTTACGTCGAACCAAAGCCAGGTATTCCACCGTCGCCCGCGCACACCTTGGACCTGGAGCAGGAAATGAAGCGGCAGAACGTCAAGATCGTTTTGGTCGAACCCTACTTCGATCTGAAAACGCCAAATGCGATCGGCCGCGATACGGGTGCAAAAGTCCTGGTCATGCCTCCCTCGGTCGGAGGGGTGAAAGAGATTAAAGACTACTTCCAGCTGTTTGATTACGACATCAATCTGCTGGTGAACGCGATCAAAGAAACAGGGGCGAGGTAACAATGAACGAGCTGTCGCTGGCGCAGGTCATTGATTTTCTCGCAGCGCCGTTCGTCGCGAGTCTCATCCTGACCGGTATTCACTCATACCTGGGCGTCCACGTCGTCGAGCGTGGCGTCATCTTCGTCGACCTGTCGCTCGCGCAGATTGCCGCGCTTGGGGCCACGATCGCGATCCTGCTTCCGTTTTCGGGCGGCGACCCTCACGCACCGTCGGTGTACTGGGTCAGCCTCGTGTTCACGTTCATCGGCGCCGCCATCTTCTCGATGATCCGGGGCAAGCGGGCTCGGATTCCCCAGGAAGCGATCATCGGTATCAGCTATGCCGTCGCCTCCGCTGCCGCGATCCTCGCCATGAGCAAGTCGACGTCAGAGTCCGAGCATCTGAAAGACATGCTCGTCGGGAACATCATCGCCGTGTCCTGGCACGACGTCAGGAAAACGGCGCTGCTCTATGGCGCGATTGGCATTTTTCACTACATCTTCCGGAAGCCGTTCCTCGCAATTTCGATGAACCACGATGTCGATCACGTCAACGGGCTCAACGTGCGGTGGTGGGATTTCCTCTTTTACGCGTCGTTTGGATTCGTCGTCACCTCTTCGGTGGCAATAGCCGGTGTCTTGCTCGTGTTCTGTTACCTGATTGTTCCATCGGTGGCCGCCATGCTGTTCGCGGACACCATCGGCAAACGGTTAGCAATCGGGTGGACGATGGGGACGATTGTTTCCGCTCTCGGGGTCTACCTGTCGCTTGTCCTGGATCTTCCGACCGGCGCGACGATCGTCTGTACATTCGGACTCGTACTTGTTGCGATGGCGATCCTCCGCGTGCTCGTGCCGCGGCGCTCGCCGCTCGCTGTCCGCGCGAGCCGGACGGCGTGAGCGGCCGTAACTTATAATTTTCCGGATGCAGTGTCG
>Ga0075418_10004012_pt1 | contig 16750 bp, 12 predicted proteins | sample SoiMetdeltSBSDD2_FD_81776 | JGI IMG/M metagenome (GOLD analysis project Ga0075418, IMG submission 81776) | Bulk soil microbial communities from a Populus tree surrounding site in Tennessee, USA - Soil MetaG P. deltoides SBSDD2 | ecosystem: Environmental > Terrestrial > Soil > Tree plantation... | reverse complement strand
CACGCCAGGCATCAGAGGATAGAATCCGCGATGATAATGCGGTTTGCTTGCGGTAAAAGCCACCGAACCCATGGTACGCCCATGGAATGCCCCAAAAAAACCGATGAAGTTGTGCCGCTTGGTATGATACTTCGCCAGCTTGATCGCCGTCTCAACGGCTTCGGTGCCCGAATTGGTAAGGAAGGTCCTTGCATTTTCCTTGAACGGAGCAATCTCGTCCAATTTTTCGCTCAATCTGACCCAACCTTCGTGATAGAAATCAGATGAAATATGCAAAAATTTTTCGGCCGCAGCCTGCACTGACTTCACTACTCTCGGATGAGCATGCCCCGTGGAAAGCACAGCAATTCCAGCCATCATATCGATAAAACGATTTCCATCTGGATCCCAAACCTCTACCCCTTTACCATGGTCCATCACAAATGGATATCCACGCGGATAGGAAGATGAGATCACTTTCTTGTCACGTTCAATTAAGGCCATAGCCTTGGGGCCCGGCACATTTAATAGATTCATACAATCTCCTTTGGTAGTTACTTCTTGCTTACTGATTCGATAGGGCCGCTTAGGGATCCAAGCGGTAAATGACACGATTCGCCTGACCTGTTCAACAGACAAAGCGCGCCCTGCGCAGCCGATCCATTATTCTGTTTTAAAAAGCCGGATCTATGCTGTTTCCGCGGTCCACCACTTGGTTGCCAGCCAATCAGGAGGGTATGACAGAGCGAATTCTTTCACAAACATTGCAAGTCATCCCTTCGACTGTGCCAGCCTGGCTAATGCCAATGCCCCCAACAAACCCGCATCATCGCCCAAAGCCGCCCTGGTTATGACAAGATTATCCAGATAATGTGGATGAAATACATGCTGATGTAGACTTTCTTTGAACGGGTTGAACAACAAATCCCCTACTTGTGATACCCCTCCACCAAAGACCAAGATGGATGGGTCGAAGATGGCAAGATAATTCGCCACGGCAATACCAAGATAATGACCTGCGCGCTCGAAGGCGGAAATCGACAGCGGGTCCCCATTCAGCGCCGCGGCTGCCACTTCTCGGGCAGACAACTCGGGGTGAGGCTGAAGCGTGGAGGACGCTCCTGTGCGGAGTTGTTCGTTCACGTGGCGCGCAATGGCGGTTCCAGAAGAAAATGATTCGATATGCCCACGGTGCCCACAGCCGCACACGGGCCCATCCACGTCAATCGTCATATGACCAAGTTCCGCGCCCATGCCATGGAATCCTTGCAACAGACGATCATGGCTGATCACACCACCGCCAATTCCCGTGCTGATCGTGAGATAGATTAAATTATGATGACCCCTACCGGCGCCATATTGCCATTCAGCCAGACCAGCCATATTTGCATCATTGTCCAAATAGACTGGCACGCCAAAATGATCCGACAGTTTGGGAGCCAGTGGGAAATTCTCCCACTCTGGGATATTCGGCGTGGAAAGAATCATGCCAGTATGAGGATCAAGCGGACCGGGTGATGCAATGCCAATCGCCGAGATATTCTTTTGCCATAGGTTCTCGATAGAGTGCACCAGGCGATCATACACGCCTGGTACATTTCCTTGAGAACGCGCACGCTGATGGGCAAAAGGAGTCGTACTATCAGGTTCAAAGGCGGCCACGCGAATGTGCGTGCCGCCGATATCGATAGCGATAGTGTTGTTCATCATTGCAATTATAATCGAGAGGCTTGTCTTCCCGCTTTTACGAAAGTGATAAGGCACGAGCTGGCTATGAACCGGTCCAGGAGCAGGGCTGGAAGATTTTGCTTTGCATGTGAAGTTGAAAAGCCTTTTTTATAGCGGAAGTCGAAAAGTTACGAAATCTCAATTGACTCGGATTCTTATCCCTGCTAGACTTCCTCCTATGCAAAAATCAGCGACGAATCGTGAACGTTATTCGCAAGGGTTGCGAGAACTTGGTCTTTGGATTACGCCAGGGCTTGGCGTAAAGCGTTGGTTCCTCTTTGTGTTGGCAGGCATTACGCTACTTGGAGTGGGAATGGCACTGGCGTTGCTCGAGCTCTACCGCACAGAATCGACCAATCCTCTTTTGCTGGAGATACTCTCCGTAGCATCGCTGCGATTTTTGCCACGTGTGTTACGCGTGCTGATCTTCGGAGGGCTGGGAATGGGTTTGGTATCTTATGGCATTTATCAGCTTAATCGCTCCTTGCTCCGTCCCTTTATGAGGCCGGGACATGCCATCGTCGATGAGCTAACCAACTATCGCCGCCTCGAACGCGGTCCGCGCATTGTGGCTATTGGTGGTGGCCATGGACTTGCCACACTCCTGCGCGGATTAAAGCTTTACACAAATAACCTCACCGCTGTGGTAACAGTGGCAGACGATGGCGGTTCATCCGGACGCATTCGTGAAAGTTTTGGAATTCTACCTCCGGGAGATATCCGTAATTGCCTTGCCGCTCTTTCCAATGATGAACAGATGTTGACTCAATTGTTTCAATACCGCTTCAGCAGTAAAGGCGAATTGGAGGGCCATTCCTTTGGCAATTTGCTTATCACGGCCCTGGCTGAAATCACGGGGAGTTTTGAAAGCGCGGTGGCGGAATCGGGCAAAGTCTTATCTGTGAGCGGGCGGGTGCTTCCATCCACGCTGCACGATGTCAAACTGGTAGCTGACATGCAGTTGCCCAATGTTCCAATCCAGGTCCGGGTGCAGGGTGAGAGCCGCATCCCCAAAATGGCCGGGCGAGTCCGCCGCATTTGGCTTGAGCCGAACGATGCACCTGCCTATCCACCTGTCATCAAAGCGCTCTTGAATGCGGATTTGATTGTCGTCGGGCCAGGCAGCCTCTACACCAGCTTATTACCCAATTTGCTTGTGCAAGATTTGCTTGGCGCTATGCGGGCCAGCCGAGCACCAAAGGTATACATCTGCAACATTGCTACCCAGTCTGGTGAGACCGATACTTACACATGTTATGACCATGTCCGTTCCTTGGAGGAGCATATTGGGAATAGAATCTTTGATGTAGTGCTTTGCAACGACAATTACGAAGGTCAACTCAGCGAGGATTCACAATGGGTGCGTGTGGATGAGAAATCACGAACCGATGTGCGCGTGCGCAGCGCTGACCTCACCAATAAAAGTTTTCCCTGGCGGCACGAGTCGGCTAAGCTAGCGGAGACGCTGATAAGAATCCTGGCTGAACATGCAGGACCACTGGTATAAAAATATTACATTCGTCATTAATTCTTGACACTACCCTCTGTGATACAATCATTTTCGCAAATTACATTACACATTAACCCTGGAGGTTTAATATGACTGTGCAAATTGGTATCAACGGATTTGGGCGCATCGGGCGCCTTGTTTTCCGCACGATCAAAGAACGTCACCCGAATGAAATCGAAGTGGTGGCGGTCAATGACTTGTTTGACCCGGCCACAAATGCTCACCTGTTGAAATACGATTCGACCTACGGGCAATATCCCGGCACCGTCGAAGTTGCGGACGGCAATCTTGTCATAGATGGCAAGACCGTCAAAGTGACGGCGGAGAAGGACCCCGCCGCCATCAAATGGAAGGACCTCGGTGTCGATATCGTGATCGAATCCACAGGTCTGTTCACGGATGCCACAAAAGCAAAAGCGCACATCGAATCGGGTGGCGCGAAGAAGGTCATCATCTCGGCTCCTGCGAAGAATGAGGACATCACCATCGTCCTCGGCGTGAATGATGACAAATATGATCCTTCTAAACATAACATCGTTTCCAATGCTTCCTGCACCACGAACGGCCTGGCCCCAGTGGCCAAGGTGCTCAACGACAAATTCGGAATTGACAAAGGTGTACTTACAACGGTCCACGCCTATACCAACTCGCAGAAATTGCAAGACCTCGGCGCAAAAGATTTGCGCGATGCGCGCGCCGCCGGACAGAATATTGTTCCATCGGCAACGGGCGCGGCGAAGGCGGTTGGACTCGTGATCCCAGAACTTAAGGGTAGGTTTGGCGGCATGGCATTCCGCGTTCCAACGCCAACAGTCTCTGTTGTGGATTTTACGGCAACGCTTAATAAAGAAGCAACCGCGGAAGAAATCCGCTCGGCGATGATCGAATACGCGCGTGGTTCGATGGAAGGCATCCTCGATGTGACCGATGAACCCCTGGTCTCAACCGATCTGCGGGGCACAACGTATTCATCCGTATATAGTTCGCTCGATACCCTCGTGATCGGCAACATGGTCAAGGTGGTGGCCTGGTACGATAACGAATGGGGGTACGCCTGCCGAACCGCGGACCTGGCCGCGCTGATGGCAAAGAGCCTCTAATAGAGGTAAACAATCGACAGGTACACAAGTTGGCAATTCGAACACTTGTGTACCTGTTTTCGTGTCTACTTTCATGCACGTGGAGCAATTATGAACAAGAAGACAGTCAAAGATATCGATCTAAAAGGCAAACGCGTCTTTATGCGCGTGGACTTCAACATTCCCATGCAGGACGGCAAAGTGACAGACGATAAACGCATCAAAGCCGCATTGCCAACCATCAAATATGTGTTGGAGCAGGGCGCATCACTTCTACTGGCAAGTCATTTGGGACGTCCGAAGGGCGGTGCAGATCCTGAATTTAGCCTGCGTGCCGCCTCGGAAGTTTTATCTTCACTGTTGGGGATGCCTGTCAAAATGGCACCTGATTGTGTTGGCCCGGAAGTGGAAGCCATGGCTATGCAATTAAAACCTGGCGAAGTGCTTATGCTTGAGAACACACGCTTTCAACCTGGTGAAGAGAAAAACGACCTGGAACTTGCCAAACAAATGGCAGCCCTGGCAGACGTATATGTCAACGACGCGTTCGGTTCAGCGCATCGTGCTCACGCCTCTACCGAAGGAATCGCGCGCTTCCTCCCGTCGGTCTCAGGATTTTTGATGGAGCAGGAACTGGAATATCTGGGACGTGCCGTTTCCAATCCCGAACATCCTTACATTGCAATTCTGGGCGGAGCAAAGATCAGCGACAAGATTTCGGTGGTGGAGAGCCTGCTCGCCAAATGCGATAAGTTGATCATCGGCGGTGGCATGGCGAATACATTCCTGGCTGCACAGGGATTCAATATGCAGGACAGCCTCGTGGAAGAAGCCTCCATTGAGACAGCAAAAGGGATCCTTGAACATTATCGCGATAAACTGATTCTGCCGGTGGATGCCGTCGTTGCCGATAAATTTGACCCACAGGCCAACACCCGGATCGTGGACGTGGACAAGATCCCCACGGGCTGGCGCATGTTGGATGTTGGACCGAAAACGCTTGAGCTTTACAAGCAAGCACTGACCGGGGCCAAACTGATCGTTTGGAACGGACCGGTAGGGGTCTTCGAGATGCCTAAGTTCGCTGAAGGGACCTTCGCCCTCGCGAAGATGCTCGCAGAATCAGGTGCGACAACCGTGATTGGTGGCGGAGATTCGGCCAGCGCAGTCAAGAAGGCAGGCGTCGCCGAACAGATGACGCACGTCTCCACGGGTGGTGGTGCTTCACTCGAATATTTGGAAGGCAAGGAACTACCCGGCGTCGCCGCATTGATGGATAAGTAATGTCACACCTGCACTCCCAATTCTTGAATTTTGATATGCTTTGCCATTTCATGGCAATTCATGGCAAGTCGCACTTGCGCCTGAGGCACACCTGCCTGATTTGCCTAGCAAATCACGGGCGGCGCCCCAGGTGCAAGTGTTGCGAGCCTTTCCTGACATACTGACGCTGTGCGCCAGCACGGTGCCGTTCGTGTGGGCGGTGCGAGAGGCAATCTCCTAAATACGTTGGGAACTGCTTCGGGCAGAAGTGTAGGGAGCAGTGTGGTTAAAACCCACACTGTTTTTGTTTGTAAACCTATGTACGCTCATTTCAATTTAAAAACGATTTTTGGAAGAATAAGCCGCATTCTACAACCCTCGACTATAATTCAGGCCGTGGAGCGCATGGATGTCTTTCAACATCGGTGAAAACATTGGTCCATATCGTATTGTGGAACAACTCGGACAGGGCGGTATGGCCACCGTCTTCAAGGCCTATCACGCGTCTTTGGATCGCTATGTGGCGTTCAAAGTGCTGCACCCGGCATTCAATGCAGACCAATCCTTCGCAGTTCGTTTTCAGCGTGAGGCGCGTGTTGTGGCAAGGTTGGAACATCCCAACATTGTGCCGGTCTATGATTACGCTGAACATGAAACCCGTCCTTATCTGGTGATGAAGTTTATTGAAGGGGATACGCTAAAGGCCCGCATGGATCAGGATCCGCTCTCCGCGGAGGAAATCGCAAAAATTGTTGAGGCCGTGGGTTCGGCTTTGGCCTATGCCCACAGGCAGGGCGTCTTGCATCGCGATGTTAAGCCGTCGAATGTGCTGCTCGGGCGGGATGGCCAAATATACCTGGCAGATTTCGGGCTGGCGCGCATGGCTCAATCAGGTGAATCGACATTGTCCTCTGATATGGTCATGGGCACTCCGCAATACATTTCACCGGAACAGGCCATGGGCAAAGCTGATCTGGATGCTCGCACCGACCTGTATTCGTTCGGAGTGATGTTGTACGAAATGGTGGTGGGCCGTGTGCCCTTCAATGCCGATACGCCGTTCGCCATCATCCATGATCACATCTATTCACCGCTGCCTCTGCCGCGCCACGTCAACCCGGAGGTGCCGGAGCCGGTGGAGCGCGTTTTGTTGAAGGCGCTTGCAAAGGAGCGCGCGGATCGCTTTGAAGATGCCAATCAACTGGTCAGCGCGTTTAAGGCGGCCTGGAATGAAGCGGGCGTTCCCATGCAGGGCACCTTTATACACGTCTCACAGGCCCTGCGAGCCGTCGAAAAAATAAATCCGCCTGCTCAGACAGTCGCACGGGACCCAGGGCTCTCCCCAGCGTCAACTCAAGGGGCGGCGCCAGCAAAGGTCCAAGCGGCAGGCTTAGGGACGAAAAATACGCGCTCACCCTGGATGTGGGTCAGCGCGGGATTGGTCGTCCTGCTTTGCCTGGCTATATTCGCCTTTACTCGCAATAACCGTTTGCTGGCTGCCATCCGATCACGCAACAGTACCCCGAGCGTGACCATGCTCCCCCCCTCCGGCAATGACCCTGCTCCAACGTTGATACCAAGCATAGTGAATACGCCACTAGCTTCCCCTTCCCAACCGGTAGCAGCCGGGGCTGATGCAGATACGCATCTTAATCTTGCCTTGGAGGCCTGGCAGAATAACGACCTGAAACAGTCGATGGATGAAGTGAACCACATGGTTTCACTCAGACCAGACCAAAACGATTTTTTGGTTGAAGCAGGAACCGAGCTTTTCAACGCAGGGCAATACGTCGGCGCGGCGTATGTCTATGGCCGCGTGGCACAAAACTACAAGAACAACAATCAAATGCTCCCGCGCGAATTACGAGATCGCCTCGAGCCAAGTTTTTATTTTGCGGTTGAAATGAATGACGTTCCGCTTTACATCCCTCTGGATGCGCTGGAGCGCGAGGATCCGCCGATGGCATTCTTTGCGCAATCGCGTTATGCCCTTCTGCATGGAAATTTGGACGCTGCGCATCACAACCTGGAGGAACTGCTGCGCGTGCAGCCCGGCTGGCCGATGGCGCAGTTGCTCAACGCCGAAATATTAATTCATGACGGTAAACAGCAGGAGGCCGGCAGTATTTTGCAGGACCTGATCAACTCACCTCGCGTTCAAGATTGGGTAAAAGAACAAGCAGGCCTTCTGCTAAGCAATACTCAATAATCTATCAAACCTACTATAACGAGAAACCAATGCGAATACCCCTAGTTGCCGGTAACTGGAAGATGAACAAGACCGCCGCCGAAGCGCGCGACCTGGTCTCGAAAATATTATTACCCTTGCGTGAGATTTCGAATGTTGAAAAAGTATTGTGCCCGCCCTTCACATCCATCTTTGCCGTATCGGCCATGCTCGAAGGTTCGAACATCGGCCTGGGTGCGCAGAACCTCCACTGGGAGGAAAGGGGCGCGTTCACCGGTGAAGTTGCGCCAAACATGGTCAAGGAATTTTGTAGCTACGCGATCATCGGCCACTCGGAGCGGCGCACTTATTTTGGTGAAACGGATGAGACGGTGAATCGAAAACTGCGGGCCGCCCTCAAAATGGACCTGATCCCAATCGTCTGTGTGGGTGAGTCGCTGGAACAATACGAATCTGGACAAACGTCGGAAGTTGTCCGGCGTCAAATTAAATTGGGCTTCGCTGACGTTGATTCTGCATCAGCGGCACGGATCGTGGTCGCGTATGAACCAGTATGGGCCATCGGCACGGGCAAAGCCTCCAGCGGAGAAAATGCCAATTTTGTGCATGGCAAGGTCATTCGTCCGGCCTTGAGCGAATTGTTTGGCGGGAATAACGCGCAGGCGATTCGCATCCTGTATGGCGGCTCAGTTACTGCGGCAAACGCCTCGGAATTCTTTTCTCAATCTGATATCGATGGAGCTTTGGTCGGTGGGGCCAGTTTGAAACCCGATGAGTTTGTAGCCATTACGAAGGCCGCTGCAAGCTAAATTTCGACGCTCCCGAAAAGCACCGAGACGAAAGACAGCGGAGAGCGGGCGCTTCTCCCACTTGTATTCGAAGCGGGTGCGAGAACGAAACAACAAAATTTTATTGTGAAATTGCTTGGGACTACACCTGCACTTGCGCCAGGTGCAAGTGTTGCCTTCTCAACGACATAGCATCATGGATCAACTCTCAGGTTTGTTCTGGTTTATGTTCATGCTCGTGCCGCTGATCTTTCTTCAGCGGCTTTTGCATCGCGAAATTCAGGCGGTATTTCTGATCCTCTCACGCGATGCGAGAGTGACAATGACCATCTTCCAACTGATTTTCCTTCCGGGGGTTTTTCTACATGAATCCAGCCATTTTCTGATGGCAAAAATTTTGGGCGTAGCCACCGGCCGCTTTTCCATCCTCCCTCGCCCTCTTCCCAATGGACGCCTTCAGCTCGGCTACGTGGAAACTGCCAGATCAGATATCATACGTGATTCTTTGATCGGCGGTGCTCCTTTGATCACGGGCACAATCTGCGTAGCCTACATCGCTTTCTATCACATGGATATGCAAATCCTGCTCGACGTTTTGCGACGGGGGCAGCTGAATCTTTTCTGGATGGGCGTCCGTGCTCTACCCACCGTGCACGATTTTTACCTGTGGTTTTATCTTGCCTTCGCCGTGAGCAGCACGATGATGCCATCTGAGTCAGACCGTCACGCCTGGTTGGAACTGGTCATTGCCGTTGGCGTTTTGTTCTCGCTGATCTTGCTGATCGGCGCCGGACCGTGGATGTGGAACAATCTTGCCCCACTTTTAAGTAATTTCCTCGCTTCTGTAGCTGTCATCTTTGGCCTGAGTGCTTTCATCCATGTGGTGCTGGTATTGCCTACCGCATTGTTGCATAAATTGCTTGCGCGCGCCACGGGTGTGGACGTTGCCTAGTGATGTACAGTTGTGAAGTATCCCTTCGATTCATTCCGAATTTGTATCGTTTGGCACTGCGATCCACGGAATTGCTTCCACCGTCAAATATCCTGACCTCACTTTCGGATCTGCCTCTGCCATGGCACGCGCCTCTTCCAAATCGGCAGAATAGACGCTCACGCCCAGAATGTCATGCTCGACCAATATAGGGCCATTCAATATCAGCTTACCCAGCAATTGAAGTTTCGTAAGGTGTTGTAGATGCTCTACGTGGAGCTGCTCATCGCGCGCCCCGTCATCACGATGTGCGGGACCTCTCCGCAAAAAGACCAGCGTATACTGTCGTGCGAATTGTCTGCGTCTGGCCATGTCAGCCTCACTGGGGATAGGAATGCTAGCCAATAGTGATTGTATGTCCATGAAGCCTCATAAGGGATTGCCTGTCTACGCAGTTATGTCTGGCTGTCTACTATTCATACGCTCAAATAGCACTTTGAGTTCAGAAGAGTCCGGGAACAGCTCCACGCCAAGTTTTGCCACTCGAAAACATTCACTATATCGGCGTACCTCCAGTAAAGTGAGGCCAATGTCGAGAAATTGCTCCGGGCCGAAGTCGTATCGATCGGCTTGCGTATCCTGTAACTGACGATACTGATCAGCCACACTTTGTATGCCTTTATCAGACAGAATTGGACCGAGTGACACGAGCACCGGCGGTCTTGGGATATTTGGTTCCAGCCCCAGTAAGATATCCACGATTGCATCCGTGATCATATTTGTTGGGGCGGGAATCGTATTTGCCAATGCAATGACCGCCATAGATTGGTCTGGCAAAATCACCAGGTCGCTTTGAAAACCAGTATCCACGCCATCGTGACGGATCCTCCGCTGACCGCGATAGGTGTCGATGAACCAGCTCAAGCCAACTGACTCATCCGGATATTTGGGCCCAGTCTCCTTGACTGGATGCCACAACTGCTCAAAACTCGTCGCTCGAAGAACGCGTTGGCCATGCAGTTCGCCGCGATAAAGATTCATAAGCGCCCAGGAACAAAGTTCATCGGCGCTGGAATGCAACGTCGAACTGGGAGCATGAGCCCGGTTGTATGGATATTCTGAGCTGACCACCGTTGGAGGCAGCACGATATGCGGCGTCATCGCATGTTCGGCTGGAACTTCCTTTTTTAGAAAAGTGCTGGAGTCCATGTCCAGTGGGATAAGCATATACTGTTTGATGTAGTCTTCAAAGGACATTCCGGAAATGCGCGCAATGAGTAGTCCCAGCACTTCGTAGGCGATATTGCTATAGGCGAATTTTTCTCCTGGCGCCGCGATCAATTTCTCATCTGCCAGGCTGTGCACATAACGCTGGAGTGCCTGCTCATCGTATTCGGGACGGTCCCAGCCGTAATCGTCAGTATCTGGCATGCCAGCGGTGTGACTAAGCATCTGCCGCACTGTGATCTGCCGATGGCGTTCATCATCAAGGATGAAGTCGGGAACGTAAGTCAGCAGCGGAGCATCAAGCTCCAGCTTGCCTTGTTCAGCCAACTGCATGGCAGCACTCGCGACGAAGGTTTTGGAAATAGAAGCGAGATGAAACAGAGAACTGGCAGTCACCGGTTCCTGCGTCTCGATGCTTTTTACCCCAAAACCCCTGGCGTAGACCTGGTCACCCCTGACGATACCAATCGCTAAACCTGCCACTCCGAAGCCATTGACTACGGTATGAGCTAGATCATCAACATCCTGCACGGATCCTCCTTAGGGAAAGTTAGCAAACGGCAGGCTGCGCCAGTTCACTCTACTGAAGGCTTAGTCAGCTGCCCGCCCATACTTATACGACCAGTTGAGAGTCTTTGAAGAAGCTCACAGGGTTGTGCGGATGAATGAGTTGGGCGACCTAAACGAAGCCTTGCTTTGAGTAATCGTAAGATAATATGCGACTTGGCTTAACGCGGATGATTACGGGAACAAAGCTGTTGGCCAGACCCGTTGCGAATTGTTGAGCGGTCTCAGTAGGCATGTAGCGTTCAAAAATCGCGACGCGTTTCGCGATGACGTCTTCGTAATCAAGTTCCGCTTCACCGTAAATGACAACACCTTTATAAGGAGGAGTTTGGTTGTCAATGAGCACAGTGACATTTGGATTTTGCCTGGCGTTTCTGACTCTGCGTGTCACCTCCTGTGTTCCAATGAGGATGTCACCATTGTCATATTTGAAATAGACAGGCGCAGTGTGGATTGTCCCATCGGGATTCATGCTGCTCAAACGAGCAATAGGCGCCTCATTAAGAAATGCCACAAGCTCATCTTGGGTGAGAGGTGGCATCTGCGGATAAGGTTTCATCTAAGCCTCCGGATCTCATAAGCAAATTGAAAGGGTTTGGTAAGACATTGATTGACAGGAAATATCTATCTATAGATACCCCATCTGTAGGGCCAATTGGGATGCCTGAACCAGATAAACTTGAGTTTTTTCCGTCTGACCTCCTTCCCAAGACTGTATAACCTCTTCCAAAACCGACGCCAACGCCTCAGGTGGGAGCTGTCCGGTGGGTGTGAATAAACCTCGCACGTATTCAATCGCTTCTGCGATCTGATTCTGAGCCAGCCTCGTGCCGATCAAGGGCCACAAAACAACCCAGGGAAACATCTGTCCCTGTACTGTTTGTTTAAATAGATCGAAAGCAGCCTGTCCTAGCTCTTGCGCTTGAGAGAGATTTCCCTGGCGCCGCGCTACCCAGGCCAGATTCCCTTTGGCCATGCTAATATATTCAGGCATTTTTCCCGCTGTCGCCACGACCAAGCTCCGCGAGGCGATGTCCCGGACTTGTGCCACCTGACCACGTTTTCTATTCGTGATTGTGAGATAAGTCAAACATCGTGATTGGACGGTCACATCGCCTGTTTGTTCTGTCAGTTCAAGAGCGGCTTGCAACTGCCGTTCAGCTTCATCGAGATCTCCATGCCACAAGTAAGTAAAGCCAAGCATGAACTGAGCCCAGCCTACCTCCCTAAGATTTTCCGATTCCTGAGCGGCGGCGACTGCGGCGTGAGCGTCGGTCAAGGTTTCTTCCGATACCACATAACGATCGCGCCTGAGAGCCATGGCCACCAAGTCAGTAAAAAACTTGCTACGCTGAAGGGGCGTTCCATAGGCATCCAGCGCCGGTCGAACTTTCTCTGCCAGTTGTATCATTTCTTGTACCTGGCCCTGCCAATAACGCAATCTCATCCGGTCGAGGTGAATCATCAGCCATTCATTCCACCACTCGGGGATAGAATTCGCAGGTTCCTGGCCTAGCGTGGTTTCAGCCTGGCTATAGGCTTGCAGCGCCTCTTCGAATAAGCGTTGGAATTCCAGGGCTACACCAGTCTTACGCTGGAGACGCGATTGCAAGATGAGGTCATCCTGTGGAACTTGGGAAAACGCCCTCTGATAAGCATCTATGGCTTCAACATGTTGCCCGATCAACTCTAGCACATCCCCCAAACTCTCAAGCAGTGCTACTTCCTCGTTACGCCATCTTTCGCCATCCTTCTCGTCATCGAGTAATTCTTTCACCTGGCTAATGGCTCGCTGATAGCTAGCGATCGCCTCAGCATTGGCGTAAGTCGCCTTGGCCCGGTCGGCGGCGCGGGTGAGATAATGAATGGCCCTTTCCGAGATCCCGGCCTTCTCAAAATGATAGGCCAGCGTCGCAGCCAGTTCATCCAAGTAGTTAGGGAATAGGGTTTCGATTGCCTCCGCAGCCACTTTGTGTAAGGTTTTACGGCGAGTCATAAGCAAGCTGTTGTAGGCTGTTTCCTGGGTGATAGCATGCTTGAAGATGTATTCCAGGTCTTCAGGGATCTTTGCCCCCCTCAGCACGTCAATCTGCCGTAGGTTGATCAACTCACGCCGTCGTAGTTCACCTAATGCACCATCGAGTTGAATAGAAGCCCGCTCCTGTTCGACGAGATAGGCCAGCACCCGTTGCTGAAACATCCTTCCAATCACCGACGCTGTTTGTAGCGTCCGTTTACTTTCTACTGGCAGGCGGTCAATCCGCGCCGCGATAACTCCCTGTAAGGTATCAGGCACTTCGAGCTCCTTCACGGCACGCGTGACAATCGTTTTATCTTTTTCCAAGACCACGATGCCGGCATCCAGCAAAGAACGCAGCAGCTCCTCCAAAAAGAAAGGGTTACCCTCCGCCTTATCCAAGATCAATTGGCGGATCTCCTCAGGCAGATTCTCGATCTTAAGTAGACCCTGCACTAACTGCGTGCTCTCATCGCGGCTGAGGGGAAACAGGTTGATCACCTGATAGTTTGCGCTCTGCTCACGCATCATCCGTTCATGGAATTGCCAGACCTGCCCTTCTGACCTGCTACGGAATATCAGGAGCAGCAACAAAGGGATCTCTTCCGTGAGGGGTAATAATGTTTCTAGCAGGCGTAAAGAGGCGGGGTCGGTCCAATGCAAATCTTCCCAGACCAGGATCAGCGGTTGTGTTTGTGATTGGGCGCGGACATATTCCCGGAAGGCCTGGAACATCCGCCCTTGCAAGGCTTCAGGAGAGAGATACTTGATGCGCTCGACTGTGGTCTCCTCCAATGGCACATCCAATAAGCGGGCGAGGAAGGGATGAATCTCGGCTGCTTGCGCCGGTTCTGGGAATAACCCCGCAATAATCTTATGCAAGGCCATCCCCACTTCTGAAAGGGGTGTGTCGACGCTAACACCGATCAAGGCAGAGAGAAGATCGCGGACGATCCAATAGCTCATCCCTTCGGTGTAAGAGAGTGCCCGCCCCTCGGCCCAGGTGAGGGTCGATGACAACGTTTGGCGTGCCTCCGCAACCAATCGACTTTTCCCCAGCCCTGCTTCACCGATAAGGGCAACGGTGCTCCCATGACCGGCTCGCAAGGCGCGCACAACTGTTTGGAGTTGCGCCAACGCAGCATCTCGGCCGATCAAGGGTGAGCGGAGCCCCTCAATCCCCCGAGGTGATCCCGGTTCAGCCTTCAAGCGCAACAGTTGGAAAATGGGTACTGGTTCACTTTTGCCCTTCACCCGAATAGACGCCAAGGACTCAAACTCAAATTGAAGCGCGGTCAAACGGTAGGTATTTGGCCCAACCAGAATTTGTCCCGTTTCTGAGGCATCCTCTAGCCGCGCGGCGACGTTGACCGTGTCGCCCATCACGCCGTATTGCTGGCGTCCCTCTGAACCAAGTCCGCCTGCCACAACGATGCCGGTGTTGATGCCAAAGTGCATACCCAAACTGGTGAGATGCTTTTGATTGAACTCAACGAGAGAATCCATCATCTCGAGGGAGGCACGCAAGGCGCGTTCTGCATCATTCTCATGAGAGATCGGTGCGCCAAACATCGCCATGATCTCATCACCAATGAATTTTTCCACCACGCCGCCATATTTTTCGATGATGGGTACCAGCCAAGAAAAGCATGCATTGACTAATGCACGCACCTGCTCCGGGTCATTTCTTTCTGAGAAGGCAGTAAAACCGGAAATATCGGCAAACATGACAGTCACCAGCTTCCGTTCGCCCTCCAAAGCGGAGGTCGGCGACTGAGGCGCTGCAAGGCGCAGGTCGGCCAATTGCTGACGAAGTGGCGCCAGGGCCAACTCGACGACCGGATTACCTAAGACGGCGCGTTGAGCTTCCAAGTTGGCGATTGCTGCTTCCAATTGTGTCAACTGTTCCAGTGAGGTTGACGTAGGCATATGATTTTCGATTCGATTGAGCCATTTTGAAATCGCTAACCCGCCATGACAGCTTTAAGTGTGTTAGGAAAGCGAGTTGCGAAGTCCGAGATCATTACCCATTTGGGTCGCACTGTGATTTGACTATTGGTATCGCACGTTTATCATCGCTCACAGAGCAAAATTTTAGCCGCCTAACTCTAACCTAAACAGAACCATTCTGCTTAAGATCCCTATTTTGAAGAGTATAGGCGAAATTATACACCCCTATCATTGCAGTACGTAATCAAACGGTTTAAAGTATTTTGTAGACTGCAAATCATTACTGAGCAAGATGGACTTTCCAATGGACTCCCGTCGAAAACCACTTCTTGTACGCTTCCTTATAGCCAGGCACTTTGAAGTCGTAATAATCGGGCGCTTGATCGATAAGGTGATGAATCAGAGTAACATCGTAATCCACCCGCCGAATGTTGACTTCTAATCTATCACCTGGCATTCGCTCCACTTTAACCCAGGAAGGACGCGAGTCTCCATCCAGTGTTGCTCCGGCACTTCCCAGATTGCAGACCAGCTTACCGTTGTGTTCCCGGCAGAACGGGATATGGGTATGACCGCAAAACACTTGCAAAAAGCTCTGCTCCTCCATATATGTCCACAAAGTTTGCCACTCCTCCTCTTTCAGATCCGGGTGGATTCCGGGCGAGTGAAAAAACCATTCCTGATATTTCGGCTCGATATCCGGCACGTGCCAGCTTTCTGGCGATAGCCTGTCCAAAGGGCGATCATGCACGAGGCAGGCATCCTTCCAAAGGATGAAGTCCTGAAAGGTATGAATCCACACCAGATCCTCTTTGGTCATGTGATTCTCCCACCAATCCACCAGTCTAATCATATCGGTATTCCACGTTTCGGTTTGTCGAGGCAAAGCGTTTCGATCAGGTGTAAGTAGGTACGCCTCGCCATTGCCTTTGAGGCAGGCTACCTCCGTGTGATTAGCCTCCTGCCACTCTCGAAGCAGCTGGACACAACCATGCGGGTCGACCCCATTGATGAGGTCCCCGAGCATGAAGACCTGGGTACAGCCTTGCTCTCGGATATCTTCCAGGACAGCCTTCAACGCTGGAGAGTTGCCATGGATATCCGATAGAAAAGCAACGAAACGTGACATAATTCAAAGCAAATCAACTCTGGTCGCGTACTTTCTTGAGCCGTTCCACTATTACTTTTTCAAGAGCTTCCGGATAGGCAATCCCATGTTCCTGCGCCAGGCCAGTTGCCGCTTCCCGGTAAAAATCCACGATCACAAACGCGGCTGTCAGCATCGCCTCCTTCTGCATCGGACAAAATGTGTCTTTCAGAGGCAATAACTTTTCCACCGGCATCGCATCCTCGATCTTGAAATAGACTTCCTCGTCCACCTCCGGGTCCGCGAAATCATTTCGTAAGCGCGCCAGAGCAACACATATCGAACGCAATACCGCCAACTGACCACCTGCCCACCAAAGTTGATTACGTCCAAGCGCCGTGACAAAGTGCGCGAAATCATGCCAGAACCAATGGAT
>Ga0075418_10004009_pt1 | contig 16761 bp, 10 predicted proteins | sample SoiMetdeltSBSDD2_FD_81776 | JGI IMG/M metagenome (GOLD analysis project Ga0075418, IMG submission 81776) | Bulk soil microbial communities from a Populus tree surrounding site in Tennessee, USA - Soil MetaG P. deltoides SBSDD2 | ecosystem: Environmental > Terrestrial > Soil > Tree plantation... | reverse complement strand
TGCGCGCCGACGATCTCGTGCAGCTCACTGCAGAAGGCGTCCAAGCGCTCGCCGACTATGGTGTGCGCACTGTGATCGATCTGCGCTGGCCCGGTGAAGTCGCAGCGAGGCCGCATCCGTTGGCGCGCGCTACGCAAGGTGTGCGCTACTACCAGATCTCCTTGCTCGCGAGCGACGAGATGCAGTGGGCGTTGCTCTCAGGCGAGTGCACGAAGGAGATGTGGAAGTGCGCGGTGCTGGAGCACACGCGGCCGCAACTGAAGGAGGTGCTCGAGGTCATCGCCGACGCAGCGCGCGAGCCGTTGTTGTTTCACTGTGTGGCGGGCAAGGATCGCACCGGCCTGATCGCGGCCCTGTTGCTCGCGCTCGCCGATGTGGAGCCCGATGCGATCGCTGCAGACTATGCGGCGAGCACGGGCCATCTCGCCGAAGCGTACCTGCTGCGTTATCCGACTCTCGATCGCGCCGAAATCTTCGAAGCGCTGCGCTGCCCGGAAGAGGGCGTGCGCAACATGCTCGCCTACCTCGAACAATACGGAGGCGCCGCAGGCTACCTCCGCGCGATCGGCCTCAGTGACGCAAGGATTGCTCGGCTGCGCGCGCGCCTGCGTTAACTGTGATTCTGGCCGTGATTCTTGACAGTGCCGTTGCGTCGAGTCTGCGGCCGGATTCCGTCGGCCTTCTCGATCGCCGCGAGCGCCTGCTCGTAGCGCTCGCCGCGGAGCAGAGGCAACGCTTCCCTCAGCGCTGCATACAAGTCCGGTGCGCATGCGATCAAGCGGGCGTTCGCTTCGGCGGAGCTGTCGTCGGGGCCGAGGCCCATGTGACAGAGTGCGATGTGCCACACCACGCCATCCACCACTGCATCGATGCAGGGTTCCGACGGGTATCGCGGGTCGGTGCCAATGATCCACGGTCCTGGTGTGTGATTACCCATAGCGCCCTCCAGGCATTAGGCTGTGACGTTTCACCTTCCCGTGTGAATTAGACCGCCCGACCGCTCAGCCTCAGCCCCCTCTTTGTGGCGTGAGAAAGATCGGCAGAAACTACATCGTTCGATATATTTCAGCATCGCATCAATTTGCCGATTTGTCGTACCACTTCAGGAGAAGTCCCATGTTTCGAGCTGGGGTATTGATCGTCGCACTCATCGCGCCGGCTGCATTTGCAGCGCAGCCGAGCTGGATCGATGAAAGCAATCGCAACGCGCAGATCCTGCTCGACGTCATGGCGCGCTACAACGCGGAGAGCGCCTCGTCGTTCGGCGTCGAAGGTCACGATACCGAAGTGTTCGACTTGAAGCCGCGCGTTCTTGAGCGGCAGGAGGCAGACCTGGAGGCTGCAATTGCGAAGTTGCAGGAGCTGCGATCTGCCGCCACCGACCCGCTGGTGCGCCGCGACCTCGACATCCTCATCGGCGCGGCGGGCGACCGCAAGCATAGCATCGAGTTGAGTCGACAACTGACGCTGCCGTTCTTCGACCTCGGGCAGGCAGTGTTCCGCGGCTTCCAGGATCTGCTCGACGCACGCATCCCGAAGAGCAGGCAGAAGGCGGCGTTGACTCGGCTGCATCGCTACGTTGGCGCGGAGAAGGGCTACGAGCCGATCACCGCGCTGGCGCGTGCGCGCTACGAAGAGCAGGCCGGCAACACGCAGCTCATCGGTCCGTGGGTCGTCGAGGCGCAGCAGTACCTGAACAACCAGATGCGCTATCTCGACGGCATTCAGAAGCTGCTGGAGAGCAGCGGCCTCAAAGGCTGGCAGAAGGATATGCAGACTTTGCGGTCGCAGTTCGACGAGTACGGCAAGTGGGTAACGGCGACGGTGCTGCCGCGTGCGCGCAAGACGAACCAGTTGCCCGCCGAGTTGTACGCGGACCTGCTGAAGCGGTTCGGCGTGGACATGGATCCACACGAAATCATGGCGCGCGCTCTCGCGAGCTATCAGCAATCGCGCAGCGAGATGGAGCCGCTCGCACGGCGCATCGCGGAAGAACGTAAATGGACCAAGACCGATTATCGCGACGTTATTCGCGAGCTGAAGAAGCAGCGCATTCCGGACGACCAGCTCCTGGCTCTGTACACCGGCCGGCTGGAGCAGATCGAAGCGATCATCCGCCGCGAGAACCTCGTGACGTTGCCGACGCGCAAAGCAGTGATCCGGCTGGCCACGCCGGCGGAGTCGGCGGCCACGCCTGCGCCACACATCGATCCGCCGCGACTCGTGGGCAACACCGGCGAGCCGGCGGAATTCGTGCTGCCGACGAGCAACCCGAACGCTGCGCCGGGCTCGGTCATGGATGACTTCAACTACGACGCGATTGCCTGGACGCTCACGGCGCACGAGGCGCGGCCGGGTCACGAACTGCAGTTCGCGGGCATGCTGGAGCGCGGCGTGTCGACAGCGCGCGTCGTGTTCGCATTGAACAGTGCGAACGTCGAAGGCTACGCGTTGTATGCGGAAGCCGTGCTCAAGAAGTTCCTGCCGCCCGAAGGTCAGCTCGGCGCTTTGCAAATGCGCATGATGCGCGAAGCGCGCGCGTTCCTGGATCCGATGCTGAATCTCGGACTGATCGAGCCGGCGGCGGCGAAGCGCTTCCTGATGGAGGAAGTGATGTTGTCCGAGCCGATGGCGAAGCAGGAAGTCGACCGCTACACGTTCCAGGCGCCGGGGCAGGCGACGGCCTACTTCTACGGTTACTCGCGGCTCAACGCGCTGCGCACGCGCATCGAGCTGGCGATGGCGGGCAAGTTCGACGAGCACCGCTATCACGATTTCATCGTGGCGCAAGGTCCGTTGCCGTTCGACCTGCTGGAGCAGGCCGCTGCGGAGGAATTCCTGAAGGGAATGCCGGCGACCGAGCAGTCATCGCAGTAGCCGAGGCATTCGTTCAGCAGCTGTTCACGGCGCAGGCGCGAAAAGTACGTCGCAGTGAAGTGCGACCTGCAGGGAGCGTCCATGAACCGACTCAGCTTGCCGCTGGTGATGGCAGTGGCGTTGTGTGCCGGCTGCACGATGCCATGGACAGCGCCGGCACCCATGCCATCGCCGGGATCCACGCCATCGTCGGGACCAGGCCCGATCGGCACGAGCCTGCCGGGCAAGCCGCGGCATTGCTATGCATATCCAGATCCTGCGGCCTGCAAAACGCTTCAGTGCGACCCCGCTGACCAGGAATGTCTCCACCGACGCGGTCGCTGCGACTCTATTCCTTCCGAGTGTCGCTGAGCGCGTAGGCGATGATGTGACCGCCGAGCGGGTCTGACGGCGACTTGTCGTCGGACTCGGCCATCCCGAAGCGGCGCGCCGCCGGCACGGTGAGCACGACGATCTGGCGTTTCGTCTGCGGCGAGAGATAGCTCATCGGCGTCGCCTGTGCCGGTGCAGGCAGGTATTCGCGCCACAACTCGTCGCCTGTCTTCACGTCGAACGCGCGGAAGTAGCGGTCCATGCCGCCGCCGAAGAAAATCAGACCGCCGTGCGTGACCATCGAGCCCGCCGCGAGCGGCACGCCCATCGGCAGGCGGATGCCCACCTTCTTGCCCCAGGGCCCGCTCTCGTTCGTCGTGCCCAGACGCTTGTTCCACAACACCTGGCGCGTTTGCAAATCGACGACAGCGATGCGTCCGTACGGCGGCCGCATGCACGGCATCTGCAGTGGTGACATGAACATGTTGATGTCGGCAGCGTACGGCGTGCCGAGCTGCAGGTATCGCTTCCGGTCTTTCGGCACCTTGGCGCGCGGGACCAGCGCGAGGCGGCTGCCCATGATCAGCGGCGTCGCGACCAGCAGTTGATTGTCTTCGTCGACCGCGACTCCGCCCCAATTGAAGCCGCCGGCGTTGCCGGGGAACACGAACGTGCCTTCGATCGACGGTGGTGTGAAGTGCCCTTCGTAACGCATCTTGCGGAACTCGCGGCGGCACCACATCTGGTCGAACGGCGTCAGGCCCCACATGTCGGCTTCGCTGACGTCGGGCCGGAAGCTCGGCATGCCGATCGAGAACGGCTGCGTCTTCGCAAGCCACTCGAGCTCGACCGGTCCCTGCGGCACGGGCCGCTCCTCGACGTCGGCGATCGGCGTCCCGGTGCGTCGATCCAGCAGGAACAACTCGCCGCGCTTCGTCGGTTGCACGAGCGCCGGCACGACGCTGCCGTCCGCCTGCGGCAAGTCGACGAGCGTCGGCTGCGACGGCACGTCGTAGTCCCACACGTCGTGATGCACCGTCTGGTAGCTCCAGCGCACCGAGCCATCGGTGACGTCGAGTGCGACGACCGAGCTCGCGTACTTCTCGGACGCATCCGAGCGATGCGCACCGAAGAAGTCCGGCGTGCTGTTGCCGGTCGGCGCGTAGATGAGCCCGAGCGCGTCGTCGTAACTCATCAGCGTCCACACGTTCGGCGTGCCGCGCGTGTACTGCTCGCCCGCCGCGGGTTCGGTGTTGACGCCGGGTCGCCCCATGTCCCACGCCCACGTGAACTCACCGGTCACGGCGTCGTACGCACGGACTACGCCGGAGGGCTCGTCGACCTCGAAGTTGTCAGCGACGCGAGTGCCCACGACGGCGAGATTGCGCGCGATCAGCGGCGGCGTCGTGACGAGATAGATGTTCGGCTTCGCTTCGCCGATGCCCGCCATCAGGTCGACTTCGCCGTTGTTGCCGAAGCTCGGGCAGCGTTCGCCGGTCGTTGCATCGACTGCCATGAGGCGCGCATCGGTCGTGCCCATGATGATGCGCGTGGGGCAATCGCCGCTGTAGCCGTCGGGCGCGCGGTAGAAACTCACGCCGCGACACGTACCGTTGAAGCCGACCGGCGCGATCTTCATCTGCGGATCGAATTCCCAGCGCTTCGCGCCGGTTTCGGCATCGAGCGCGACGACCACGTTCATCGCCGTGCACACGTACAGCAGGTCGCCGATCTGCAGCGGCGTCGCTTTGAATTGCCCGCTGCGGCCCGTGCGGTAATGCCAGACCTCTTTCAGGCCGGTGACATTCGAAGCGTCGATCTGGTCGAGACGTGCGTAACGCGTGCCGTGCGTGGTGTTGCCGTAGTGATGCCACTCTCCGGCCGTACCCTCCGACGGCGACGCACTCGTTTTCGCGGCGATGCGCGCCGGCAGTTCGTTGACCGTGCTGCGCGACCCGACGATGAAGACTGCGACGACCGCGAGAGCGCTTGCGGCGGCGACCGATCTGCTTCGAGCGCTCCCGAGCAACGCCGGAGGCTGCTGCGGCGAGTAGAGCCCGCGACGCACGAACGGCGTCAGCAGCCACGCACCGAGAACGCTCAGAAATGCCAAGCGCGGCGCGAGCGCCCACAGGTCCGTACCGACTTCGAACAACGACCACAGCAGCGTCGCTGCGAGCAGGGCACCGTAGACACGCGAGCCGAGCTTGTTGCCGCGCCAGAGCAGAATCGCAGATGCCAGCAGGCCCATGCCGGCAAGCAAATAGTAGAGCGAGCCGCCGACCGCGAGCAGACGCACGCCGCCATACAAGAACGCGATCGCGACGAGCAGGACGATCGCGGCAAAAATGCGCGGCGGACGATGCATCACTTCCCCTTAGGGCGGAATGCGAGCAGCACGTTGCCGGGCGCCTGGCTGAACGCGCCGTAGCCCGAGCCGACGAACAGCATTCCGGCGCCCGCGAACACCGATTGACTGTCGATGCTGCCACCCTTGCCTTCGACGCCGTTCAACGTCGGGAAGTCGTGCAGCGTGTCGTACTGCCAGACGATGTCGCCAGTCCTGGCGTCGTAGATGAAGAGCCGACCGTCGATCGCGCCCGCGACGACGGACTTGTCGATCACCAGTGGCGCAGCCGAGAGGCCGTAACGCTCGCCGCACAGAGCGAAGCGCTCCTGGCGGCCGTTCTTGCAATCGGGCTGTACGGGCTTGCTCCACTCGACCTTGCCGGTTTCTATGTTGACGGCGTGCATCGCCGGCTGCGGCACGAAGCCTTCGACCGGCAGATACGGATCGTTGATCGGCGCGAAGACGCGCTCATCGTCGATCGCCAGCCCCCAGTGAATGCCGCCGAGCGGCGTGCCCATGCCGAACGTCTGCCGCCACAGCACTTTGCCTTGCGCATCGGGATCGAGTCCCCACAAGTCGCCGGACTTCTGGCCCGCCAGCAGGACGTCGCGTCCGTCGCGGCGCTTGCCGATCACGACGCCGGCGCCGAAATCGTAGTCCTTCAGCACGCTGTCCTCGGCGCTCGGGCAGTTCGGTCCCGACTTCGACGGATCGAACTGGCAACCGAGATGCCACACGTCACGCGCCAGTGCCTGGAAGCTCCACTTCACTTCGCCGGTCGCGAGATCGATCGCGAGCACTGCATCGCTCGTGCTGGTCGCAGGCAGCGATGTGGCTTGTCCGGTGCCGGAGTAGACGAGACTTCGTTTGACGTCGACCGAGGGTGTCGACCAGATCGGCGCGCCGGACGGACCGCGCTGCTTCACGCCGGAGGAGCTGACCTTCCCCGTGTACTTCGCGTCCTCCATCGTGTGCGCGGTCCACAGCTTCTGACCGTTGCTCGCGTCGAGTGCGACGACTGCGCCGTGGCCTTCGCAGCATTCGTACTTCGGATCGGCGCCGCGGCCGACGCCAGAAGAGGAAATCGGCACGATGATGCGATTGCCGACCAGCACCGGCGCACCGGTGATGCCGCCGAATGCGTCGTGTCGCGCAGGGGCTTTCCAGATCTCCGTACCGGTCTTCGCATCGACCGTGTGGACGTTGCCGCGCGCGTCGCCGAAGACCAGTGCCATCTTGCCGGTCGTGCCGAGCTCGCCATACGAAAGCGAAGATCGCAGCGGCGCGCCGGCGTCGTACGCCCACTTCACGCATGCGCTGCGTGTGTCGAGCGCCAGAACTTTGCCCGTCGGCGCCGGCGCGTAGAACATCGTCGAGCCGATGATCGCTGCGGAGGTGCGCAGTGCCGATGTCTTCGGGAAAGCGATCGCCCACGCGAGCTCGAGATTGCCGAGATCCTTGCTGGTGAGTCCGGCCTGTTGCGCGGTCAAGCGACGGCTGTTGCGCGCATCGGCGCCGACCATCGACATCGAGATCGGCTGGCCCAGGTCGATCGCGCGTTGCTCGGGCTTGCACATCATGCTCGCGACCCAATCGCCGCCGGTGTCGGGCGCGGCGAGATAGCTGATGAGCTGCTGGAATTGCTCGCGCGGCACGGCCGATCCCTGTTGCCGCATGATTCCTTCAGTCAGTGCGAAGCGCAGCGTTTGTGCGCTCATCTGCTGAAGTGCCGCGAGCGCCGGTGCACGTGTCGCCGGTTGGTTGTGGCAGGCCGCGCAGTATTGTTCGTAGACGGCTTTGCCCGGGGGATCGGCTGCGGTGACCTGGGCTGCAACGACAAGGATGGATGACGCAAACGCAAGCATGGGCGACGCGCTCTTCTTATGAACAGATCGCGCCCGTGTTTACCGCAACCGCCGTAGCGGCGACGTCAAGAAGCGTCAGCGGCGAGCTGCTCCTCGATCGCGCGTTCCAGTTCCGCGGCGCGCGCCTGGCCGACGTGCATTTCGCCGATCGCGCGGGCCGCGATGCGACCGCGCTTGTCGATCACGTAGAACGCCGGCCAGTACTGATTCTTCAGCGCGTTCCAATAGGAGTAGTCGCCGTCGACCATGACCGGATTCGTGATCTGCTGCTCGGCAACCGCGGCGCGCACGTTGGCGGTCGAGCGCTCCTCCGGCAGCTCGGGCGTGTGCACGCTCACGATCACGAAATCCTTGTCCGCGTAGCGCTGCTGGATCGCGTGCAACCACGGTTGAGTGCGGCGGCAGTTGACACATTCGAACGCCCAGAACTCGATCAGTACCACCTTGCCGCGCAGCGCGCTCAGGCGCAGCGGCTTCGAGTTCAGCCAGTCGGCCTGGCTGGAATGCGTGAATTCGGGGGCCTTGGAAGCGGCCTGCGCTGTGCAGGCAGCCAGGAGGGCGCTGAGGATGAGGGCAGGGATCTTCATGGATCGAGTCTAGCGCGAGGAGCCTGGCACGGATCCGGAAGGCGGTCTTGCCCGTTGGGAGGGTCGGAAGCAAGCGGCGCCGAAAATCCCGAGGGTTAAGGTTCCGCCGTAGTGAGCGTCAGGTCCGCGCAAGTTATGCTTCGCGGCCATACGCTTAAACCCCCAATGAGAGCCATGAAGCTGTCCGTTTTGCCATTTGCCGTGTCCGCCCTGCTGTGCGGCGGAATCGTTCATGCGCAGGACGCGACCGACCACGATGGACACAACCGCCTGCGCCTGCACTTTTCCAAGTCGTCCGAGACCGACCTGGTGACGGTCGTGGTCGGCGATTTTCAGCAATCGCCCGAGAACAACTATCTTGTCGGCGCCACCTGGGGCCACAACCTGAGCGACACGCTGTTCGGCCTGCCGTTCCCCATGACCTGGCACCTGGGCGTGCAATGGTTCAACGAGCAGGGCTACCAGCCGGACGCGCTCGGCGCGACGGCCTTCATCAAGGCCAACTACCGGATGCGCGTGCCGTGGACCCAGAAGCACATCGACCTCGGGCTCGGCGAGGGCCTGAGCTACGTCGACCGCATCCCGATGAGCGAACAGCGCGACTTCGCGAAGAAGGGCCCGGACATCCATTCCGAGAAGCTGATGAACTACCTGGAGTGGACCGTCGACCTGCCGCTGCGCCAGTTCCAGTCGCTCGAGCCGCTGTTCCAGGGCGGCATCGAGGACATGTCGGTCGGCTTCATCGTCTGGCACCGCTCCAGCATCTTCGGCGCGTTCGCCGACACCAAGGGCGGCGTCAACTTCATGGGCTTCGGCTTCGAAGCGAAGTTCTGACCGAGGGGCAGTGTGCTGCCCCGGGAAATGGCGCGCCATAAACGGCGCAGACCGAAGCTTTCCCCGACTTACGTCGGTTCGAGCCCCGACCTGCGCCGCCACCGCCGGTTCAGCGTACGCTCGTGCTCGCGACATTCGACGCGGAGCTCTCCGCGCCGGCGGTCGAGTACGACCGCACGCTGAAGTACCACGTGCCGACCGCAAGGTTCTCGACGACATAGCGCGAGAGGCCCGGATTTGCAAGCTGCACCGTGCGCGTCAGCGCCGTGGGGCTGGTGCCGTACAGGATCCGGTAACCCGCGAGGTTCGTCAGCGACGAACCGTCCGTGTTCTGAGTCGGCGGCGTCCAGCTCAGCGTCGCGGAGCCGGTGGTCGTCGTCGCAGACACCACGATCGCGAAGGCGGGCAGGGAAGCCGTCAGGCTGCCGTCGCTCGCCTTGATCTGGATGTTCGAATACGTGCCGGTCTGCGCGCTGCTCGGCGTGCCCGACAGCTTGCCGGTCGTCGTGCTGAACGTCGCCCAGACGGGCTTGTTGGTGATGCTGAACGTCAGCGTCTTGCCTTCCGGGTCCTTCGCAGTCGGCGTGAACGCGTACGCGACGCCGGTCTGGACGGACGTCGGCGGCGTGCCGGAGATCGTCGGCGGCTGGTTCGTCGTGCTACCCGTTGTCACGGTGATCGAGAACGGCGGCAGCGACGCGGTGCCGCCCTTGCCGTCGCTGACGGTCATGATGATGTTTGAATAAGTGCCGACCTCGGCGCTCGTCGGGATGTCCGAGACCTGGCAGCGCGTCTTGTTGAAGACGATCCAGAACGGCTGGTTCTTGATCGAGCAGGTCACCGTATCGCCGTTCGGATCGGAAACGGTCGCGATGAAGTTGTACCAGGAGCCGACCTTGATCGTGCTCGGCGGCGTGCCTGAAATCTTCGGCGGCAGGTTGCCGCTGGTCGAACCACTGGTCACGGTGATCGAGAACGGCGGCAGCGACGCGGTCCCGCCCTTGCCGTCGCTGACGGTCATGATGATGTTCGAATACGTGCCGACTTCGGCGCTCGTCGGGATGTCGGAGATCTGGCAGCGCGTCTTGTTGAAGACGATCCAGAAGGGCTGGTTCTTGATCGAGCAAGTGAGCGTGTCGCCGTCTGCGTCGGAGACGGTCGCGATGAAGTTGTACCAGGAGCCGACCTTGATCGTGCTCGGCGGCGTTCCGGAAATCTTCGGTATGGCTGCAAATGCGCTGAGCGGAGCGAGCAACACTGCAAAGAGCGAAAGAGCGATGGCTGGCGCGCGCACTACACGCGCGCGCGTATTCTTGATTGCGATGGGCATGCGGATCCCCATTGAGACTTACTTTTCATGCAGCGTCGCCCGGCGACGCAGCTCGCACCCGCACACCGAAAAAAATTCCGTACCGCCTGACTCGATCCTGGGTCGGCCATCGCACGCATGAAGGCATGCCGATGCGACGGAGCACTAACGTTGTGAGGCGCGCGCAGTTAACAGAAGCTTTTGCGTGTGCGCAAAATGTCTGCCTCGTCAGACAGTGTCGCTGTCAGACGGCACGCGAACTTCCTACAGCGTGCGAGGCGATCGGCGCACAGCGCTTTTATGTAGAGAATTGTCGATTTTGTGTGCACGCCGGCACTGGCGTGTGGCGCATTCATCGACGACGCGCCTCGTGGCCGGCATACTCATGTTAAGCGGCCACAGCAAGAACGAAGCGCGATTTTCAAAGTTTTTCAGGGGAAATCTCATGCCTTTATTTCGCTCGCCACGCTGCGTGCGTGCGTCCGCGCTCGGTTGCGCATTGCTCTACGGTGCGCTGCTTGCCGGAACCGCAGTCGCCGCACCAGTGGATGCGGGCCGCGTCGTCGCAGCAGCGGACAATGGCGCCGACTGGCTCACGCATGGCCGCACCTACGACGAGCAGCGCTTCAGTCCGCTCGCGGCGATCGATCAGGGCAACGTCAAGGACCTGAAGCTCGCGTGGTACTTCGACCTCGACACCAAGCGCGGGCAGGAAGCGACGCCGCTGGTTGTCGACGGCACGATGTACGTCACGTCTGCATGGAGCAAGGTGTTCGCGCTCGACGCGCGCACCGGCAAGGAGAAATGGCGCTTCGATCCGCAGGTCGTCGGCGACAAGGCGATCGATGCCTGTTGCGACGTCGTGAATCGCGGCGTCGCCGCCTGGGGGCGCAGCGTGTTCGTCGGCACGCTCGATGGCCGGCTGATCGCGCTCGACATGCGCAGCGGCAAGCCGTTGTGGTCGGTGCAGACCACCGACCCGAAGAAGCGCTACACGATCACCGGCGCGCCGCGCGTCATCAAGGGCAAGGTCATCATCGGTAACGGCGGCGGCGAGATGGGCGTGCGCGGCTATGTGTCCGCGTACGACGCGATCACCGGCAAGATGCTCTGGCGCTTCTACACCGTGCCCGGCAATCCGCAGGACGGTTTCGAGAACCCGCTGCTCGAGCGCGCAGCGAAGACGTGGCACGGCGAGTGGTGGAAGTACGGCGGCGGCGGCACGGTGTGGGATTCGATGGCCTACGATCCGCAGCTCGACATCCTCTACGTCGGCGTCGGCAACGGCAGTCCCTGGAATCACCGCATCCGCTCGAATGGCGAGGGCGACAACCTGTTCCTGTCGTCGATCCTCGCGCTGAAGCCGGATACCGGCGAGTACGTGTGGCACTTCCAGAGCACGCCGGCGGAGTCGTGGGACTACACGGCCACGCAGCACATCATCCTCGCGGATCTCACCATCGACGGTAAGCCGCGCAAGGTCGTGATGCAGGCGCCGAAGAACGGCTTCTTCTACGTGCTCGATCGCGTCAGCGGCGAATTCATCTCGGCGAAGAACTACGTCAATGTGACGTGGACCACCGGGCTCGATCCTAAGACGGGCCGGCCCGAGATGATTCCGGAGGCGCGCTATCTGCGCGAGCCGGCGATGGTCGCGCCCGGCCCGGTCGGCGCGCACAACTGGTACCCGATGTCGTACAGCCCGCTCACTGGCCTGGTGTATCTCCCCGCGCTCGAGTCCTCGAGCTATTACAAGCACGACGGCAAGTTCGAGTTTCGCGATCGCACCTGGAACACCGGGCTGTCGATGACTCGCGATCCTGCGAACGCGAAGACAGTTGCCGATGCAGCGAAGAGCAGTCACGGCGCGTTCCTCATCGCCTGGGATCCAGTGAAGCAGCAAGAGGCATGGCGCGTTGCCTATCCGCGCTCGGGCAACGGCGGCACGTTGTCCACCGGCGGCAAGCTGGTCTTTGAAGGATCGGTCGACGGTTATCTCAACGCATATGCCGCGGAGAGCGGAGCGAAGTTATGGTCGTACGACACGCAGAACGCAATCATGGGCGGGCCGATGACGTTCCAGCTCGACGGCGAGCAGTACATCGCAACGCTCGCGGGCATCGGCGGTGTCGCGATGGGTGGCGCACTCGCCGGCGGTGGACAGCAACGCAGCGAGTTCGGCCGCGTGGTCGCGTTCAAGCTCGGTGGCAAGGCGGAGCTACCGCCGCTGCAAGCGAAAGTGGCGCGGGCGATTCCGGATCTGCGGCGTGCGAACGCAACGGGTGATGCGGAGGCAGGACAGCGACACTACGATCGCGTGTGCGCGGCGTGTCACGGTGCGAGCGTTCGCAGCGTCACGTCGGTTCCGGATCTGCGCTACTCGCCGACGATTGCCGATGCGGCGACGTTCAAATCGATCGTGCTCGACGGTGCGCGGGCGCAGAAGGGAATGGTGGGATTTGCTTCCGTGCTCACGCCGGCCGATGCGGAGGCGGTGCGCGCCTATCTCGTTCACACGGCGCTGGCGTCGGAAGAGGCGAGATAGGAGTCCGGCCAGCGCCGGACTCCTGCCTCTTTTGTTCTCGTTGTTGCCTAAGTCTCGATCAGAAGCGGAACAGCCCGCTGATGGAGATCATGCTGGCGTCGCCGTCGACGTTGAGCGCTTCGTACTCGAGCCGCGCTTCGAAGTTGCCGCCGAAGCCGAGAGCGCCGCCGACACCGTAGATCATGTCGGAATCGCTGTCGCTCAAGTGGCCGCTGCCGAAGCCCTGCACGTTGCGGAAGTTCACGTCGACGTCATAAGACGCGAAGCCCAGCTTGGCGTACACCGCGAACATGTCGCTGACCGGCAGCCGGCCCACGGCCGCCGCGCTCAGACCGGTGACACCGACGCTGGCGCTGCTGTTGCCCGCTGACACGCTCGCTTCGCCGAAATCGAAGTAGGTGCCTTCGATTCCCCAGTTCGCGTTGAAGTTGTAGCCGCCGAAGATCTTGAAGCCGGTGTCGCTGTCATCGACGCCGCTGAAGTCATCGCCGACCTTCGTCGAGCCGATGCCCGCGCCGGCGTAAAAGCCCGGCTGGGTATCGGCCTGTGCCGCCATCGCGCCCATCAGGGCGAGGGTCGCGAACGCGGTCATTCCAAGACGCTTGTACATGTGTGTGGCTCCTTTCGAACTAACGCCCAGGTGCGTTGTGCGGGCGGATTATGCCGGCGCTTCTGAAACGACTCCTGAATAAGTCATCAAAACCCCTTGCCGAAGCTGCAGAATTGAGAAGGGCATCACAGAGTGCCCCGTCCGATCCCGCAACGCCGGCACCCCCTGATCGCAATGGCCGCGGCGCGTACGCAACAGCTCGTTGCTAGCGTCGCAGCGTCCATTCAACCCTCAGGGAGACTCTAGATGTCGACGAGAATGACGATCTCGAAGGCGGTCCGGCGCGCGCTGCTCGCCAGCACGGCGACCGCCGCCACGCTCGCGTATCCAGTCGCGTTCGGGCAAAGCACCAGCGGCTCCGTGTTCGGACAGGCGACGGCCGGCGAGAGCGTCCTGGTCGAGAGCGCGCAGACGGGTTTCCATCGCGAAATTGCCGTCGACAAGGATGGCTCGTATCGCATGCCGGCGCTGCCGCCCGGCAATTACAAGGTGACGCTCAGGCATGCCGATGGCTCGACCGCTGTCCGCGATGTTGCAGTCAGCGCGGGCACGGGCACACAGGTCAACTTCGCCGCCACGGGTTCCGAGGGCACCATCACCGAAGTGATCGTGACCGGCGTGCGCGTCGTGAACCCGATCGACGTTTCCTCGGTGGAGTCGGTGACGATCCTGTCCGCCGACATGCTGGAAAAGATTCCGGTCGCCCGCGATCTGACCTCGGCAGCGCTGCTCGCTCCGGGCACTGTGCGCGGCGACGTCGCGTTCGCGGATGGCAAGCTGGCCTCGTTCGGCGGCGCCTCGGTCGCCGAGAACGCCTACTTCGTGAACGGCTTCAACGTCACGAACTCGTTCCGCAACCTGAACTTCTCGAAGATTCCGTTCGAAGCGATCGCCGAGCAGCAGGTGAAGACCGGCGGCTACGGCGCGGAGTTCGGGCGCTCGCTCGGCGGCGTCGTCAGCCAGACGACCAAGCGCGGCACCAACGAATTCGAGTCGGGCTCCAGTCTCTACTTCATCCCGGGCGGATTGCGTGCCAGCACGCGTAACGCCAACCATTCGAACCCGCTCGAGCCGAGCTCCCTGGGCACGGCGCGCTCGATCAACTCCGAGGAAGACACCTCCGAGTGGACGGCCAACGTGTGGGCAGGCGGCCCGCTCATCGAGGACAAGCTGTTCGCCTTCGGGTTGATCGGCTACAGCGAGCACGAGGAAGATCGCTGGGGCAACGTCACGCAGGCCAACAACACCAACGACAAGACTGAAACGCCGCAATGGCTGGTGAAGCTCGACTGGAACGTCAACGACTGGAACGCCTTCGAGCTGACGGCGTTCTCGGACGAAGAGGAAACGACCAGCAAGGTCTTCCTCAACACGCTGGGCGCGGCCAATCGCCTGGGCCTGGTCGGTACGCAGTTCGTGGAGAACGGCGGTCAGAACTACGTCGGCAAGTGGACCAGCTACATCACCGATGACCTCACGGTCTCCGCGCTGTATGGCCACGGTGAGTTCTCGCGCGGCGTGCACCTGGAGACGGCGAGCGGGCTGCGGGTCGCCTACAGCGGCAACCTGAACACGCCTGCCACGGGTTGCCCGGTCATCGTCGATGCGCGTTCGGCCGCGCGCCGCGCGGCGACGGGAACGTTTGCGAGTACGTGCAACATGACGGCGACGACGGCCAATCTCGGTTCCATCGATCGTGAGGATGCCGGAGATACGCGCGACCAGGCGCGCATCGACGCCGAATGGCAGCTCGGTGCTCACCTGCTGCGCGCCGGTTTCGACCTGGACGACTTCGAGTCCGTTGCCGGCACCTCGATCGAAGGCGGACGCCTGTGGCGCTACTCGACCAACACCAACGGCACGAAGGATCCCGGCGACGATTTCGACATCGTGCGCGAGCAGATCGTCAACCAGGGCTCGGTCGTCGAAGTGAAGCAGCGTGCGTTCTACGTGGAAGACAACTGGAACGTCACCGACACGTTCCTGCTCAGCGCCGGCCTGCGCTGGGACAGCTTCGAGAACATCAACGGCGAGGGCGATACTTACGTCGAGATCGAGAGCCAGTTCGGCCCGCGCCTCGGATTCTCCTGGAACGTCATGGGCGATTCGTCTCTCAAGGTGTATGGCAACGCCGGTCGCTACGCGCTGCCGCTGACCGCCAGCGTCGCTGTCCGCGGCGCCAGTGCCTCGTTGTTCACGCGCCAGAATTTCAACTTCACCGGCGTCAATCCGGTCACCGGTGAGCCAACGGGCCTGAGCCCGCGCGACCCACGGCCGCTCTTCATCAACGGTGAATTCGGCCAGCCGAAGGATGCGCGGACGATCGCCTCGAAGAACCTCGATCCGATGTATCAGGACGAGTTCATCCTGGGCGCGCAAATGGCCCTCACGCAGCACCAGAACGTCGGTGCGCGTGCGATCTATCGCAACCTGAAGGCCGCCATCGACGACAATTGCGACTACGCTCCGATCCTGGACGCGGGGATCGCGGCCGGCATCAATCCGGATGACGTAGCACTGCCGAACGGCGGGTTCCCCTACTGCCGCATGTTCAACCCGGGCGAGGATGCGGTGTTCCTGACGGACTTCACGGACAGCGGCACGCTGACCGAGACGACGGTCCAGGCCGATCAGCTCTCGCCGAAGGCCCGCCGCACCTACAAGGCGCTCGAGCTGTTCTGGGACGGCAGCTGGGACAAGACCTTCGTGCAGGCCTCCTACACGCTGGCTTACAGCAAGGGCAACACCGAAGGCGGCGTGAAGTCCGACGTCGGCCAGGCTGACACGAACGTCACCTCCGACTTCGACTACAAGGAACTGACGGTCGACTCGTACGGCTACCTGCCGAACGACCGCCGCCACGCTTTCAAGATCTTCGGCAGCTACGCGCTGACGGACGAGCTGTCGATCGGCTCGAACCTGCTCGCGCAGTCCGGCCGACCGAAGAACTGCCTGGGCGTGCTGTTCCCGTTCCACGGCGGGATTCATGGGTACGGCTCGCAGTTCTTCCGCTGCGGAACCACCGCAGCCGGCGGAACCGGACCGGTGGAGATCGTGCCGCGCGGCACGGCGGGTCGCCTGCCGTGGACGTGGTCGGTGGATCTGAGCCTTGCCTACTCGCCGCGTTGGGTCGAAGGACTGACTGCGAAGATGGACGTCTTCAACCTGTTCAACAAGCAGGAGGTCGTCGCCGTCGAAGACCGTGCGGAAGATGGGACCACGGGCGCGCCGTCGCCGACCTATCTCGCGCCGCGTGCATTCCAGGCGCCGCGCTTCTTCCAGTTCTCGGTCCAGTACACCTTCTAAGCGAGAGAGTTGACGTTCCCTTGACGGCCGCTGCAAGGCGGCCGTTTTTATTGGGTGACGTCGACCGCGCAAACGGCGAAACTGCGCGGCAGTGTCGATCAGGCACGTCGCGAGGAGTTGCCGATGCCGCGTCCGAGTGTCATAGCCGCCGCTGCCTTGCTGTTCG
>Ga0075418_10004007_pt1 | contig 16763 bp, 14 predicted proteins | sample SoiMetdeltSBSDD2_FD_81776 | JGI IMG/M metagenome (GOLD analysis project Ga0075418, IMG submission 81776) | Bulk soil microbial communities from a Populus tree surrounding site in Tennessee, USA - Soil MetaG P. deltoides SBSDD2 | ecosystem: Environmental > Terrestrial > Soil > Tree plantation... | reverse complement strand
ATCGCGGTGAGAAATGAATGCGGTCGGATTCCAGATTCCAGTCCCAGAGCCCCTCGCTGTCGCCGCGAGTGCTCTTGCGACTGCGTGTGCGCGCGCTAGAACGGTCTCGAGCCATGCGTTAGAGCTGGCATGGACGGAACAGAATGACTCGCGGACAGACTCATGGTCGTCGACGCCATCCCAGAGCGAGGCGGAGCGAGAGATGACGCTAGTGGTTTCGGCCGCAGTCGGCGACGCCGTTAGGGATTCTCCCGATGGCGCAGCGTGCAAAACGTTGCCGTCAGGTAACATGGCGTGCAGGCGCCCGTAGCTCAGTTGGATAGAGCACCGGCCTTCTAAGCCGGGGGTCCCGCGTTCGAGTCGCGGCGGGCGCGCCAGCTTTTTCGATTCGTTTGGCAATTCGTGAGATCGGGTGTCCGTCCTAGTTCGTCACCCACCGTCGCCAGCCGTCACTTTCCGCGTGGCAGGGGAGATCGCGTGGCAGCCGGCGTTCCATCGTCAGCCCGGTTTCGTTGCGGCACCCTCGTGGCCCCGGGTAAGGAAGAGCCGTGTCCGTCAGCGTGCCGTGGCGAAGTCGGGAGTAAACACTTGGCGCTTTCCTTTGAACATCTACTGTCTGTTGATCACCCTCTGCACGCGACAGCCGTAATCTACCGCTCGCAGTGTGCCTGTCTCGTCCTCGAAGAGCAGCCAGCTCTCCGCGGTAACAGCCTTAAACGGGCCGAATGACCTCGAAATGTTGCAGTCGTCGTGTGGCGGCGCGTTCACCGAGTTGGGTCTCGCCGCGAACGTGACGCCGGTCACCAAAAGGACTCCAACACACAACGCGATTGCGACGCCCATCCTTCTCATGTGACCTCCTTGAGTCTGCGGTCGGTCGAAAGTGTCTTTGCGTGCCTGCTGCTTCAACGATCCTGCCATCGTCGCCGCCGTGAAAGAACACAGCTCGTCGCACTTGAGGGACAGGTCCGATGCTTGGCAGGGACACACCTTGTCCTATAAGCAGGATCGACCACTTGACCGTTCGCGGAGTGGTAGTCCCTCGTTTTCCGCGTGGTACTGAACCTGGCCCTTCGAACGAGCGCAACGACTCCGGCCCATATAATCCATAGCGTTTGACTCTGACCCCAGGCACCCGTCTCGGACCCTACGAGATCATCGGCCCTCTTGGCGCCGGCGGCATGGGGGACGTGTGGAAAGCTCGCGACACACGGGTCGATCGTATCGTCGCGATCAAACGCCTCAAAGCCGAGCACGCCGAGCGATTCAAGCGCGAAGCGCGCGCCATTGCGGCGCTGAATCATCCGCGTATCTGCCAGCTCTACGACGTGGGGCCGGACTACCTGGTGATGGAGTACGTCGAGGGTGAGCCCCTCAAGGGGCCGTTGCCCGCGGCCGATGCGCGGCGGTTGGCCGTGCAGATCGCGGAGGCACTGGCCGCGGCTCACCGCAAGGGAATCGTGCATCGCGACCTGAAGCCTGCCAACATTCTGGTGAACGACAGCGGATCAAAGCTGCTCGACTTCGGGCTGGCGCAGATGGACGCGCCACTCTTGTCGGGCGACGCGACGATCAGCATGGCGTTGAGCGAGCCCGGCGTCATCGTGGGCACCGTGGCCTACATGTCTCCTGAGCAAGCCCACGGGCAGGCGGTGGACGCACGCTCGGATGTGTTCTCCTTCGGTGCGGTGCTCTACGAACTGTTGAGTGGCCGCCGGGCGTTTGCGGGCGACACACCGCTTGCGACCCTGTCTGCGGTGGTAAACGAGCCGCCGACGCCGCTTGAAGCGCCAGCGGCTCTCGAGCGAATCGTCAGCCGTTGTCTGGCCAAGCACATGCGCGATCGCTTCCAGTCCATGGCGGAGGTCGTAGCGGCATTGGAACAGGCCGTGGTGAAGACAGCCGATCAGCACCCATCCATCGCCGTGCTCCCGTTCGCCAACATGAGCCGCGACCCAGATGACGAGTACTTTAGCGACGGACTGGCCGAGGAGATCATCAACCTGCTGGCCCACATCCCCGACCTCAAGGTCACCGCGCGCACGTCCTCCTTTGCGTTCCGCGGTAAGGAACAGGACATCCGGCGAATCGCAGATTCGCTCAGTGTCCGGACGATTCTCGAAGGGAGCGTCCGTCGCGCGGGTAGCCGAATCCGCGTGACCGCACAGCTCATCAACGCTGAGGACGGGTACCATCTGTGGTCGGAACGGTACGACCGGGAGCTGACAGACGTCTTTGCGATTCAGGACGACATCGCGCAGTCCATAGCAGATGCGCTGCAATTGAAGCTCATCTCGACCCCCGCCAGACACACGCCCACGGTACCGGCGTACGAAGCGTTGCTCCAGGCGCGGCATCACGCGAGAGCGTACTCGCCGGACGCCCACGCCCGCGCCGAGGAGTACTGCAAGCAGGCGATCGCACTCGATCCGAAGTACGCGGCGCCCCATGCGCTACTGGGTTTCATCTACTTCTTTTCAACGTCGCACACCGGCAGGTCGATGCCGGAGGTCGCGCCTCTCATTCGCCGCGAAGCCCGCAGAGCTCTGGAACTGGACCCGTTCGAAACCGACCCGCACTTCCTGCTCGGCGCAGTGGCGGCTGCAAACGACTACAACTGGTTGGAAGCCGCCAGGGAATTCCAGTTGACCATGACGAGTCCGTCCGTGCCAGCCGAAGCTCACTTTGCCTATGCCGGCTTGTGCCTGCAGCAATTGGGTCGCTTCGAGGAATCCGCGGCAGAGATGCGTCGGGCCGTCGAGAAGGATCCACTGAGCGTCATCTGGCGCGGCATCCTGATGGCCCACTTGGTATTGGCCGGGAAGTATGAGGAGGCGCTGGATGAGGGACTGAAGGCGCTCGACATCGCGGATAACGAGATTCACCCGCATCTGGCGCTCAGTGAAGCCTACCTAGGCCTAGGGAAAGTCACCGAAGCCGTCGCTTCAGCGGAGAGGGCGCATCGTAACCTTCCGCAGCAGTCCATGGGCACGGGACTCCTTGCGGCTTTGCTGGTCCGGATTGGCGAAAGAGACAGGGCGGAGACTCTGCTTGCGGAAATGGGTTCTTCGCCGACTCCCATCTGGGGCCGTGTTTGGTACCACCTGCTGTGCTCAGAGATCGATGCCGCCGCCGTTTGGTACGAGAAGATGATCGACGCGAGGGAGATCTTCGCCCCGTTTTATGCCCAGTCTTTCTACACAGCAGAACTCCGGGCCAGCCATTATTGGCCCAAGCTCGCGCGCATGATGAAGCTGCCGGATTCCGCTCCCTGACCGCGCCGGGTTCACGTCCCTAGTGGCGAAGCGCTTGGGTCAAGGCTTTGTCGCGATGAGGTACAACCGCTTCGAAGTGGTGAGCCAAAGGGCATCGCCGATCAGCGACGGAAGCGAATAGAGCGCCCCATCCATCTCGATCACCCCCAGCAATTCCTTTCGTCGTCCGATACGAAGGATGGTCATGGTGCCGTCTTCGTTCCCAACGTAAAGCCGGTCGCCGGCCAACAGGAAGCTTCCCCAGATGGCCCCGTACGTGTCGTGTTCCCAGACGAGAGTGCCGGTTGCCGCGTCCAGGCAATAGACCATTCCACCAACGTCCCCAACGTACAGCAGACCGTCCTTCTCGATCGGCGTTGCCACCACGCGACCGACCTCGCGAGAAGTCCAGAGGAGCCTGCTCGCGGTGACGTCTCCCTGGCCGCTGGGACTGATCGCGTGAATAAGTGAAGGTGCGTTGCCGTGCTCAGGACTCTGTCCCATCGCAACGAAGACCCGGCCGCCGGCAAACACCGGTGACGCAACGATAAAGCTGCGCGAAAAGACGCCGGGGCGCGGAAGCCAGCGGGCGTCCTTCGGGTTGCCGTCAAATCGCCAGATTTCGTGACCCGACGCTGCGTCGTAGGCCCGCAGCCAGCCATCTCCACCGCCGAAGAGCACCTGCATACGCCCGTTAACGTTGGCGGCCACAGGACTGGACCACTGGCCGTGCAGCACCTGCCCGCCCGCGCCGATGGCGCGCCACACCACGCCGCCCGAGTGCTTGTCCACCGCGATCAGACTTGGGGCGCGCGGCGATGGGACGCGCGTGTGACCCTCATTCAGCCCGTTGGAGGTAGAGACGATCAGCAGATCGCCCACGGGCACCACGTCGCTACGAGTGGCTTCATGCGGGAAGACACCCAGGCGGCCACACATGTCCAACTCCCAGATGATGTCGGCCGCAGCGTTGTCCTGGAAGACTTCATCCTGATACGCACCGTCGTTCGCGCCGTCACGGAAACCTTGCGTGTCGAGACTTCGGAGTTGGCACTCGGAAGTGACGTAGTACAACCGATTCCCTTCCACATACGGCGTACTTGTCGTCGAGGGCAACAGAAAATCTCGCAGACCTCGCTCGACTCGCGGAGCCACGTCCTGCCAGAGGAACTGGCCATCCTTCGCTTGAAATGCCATGAGCACGCCGGCGTCTTTCTGGAAGGCGGGGTTCATCTGCCTTGCGTTGTCGGTGCCCACATAGACCGCATCGCCCACAACCACGGGACGACCGTACGTTTCGTTTCCCAACGCGACACTCCAGACGATGTTCCGACCGGTGGTCGTATCCCAGTCAACGGGAGGATTGGGCACTGTCTTATCCGAGGGGCTTCGCCCCTCGGACTCCCTTACCGGCTCGCTCGCGGGGGCCCCACGCTCCGCTCCGCTCGCCAGGCTCACTCGCTGTCGCTCGTTCGCGCCGTTGCTGATTTGACCGCCAGCGATTCGACTCAACGCCCACTCTGCTTCGTCACGCAATGCCGGATCGTCTGCTGCCGCCCTCAGCGCCTCTCGAGCCGACTGCGCCTTCGGTCCGATGCTTCCCAAGGCTCCGGCCGCGAAGATTCGCACATAGAGGAACTCATCCTCCAGCGCTTCGATGAGCTGCGGCACTGCAGACTGCGCAGCCGGACCAATGCTTGCGAGGGCCTCACACGCCGCCCATCGAACGCCGGGAATGGGATCGCCCAGGGCTCGCGCCAGGACGTTGGTCGCACTGGCCGCGCTCGGGCCGATGGACGCCAAGCCCTCCGCCGCGTAGACGCGGACGTATGGATCCTCGTGCGAAAGAGTGTTGACGAGCGCGCCGACCGAAGGGCTGGCACGCTCGCCCAACGCGCCCAGGGCGCGTGCGGCATCGCCCGCGACGATCGAATCCTCGTCTCCCAGCGCCTGCCTCAACGCCGGCTGAATCGTTTCTGTATGCGGTACCAGGTCAATCAATTCACTGATGGCGCCCCGCCGGATGGAGACCCACGCATGCGGCAGTAGATCCACCAGTAGCGGAATGGCAGGAGGACCGATTCGCTGGATGATGTGAAACGTCACAACATGCAGGTCTTCATGCTCAGGGCCGAGGAATCGTCTCAGCAAAGGGAACGAACCCGAGCCCGCTTGGACCAGGGCGGCTTCGGCGGTTGCGCGTATCTTCGGATCGTTGGCAAGGAGGCGATTTGCCCAGTCACGTACCAGGGCGGGGTTTCTGGAAAGACTCGCCTCCGTTTGAGGCAGCGGCGATTGGGACAGTGCGACGGCCTGGCTGAGGCCAGCAGCCAAGATTATTGCGAGAGCATGTTTCGTTATGACCGACCTCACGTAGCCCTTTCGCGCCCGACGTGTGCGAATGAGAGCGCGTCGAGCGCTTCAGCCATGGCGCATGCCATTATCCCGGATCTGGTCGGTCAGTCGTGACTACAACCGCGCGCGGTTCATTTCTTTATCAACTCCGTCAGCTTGTCGCTCAGCTTGAAGAAGCTGAAACCGACGGCATAGTAGGTTCGGTCCTGCCTCACGTTGAGATTCCAACCAAAGGAGAATTGCAGCGTGTTGTCGAACAGCGTAAAGGCGGGACCCGTAGCAATTTCGATTTTGTTCGCATCGGTTCCCGTGGCGAACTGGCCGGACGCCGGGTCAAAGGCCGGGTCGTTCCAGTCTGTAAATGAAACGACATAGCCAAAGCCCGGAGCGACGGCCCTCGCGAATGCGCTCTCCCGGGACGTATACACCCAGCCGAACAAGACTCCCGGTGCCGGCCTGAAGTTGATGTTCTTGACACCATCCTTTTCTTCAGTTGCATCGACGCCTCTTCGTTTCAGAAGCAGAAAGGTATCCAGGAGCCGCGCGTTCAGACCAAACTCGGTGACGTCGACGACGTAGTCCACATCGTTCTGAGTGGTAACGTCAGTGATCTTCAACATCAACCGGTCCCCGACGGCCGGACTGTGTTCAGCGAGGTTGATGAACGTGTCTGGAAGGCTGTCCTTGACGACGCCTTCCGAGCTCACTTCGAAGAGTTCGTCGTTGTAGGTGATTTTGTAGACGGGTTTTCCGCCTTCGGTGACTTGCTCGGCAACGGCATAGTTATCGATGGGTATCGGCTGTGGCTGTGCGTCTTTGCGGTACAGAATCGCCCTGATCCGAATTTTTGCCGTCCCGATCGACTCATTCGCCGCACGCGTCGACTTGAGCAGGCTCTCTCTCAGCACATCCTTCTTGAATTGCACGCGCAGATTGTGCCGCCGGTCTATCTTGCTGCCCAGAGGCACATCCTGGGCGGGATCGTGCGCGACTCTCGCTTCGGTGACTGTCACGTAGTCGATGGGCCGTGGTGCTTGCGCAGCAAGGCGCTGGGGCACACACCAGCAACAAACGACGAGTAGCGATGTGACGACGCGTCTTGGTTTGCCCATCGTGAACTCCTGGTTCAGGCTTCGCACATCTCTTCAACGAGTTCGTGGATTGTTCCGCAGAACTGGCTCGGATTTTTGAGACGGCGCACGACGTTGGTCTCCTTCACACCGACGACTTCGATGGTTCCGTTGCCAGAGTAGTAGGTCATGCCGGGCTCGTTCTTGTCGCGGACATCGATCTTGCGGCAGCGTATTTGACAGTTCGGTCCTTTCGCCGGGGCAGAACGTACGCAGTTACAGTAGGTGTCTGCCCTCTGCTCAGGATCGTTGTCGCTGTCCCAGAACACATAGACGGTTCCGTTAATGGGCATCTGTCCACCTCAGTTTGGCGATTCGACAGCTGTGACGTATCTCTACCCACACTCAACGTCGCGTAAGGGCAAAGCGAACACAAAGAAAGCCAAAGACTCTGTTCGGGCGTGGAACTAACGACGCCTTTGGAACGTCTCTGCTTACGTTGTCCCGCATGATCGACCGACGCCGCATTGATTCGCTGGTGGCGCTGCGCCAGGCGCAATGAGAAGCAGCGGCGCGCGGCAAACACGACCGGATGCGATGCTGGTCCGGCTGCTGTGGGTATCGACGCTCGTCCTGGTTCTGATCGGCGTGGCGATGGTTACTCGACGAGCGCTGACGCTGTTCGGCTTCCTTTCAGCATCTTCAGCGCTTTCGGAATCGGCCCCGGTCGATGCGGCGTTCGCGCGATTTGCGCCGCTTACGATGATCCACATCATGCCGGGGCTGATGTTCGTCGTGCTCGGCCCGCTCCAGTTCGTCAAAACACTACGCACGCGCAGACCCCGGCTGCACCGCACGATGGGGCGTGTCGTACTGATGTCCGGCGTGGTGACCGGCGTGACCGCGCTCACGATGACCACTCAAATGGCGATAGGAGGCGCGACGGAGAGGGCCGCCACCGCGTTGTTTGGCGTCCTGTTTCTGATTGCGTTGGGTCGCGCTTTCGTGTGCATCCGTCGACGACAGGTGGCTCGGCATCGCGAATGGATGATTCGCGCGTTCGCGTTGGGGCTCGCCGTCGCCACCATCCGGCCCATCGTCGGCGCGTTCTTCGCCACGCGAAGCCTCACACAATTGACCCCTCACGAGTTCTTCGGCATCGCGTTTTGGATTGGCTTCACCCTGCACTTGATTGCGGCGGAGGTCTGGATCAACTACACGCGAGGCGAAGCTGTGGTCGCGCTATTGCCGGAGCGGAGTTAATTCCATCGTGAAGGCGAAGGCATGCGACATGGGGGCCTGGCGTCGCGCGGCTGGTGCACAGCCCAGAACAACAGCCTGCCCAGCGAGAAGATGCTGAGAAGGCCAGCAATCCTTTGAGGCCCTGACGCGATGGCTATGGGGGCGTCAAGTCGAACGAGATGCTGCCGATGAGGATATCCATCTCGACGCGGAGCTTTTCGACCTCCGCTGTGACGCCCGCCATTTCCGTTTGCAACGTCTCGAGCCGCGTTTCCTGCTGGTCGAGCTGTCGCGTGTATCGCTGCAGCAATTGCTTCTCTTCGTCGCTGCCCCGCAAGGCCTTCATGTTCTCGCGTAGACGTTGCTGATCCGCTCCGATGGCGTTGTGCTCTTTTTGCAGGGCTTGGAAACGGCGCTCGACCGCGGACACAGCGGCTTTCTTGTCGAGGACGGGTTTCAGCTCCCGCTCGAGCGCCGTCGCCGAAAAGCCCGACTTCGCAAGGCGAATCACAAGTGGTTGATCGACGTTTCCGATCGCGATGGTCGCCGCGCCTTGCCGTATCTCGCGTACCTCCAGGACGGTCTCTTGCGCCGTTGGGAGAGCGACGCGGAAGCGTTGAGCGTTGACGGTGGACTCCACAGGCGTTTGACGCTCGGCCAGCTTCCATCCCGGCTGCATGCTGTGCTCGACGATGAGGGTCGTCGGTGTCGCGTTCTCGTTGCGAGCTCTGTACGTCGTCGTGACGCGCTCTTCTGTTTCAGTGGTCATGACGCCATCCCGCGCGCGCAGGCGGAAGATGCGGCCATCGCCCGGCTGTCTCGTCGCGCTCACCATCACACCGAGATCCGCCCCATAAGACAGGAGCCGCTTTTCCCCTGGCTTCAAGGGCTCGAGCAATCCCTCTCCGGCGAACGCGTTTCCATCAATGAGCGTCATGCTTCCGCCGTCGAGCGTCAGCCCTGTTGCGTTCGTCAACCACACCGCGCGAAGCGGGCGCCCGCTACCCGACGGTCGGTTCCATAGCGACACCTTTTCCGCCTCGATTTCCGCATGCACGATCGGCACGAGCGCCGATTGATTCTTCGTGAGCGAGACAGGCTCCTTGAGCCGGTATTCGAACAGGTCGCCGAGCGACCCAGCGAGTGCCTGCGGATCGACATTCCTCGCCTGTTCGTAGACACCTGCCGGCATCTGCGGAGCAGCCGCGGGTGGTGGAGGAGGGGCGGGTCGGCCGCCTGCTATCCCTGCCTGGCGTGACCGGAGCCCAGACTCACCAGCCACCGTTACTGTTTCGGAAATACTGCCCACTTCCATCGTCACATCGTGCTGGACCGATGTGCCGGCGGGGACGCCCACGTTGTCGACGACGCGCGGCGAAAAGCCGGGTAATTCAATTCGTAAGGAGTAGAGGCCGGCTGGAACGGTCATCTCGTATCGGCCGTTGTTTTCGCTTGTGGCACTGGCGACCACCCCAGATTGTCCGATGAGCCGTGCTGTGGCCCCCGGAATGACGCCGCCCGCATTGTCCCGCACCGTTCCACGGACATTCCCTGCGCCATCGCCGAGCGATGCTTGATGCGTCTGCGGAGCAAGCAGCATTGCCGACGGCATCGGGACTACTGCACGTCGGCCGTAGTACGGCTGCGAGATGTTCTGGATGAACGACTGAGGCGCACCGGCGACGAGCGAAAGCTCCACGTTGAGCCAATCCTCGCCAATGGTGTTATCGACAACGGCCCAGCCCTGTAAAAGCGGCTTGCCTTTGTTGTCGAGCACCAGCCGGTACGTGCTTTTCCAGATTGGCACTTCGCTCACATAACTTACAAAGAGCGGACGCTCTCCAACGCCGGTCGTCGTCACGACCATGCTCCGCACGTCCTGCTCGCGCGTCGTTCCGACGACGTCCAGATAGCGGCCAATCTCCTGCCGAAGATCGCGCTCGAGAATCCGCACCCGCACCGTTGATGAGAGCTCGAACGAGCGCAGCTCGCCGGCATCTGTGACGACGGAGATCGTGTCGACGAGAGTCGACTCGTCGCCGCTTCGAACCGCACGTTGTTCAACGCTGAGCAACCGGCCCTGGACCGCGCCAGCTCCCGAGGTCACTTCAACTCGCGCGCCGCGTAGCGAACCAAGCATGCGCGCCTGGGTTGTGCTCTCGTCGAGCGGCAGGCGTAGTGCCCCGAGACGTTGTTCAAGAGGCGCGACAGAGTTGTAACTGATGCCGGTGATCTGCCCCTTCCCAAGGTCGAGTACCGTCAGTGACTTCAGTACGTCGTTCAACTGAGCACTGGTGAAGCGGATCGTAACGGCCTGACGATCGCGCACGTTGCCCAGGTGTTCGAAATATCCAACGCCTGTCTTGTACAGAACAACGCGGCGGACCGGCAGAGCTGCGCCTGGCGCTGGTTCCGCAGCCGATTGTGCTGGAATGGCCGTTGAAGGCCGTTGGGCGAGCGCGAACACAGGAACAACGAGGAGAGATGCAATCAGGAACCGGCGCATATCAGTTTCCTCCGGAAGACGCATCTGTCTTATCGGCTACTCCGGCCGCTTAAGTTAGACACCGGACGTCGGGTAGTGGTGCGGAGCCGCTGCTTACACTTTTCCAGTCACATGCGGTACTGTTGGTCGCGTTCTGAGCCAATGGAGGCCGCGTGAAGCTATTGAAAATTGCTGGTTGGACCGGCGCAGCGCTCGTCGTGCTGCTCATCATCGCCATTACGGCCACCATCGGGTGGCGTCCGTTCATCGGCCCCAGCGCCCGGGCGCTGACAGATCGCAGATTCAATTCGACGCCCGAACGAATGGATCGCGGGCGCTACCTCACCGAAAATCTCTTGAACTGCTTTTCGTGCCATAGCGATCGAGACTGGACGCAGCACGACGCGCCGGTCAAAGCGGGCACGCACGGGGCGGGTTCGCCGACGTTCCCCTTGCTGGATCTTCCTGGCAAGGTGTATCCGCCGAACATCACACCCGACAAGGAAACGGGAGCGGGGAACTGGACCGACGACCAGCTCGCGCGCGCCATTCGCGAGGGGATCGGCAACGACGGCCGCGCGCTGTTTCCGTTCATGCCGTACGAAAATTTTCGCTATCTGTCCGATGAAGACCTCGCGTCGGTCGTCGTGTACCTTCGCTCCCTGGCGCCCGTGCGTCGCGTGGTTCCAAAAACAGAGCTCATCTTTCCCGTGAAGTACCTGATTCGAAGCGCGCCGCATCCGATCGACGGGGAAGTGCCGGCGCCCGATCTGTCCACGCCGACGAAGCGGGGCGACTACCTGGTGACGATCGGCGGGTGCCGCGACTGTCATACGCCGCAGCACAACGGTCAGCGCATGCCGGGGCTCGATCTCGCCGGCGGCTTCCTTCTCCGCGGCCCCTGGGGCGAGGTGGCGAGCGCCAACATCACCCCGGCGCCGTCGGGGATTCCTTATTACGACGAGCGTCTGTTCATGGACACCATCCGCACCGGCTGGGTGAAAGCGCGAAAGCTGTCGCAGATCATGCCCTGGTTCGAGTATCGCGGCCTTACGGACGAAGATCTGAAAAGCATCTTTGCGTATGTGCGCGCCGTTCCGGCTGTCGCGCATCGCGTCGACAACAGCAAACCGCTGACGGCCTGTAAGGTGTGCGGCTTCTCCCACGGCGCGGGCGACCAGAATTAGATCGCTCGCTGATTCCCGTTTCGGCGCAGAGGCGATTACTTCTTTTCAGCAGCGGCGCACACGCGTTGAGCGCGAGCACGATTCCTGCGGCGAGCATTCGGGTCTTCGGAGTAATGGGGAACGTTCGAGAGGACTGACCGTCAGGCTCTGCGCCTTCGCGGCTCTGCATCGAGACAGCGATTACTGCCGATCAGGGATCTTCGCTTAGGGCCCGTTGATACGGGCTGCCCGGAGTGTTCAGCGCTGTAAAGTAAAGATGGCAGCGATCGCAGCCCAGCACGATGTGTGTGCGCGGGATCGGATCAAAAATCACTTCCTGGACACCATCTTTGGGCTCGCCGACAAGGCGGAGGACCCGTCCAGCCGTGGGAGCGCTCTTCTCGGTCTTCTTCACCAGCCGGCCGTGACAGAACGGACAGTCGATCGGAACCGGCTCGAAACACTCGTGGAGTGGATGGTGCTGCGGCGGCGATGCATCGGCGACGTACCGCCCAGGGTCTAACCGCTGTGTAGGCGCGAGTCGGACGAAACGACGGACTCCGGTTAACTGGCTCTTCGTGAGTTGACTCATCGGCTCACATATCTGTATCGGACGCTGCGCTCATAGGCAGAACCGTCGTATGCGTAAGCCGTACCAGATATGCCGGGAATTGCACGCGCGAAATTTTGGATAATGGTTTGTATTGTTTTTGGACCGGCGCCGCCTAGCCCGGTCTGCCGCGTAGAGCGGTCGAGGGAGACACATGCCACGTGTCCAGCGCTTCGCCAAGCCCTATCGAGTGAGGAACGGACGCGCATTCCGGTTGAGAGACATCGACCCTGACGACACGGGGCCGATCAGATCGCGCAGCCAGGCCGAGCGCTGGCTCGAGCGCGGGGTCGCGCGTCTCGCCCGGCTGCAGGAAAAACTGTACGCGCAGGACAGTTGGGGTCTGTTGCTGATCTTTCAAGCGATGGACGCCGCCGGCAAGGACGGAACAATCAATCACGTCATGTCCGGCGTGAATCCGCAGGGATGTCAGGTGTACTCCTTCAAGGCGCCGTCGGCGGAAGAGCTCGACCACGACTTTCTCTGGCGGACGAGCCGGTGCCTGCCCGAGCGGGGACGCATCGGCATTTTCAATCGTTCGTACTACGAAGAAACGCTCGTCGTTCGCGTTCATCCGAAAGCGCTCGACACCCAGAAGCTACCGGCCTCGCTGGTGACCAGGCGGATTTGGGACGAGCGCTTCGAAGACATCAGGGCATTTGAGCGTTATGCCACGCGCAACGGCATCGCGATCCGGAAGTTCTTTCTCCACGTGTCCCGAAAAGAGCAGAAGCGGCGTTTTCTGAGGCGTCTGGATCTCACGAGCAAGAATTGGAAATTCTCCACGGCCGACGCAAGCGAGCGGGACTACTGGCGCGATTACATGCGCGCCTATGAACAAACCATCCGGCACACGAGCTCTGACTACGCGCCGTGGTATGTCGTACCCGCAAACCACAAATGGTTCACTCGACTCGTGGTCGTGGCAGCCGTCATCGACGCGTTGGAGGAAATGCAGTTGGCCTTCCCGAAAGTCGATAAGGCGAAGCGCAAAGAGCTCGCGGCTGTTCGGAGGACGCTGGAACATGAACGGCGTCGCTGACGGTATCTCGACCCAGCAACATCACCGGGGCTTTGCGGACCGTGAGGACGCGACTTCAAGCGCTTCGAGCAGGCTGTCGAAATCCCACGCCGCGTCATGGCGGAATCCGTTGATGAAGAAGGTCGGTGTCCCGTTCACGCCGCTCCGCACGCCGCTCAGAAAGTCCTCGCGAACGCGCGGTGCATGCATGTGGTCGGCAAGCTCCCGCTGAAAGCGCGCCTGATCGAGCCCGATCGCGACGGCGTACTCAGCGAGGTGTCGATCGTCGAGCGCGCGTTGATGTTCGAAGAGGGCCGCATGCATCTCGCGGAAGTGCCTCTGAGCACCTGCGGCTTCCGCCGCTTCAGCCGCATGCTGGGCATGCGGATGGATCTCGGTGAGCGGGAAGTGCCTGAAGACGAAGCGCAGGCGAGAACCGAGTTGTTGCCGGATGCGCTCGACGATGGGGTAGGCGCGGCCGCAATGGGGACACTCGAAGTCGCCGTATTCAACGAGCGTCACGGCGGCATTCTCGGGGCCCTCTGTGTGGTCACGGGCACTCACTGGAAGCGTCAACTTGCCGTCAGTCATTTCTCCTCCGGAGTGATCGGGCAGTCAGTCACGTCCGTTCATCAAGTGCTTCCAGCGCACCAAGAATGCCGTCAGCACCCGGATTGACGCCCACGGGTGAAACGTAGCTCCACCGGATGATGCCATCCGCGTCGATGACGAACAAGGCCCGCTCGCTCGTGCCCTCATGTTCGCGATACACGCCATAGGCGCGTGCGACACCGCCTTTGGGCTCGAAGTCGGCAAGCAGCGGAAAGTGCAGCTTGCGGTCCTGGGAAAAGGCAATGTGGCACCAGACGCCGTCAACCGAAATCCCGACGAGCTCGGCGTTGAAACGGTGGAACTCACTGAGAATCTCGTTGTAGAGCGCCATCTGATCGCCGCACACGGGACTCCAGTCGGCTGGATAGAAGGCAAGGATGACGGGCCGCCCTCTCAACTCGCTGAGCGAGACAAGCTGATCCGGCGTCGAGTGCAGCGAGAAATCTGGTGCCGGCGTTCCTGGTTTAAGGGCTTGAGCATTCATACTCCGAGTGTGCCATACCAGCGCCCGGCAGATTCTGAATTATCATCACGCGCAGGACGTCCACCGACGCGCACATGGGACAACTTGAAGTCCTCATTGGACTGATCCTCGCGGCGACGCTCCTGGCCGCCGCTGCCCGCCGCCTTGACGTGCCATATCCCGCATTTCTGGCCGTCGGCGGTGCGCTGCTTGCTTTCGTTCCGGGCGCACCATCCTTCACCGTTCTCCCCGAGCTCGCCCTGGCGATTTTCGTGGCACCAGTCCTCCTCGACGCGGCCTATGACACATCGCTGCGAGATCTGAGGGACAACTGGGTGCCGGTCACAAGCCTGGTCGTCGCAGCCGTGGGCCTGACGACGATCGCCGTCGCCATCGTGGCGCGCGCATTGGTGCCCGATCTTCCCTGGGCTCCGGCGATTGCGCTCGGCGCGGTCGTCGCGCCACCAGACGCCGCGGCGGCAACCGCTGTGCTGCGTCAGCTGAAACCGCCGCAACGCATCCTGACGATCCTCGAGGGCGAAAGCCTGCTCAACGACGCCAGCGCGCTGCTGATCTATCGCCTTGCCGTGGGAGCCGTCGCGGCAAACGGCTTTTCCGTTGGCGAAGTAGCGCCGACGTTCCTCTTCGCCGTGGTCGGCAGTGTCCTGGTAGGCCCCGTGCTGGGCTGGGCCATGCTGCAACTGAATGACCGAGTGCGGGATGTGCCGACGGCCATCATTCTTCAGTTCGTCAGCACATTCGGTGTCTGGATCCTGGCGGACCGGATTGGTCTCTCGCCGGTGCTGACGATGGTGTGTTACGCGGCAACGGTGTCGAGGACAGGGCCCGAGCGCGTTCCCGCACGCATCCGCATCCCCTCCTACGCTGTCTGGGAAACAGTCGTGTTCATGTTGAACGTGCTGGCGTTCATTTTCATCGGCTTGCAGATCCGCCCGATTATGGCGAGCCTCGATCCCTCCGATCGCGGCCGGTACTTTGCCGTCGCCGGCGCGGTCCTCTTGACAGTCATCGTCGTCCGGCTTGCCTGGCACATGTCCTTCAATGCCGTCATCAGATGGCGAGAACGCCGGTTTGGATTTCGACCGCCACGCCCGATGCTGCGACCGAGCGTGGCGAGCGGCCTGGTCATCTCCTGGTCCGGCATGCGCGGCATCGTTTCCCTGGCGGCGGCGCTGGCATTGCCGGCGGCGTTTCCGTTCCGCGACTTGATTGTGTTGACCGCGTTCTCTGTTGTGCTGGGCACGCTGGCCATCCTGGGACTCACGCTAGGCCCCCTCCTGCGCGTGCTCGATCTTCGCGACGACGATCCCGTGGGACACGAGGTGGCCGCTGCGCGCCAACGTGCGCTGCAAGCCGGCCTTGCGGAGCTCGAGCACGATCGATCGCCCATGGCAGAAGCGGTGCGGCAGGAGTTTGCCGTGCACCTGGGATCCATCGCCGGGAATTCCGGGGACGGTGCAGCCGGAGAGATCGCGCAGCGCGAGACCCACCATCGAGCCGTGCGGGCGGCGCGGCAGGCCGTTCTCGGGATGCGCGCGAGTGAAGAGATCGGCGACGACGCATTTCACCAGATGGAGGAGGAGCTCGATTGGATCGAAATGTCAGGAGGCGCCAGGTAACTCGTGACACTGGAGCAGCAATCAAATCTGACACTGAGGTTGCCGGGGCAAGACGAGGAGGACGAGTTCTTACGGGCTCACCGCGCCACATCGCCACAGGTTCCATCTTTCCTGCATTTCTACACCGAAGGGATGCCCCTTCGGCGCTACCTCGAGGTGCTCGCCGAGCAGGAGCAGGGCATCAACCTTCCATCGCCGCAGCACGTTCCAGAGACGTTTCTCTTCGCGTTTGTCGGACGCAGAATCGTGGGGCGTACCGCGATCCGGCACTCGCTCAATGCATATCTCGAGCGCCTGGGCGGACACATTGGCTATGTCGTTGTGCCAGATTTTCGACGGCGGGGTTATGCCACCGCCATCCTGCGACAATCGCTGCAGATCGCGCGCGGAAAGTGTGTTGGCGCCCGTCGAGTTCTCGTGACGTGCGACGACGACAACGTAGGGTCGATCCGGACGATCGAGAAAAACGGGGGCGTCCTCGAGAACGTCGTCAGTGGGCAGGGCCTCGAGACGCCGAAACGCCGCTACTGGATTGACCTGGCCGGGCGCTGATGCGCCTCTAAAACACGGAAACGGAAACCGCGCTAGCGCTTGTCGAGGAGCACGAGGGACACGCCGGCCTGGGTGGGCGACACCGTGGGTGCGACGGCAAATCGTGCCCGGCCGCGGCCCACGGTCACCGTGCGGCCCGCGACGATGCCGATGGCCGCGCCGAATGCCACGTCACTGAAGAAATGCCGCTTCATCTGCACGCGCGATGCGGCGACGTACGATGCGAGCGCGTAGGCAGGGACGCCGGCCTTCCAGCCGAAATTTCGCTGCAGCACGGTGGCGGTCGCAAAGGT
>Ga0075418_10004006_pt1 | contig 16763 bp, 15 predicted proteins | sample SoiMetdeltSBSDD2_FD_81776 | JGI IMG/M metagenome (GOLD analysis project Ga0075418, IMG submission 81776) | Bulk soil microbial communities from a Populus tree surrounding site in Tennessee, USA - Soil MetaG P. deltoides SBSDD2 | ecosystem: Environmental > Terrestrial > Soil > Tree plantation... | reverse complement strand
TCGCCTTCGACGAGGTCGATCTGCTTCTGCTCCTTGCTGCCTTTGGTGCCCATGAACGCGCCGACCTTCAGATCGATGATCCCGTTTTTTCCGATCGCCGCCCGCCGCCGCCTCCCGTCGCGTAGACGACGCCCTTGACCATCAGCGGCGTGCCTTCGAGGTTGAACTCGGGACGCGGGCCGAGGTTGGCGGTGCTGAATCGCCATGCAACCTCGAGCTTGTTGAAGTTCGCAGCGTTGATCTGGTCGAGGGGCATATACTTCGAGCCCTTGACGTCGGCGGTGTAGTGTGTCCATTCGCCGTTTTTCGTGCTGGGCTGCCCGGTGGACTGGCCAGTGACGCCAGGCATCCACCACGCGCCGATGATGGCGACGACACCGCCGCCGAAGCTCTCGATCGAGCGGCAGGCCGCTTCCACATTGGTGGCCTTCGAATCGTTGACGAAGCCGACGCCGCCGATCTCGCCTGCCGGCTCCATCGCATGCTCGAGCCCGCGAAAGCCGCGCAGCGCAGTGGTCATCGCATGCGCATCGACCCCCGCGAGCCACGACACGGCCGCCGCGGCCACCACGTTGCCGAGCATGTGTCGTCCCTTCAGCTCCACGGCGTCGGTCGGGATGAGGGGATCGACCGACGTGCCGGTGCGACGCGCGATCCATTTGCCGTCGACGACGAAGCCCTCGGTGATCTGCGCTGCCGGCGCGAACCAGACCTGCTGTGCGCGCCCTCTCGTTCCGAGCTCGCGTACGACGGAGTCCTCGGCATTGAGGACCGCGAAGTCCTCTGCCTGCTGGTTTGCGAAGATGCGCGCCTTGGCAGCCGCATACGCACCCGCGTCGGCGTGACGGTCGAGATGGTCGTCGGCGAGGTTGAGCCAGAGCGCAATCCACGGCCTGAACGTCACAGTCGCCTCGAGCTGGAAGCTGCTCGCCTCGACGACGTGGATGGTCTCGGCCGTCGAGGCCCCGACCTGGGCACTGAGCGGCACGCCGATATTTCCGCCCACGAGCGCCGTCCGGCCGGCGGCGTTCAGCATCCGTCCCACGAGCGTCGTCGTCGTCGACTTTCCCTTCGTGCCAGTGATGGCGATGATCCGGCCCTGCACCCAGCGCGACGCCAGCTCCAGCTCGCCCACGATCTCGACCCCGCGCTGCCGGGCGCTCGCGAACGCCGGCTGCTCCAGCGCGACTCCCGGGCTGGTGACGACGAGATCGGCCTGCGCCAGCGTCTCGGGCACATGGCCACCGAGCTCGAGCTGCACCCCGAGCGCCTCGAGCTGTTCCATGCCGTCGAACCCGCTTCGTGTCTCGCTGAGGATCACGCGCGCACCCCGCCGGACGAGGAGTTCCGCGGCGGCGATGCCGCTCCGTGCGGCGCCGACCACGACGACCCGACGTCCCTCCACGCTGAAGTCACGAGCTCCCACGCCATCACCGCAGCTTCAACGTGGTCAGGCTGAACAAGGCGAAGAGAATCGCCACGATCAGAAACCGCGTGATGATTTTGGGTTCGCTCCAGCCGATCAATTCGAAGTGATGGTGGAGCGGCGCCATCTTGAACACCCGCTTGCCCGTCATCTTGAACGATGCGATCTGGATGATGACCGACAGCGCTTCGACGACGAACACACCGCCGACGATCGGGAGAAGCAGCTCTTGCTTGATCAGGATCGCGACCGTGCCAAGCGCGCCGCCGAGCGCCAGTGAGCCGACGTCGCCCATGAAGATCTCGGCCGGGTACGAGTTGTACCAGAGAAAGCCGAGGCTCGCGCCAACCAGTGCACCGCAGAAGACGGGCAGCTCGCCTGCCGGTGCAAATCGCACCAGGTCCAGATAGTTGGCGAACACGCGGTGACCGGTGACGTAGGCGAGCGCCGTGTATGTAGCCGCAGACACCGCAAACGTCGAAATCGCCAGGCCGTCGAGACCATCGGTGAAGTTGACGGCGTTGGTCGCCCCGATAATCACGATGACCGCGAAGACCACGTAGAAGACCCCGAGGTCAGGGATGAGATCCTTGAAGAACGGAAAGATCAGCCGGGTGTTGTAGAGCGGCGGATTGCGCTGCGAGAGGATCAGCACCGCGACGCCCACGGCGAGCCCGACGACGACCAGGCCGCCCATCTTGTAGCGGGGCAGCAGACCGTGATGCGAGCGGCGCGTGATCTTCAGATAGTCGTCGAGGAATCCAACAGCGCCGCAGAACGCCGTGGCGAGCACCGCCACCCAGATGTATGCATTCGACAGATCCGCCCACAACAGCGTCGGGACGAGCGTCGAGGTCAGGATGAGCAGCCCGCCCATCGTCGGCGTCCCCGCCTTCGCACGGTGCGATTCCGGTCCCTCCTGCCGAATGATCTGGCCGACCTGGAATTCGCGAAGCTTGCGAATGAACCATGGCCCCAGAATCAGCCCAATCGCCAACGCAGTAATGCTGGCCGCCGCCGTTCTGAACGTGATGTAGCGCGTCACGTTCATGACGGTGAAGTAGGGTGTGAGCCTGGGCAGGAGATCGTAGAGCATCAGGCGAACTCCGCCGCGATTCGGTCGGCCACCACATCGGTGCGGATGCCTCGTGAGCCCTTGACGAGCACGACGTCGCCCGGCCGGAGCGCCGATATCACCGTTCGCGCGGCCTGCTCGCTTCCCTCGAACCAGCTGACCGCCGAGCCAGGCAGCCCGGCCGCCACGGCCGCCTCGGCCAGTTCCCGTGCCGGAGCACCGCCGATCACGAAGAGCAGAGAGACGCCCGCCTCGGCCGCGCGCCGGCCGCTTTCGCGGTGCAGCGCCGTGGCGTGCTCACCGAGCTCGAGCATCTCGCCCAGCACGGCGACTCTGCGCGTCGCCCGCGTCTCGTGCGCGAGCATCTCGAGCGACCGGCGCAGCGCCGAGGGGCTCGAGTTGTAGGAATCGTCCACGAGCCGCATACCATCGCGAAGCGTCCTCACCACGCCGCGGCGGTCCGCCGGACGAAGGGCTGCGGCTGCCGTCGCGATGTCATCGAGGGAAACACCGGCGTCGAGCGCGACGGCCGTCGCCGCCAGCACGTTCGAGAGGTTCCCCCGTCCGAGCAGCGGTGTCTTGATGACCCGCTCGCCCTCGCTCGTCACCAGTCGGCATCGCATGCCGTCGAGTCCCAGATCTTCGACGTCGCGAGCCTGGACGTTGGCAGCGCCGGTGAATCCGAACGTCACGGTTCGTCCGGCGAACCCGCCCACGCGCGCCATCACCCGCCGATCGTCGGCATTGCACACGAGGAGCGTCTCGCCAGTCGCCCGCTCCAGGATCTCTGCCTTGGCGTCGGCGATCGCGTCGGGGGAGGCAAAGAAGCCGATGTGCGCGTCGCCAACGTTCGTCCACACCCGGACGTCCGGCCCGGCAATCGCCACGAGCGTGCTGATCTCCCCAGCGTGGTTCATCCCCAGTTCCATGACCGCCATGTCGGGCCGCGTCCGCAGATCGATGAGCGACAGCGGCAGGCCGATGTGGTTGTTCAGGTTCCCCTTGTTCTTCACGACCCGGAATCGCGTCTCCAGAAACGCCGCAATCGCCTCCTTCGTCGTGGTCTTTCCCGCGCTGCCGGTAATGGCCACGACCCTGGAGCCGGCCGCTTCCCGGACCGCGTGACCCAGCGCCTGCAGCGCGTGCAGCGTGTCGTCGACCTCGATCGCCGCGGCACCGGTGAACGCGTCCGGCCTCCGCGCTACCGCCGCGCGCTCGACGACCACTGCCGCCGCCCCGCGCGCGATTACGTCCGGCACGAAGTCGTGGCCGTCGAAGCGCGGGCCGTGCAGCGCTACGAAGAGATCGCCGGCCGCGGCGACCCGGCTGTCGATGACGACGCGCTCCACGACCCGGCCGGGATCCCCGCCAGCACGCTGGCCGGCCACAGCCCGGGCTATCCACCCGACGTCGAGACGAACCTCGATCACCCGGCGCGCGACTTGACTCGCCGCGCCTCCAGCGCCTCTCGTGCCACGGCTACGTCGTCGAAGGGCGTCCGAACGCCGGCGATCTCCTGATACGTCTCGTGACCCTTGCCGGCCACGAGCACGACGTCGCCCGGCAGCGCCTGCCGCACCGCCTGCAGGATCGCCTCGCGGCGATCGATCTCGGTGATGATCTCGGCGTTGCTCTGGCGCGTCTCCGGCTCGGCGCCCCGCATCACCTCGTCGATGATCCGCCGGGGATCCTCGGAACGCGGGTTGTCGCTCGTGATCACGACCACGTCGCTGAGCCGAGCCGCCACCATCCCCATCAGGGGCCGTTTGGTCCTGTCGCGATCCCCGCCGGCACCGAACACGGTGATAAGCCGCCGCGAGGCCATCGGCCGCGCCGTCTCGAGCAGGTTTCGCAGCGCGTCGTCGGTGTGCGCGTAGTCGACGATGACGGTGATGTCGTCTCCGGCCGACGAGGCCAGCTGAAAGCGCCCCGGCACGCCGGCCAGGTCCTGGATACCACGCTCGATCGCGGACAGCGGCACGTCGAGCGCCACGGCCACGGCAACGGCCGCGAGGATGTTGTAGACGTTCGGTTTTCCGACCAGCTTCGAGCGGACGCCAACCACGCCTCGAGGCGTGCGGGCATCGAACTGAAGGCCGGACAGGGCATACGACAGCGGTCCCACGCTCACGTCCGCCGGGCGGGTGATGCCGTAGGTAAGAGGTTGGCGCACCGTGTCGGCGAGCGTCTGCCCGCGCGGGTCGTCGACGTTGATCACCGCAGTCGCCCCTTCGGGAAGCATGTCGAACAGCCGGCGCTTGGCGGCGAAGTACTCCTCCATGCTCGTGTGGAAGTCGAGGTGGTCGCGGGTCAGGTTGGTGAAGATCGCCGCCGAGAAGCGGACCCCGTCCACGCGCTTGAGCGCCAGCGCGTGCGACGACACTTCCATCACGCACGCGCCGCAGCCTGCGGACACCATGTCGCGCATCAAGCGCTGCACGGCCGGGGCTTCGGGCGTGGTACGCGTTGCGTCGATCGCGCGGTCGCCAATCCGGTACGCGACCGTGCCCATCAGACCGCACCGGATCCCTGCCGCCTCGAGGATCGCGCTCACGAGATAACTGGTCGTCGTCTTGCCGTTGGTGCCGGTGATGCCGACCACGCGCATCTCCCGGCTCGGATGTCCGAAGAACTCGTTGGACAGCGATGCGAGCGCCGCCCGCGCGTCGCTGACCACCACCCAGAGGACATCTGTCGTGCTGTCGGCCGAGGACTCGGCCACCACGGCCGCCGCGCCGGCAGCCACCGCCTGCGGCACGTACGATCGGCCGTCGGCCGTGAGGCCGCGAAGCGCCACGAAGACGGAGCCGGGACCGACCTCGCGCGAATCGTGCGTCACGCCGGTGCACATCACGTCGGCGCCAAGGTGCGGCACGCCGGTGGCGGCATCGCGCGTGCGCGCGTCATGCAGGGTCGACAGGAGCGCTCCTACCGTCATCGCCGTTCAACGTTCGTCGTGTAAGCGAACAACGGCCTTTGGCTCAGCCGCAGCGTGACGCCCTTGCCGGCCTCGAGCGGGGTGCCCGCCGCCGGCGTCTGCTCTCGGACGAGGCCGAAGCCCTCCACTCGCGCGTTGACGCCGAGGCGTGTCATCACGTTCAGCGCGTCCCGCGCGCTGAGGCCGGTGAGGTCCGGAAACAGCCCGTCTGCGGCCGCGGACACGACGGACGGGCGCTCCATCGGACCCGACACCGGCCGTTCGCGTCGGCCTGACGTCTCACGCCGTACGAGCAACGGCGTTGGCGGGTTCAAGGTCGGGGGCACGCCATCGCGGCGCAGCAGGGCCTCGCCGATCCGCTTGAAGATGGGAGCGGCCACCTGACCGCCGAAGTGGCCGTTCGGACCGTGTGGCGAATCGATGACGACGACGATGGTGTACTCCGGCGCGCGCGACGGCAGGAATCCGGCGAACGAAGCAGTGTGTTCCGATTTGCTGTAGACGCCGTCGACGACCTTCTCCGCGGTTCCGGTCTTCCCGGCGACGGTATATCCCGGGACGCGCGCCGACGTCGCCGTCCCCTCCTCGACCACCTCTTCCAGTATCGCGGTCATCTGAGCGGCAGTGGTCGAAGTCATCGTCTGGTTCACGACCGTTTTCGACGTCTCCTGTCGGATGTTGTCCTTGATCACCGCCCGCACCAGCCTCGGCTGGACGAGCTTGCCGCCGTTGGCGATCGAGCTGAACGCCGCCGCTACCTGCAGAGGCGTGACCGCCAGGTGGTAGCCGATCGCCTCGCTCGCCAGCGCCAGCTCGGACAGGTCTTTCACTTTCAGGATGGCGCCGGGCGACTCACCGGGCAGCTCGCCGGGTTCTCTGAATACCCGCCGGCCAAACCCGAAACGCGTGGCGACCTCGGTGAATTTCTCTGCGCCCACCTGGAGCGCGACTTTGATTGCGCCGACGTTGCTCGACTTCGCGATCACGCCCCGGAAGGGCAGGCGGCCGTAGTTGTGCGTGTCCCGGATCGTGTACCTTCCAAACGAAATCCGCCCTCCCGATACGTCGATGACCGAGTCGGGAGTCACGACCCCCTGCTCGAGGGCGGCGACTGCCACGACGATCTTGAACATCGAGCCGGGCTCGAAGCTGTCCTGAACCGCGCGGTTGCGTCGTGCCGGATCCTTACCGGTCTCCGGACGCACGTTGGGATCGAACGTGGGATAGCTGGCAATGGCGACGATCTCTCCCGTCGACGGCTTCATCACGACGGCGCTGCCGCTCGTCGCCTTGTTTTCGATGATGCCTTTGCGCAGCTCCTGCTCGACGATGTACTGGATCTGCTTGTCGATGGTCAGCTCGAGGGAAGCTCCCGCGGTCGGATCGGAAAGAACCACTCTGTCGTAGGCGAATCGGTTCGCGTCACGGTGGAAGAGCACCTCGCCGGGCTGACCCGTGATGTCCTTGTCGAATTTGCTTTCGACGCCACCCTGTCCCTTGCCTTCGGAGCCCACGAACCCGAGCGCGTGCGCGGCGAGGGACCCGTTCGGGTAGTAGCGATGGCTCTCCGACGAGGTTCCTATCCCCGAAAGCTTGAGCGCCGCGACGCGATGAGCTTGTTCCTTCGTGACGAGCCGCTTGACATACCTGGATCCGGCCTCAGCGATCCTGTTGATGAAGTCGTCGCGATCGCTGGCGCTGCAGTCACCGAGGGCATCGCATACCTCGTCCACGGTAGCCTGTGGATCGCGAATGCCGGTGTGATCGAAAAAGATGTTTGGAGTATCTACGCTCCACGCCAACACGGCCCCGTTGCGATCCTTGATCTCGCCGCGCTTGGCCGGAATCCTCTCTTTCGACGATCGGTTTTTTGCCAGCGCCGTCAGCTCGTCAAACTGAAAGACCTGCAGGTAGACGAGCCGCGCCACGATGACCAGCGACCAGAGCGCCATGCCGGCGGCGGTCAGGGCGAGGCGGCGCTTCAGGATTGGGCGCCAGCTGTCAGAAGGGTTCTCGGTCACGGACGTGTGCCTCTGCGGTTAGCGCTGCGCGACGGCGGTCCGCGGAGCGGGCTCGCCCTCAATCACCCGGGGGATCACCTTGGAGTCGTCGGGACCGGGGGGGATCATCTTCAGGTGCTGCCTGGCGTACGCCTCGATGCGCGACAGCGCGCGTAGCTCCTCGAACGTGTTGCGGAGCTCACGGAAGTACTGCTCCTCATCGGCCAGCTGCGCGCGCAGCTTGCTCAGCTCGTAGCCGTCATCGATCTGCTCGACGTGTCGCCACACCGAGAAGACGAGCACGGCCACCAACAGCAGGCCGACGGCCATCGAGCGCCACAGCTCCCTGTGGCGCTCCTCGTCGACCTCCCGGACGATCGGGTTGTTGCGGACGTCCTTCTTGATGGCGTATTCGAATGCCTCGCCGGTCATGACGCTTCTCCGCCCCGTCACAGCACGCGCTCCGCCGCGCGCAGCTTGGCGCTTCGCGCGCGCGGGTTCCGCTCGATCTCGGCCTCGGCCGGCACCACCGGCCGTTTCGTCAGCACCTTCAGACCGCCGCCCGCCTGCAGCGATCGCAGCGTGTGCTTCACGATGCGATCCTCCAGCGAGTGAAACGTGATCACCGCCAGTCGCCCCGCGGCGTTCAGCCGATCCGCCGCCAGCGCCAAGAACGCGTCCAGGCCCTCGAGCTCGCGGTTGATCCAGATCCGGATTGCCTGAAACGTCCGCGTCGCCGGGTCGATGCGCATCCATCCCCGCCGTGGAAGCGCGCGGCGGACGATCTCGCCCAACTGCCCCGTGGTCTGGATGCTGCCCTTTGCCCGTGCCGTGACGATCGCCCGTGCCACGCGCCGCGCGTATCGCTCTTCGCCGAACCGGTAGATCACGTCCGCCAGCGTCCGCTCGTCGGCCTCGGCAATCGCCTCGGCGGCGGTGGCGCCGCTCGACACGTCCATGCGCATGTCGAGCGGTTCGTCACGCCGGAAGCTGAACCCGCGGCCGGGCGAATCGAGCTGCATCGACGAGACACCGAGATCCGCGAGCACGCCGTCGACGCTCCCGATGCCGCGCGCGTCCAGCACCGCGCCGAGATCGCGAAAGTCGGCGTGCACCAGCTCGACTCGCGCGCCGTAGGTCACCAGCCGCTCCCGCGCCATCGACAGCGCCGACTCGTCGCGATCGAGGCCGATCAGCCGCGACGCGCCCGCCTCGAGCAGCGCCTGCGCGTGACCGCCGAGACCCACCGTGCAATCGACGAAGACCCCGCCCCGTGCGGGCGCCAGCTGCTCCCGCACCTCGTCGACCATGACCGGAACGTGCAGCATTACGTCGCGGGCGGCCGGCCGTCACCGCTCAGACCCCGAACGGCGCCAACTGCAATCCGTCTTCGTCGCGCCATGGCTCGCGCTCGAGCTTCTCGACGAACCGCGCCTCGTTCCACACCTCGATATAATCGATGCGACCAAAGACCCGAACTTCGCCTACAATCGCGGCGCGCTCGCGCAGCTGCGGGGGAATGACGATTCGACCCTGAGCATCGAGCTCGCTCGTTTGTCCGTAGTAGTTCACGCGATCGAGAAACTTGAGGCGCGAAGGATGATTGCCGGGCATCGCCGAGACCTTCCGCTCGATGTCGAGCCAGACCGGCATCGGATAGATGCGGACGCAGTCGCCGGTGAGGCTCGTAACGAAGACATCGGGACCCTGGAGGTCCTGGATGTCGGAACGGAAGAGCGTCGGCACCTTGAGCCGGCCCTTGTCATCGATTCGGGCGGGAGCGCTGCCGCGCATCCCTTTTGGTCCATTTTGCTCCACGACACTCCACGCGGATAGTAAGTGTGGTAGTGGCGCGATGTCAACCGCAACTTCCTGATCATCAGTAGGTTACGCTTGATTTTCGCCGGCCTGCACGTGGCTGCACATGCGCACCATTTTTGGACAGATGCCCGATAACTGTCGAGCCGACGCGACCGCCGCCGCCGGCACACTTGGATAGAGTCGACTCAGAATGCTGCACGCCGCTGTCATCGGACTCCCCGGAACCGGCAAGACCACGCTCTTTCAGTTGATGACCAGCATTCGCGATGCGCCTCGCGGAAAAGGCGACGTCAACGTCGGCATTTCCAAGGTCCCTGACGCGCGGCTCGATCGGCTGACCGCGATGTACAACCCGCGCAAGCGGGTTCCCGCCACCGTCGAATTCACCGACGTCATCGCTCCGACGCGCAGCGGCGCTCAGGCGCTGATCGACGTGGCTGGATACAAGAACGCCGATGCGCTCGTGCACGTCGTGCGCGCGTTTCGAGATGAAGCCGTCGCGCATCCGTCCGGATCGGTGAACCCGGCGCGCGACGCGCAAGCCATGGAAGACGAGCTGCTGCTCGCGGATCTGGCGATCGCCGAACGGCGTCTCGAGCGGCTCGACAAGGATCTCAAGAAGACACGCACCGCCGAACTCGAGCAGGAGCGCAACCTCGTGGAGCGCTGCAAGGCAGCGCTCGAAGCCGGCGAACCGCTGCGCGCGCTCACGCTCTCGGGCGACGATCTGAAACGGCTGCGCGGCTTTCAGTTCCTGTCCGCGAAGCCGCTCCTCGTCGTCATCAACGTCGACGAGGCCGACGTGTCGATGGTCGGCGGCGACATCACGATGGTGGCCGAGCGGACCGGGCTGACGGCGTTCCTGGCGCGCGCCGCGACGCGAGCCGTCGCGCTCTGCGCGAAGATCGAGCTCGAGATCGCCGACCTCGACGCGGCAGACGCGACCGCCTTCCTCGCCGATCTCGGTCTCGAAGAGTCCGGTCTCGATCGCGTCATCCGCACCACCTACGAGCTCCTCGGCTACATGTCCTTCTTCACCGTCGGCGAGGACGAGTGCCGCGCGTGGTCGATTGCACGCGGGACCGCGGCGCAGCTCGCTGCCGGCGAGATCCACAGCGACATCCAGCGCGGCTTCATCCGTGCAGAAGTCGTCGCCTACGACGCCCTCATCGCACGCGGTTCGATGGCCGCCTGCCGCGAGCACGGTGAAGTCCGTCTCGAGGGCAAGGAGTACATCGTCAAGGACGGCGATATCATCAACTTCCGGTTCGCGACGTAGAGACATCCGCGCGACCGCGATCCGCGCGGGTGCCGGCATCGCGGGGCAGGCTGCGGCCGCGGCTCGAGGGTCCGCCGAGATCATGCGTCCAGTCGTCATCGTTCCTACCTACAACGAGCGCGACAATCTCTCTCCTCTCGTGGCGGCGCTGCTCCAGTCTCCGGCGCTGTCGGTTCTGATCGTCGACGACAAGTCTCCCGACGGCACCGGCGAGGAAGCGGATCGGCTCGCGGCGGCCAGCGGCGGCCGCATGACGGTGATGCACCGGACCGGCGCGCGCGGTCTCGGCCGCTCGTACGTCGACGGCATGCGCCTCGCCCTGCGGATGCAAGCCACGCACGTGTGTCAGATGGACGCCGACTTCTCGCACGACCCGGCCGACGTCCCTCGCCTCATCGAGGCGGCCGCTTCGGCCGATCTGGTGATCGGCTCGCGCTACGTGCCAGGCGGGCAACTGCGCGACTGGCCGGCGCACCGCATCGCCCTGAGCGCATTTGCGAACCGGTACGTCCGGCTCATCACGAGGATGCCCGTGCAGGACTGCACCAGCGGCTTCCGCTGCTGGCGCGCCGAGTTGCTGCGCCGGATGCCGCTCGACCGGATCGTGTCGGACGGCTACGCCTTCCAGGTGGAGATGACGTGGGAGGCGCACGTCCGCGGCGCGCGGATCGCGGAAGTGCCGATCACGTTCACCGAGCGCCGCCAGGGTCAATCGAAGATGTCGGGCGGCGTCATCCTCGAATCGGTGTCGCTGCCCTGGCGGCTGATCGCGCGGCGCAACACGGCGGACTGAAAGCTTGGTGACGGTCCGGCTGAAGCCGGACGCTACGTTGCACGATCTGCGCGTCGCTTCGCATCGCTACGCGGTACCTGATCCCTGCATTGCCGGTCATCGGGGGCCGTGGTAAGGTGGGCCACGATCGCGTTCCCGCCGACGCACTCGAGCCCGTGAGCCAGAGCATTCCGTCGACCACCGACGACTATCGCCGCTTCTACCAGGATCGCCGCGTGATGATCACGGGCGGCCTCGGTTTCATCGGCAGCAATCTCGCGCGCCAGCTCACATCACTCGGCGCACGAGTCCTGCTCGTCGACTCGCTGATCCCCGAGTACGGCGGGAACCTGTTCAACATCAGCGGCATCGAGGATCGGGTGCGCGTGAACGTCGCCGACGTCCGGCAGCAGAGCACCATGAACTATCTGGTGCGCGACCAGGATGTGATCTTCAACCTGGCGGGCCAGGTGAGTCATATCGACAGCATGCAGGATCCCTACACGGATCTCGAGATCAACTGTCGAAGCCAGCTGTCGATCCTCGAGGCCTGCCGCCGCTACAACCCGACGGTCAAGGTCGTCTTCGCCGGAACGCGGCAGATCTACGGCCGCCCCGATTCACTGCCGGTGTCGGAATCGCACCTCGTTCGGCCGACCGACATCAACGGCATCAACAAGGCCGCCGGCGAGTACTATCACCTCGTCTACAACAACGTCTTCGGCGTCCGCGCCTGCTCGCTTCGCCTCACCAACATCTTCGGGCCGAGGCAGCTGCTCAAGCACAACCGGCAGGGCTTCATCGCCTGGTTCATCCGTCAGGTCATCGAGGATCGAGAGGTCCAGGTGTACGGCGACGGCCGCCAGATCCGTGATTTCGTCTATGTCGACGATGCGGCCGATGCGTTTCTGCGGGCAGGCGCCAAGGACGCGGCGAACGGGCAGGTGTTCAACGTGGGCGGGAGGGAACCGATCTCCCTGCGCGATCTGATCAAGCTGCTCATCGAGATTGCCGGCACGGGACGCTACCGCTTCGTGGAGTGGCCGCCCGAGAAGAAGGCGATCGACATCGGCGATTTCACGACCGACTCGTCGCTCATCGAACGCTGCCTGGGCTGGACGGCGGCGACGCCCCTTCGCGAAGGCCTGGCGGCGACGATCACGTACTACCGCGAGCATCTCGCCCAGTACACCTCGCTCTCCGCGCCCGTCAATACGTTGTGAACCCGTCGCTGCCGTTTGCCGACCTTCGGCTGCACCACGATGCCGACGACGTTCGCGCCGCGATCGAGCGCGTCCTGACGCGCGGCTGGTACGTGCTCGGCCCCGAGCTCGAGGCCTTCGAAGCCGAGTTCGCTCAGGCATCCGGTGCACGCGTCGCCGTCGGCGTGGCGAACGGCACCGATGCGATCGCGCTTCTGCTTCGCGCGGCAGGCATCGGCCGCGGGGATCAGGTGATCGTGCCGGCGCTCACGGCGGGGTTCACCGGGCTCGCCGTCTTCGCGGCGGGCGCCACACCCGTGATCGTCGACGTCGAGCCCGCGACGCTGACGCTCGACGCCGACGCGTGCGCCGCGGCGATCACTCCGCGCGTCAAGGCGATCGTGCCGGTTCACCTCTACGGCCATCCTGCCGATCTCGGCCGTCTGCGCAGCCTGGCAAGCGCGAAGAGAGTGGCGCTCGTCGAAGACTGCTGCCAGGCGCACCTGGCGACGTACGCGGGGGAACCGGTCGGCACCAGCGGCATCGGCGGCGCGTTCAGCTTCTATCCGACGAAGAACCTGGGGGCGCTCGGAGACGGCGGCGCCATCGTCACCAACGATCCGGCCATCGCCGAGCACGTACGCCGGACGCGCAACGGCGGTCAGTCGCCGCGGCACCACCACGTCGAACCCGGCATCAACAGCCGGCTCGACGAGCTGCAGGCCGCCGTCCTGCGCGCGCGCCTCGTCCGCCTGCCGGCGATGACGAACCGGCGCCGTGAAATCGGGCGCTTCTATCGCCGGCAGCTCACGCCGGCGGTGACGATTCCCGTCGAGCGGGACGCAGGTCACGTCTATCACCTCTTTCCAATCCGCTCACGGCAGCGTGATGCGCTCCGGGCGCACCTGCTCGCCGCCGGCGTGGAGACATTGATTCACTACCCGGTCGCGCTCTCCGACCAGCGCGCGTTCGCCGACTGCGTTCCCGCACCGTGCCCAGTGGCAGCAGCCGCGGCGGCCGAGCTGTTGTCCCTCCCCCTGGATCCAAGACTGTCCGACGAAGAGGTGGCGCGCGTCGTCGAGGCGGTCAACGGCTTTGCCGGCCAGGCGGCGGCATCGCGCGTCTGACCGATCAGCTGTGCTTTCCAGCCGGTGGCCGCAGTCGTATACTGCGGTTCGAGGTGGGTATTGCCATGAGGCTCACAGGAATCGCTCTGGTTGCCGTGTTGCTCGCGGCTGCACTTCCAGCCGCCGCGCAATCGCCCGTCTCGATCCAGTTCAACGACGGCCGCGTCACGCTCATCGCCAACAACGCGCCGCTGCGGACGATCCTCTCGGAGTGGGCGCGCGTCGGCGGCTCGAAGATCGTCAACGCCGAGCGGGTCACGGGCCTTCCGGTTACGCTCGAGCTCAACAACGTGCCAGAGCGGGAAGCGCTGCGTACGCTGCTGCGCAGCCTGGGCGGCTACATGGCGGCCGCGCGACGCGTCGACATGCCGGGCGCGTCGTCGCTCGATCGCATCTTCCTGATCCCGACGCCCGCGCCTGCGAACACCGCCGCGACGAACGTCGTCAGCACGCCGGCTGTCGCCCCGCGACCGGGCGCTGTTCAGACGTTTACGCAGTCGCCACCTCCGCTTTTCTTCCCGGGCGATCCTGACAACGATCAGACCGACGAGATCGTGCTGCCGAACGGAACGCGGCGTGTCGTCAACACGAACACCGCCGCCACGCAGCAGGCGGTACGCGAGGCAGCGGCCGCAGCCGCCGCTGCCCGCGCCAACCAGGCGGCCGTCGACGAAGACGAGGAGCGCCCGAAGCAACAGGCGCCGGCGACCACGCCCGGAATGCCTGGCGGCGTGATTCGCGGCTCCGCCCGTCCCGGCGAGATCACTCCGCCCCCGCCGCAGCCGCGCAATCGTCCGAACGACGAGCCCTGAGCGCCGGCGCGTGAACGCGAAGCCCCTGGCCGTACAATAGCGATCTGCCTTCCCCGCGCCCTGCCAGGATTCATCGAGGCCGTGCCGCGCGCGTGCGCGCCGGCGATCGAAGGCGGCGGGTCTGGCCAGCGTTCAATGTCAGAGATCGATCGTTTCCGGCCTGAGGACCGCCGCGGCATCGACGTGCTGTACCGTCGCATGCGCGGCGCGGACGCTGCCGAAGCCAGCCGGCTCCGCTGGGACTGGCAGCATCGCCGCAATCCGTCCAATCGAACCGGGCAGCCCGGCATCTGGGTCGCGCGCGAAGGCCCAACGGTCGTAGGCCATTACCCGACCGTGCCGGTGTGCATCTCGATGAGAGGCCTGGAGGTGGACGGCGCCCTGGGCGCGGATGCGCTCGTCGCGCCCGAGCGCGACCGTCAGGGGCTCGACGAAGCGTTGCTGCGCGCGTGGGATAGAAACTGTGGCGCGGTGCTGGCTGTCGGCGTCTCGCCGGCTTCGCGGACCGTGCTCGATCGCCTGCGCTGGCCCGAATCGCACGTGCTGCCCTGTCTGGTCAAGCCGCTCACGAGGCGCGCGCTGCAGCTGCCGCATGCGCCGGCGCCGCTCAACCGGCTGATCTCGGCGCTCACGTATCCGATCGTGCAGGTCGTGGCGCGCTCCCGACCGCTGCGTGCCGAATGCGAGCCGATTCGTCGCTTCGACGCGAGCTTCACGGCCCTCTGGGAGCGACTTGCGCCGAAGTTCGATCTCGCGGTTCGACGCGACTCCGCGTATCTGAACTGGCGGTACGTCGAGCCTCCGCACGTCCGGTATTCCATCGTGGCGCTGCGCCGGCACGGCGACCTGCAGGGATACGCCGTCTACCGCCACCGGCACGAGCCGCTCGGGCGGGCGACCATGCTCATCGACGTCCTCGTCGACCCCGACGACATCGCCGGGCTGAAGACGCTGCTGCGCTGGGTGGATCGCGCGGCGCGCGCGGAGGATGCGGACAAGATCCGCTGTTACGTGATGAACGGATCGTTCCGGCGCATTCTGCGCCGGAACGGATACTTCAACGTGAAGTCGACGCTCGAGGTCGCCGTGAAGGTCAATGCCGTGCAGGTGCCGCGCGGGTTCTACGACGACACCGATCGCTGGCACCTGACATACGGCGACGCCGATGAATGACGCGCACGTGACATCTCGGCAGTCGCTCCTTGATGCACACGCGGTCTAGTATTGAGATCTGTTATGTCCCTCATCGAGACTGTGTCCACCGACATCGCGGCGGCGATGAAAACGAAGAACGCGGCCCGCCTCTCCGCTCTGCGAATGCTCAAGGCCGCGATCATGAACAAGAGCGTCGAAAAGGGACGCGATCTCAACGACGACGAGGCGCTTCAGGTCGTGGGAGCGCTGGTGAAGCAGCGCCGGGATTCCATCGACCAGTTCGCCAAGGCAGGACGCCGCGATCTCGTCGAGAAGGAGACCGCCGAGATCGCCGTCCTCGACGAGTATCTGCCGCCGGCGGCGACGAGCGAAGAGATCGATGCCGCCATCGCCCTCGCCATCTCCGAAACCGGCGCCTCCTCCGCCAAGGACATGGGCAAGGTCATGAAGGCCGTGATGCCGAAGCTGGCCGGCAAGAATGCCGACGGTCGTGCCGTCAACGAAGCCGTCCGCCGCAAGCTTGGAGCCTGAGTCCTCCTCCGCGCGCTCGCTCGCCAAGTCGGCGGCCTCCGGCAGCGCGGCCACGCTCGCCAGCCGGCTGTTCGGCGTCGTGCGCGAGCAGGTGCTGGCCGGGTTGTTCGGCCCCAGCAACGACATGGACGCGTACCGGATCGCGTTCCGCGTCCCGAACCTCCTGCGCGATCTGTTCGCCGAAGGCGTGATGAGCGCGGCGTTCGTCCCGACCTTCACGCGCCGGCTGACTGCCGACGGCCGGCAGTCGGCGCTGCGCCTCGGCGTCAACGCCACGAATGCGCTGCTGCTGATCACCGGCGCCCTCGTCGTGCTTGGCATCGTCTTCGCCGAGCCGCTGGTACAGCTCTTCGTCACCGACGAGTACGTCGCCATCCCAGGGAAGATGGCGCTCACGGTCTGGCTGTCGCGGATCATGATGCCGTTCCTGACCTTCATCGCCCTGGCGGCGGTCGCGATGGGGATGCTGAACGCGCTTCATCACTTCTTCATCCCGGCGCTCTCTCCCGCCCTGTTCAACGTCGTCAGCATCGTGTCCGGGCTGGCGTTCGTGCCGTTGATGACGAGGCTCGGGCAGCCTCCAATCGTCGCGTTCGCAATCGGCACCGTCGCCGGCGGCTTCGGC
>Ga0075418_10004005_pt1 | contig 16764 bp, 15 predicted proteins | sample SoiMetdeltSBSDD2_FD_81776 | JGI IMG/M metagenome (GOLD analysis project Ga0075418, IMG submission 81776) | Bulk soil microbial communities from a Populus tree surrounding site in Tennessee, USA - Soil MetaG P. deltoides SBSDD2 | ecosystem: Environmental > Terrestrial > Soil > Tree plantation... | reverse complement strand
GATTCGGCGTGCGCGCGGAGGCGGGCATCTCGCGGCGGACCGGCGGCGCTGATTCCATCGACACGACGCGCACCGTGCTAACGGTCGCCGGTTCGATAGCGTATTTATTCTGACCTGACGACACACGCGGCTTCCGCCTTCAGGCGGAAGGTCCATTATTCGGATCCCAGATCCCGGACAACGGGTCGCGCCCTGTGGGCTCCGTGCGCCTGACCGGATTCCGATCTGTCTACAGGTTCTTCGTATTGCCTGGGCGTATCGTGTCCACGCCGGTGACGGTTCACAACGTCATCACCGGTTGGGACCGGATCCGACGCTGGTTCATCTGTCGGGTCGTCGGGCCGGTTTCTGCGCCCGCCAGGATAGTCGGTCATCGCTCAACATCCTCGTTATGGCGAACCTGCTCGTCGTCCTGCGACCGTCCACGGTCTGGCAGCGTGTTTTGATTGTCGATCTCTTCACCGATCGGGCGGTTGGTGATGCCGCCGGCGTTGTCGCGATCGTCGTCTTTGTAACGGCGGTCGGTGCTGCTTTCGGAATTCGGAATCACACCTTCCTCTGACTGCCACCGTTCACCTTCGGCTTTGTCCTTGTTCGCGGCGCGGTTCGGCGTGTCTTTATCGGCCATCGTTGACCTCCACCGGTCCAGTCGCAAACCGTGTACCCGAGTTGAAGTACAGTCGAGCCGTGAATGACTCCGCTCGAGCCAGTGCGATCGTGTTCCGCGAGGTCCATTTCTCGCGAGGCGTGCAACCGGTGCTGCGCGGGTTTTCGCTCGAGATCGCCGCCGGGGACACGCTCGCGCTCGTCGGGCGAAGCGGGGCAGGCAAGAGCACCATCCTGAAACTGATTAATCGCCTCCTCGTTCCGGACTCGGGTGAGGTGATTGTTGAATCGCGGCCGACGCCTGCGTGGGATCGGTTTGAGCTCAGACGACGAGCTGGCTATGTGATGCAGGAGGTAGGCCTTTTCCCACACCTGACCATTGGAGAGAACATCGCGACGGTCCCCCGGCTGCTGGGCTGGGATGATGCACGAGTCGATCGGCGCGTCACAGAGCTCCTCGAACTGGTCGGGCTCGACCCGAAAGATTACGCCGGCCGGCGTCCTGATCAGTTGTCGGGCGGTCAGCGGCAACGAGTGGGAGTCGCCCGAGCACTCGCCGCCGATCCACCCATCCTTTTGATGGACGAGCCGTTTGGCGCCCTCGACCCGGTGACGCGGGCAGAGATTCACCGCGAGTTTCGCCGGATTCAGGAGCACGTGCGGAAGACGGTCGTCCTCGTCACGCACGACATGGCCGAAGCGTTTGCGCTCGCGACGCACGTGGGCGTGTTGGCGGATGGTGTGCTGGCGGTCGTCGGGGAACCTGCATCCGTGGCGCGATCGAATGATGCTCGCGTCCGTCCGCTTCTCGAGCCGCTTATTGAAGCGACCGCAGTGTTGGGCCCGCGCCCATGAGCTTGTTCCAGTTCTGGCGCACGCATACGAACGAGTTTTTCACGTTGCTTGGCCAGCACGTGTTGCTCGTTTGCGCGTCGACGCTGGTCGCGATTGCAGTCGGCGTTCCGGTTGGAGTTCTTGCCGCACGCCGGCCCCGTATCGGCGCACCAATCGTCTGGCTTGCCAACGTCGTGCAGACGATTCCGAGCCTCGCGATGTTCGGCTTTCTGTTGCCGCTTCCGTTCATCGGCGGCCTTGGAGCCCGCGTCGCGATCTTCGTTTTGATTCTCTACGCGCTCTTGCCCATTGTCCGGACGACCACCGCCGGTCTCAGATCCATCGATCGTGTGCTCATTGAAGCGGGCACGGCAATGGGCATGACGCCAGGGCAGTTGATGCGGCGAGTCGAACTGCCGCTGGCATTACCGTCGATCGTTGCCGGCATCCGCGTCGCGGCAGTCATCGGCGTAGGAACGGCTACCATCGCCGCTGCCGTCGGAGCCGGAGGGTTGGGTGAATACATCTTTCGCGGCTTGTCGATGGTCGATTCCACCGTGATTCTTGCGGGAGCCATTCCTTCGGCACTGCTGGCCCTCACGATCGATGGCGCATTGACGCTGGTCGAACGAGGGTTGAAGGATTTCCGTGGTGCCCATCGACGACGGCTGCGCGCGGCGGCAGCGTTGATGATTCTGCTAGTGGCGGCAACCGCCGGCGTGCTCGCCGTATCGGCGCGACGATCCAACGGCGTCATTCGAATCGGGTCGAAGAACTTCACCGAACAAATCATCCTTGGCGAGATCGTGGCGCAGACGATCGAAAGTCGTACCGGATTGCGGGTCGAACGCCGGCTGAACCTGGGGGGCACGTTCATCTGCGATCGCGCCGTGCGTTCCGGCGACATCGACGCGTATGTCGAATACACGGGCACGGCACAGACCGCGATCTTTCATCAGCCGGTCGACACCGATTCTCGCCGCGTGTTCGAGGCCGTCAAGGCGCGATATGCGGCCGGCGGGCTCACGTTGCTGGATCCGCTGGGATTCGAGAACACGTTCGCGATGTTGATCCGCGGGGATGACGCCAGCCGTTTGGGGGTGCGCAATCTGTCCCAGGCTGCGGCGTTTGCGCCCTCGTGGCGCGCCGGGTTCGGGTACGAATTCCTCGAGCGTCAGGACGGCTATCCTGGGCTCGCGCGAACCTACGGGCTGCACTTTGCGCGGCCGCCGACCGCCATGGATCTTTCACTGATTTACCGCGCGCTCGCGGAACGGCAGGTGGATCTGATTGCCGGCGACGCGACAAGCGGTCTGATCGATGCCTACGGCTTCACGATGCTCGAGGATGACCGCCACTACTTTCCTCCGTACGATGCCGCAGTTGTCGCGCGGTCGTCAGTGCTGCTCGCGCGCCCCGAGGTGAAAAATGCACTGGCCGGTCTGTCCGGCCACATCAGCGTCGCCGATATGCGACGCATGAATCGCGCTGTCGATGCGGATCATCGCGATGCGGCTGACGTGGCAAGAGAATTTTTACGTCGCGATCGTTGAAGGGTTGCACTCCCCGCGCAGGCTGGAGGATGATCAGGTGATGGCCTCCCAGAATTCGTTCATCACACGGACCCGGCTCTCGACCGGTGGTTCGGCTTTCGATTTTTTCAGTCTCCCGGCACTCGAACGCGCCGGATACGGCGGGGTCGCACGGTTGCCGTATTCGCTCAAGATCTTGCTCGAGAATCTTTTGCGGTGCGAGGACGGCCGATTCGTTCACGCCGATCACGTTCAGACACTCGCGGGGTGGAACGTCGCATCGGGTGAGCAGAAAGAGATTGCGTTCACCCCCGCCCGGGTGCTGTTGCAGGACTTCACCGGCGTACCCGCCGTCGTCGATCTCGCGGCGATGCGCGACGGCATCGTCCGGCTTGGCGGCGATCCGAAGAAGGTCAACCCGCTGCAGCCAGTCGAACTCGTGATCGATCACTCGGTGCAGGTCGATCACTATTCGGAGAGAAACGCGGCGGACCTCAACGCGGCGCTGGAGTTCGCACGCAACAAGGAGCGCTACACATTTCTTCGCTGGGGCCAGGAAGCCTTCAAGAATTTCCGTGTGGTGCCGCCCGACACTGGAATCGTTCACCAGGTCAACCTCGAGTACCTCGCACGCGTGGTTTTCAAGGAGACGTCTGGAGGCGCGGCGCTGGCGTATCCCGACACGCTCGTCGGAACCGACTCGCACACGACGATGGTCAATGGGCTGGGTGTCGTGGGATGGGGCGTGGGAGGTATCGAGGCAGAGGCCGCCATGCTCGGCCAGCCAATTTCGATGCTGATCCCGGATGTCGTCGGATTCCGGCTCGTCGATCGGCTGCCCGAGGGTGCGACCGCGACCGATCTCGTCCTCACCATCACCGAGCGTCTCCGAAAATTCGGCGTTGTCGGCAAGTTCGTCGAGTTCTATGGCCCAGGTCTCGAGTTCCTGACGATTGCCGATCGCGCGACGCTGGGGAACATGTCGCCGGAGTATGGGGCGACGATTGCGATTTGTCCGATCGACGAGATGACGCTCGACTATTTGCGTCTCACCGGCCGCGACGAGACGCAAGTGCAGCTGGTCGAGGCGTATGCCAAGGAGCAGGGCCTGTTCCGAACGGCGCATTCGGTCGATCCCGTTTACACGTCAACGCTGGAACTGGATCTTTCAACCGTCGAACCGAGCCTCGCCGGACCGAAGCGACCGCAGGATCGGGTGTCGTTGCGGCAGTCGAAGTACAAATTCCAGCAGGCGCTCGATCTCATGTTGACCGAGCGCAAGCCGAAGGCCGCGACGGAGAAGCCCGGAGAAATCGGTTCTCCCGCGGCGCAACCCGCGGCGGCCGCGGTTGCGACGGAAGTCGTTCCGGGCATGGAGGGACTCGACCACGGATCGGTGGTCGTCGCGGCGATTACGAGCTGCACCAATACGTCAAACCCGAGCGTCATGATTGGCGCCGGCTTGCTCGCGCGTAATGCGGTCAAGCGCGGACTCAAGGTGAAGCCCTGGGTGAAAACCAGTTTGGCCCCGGGGTCGCTCATTGTCACCGAATACTACAAAGCATCAGGACTGCTCGAATACCTCGCCGAGCTCGGCTTCAACATCGTTGGCTACGGGTGCACGACGTGCATCGGCAACAGCGGTCCGCTTCCCGAACCGGTTTCGAGCGTCGTCAAGGATCGAAACCTGATCGTCGCGTCGGTGCTCAGTGGCAATCGCAACTTCGAAGGGCGAATTCAGTCGCAGGTGCGGGCGAATTATCTCGCATCACCTCCGCTGGTCGTCGCATACGCACTCGCCGGGCGGATGCAGATCGATTTGACGAGCGAGCCTCTTGGAACCGATCCGGCGGGTCACTCGGTTTACCTCAAAGACATCTGGCCGTCTGAGCGCGAGATCCAGGAAACGATGCTGAAGGCGGTGAAGTCGGAAATGTTTCGCGCCAAATATGCGACGGTGTTCGACGGAGATGAACGGTGGCGTTCGTTGCCAAGCCCCACGGGTGAGCAATTCGCGTGGGACGACACCTCTACTTACATCCGGAATCCGCCATTCTTCGAGAACTTCACGCTCGAACCGACGCCGCCATCCGACATCGTCGGCGCGCGCGCGCTCGCGGTTCTTGGCGATAGCGTCACCACCGATCACATTTCGCCGGCGGGATCGATCCCTGTCGACAGTCCCGCGGGCAAGTATCTGATCGCGAAAGGTGTAAGGCCGGCTGACTTCAACTCGTACGGCGCGCGGCGCGGCAATCATGAAGTCATGATGCGAGGTACGTTCGCGAATATCCGGCTGCGCAATCAGCTCGCCCCAGGCACCGAGGGCGGATGGACGACGCTGCTGCCGGATGGCGAGGTCATGACGATCTACGACGCGTCGGTCCGTTACCGTGCCGCGATGGTGCCGCTTGTCGTCATCGCCGGGAAGGAGTACGGTTCGGGCTCATCGCGCGATTGGGCGGCGAAGGGCACCGTGCTGCTTGGCGTCAAGGCCGTCATCGCCGAAAGCTTCGAGCGTATCCACCGGAGCAATCTCGTGAACATGGGTGTGCTGCCGCTCGAGTTCCGCACCGGCGAGAACGCGTCGTCGCTGAAGATTACTGGCCGCGAGCGTTTCGATGTGCTCGGCATGGGCGCGACGCTCACACCGCGTGGCGTCGTGACCGTTCGCGTGACGTGTTCCGACGGCTCCATTCAAGACATCACCGCCACGGCGCGTATCGATACCCCCGAAGAGCTGGTCGCATTCCGCAACGGCGGCATCCTGCCGTATGTGGTTCGACAACTCGTCAAGTCGTAGGAGACTTGAACGGGAAGATAATCAGATTGTGAACGGTGCACCGGACGGCGTGCCTCTATCCTCGGCGATCGTCAAGACTGAGGCGGCAGCGATCGGGTTCGATCTGTGCGGTATCGCGCCGGTCCAGTGTCATCCTGAACTCACTTCCCTCCAGGACTGGCTGGCGCGGGGCTATGCCGGCGAAATGCAGTACATGCATCGCACCGCTGAGCGCCGCGCCGACGTGCGTGCGGTGATGCCTTCTGCACAGTGCGTGATCTCGCTCGGGATCGTCTACAACACCGATCGTCCGTACTCCAATCAAGATAGTGACCCGACACGAGCGGCGATCGCGCGTTACGCATGGGGTGACGATTACCACGTCGTCATTGAAAAACGACTCGCACAGTTGATCGCCCGCCTTCGCGCGATCTCGAATGTACAGTTCGAAGCCCGCGCATATGTCGACACCGGGCCTGTCCAGGAACGCGTCTACGCCCGCCATGCGGGACTTGGATGGATCGGGAAGAACACGTGCCTCATCAACGAAGATCTCGGCTCCTGGATTTTTCTCTCCGAGATCATCTGCAGCCTGTCGCTTGAACCTGACGCGCCGGCATTCGATCAATGCGGCTCGTGTGCGCGATGCCTGGACGCGTGTCCGACCGGTGCGCTCGTCGACCCCGGCGTACTCGATGCCACTCGCTGTCTCTCGTACCTCACGATTGAGTTGAAGGGTGCGATTCCTGTCGAACACCGCGGGGCAGTGGGCAAGCACGCATACGGATGCGACATCTGCCAGGAAGTCTGTCCGTGGAACATCGCTCCCGGAATCGGAAAGAGCACCGATCAGGAGTGGCAGCCGCGTCCAGGTCTCGATGCCGCCGGACTTCTCGACTTGTGGAACCGCTCGGACGATGGGCTGCGGGCGTTGTTGAAGGGGAGCGCGATGAAACGCGCGGGTGTGAAACGGTTACGGCGCAACCTCGCGGTCGCGCTTGGAAACAGTGCCGATCCCGTGGCAGCCGCCGCGCTTGTTGCGAGTCGTGAGGAAACCGCTCGAGATCCGCTCGTCGCGGAACACGTCGCGTGGGCTGTCGACAAACTCAATGGCTAAGAGGCGCGGACCATCGTCGGAGCCCAAACCGGGCGAGCCGGTGCCGACGCTGATCCCTGACCGGCCAACGCTAGAGAGTGTTGCTGAAACCGCCGCCGGCTGTAAGGCGTGCGACTTATACAAGCGCGGAACACAGACGGTCTTCGGCGAAGGCCCGGGAGGTGCTCGCCTGATGCTCGTCGGCGAGCAGCCTGGCGACGCGGAGGATCTCGCCGGTCATCCCTTCGTCGGACCGGCAGGAAAGCTGCTCGATCGCGCGCTCGAAGAGGCAGGCATCGATCGGGCATCTGTCTACGTGACGAACGTAGTGAAACACTTCAAATGGGAACCGCGCGGCAAGCGGCGGATACACGCGAAGCCCAATGCCGCTGAAATCAGCGCGTGCCGGCCATGGCTCGAGACCGAGATCGCGCTCGTACGTCCCCATGCGCTTGTTTGCCTCGGTGCTACGGCCGCACAGGCGCTGCTCGGAAAGAGTTTCAAGGTGTCCAGGCAACGCGGCGAATTCGTCGAGTCTTCGCTTGCCCCGCTCGTGATGGCAACGGTTCATCCCTCATCCATTCTTCGCGCCACGGACGATGAGTCGCGCCAGGCTGAGATGGCGCGCTTCGTAGCAGATCTCAAAAAGCTGGCGCGCGAGTTTGGAAAAGGCCGGGCCTAAGACCCTGCACTACACGCGAGGGGAAGATCGCGAGACAATAGGGCTATGACGGAACGGTTTCAGCCCACGCTGCTCTTGTCCATGCCGCAGTTGCAGGACCCGAACTTCGCGAAGACCGTCGTGCTGCTGTGCGATTTCGTCCCTGAAGGGGCATTCGGGCTCGTGTTGAATCGACCGACCGAAGAGGCCGCCACGGGAATGGTGCGGCTGGATCCGCCAGTCGAGAATGGAAATGATTTGCTGCTACACACCGGCGGACCGGTCGAGCCGGATCGAGGCTGGATCCTCAGTGGAGAGGAACCGGCTGATGTCGAGCATCGCACCATCGTCCCGGGCCTGTTTCTCTCCACCTCACCAATCCTGCTTCGCCGCGTCCTGGAAACGCGTCCTGCACCGCGTGCGCTGGTGCTCGCGGGTTACGCCGGATGGGGACCGGGACAACTCGATCACGAGTTGTCGCAGTCCGCGTGGTTGATGTGCGACGTCGACGTGAGCCTGGTGTTCGATACGGACCCGTCGCAGATGTGGGAGACGGCGATTCGAAAACTGGGCGCGGACCCGTCGGCGCTGCAGACGAGCCACGGGGTGCATTGAGGCGGGGGTCTAAAGACCCCACCCTACAAGGTGAACGGACCGCGGATCCCGGACACCGACCGATGCGTTCACTTCCCCAGCACTTCCGCGAAGAAGTCCGTCGCCCGTCGATCTTTGGACTGACCCAGCCAGAACATCGCCTGTTTGCGGACCTCCGGATTGGCATTCGTTCGCGCGACCTTGATCAGGAGTGGCACGCCCTCGTCCTTCGGAAGCTGGCTGAGCGCAAACACGGCTTTCTTCTTCACTTCGGTGTCGGGATCCTGATCGATTCGATCGACGATCGTCGCCGATGCTTTCTCGCCGGCTTTCTGAGCAAGCCAGAACAGCGCCTCGCTTCTCAGTCGTGGTTCCGCGTCGTTGCGCGCTGTCGCAATCAAGGTATCGACCGCCTGCGGAACCTTGCTCTGCGTCAATCCAAAGATGGCGCCCTTCCGAACCTCGACGCTGGGATCGTCGCGCAGCACTCTCTGTAATGTTTGGTACCCGCGCTGGCCGCGCGCGTTCCCGAGCCAGAATGTCACCTTCTTGCGCACGCTGTCAGGCTGGGTTCGATTGATCAGCCGTTCAAGGGACGCGTCCGCTGCTGGATCGCCATGCATCGCGATGGCGGTGATCGCGCCGTCCGTGACGCGATTCTTCGTGTCACCCTGGGGTTGCATACCGACAAGCGATTCGAGGAGCGCGATGCTGTCGGACGGCCGCACGTTGTCCAGCCATCGCACCGGCCGTCCACCCGCATCCAGCTGGCAGTCTTCCGAGAACACGCGGATCCGCTCGACGGCGCGATCGGCAACGCGGAACAGCACGATCATCTGGTCCGAGCCTTCGAGCTTGATAACTCCCGAGGCAGTTGCCGGCTGCGACCGCGTCGACATGGTCGTTCCCGACGAGTTCTCCAGCCGGCACAACCCACAGCAACCCGAGGAGTCCGTGACGATGCCGTTCACGACTGAGGTGCCGCCGTTGCCACAACACATCACACGTTCACCATCCGCGACCGGGACGGCGTAACCCATCCATGTGACGTCGACCGTCGAGCTCACAAGGGTCTTGAACGACTGAACAAACGTGGAACCCGCAGGTTGAGTCGTGACGGCGCCGTTCTGGATCCGTGGCTGCTGCGCAGCCACCGCCGTTCCAACCGCTACCACTACTGCGAGTCCCGTCACGATTACTTTGAACGGCGTCGACATGATGTGCCTCTACTTTCCGCTGAGGATTTCCATCATGTATTGCGTGACGAGCGGATCCTTCGAGCCCATCACTGACAGCTTCGACACGATTTCTTTCTTCATCGTCGGGTCCTGCTCTTTGCGCGCGAGGGCGACCAGACCTGTCCCATTGCCCTGGACGAACAGGCCATCGACGACAGTTTTCCGGACTTCGGGATCCCGGTCAGTGTTGTAGATCTCGACGAGCGCGTCGCCGGTTTTCTTGGAACCCATGACGCCAAGATTGCGGATCGCGGCACGCCGAAGCTCAGGGTTCTTTTCTGTCTTTGCGAGCTCGATCAGTCGATCGGCGGCTCCGCCGACGAACATCGCCTGAATGATCCGCTTCTTCACATCGACAGAAGTTTCCTTCTGATAGAGCTGCCACAGCGCGTCGTGCGCGCCCATGACGCCCAACTGCTGCACGGCTTCCGCACGAAGCTCCGCGTTCTGCTCGGTCTGCGCCGCGCTCAAGAGACGATCGCGCTCACCGGCCACCATGAATGCACGCAGGATGCGGCGTTTGACGTCGACGTCTTGAGTCGCCCCGTAGATCTCCGCGAGCAGCGCCCGGCTCTCGCGTCCACCCTGGGTGCCGAGATAGCCGATGGCGCGGTTCTGAAGATCGGGCGCCGAATTGCCCATTGCCACCTTCTTCAACACCTCCCGCGCGCGCGGGGAATCGCTTTGCGCGAGTACGAACAGCGCCTTCGACTTGACCCGCGGCGATGCATTTCCTGAGAGCAGCTGCTCGACTATCGGAATCGCCTTGTCCGGGTCGGCATTCATCAGACCATTCAGCGCGTACATCTTCGTGTCGTCGTCGGTTTGGTCGTCGGGCCGGACGGACTGGCCGCTGCTGCTGCGCACTTCTGTTTCGAGCGACTTCGCCTGCGCGACGTACCGGCTCTTTGGATACTCTTTGTTGAGTGTGGCGATCGTCGCCAGCGCTTCGGCCCGCTGGCCAAGCTTGTTCTGTGCCCACGCCTTGAAGTACAGCGCCGCATCCGCGTGGGACCCTTTCATCGCGATCACATCGGTGAATCGTCCAATCGCGCGGTCGTAGCGTCCCTCGTCGATATCCTCACGCGCCTGGTCGTAAACGCGACTCTCGCGCTCACGCTGACGCTGCTCGGCTTCCTTCTCACGGTCCTGTCGATCCTGCTCGCTCCACGCCAGCCGCATCGCTGGCGCCTCGATAGTCATCGGTCCCATGAGACCGGCAATCGACGGCAGGCTCATCGGCACCGGCCCGGGCCCGATCGGTCCAGGGCCAATAGGACCCGGACCGATCGGGCCGGCGCCAACCGGACCAGGGCCGACCGGACCCGGACCAGTGGGTTGTGCCGACGCGGGGCCTGCAACAGCGAGGATGGCGGCCACGATAACGACCACACATGAAGTCTTGTTGCGCATGATTCGATGTCTCTTCCTCTCCAAGGTCCGGGATCCGTTGTCCGTGATCCGGGATCCGATCATTTCCGTGTTAATCCGTGTTGTTCCGTGTTAATCCGTGGCCCGTGTTAATCCGTGGCTCGTGTTCTTCCGTGGTCACGAGCTCCGGCCCGCTCGCGACCGTATCTGCGCTTTCTGTCGATTCTGAACCTCCAGCGACAGCACACGCACCTTCAACAGCAATCCCTTGTTCTCGATTCGCTGACGCACATCATCGAAATCCGTCGCTGACACGTTGTCGGGACTTGCCGCGACGTCAACCAGGACCTGTTCGAGATCATCCAGCACCGCCGCGAGAGCGGTGTTGCCATTGGCGGCTGCCGTCTGCCGATAGAGACGGTTGTAGGCAACGAGTTCCTCGGCCCGGGCGCGCTGCGACGCGAAGTCCGCCGTGTCGGCAGGATCCGCGCTCACGAGTTCGGTGAGCATCAGCTGCGAACGATCGAGATGCTGGCCGAGATCGGCGAGCAGGATTCGCTCACGGAGTGTGCTCGACGCCGTCGTTGTTTCGCCGGCATCAACCGGGACCTGATTCCTGGACACACGTCCGGCGAAGAATGCTGCGGCAACGAGCAGGACCACCCCTGCGACCCAGGCGAGGCGAGCCGGTGAAAGAACGAACCAGGAAAGCCAGCCCTTGCGAGGGCCGCGATCCAATTCGGGCTGCAGCCTGGCCCAGACCTTCCGTTCGAAGCCGTCGCCAACCTCGAGCGGAGGCGTCGAATCGACTGCGGCGAGTACCCGTTGCAACGTGGCGAGGCTGGCGTTGCACGTCGCGCATTGGCGGAGATGCTCCGCGGTCCGCGCGGCGGCCGGCTGTTCGAGCTCGCCATAGTAATGAAGGATCAAATCGTCGTCAGTCAGGTGCATCGGAATACCGCCTTCAATCCGCGGCCACGAGTGGTTCCAGCGCGACGCGCATCTTTTTCACGGCGCGAAAAATACTGTGCTTGGTCGCGTTCGTCTTGAGACCAAGCGCGCGGCTGATCTCTTCAATCGATTGCCCTTCAAAGTGCCGGAGCGTGAACGCCGAGCGTTCCATGACGCTCAGTGATGACATCGCGCCGGCAACGCGATCCTGGACTTCGGTGCTCAGCATCAGACGCTCTGGCGACACCTGTCGCTGACTCGGGTCGTCGTTGCCAAGTTGATCGAGATCCGCCGCGTCGTGCCCCGCTTCGCGGTGCGGTCTGGAACGAATCAGATCGATCGAGCAATTCACTGCGATCCGATGCAGCCACGTACTGAAATTCGCTCGCGATTCGAAACGGCCCAGCTGGCGGTAAGCCTTCAAAAAAGTCTCCTGGACGACGTCTTCAGCGTCCTGTGCAGAGCCAGTCATCCGGTACGCGAGCCGGAAGACAGCGCGGCTGTGGCGCTCGACCAGCGCCCGAAAGGCTTCGCTATCGCCATCGCGGGCCAGCGCGACGGTGGCGGCGTCCGTTTGCGGCATCCAATTGCTTAGACGGGGGTTGTCGGCCGGGGTTAGCTGAGAATCTGGCGGGTCGTTACTTGTCGGATCCGTCCCCGCGGGGATTTTGGTCATTTGCCGAAACAGGCTCGGCTACGGCTCTGACGCGTTCGACGATTTTGCGCGTGCGGGCAATTTCTTCCTGTAGGGCGGCGATGCACGCCTCCTGACTTTCGTGCGGGAGGTCCGTGCTCGCCCCGCAGAAAGGACAAGAGGTCACCACGGGGTCTGGCTTTCCATTGTGATCTTCGCAGGGTCATCGGCGGTCGCTGCAAGATTATCTCCACGGCTCGGACGAGTCAGTGTGCCGAAAGCAATGACTTCAACCCCGCTTCGAGCGGAGTCACGCGATAGCTGAGTTCTTCAACACTACGGGAACTGTCCAGCCTCCAGTCGTGACGAAATATTTCGACCGCACCGAGCGTGATGAGAGGTGGGCGCCCGGTCAACGCCGCGCGTCGTTCCTCGATCCAGGCAATCGCCGAAGCGACACCAAATGGAATACGGCGAGGCAACTTTGCCCCAGTGAGCGCGTGCAAAACCTCGAATACGCGCATCTGCGGTGCGTTTACTCCGCCCACCACGTATTCAGGTCGGCGCAGGTTCGGCGCCAGCGCGCTGACATGCGCGTCTGCAACATCGTCGACATACGAGTATGACCACGTCCGGTCAGCACCGACTAATCCCGGCAGACGCCCGGCGCGGTGATCGGCGACCAGGCGCCCAACGAGGTTGGCTTCGGTGACGGCGCCCGGACCGTAAATCACACCGGGCACGAGGATCACGATCGGCTGGCCCGCTGACTGTGCCGCCCGCGCGACTGCCAGTGCCCTCGCTTTCGTTCGCTGGTAGTCGTTCGCTGCGAGCGGCGTGTGCGCTCCTGGCGGCGGCAGCGCCAAAAAAGACGATGTGTAGACGATGCGGTGCGTGCCAACGGACTTCGCGGCGTCGAGGACCGCTTCGAGACCACCCACGTTGACCTCGTCGAACGAGGCTCGGTTCGGTTGCCACAGGCTGACGAGCGCCGCCGAGTGGATGATCGCGTCGGCACCTTCAACCACACGTTGTACTGCGTCGCGATCGCGAATGTCGCCATCGACGAGGCGGCCTGGCAGTCCGGACGTCGTCGCATGGCGCGCAAACACGATCGGCTGGTGCCCGTGCTTGAGCAGTGCGCGAACGATCGCTTGTCCGAGGTACCCAGTGCCGCCGGTGGTGAGAACTCGCATTGAAGTCCGCTTGCAAGTATCGGTTAGTTTCTCGTCAAGTAGCGTCTGCATTTCTTACTTGCGCGTGGGGCCCCACCCCCACGCGCTCTCGCTCGGCGACGCGCTCCGCGCGCTTCCCTCCGGCGCCTCGCTCGGGCCGCAGGCGCCTGATATATGCTTCGTTAGATGTTCAAGCGCCAGACAACAGGATCGGTGGTCTGCGCCTCGTGCGGATCGCTGGTTGGCGTCAACGACGAGCAGTGTTACACGTGCGGCCGTCGCAATCCCGGTCTCTGGGGATATGCAGGCGTGCTGCGGCGGCTGGGCAACGACTTTGGGTTCGTGCCGCTCGTCATCTACGGCTGCGCTGTGTTGTACATGCTGACCATTGTGCTGACGATGATGCTGGGCGGCAACGTCATGGGCGGGGGCCTGTTCTCGTTGTTGGCGCCGGCGGATGGAGTCGCGCTGCTCTTCGGCATGAGTGGCGCGTATCCGGTGTTCGGACTAGGCCGATGGTGGACGATTCTGAGCGCCGGATGGCTCCATGGGAGTGCGCTGCACATTCTCTTTAACTTGATGTGGATCCGCGATCTCGGTCCGCCGGTCGCCGACCTGTTCGGGGGCGCGCGGCTGGTGATCATTTACACCGTTTCCTCCGCCTGCGGGTTCCTTCTGAGTTCTGTCATGGGACGGATCCTGCCCGGCGTGCCCCTTCTGGGGGGCGCCTTTGCGACGCTAGGCGCTTCGGCAGCCATTTGTGGTTTGGTCGGTGCGCTCTTGCATTACGGGAATCGCGGAGGCAGCAGCATGATCCGATCCCACGCGATCAGCTGCGCCGTGACGATCTTCATATCCGGGTTGCTTATGTGGCGCGTCGACAATTGGGCGCATGTCGGCGGCTTCGCTGGCGGATACCTGACCAGCATGTGGCTCGATCCGCTCAAACCCGAACGGGTGAACCACATGGTGGGCGCGCTGGTGTGTCTGCTGGCTACCGCGCTGGCGATTCTTGCGTCCATCCTTGCCGGCCTGGGATTCTTTTAGGCTTCCATCTACCGCGCGTAGAAATCGATGATTCGTTCGATCGCTCGTCGGCAAACGCGGCAGAATCCGACCGGATCTCTCGTGAACATGATGCAGTCGGCCTCCGGCCTGTAGAGCCCGCGCGCTTCGTAACCCGCGCCTTCGAACGCGCCGACACGTCCCGAATACGTCATTGACGACAGGAATTTCGTGTCCCATCCCTGCTGCTCGCGGAACAGTGCATCCATCTCGGATTCCGGCGCGTTTCGGGCGCGAATGTCACGGCGTCGCTGCTGAATTCCGGCCGTGTGTTTTTCGAATTCGTCCTTGTTCCACGGCGTCGGAAGAGGGGTCCCTGCCGTGACGAGATCTCTCCATTTCAACTGAGCTGGATCGTGAAGCGCGGTGATGTTCGGCTCCCACGGTTCCGGCTTCACGGCTGCGCCGGTTTCGTAGGCGACGTCTGAGGTGTAGTACTCGTCGGCGAGCGCCGCGAAATGATGTCCGAACTCATGAACGAACACGTAAGGCGAAAAGGCGCTGTCGACCGACGCCGTGGCTTGATCGTTGAAGATGCCGCCACCGCCGTACGTCTTGTCGTTGACCAGTATCTCGATGAACTCATAGGGTGCGGCCGCTGCCGCATCGCGTAACGCTCGATTGTCGAGGGTCAGCACGTAGCGCTCCGAGTCGAAGACGTTGTACTCGGCCGACAAGGGCGTTCTGCGAAATACTCCGGCGTTCGGACGATGGATGCCGCTTTCTGCTGACGGGAGGTCCAGTGCGCGTACGTTGAAATCCGCGCGTCGGCTCTTGAACGGCTCCTGTTCGAAGAGCGCCGGCAGCAGCCGCTTCACGTCGGCATGAAACTTCGGCATCTCGCGCGCCGTGTAACCCTCGCCGATCACGAGGAGGTCCACCTTGGTGGCGGCAGGTCCGTTGATGAACACCGGCCAGACACGCCCGGCGTGCTGTTTGATTGGCGCCGCGACGACGAAGCGCGATGCCGGATCGATCTCGGTCGTCCACAGCGGCGCGAAGCTGTTGTCCGGCCGCCGTTTCGAGAGCGTGACGACGACCGCTTCTCGCGGCCAGGGGAATCGCAGCGACTCGTGAAACGTGCGGTGAACAGTTTTCGGTTCTGCAGTCGTTTCCCACTCGCCATAGATTGAGGCGAAGCCACGCGAATACATCAGGTCTGTGGACCGCTTGTTTCGTACCTCGACTCGATATTTGCCGAGATTCGTTGAATCGACGAGTTGCGTACGGCTGCCCGGCCAGTCACCGTCATTGACGACGCGATCGAGCGAGATGGTTTCGCCGGAGGTCGGGCCGCCGGTATGGAAGTAATCCACACGCATGGTGGCGCCGGTGAATGAAGCGTCGAACGCGGAGTTCGACCCCTGCGACGTCAGCGAAATAATCAGCGTGGCGGTGGTGGCAGCGACAAGGCGCATCTGCCCAACACTATAATTCGTTCGTGCGCAAACCAGTTGTTCTCATCACCGGCGCAGGCGGCGAGATTGGTCATGGACTGATCGATCGCCTGGCCGAAAAAGGCGATCGCGGGATCGTCACGCTCGATCTGAATCGGCTCGATTCGTCAATCGCGGCGAAGGTCGATCGGGAAATTACGGGTTCGATTCTCGATCGCGGATTACTGGAACGCGTGCTGGCGGAGTTCCGCGTCGAACTCGTGTTTCACCTTGCCGCGCTGCTTTCGACGCGAGCAGAATTCACGCCGATGACCGCGCATCAGGTCAACGTTGAGGGCACCCTGAATCTGCTCGAGTTCGCGCAGCACGAGGCCGAGTCTCACGGCCGCCCCGTCGTGTTCATGTATCCCTCATCGATTGCCGTGTATGGCCTTCCCGATCGGCAAACCAAGGCCGCTGCCGGGAAAGTGAAGGAAGACGAGTGGACGCATCCGACGACGATGTACGGCTGCAACAAGCTGTATTGTGAACAGCTCGGACGATATTACGCGAGGTACTACAAACAATTGGCCGCGGAGACCGCGAGTGGGCGAGTCGATTTTCGAAGCGTTCGCTTTCCCGGTTTGATTTCCGCTCTGACGATGCCGTCGGGCGGAACGTCGGATTATGCGCCGGAGATGATTCATGCGGCTGCAAGAGGGGAGCGGTATGAGTGCTTCGTCCGCGAAGATACGCGAATCCCCTTCATGGCGATGCCGGACGGCGTCGACGCGTTGGTGACGCTGGCGGCGGCGCCGCGCGAACAACTGTCCCGGACCGAATACAATG
>Ga0075418_10004001_pt1 | contig 16769 bp, 16 predicted proteins | sample SoiMetdeltSBSDD2_FD_81776 | JGI IMG/M metagenome (GOLD analysis project Ga0075418, IMG submission 81776) | Bulk soil microbial communities from a Populus tree surrounding site in Tennessee, USA - Soil MetaG P. deltoides SBSDD2 | ecosystem: Environmental > Terrestrial > Soil > Tree plantation... | reverse complement strand
TACCTCACGTTTCGTTCCGCGGATGGCGCCGACCATCCATCGTTCAGCTGAACAATTGCCTTCCCCACAACTAACCTGTGCCATTCGTTTTGCAGTCATCTAGTGCCTACGTTGCCATGCTGGGGCGTATTTTGCATGTTCGGTACGGTTAGCTGACATGTCCTCAAGTCCGAGCACGCGTGACGACAACGTCATCCCCCCAAGCGACGCCGGTGCACGACCGGCGTGGGTCGACGTTCGAGCTATCGCTCGCGTGCACGCAACCTCCGAAGACCCGCAGTTCCCCATCGCCCAGGCATTCTCATCGGCAGCGCTGGGCGGGTGGCGTGCCGCGAGCCCAGGCGTGCAGACGGTGGAAGTGCGTTTCTACAGACCCCGCGACCTCTCGCGCATCCGCGTGGTGTTTGAGAATGTTCGCGAGGAACGCACCCAGCAGTTCACAATCTCATGGTCCTCCAGGCGCGGCGAAACCCACGGTGAGGTCGTCCGGCAACAGTTCAACTTCAGCCCGAGGGGAGCGACCGACGAGCTCGAGGACTACAAGGTCGAACTGCACGACGTCGAGACGCTGCAGATTCAAATTGCTCCGGATATTGGTGGGCGCGCCATCGTGGCGTGTTTGACCCAGTGCAAACTCGCTTGACCGTCGGCCGGCGTCGCCTCCCCGATGAGGTCATCGGAGCGACCGCCCGGTAGCGTCTTCCTTTTAACCTGCGCGCCACAACGGCACCCTGAGGCGTGTTAGCCGCGCCTCTGCGGGTGCCTCGGTGACGAACCACCGCCTTCGGCACTTGTCGCATTCGTATTCGATACCGCGAAGCACTGCAAAATCGGTGAGATGCGTGGGCAGCAGAACGGACACATATCGGACTCCGCCATGGCTGGCCTGCCGTCGGGTTGTTGGAGGAGGGCGCCAACTACATCCCAGCCGAACCGTGAGATCGATCGGGAGCCGAGGTCAGCGCGCGCTGACGACGATTGAGGGAGGAATCTCGACGCCGGCGCTCACCACGGTGGTTGCCACGGTCCGCCCGGCGATGGCAACGGTCACTGTGAGGTCGTGGGCCGGATGGACGAGCAGCGTGGCCACCCCGTCCGCTCCGGTGTTCACGTACGTGGAGGAGCGCCCCGTATGGGCGAACACTTCCACACGAGCACCGCGCACAGGCCGTCCTTCTGTGTCGTTCACTCGCAGCCGCAGCGAGCGTGCAGGGACGACGGGCAGCGACACGACGCTGGTGCCACCTGCACCGACCATGATGATGTCGGAGACATCGCCCGCGACCGAACCGTCTCCGTCGGTGACAATTCGAATGCTGCCGCCCGGGACCTGAGCGAAACGCAGGCGCACGCGGCCAGACGCAGCCTGTACAACCTGCCCTGGCGACGCCACTGTCTGCCACGCGCCGCTGGCAGTGTCGAACCACTCGATCGAGATCGGCCGGCCGAACAGTCCGCCCTGCGAATCGCGGAGCCGGCGCAGGAAGGTCTCGGTCCCCTGCGAGCCCGTCACCTCGATTTCGACACGGCCGGCACTGCTCAGCACGAAGTTCATCGGCGGTGAGCCGCCCTCCACATCTCGCTCGAGTCCGGCGACCGGCGCCTGGCCCGGCGGGTCGACTGCCACACGATACGTCCGCGCCGGGCTCAGGCCGTGCAGGACGAAGCCTCCCGTCTGGTCGGTCCGGGTCCTCGCGATCGTGTCATCTGGGGGGCCCATGCCTCCGTTCACAAACACCGGACCGAGCCACGGCTCGATGGGACGCACGGCCACGACCGCGCCAGGCACGGGCGCGCCGTTCGGATCGAACACGCGGCCGGCGAGCGGGGCATCGGGAACGATCTCGATCACGTGAGTCGTCGAACCCGAGGGAACGCCACCGAACCAGGCGTCGACTGCGAAGCCTGGCGCACGGACGGTGAACGCCATCCCCGTCAATGAGGACTCGGATGCAGCTGGCGTGAGGAAACGATAGACAGCCGTGCCGTCCCGATCAGTGCGGTGCTTTTCGCGACGGTTGAACTCCACTTCCGCGTCGACGACAGGCCGGCCGTCTCCCTGTACGAGCACGACCAGCTCGCGCTCACGATTAAGGGCGATCGTGCCGAGGTCGGTGGTCGTGATCGGGCGATTGGGATGAATCGGCCAGGAGTTCTGGACACGCCGGCCACGGCTGTCCTGGCCATCGGCCCAGAAGTGATCGGAGTTCCTGAGGCCGTCCGGCACGGAAAACGCGAAGCGCCCGTCCGGGCCGGATCGCCCTTCCGCGCGCACCGCGCCCCGCGCGGCGATAGTTTCGAAACACGCCTCGGTCCCTGGGCCACGCTCGCACCGCAGGTCCTGACCCTTGTCGACCAGCAGGGCGACGCGGGCATCGCGCACCGGCTCCCCATCCGGATCGACGATTCGGCCGCCGATTGTGACCGTGCGATCGGCCTGTGCGCGTCCGGTCGCCGACCATGCCAGCATTGCCGCGACAAGCCACACGGCGCCGACGTGACTCCTGGGGCGCGCGATCATGGGCGTGCCTTCAGCCACTTTCATTCAGGGACGAACACGACCCGATTCCTTGCACACGGCCGCCCGGGCCGCAACTGTCACCACTATAGTCTTCAGCCAGTGCCGGATAAGGCCCGATTCGTTGGCGGAATCCCGTTATGCGACCTTCCCCCCGATACACGGGCGGGCTCCTGAGTCAATTCTCAGTTGGCTTCTCCACCCGGTCGATGACGAACACTTCCACAGGCGCTTTACCAGCGTCGAGCTTCAGCCCGATCTGCTCCTGGATGGCGGTGAAGAGATTCGCCCGTGATTCGACTTCGGGCGGAAGCTGAGGGGCATTTGGACCAAGCGCAGCTGACTGAATCGAATCGGGCCTCCATTCAAGCGTGAAGTCGAACCTGCCGCTCAAGCCGGTCTGATCAACGACCGGCCGGTCGAGGATCCTGGCTTGCAGGAAGTCGGCGAATTCCGCCATGCTGGCGTTTCGCACGCCGATGGCTCCCGGTCCCCTGCCGCCGAACCCGGGAAGGATCCCGCCGGAATCGCTCTTGGTCAGCTTCGGTCCGTTCTTGGCCACCGTGAGCACGTAGGCGGACAGCTCCCTCTTTTCGCTGTGGGACGCGAGGTTGAAGCGCTCCCCCAGAAGCTTCCGGACCATCGTCCTCAACTGCACCGCGTTAGGAATGCCGGCCTGTTCCGGCTTTCCGGTGATGTCGAACCTTTCTGTGGCGAGCCAGCCTGGCCCGCCCGTGATCTGGGTCACATGAAGGCCGTACGCAAATGTGAGGAGGTCGTTCAGCGTCGTGTTCGTGGTGGTGAACAGATTGCCTCCGCCTCGTCCCACCAGAATGGACTGACCCGGGGTCGCAGGATTGCTCGGCTTGATGGTCGCGACTTCGAAGCTGAGGGTTGCGTCTGCGGCCATCGGCTTGGGCGGAGGAGGAGGCTCCGGTATCGTCCATGCCGTTTGAGGCGTGGCGCGCGTCAGATTCAGCGGCGCCGGAGCACCCTGTGTCCAGGTCCCCGCGATCGAATTCCCGTCTGCACTCAATCTTCCTTCGTACGTGCCGCCAATCGCCGGAACCGTGATTCTCAAGGTCGAGCCGTTCAGATTGACCGCGCTCGCATTGATGGGCTGCCCACCCTGGTCGATGCTGTACATCACGGCTTTCAAGGATTCGCCGTCCGCTTTTGAGATTTGCATCACCAACCGGAGCGGATTCCCGCCCTGCGGACCTGTCAGGGTCCCTTGCCAGGAACCCGTCACGTCCTGGGCATAAAGGGCGTCAGCGGAGCCCGCCCCGAGAGCAATCATCAAGATCACGAGCTTCCTCATCGTCGATCTCCCTGACGTGTTACCGCAGACTGACGCGTCTCAGTTGAGAAGACCCGTCGTCATTGCCGGAACGCCCGCATGGTAATGGCGTGCCCCCAGAATGACAGATACGTCTCGACCCGCGATGGCGTTCCGCCTCCGCCTTCGCCGGCAAGCACCACGAGAGATTCAGATTCCACACGAGCGTCATGGGCGCAATTCGTCCGGAAACGAATCGCGTCCGGGAAGCGCCGAACTCGCCACCCAGATCCGCCGCCAGGGGGAAGCTATGAGCAGCGCGCGCTTTTAGCATCGAGGTGGAAAGGGGGCGGATCCCCCTAGCCCAAATTCTGCCTGCACCCGGCGCAAGCTGATTCGGCGGCAGGTCCACGACGAAACCTCCTACGGGCCCGCGGATCCTCGCCGGATGACCCCTTGCCGCGGCGCTACGGCAGGAATGTCATTCCTACTCATTCCACATCATGACGTGCTTCCCATCAGTGGTGACACCATCCAGAAGCAGCGTTCGCCCGTAGCGTTCCAGATCACTGATGCGAATGTTCAGTTCGTGGCCGCGGCGCTTAGCGTCCATCAGCGCGCCGAGACCTTGGTTGGCGACTCCAGCTAAAGCTTCGAGCGGGACGGGCTCGGTCGCAACTTTGGACAGCCACAACGGAAGTGTGACCCGCGAGAGCATGCGCTCGTGCGGTTGCCAGACCAGCATATGAGCAGCCGCTGGCGGCGGTGGTGCGGCGGCCGGCTCTCTCATGACGACGAGCCGAGCCTCTCGAATCTCGAAAGCCGGCTGGAAACCAGGGAAGCGCGCGCGCACCTCGGCAAACGCCGCGGAGGCATACGCGGCGTCCGTCTGCTCACTCTGATACAACGAACTGACCCACCAGGTGACGGCCAACAGCACGACGACGCCCAGTGCGACCAGTGCCCCGATGACCCGAAAGAATACCGTCTTCGAGGGTGCCATCGTTCCAATCAATCGATGCGGCGCGCGCGCTGATCGACGGCGTTCTGGTGCAGCACGACCGCGAGCGCACGTCCGTCGTCGCCGGCCTCGTATGCGATGACACGTCGGCCCGCCGGCTCAACGATGCCGACGACGATCCCAACGCTGTGGCGATAGGTGTCGACTCGCTCCACAAGCAGGTTGCGGATCTCGTCATCCGAGACCGCGCGCGGCGATTCCTGCGCGACTCCCTGGATCATGGTCACGAACGCGACAAAGGCGAACATACTGGCCGACGTTGCCGAACGGGGCCAGCGCACGGACCCCGGCTCTCCTGGCTGACGGGACCACGCGGCAAGGGCCATCACGAGGGCCACAACGAGCAACACGAGCCCGAGGTGCATAAATCGGTCGAGATTCTCGAAAGAAGTACTCGCGACCTGCCCGTAGAGTCTGGCGATACCGTTCGGGAGCGGCAGCAGTTGCGCGGCAAACGCTGCGCGAACCTCCGTGCGGCGATAGCTCGGCCCGAAGATGCGATCCATTGCGCCGGGCCTGCGCCGAACAGCACTCAGCATGAACAGCAGGAACACGGCTGAGACGACCACCTGAAACGCCACGCCTCCCCAGAACGCTGGTGTTGCGTAGCGCCCGGTGACGCCAACCGCCGCCCACACGGCGAGGTGGAGCACGATCACCGCACAGACTGCGTATTGGAGCGGTCGCGGAACGTCGTCGTGCAAGGAGCGGCGCGCAAGTTTCGCCTGGCGGCGGGATGAGAACGGGACGTTTGCGTCAAGCCAACGAAAGAACAGAACGGCGCACGCGGCGACGTAAATGAGACCCGCGATGAAGAGCGTTGAGTTCAGGTCCTTGAGCGCCTCCCACTTAGGCGCGGCGCGCAGGAACGCCAGTTGCTGCGGCCAGACATCGAATTGGAACGCCAATATCGTGAGGAGACTAACCAATCCCCACAACAGCAGTGACCACCGGAACCAGCGACTCTCGACGAGCCGCCGTTCGCTCGCCGGATGGTCGGCCAACCAGCCCGGATTGCGGTCCGCGATCATCGGAATAGTCAGGCTCGAGCTCCGAGCGGGGAACCAGCCCCAGACCGTAACGATGAGAGTCGCATAAACAACAATGTCCACCCACTCTGACATGATGGCAATTACCCCTTCCGCGCCTCGATGCTCAACACGCCGGTGAAGATGTCGGCGATCTCCTTCCGGCTCAGTCCCTCGCCAAGCATGGTTCTGACGACGCGCCGCATCACACGCTCGGCGCGGGTCGTCCTCACCTTCGCCACTTCGCGAACCGCGTCCCGGCGGATGAAGGTGCCCTTGCGGCCAGCCGTCAGAATCACGCCTTGCTCTTCGAGAATGCGGTACGCCCGCGCGACGGTATTCCGATTGATCACGAGATCCCCAGCGAGCTGGCGTACCGTGGGCAACGGCGTGTCCGGCTTGAGTTTTCCCGACTTCACCGCGTCGTGAATCTGCCGAACGATCTGCTCGTAGACGGGTTCGGGTGCGTTTGTCTGGATGACGATATCCATGGCCTGTTTGTCATATGTACACTTATGACAACGAGTACGTCAAGCCCGACGTCGTCCGGGACTCCGGGACCCCATGCACACCGGGCTGGGGCCCCCTGACTGGGAGTGTTGCCGTCAGGTCGTTCCTCTCGAGCAGCCCGGCACCTTCATCGCTACTCGTCGCTGGGCTCGGCGACCAGTGAAACGTTGCGCAGCCGCGTGCGCTGTCGAAAGTGCGCGACTGTCTCGGCCGGGTGAGACACTGAGCGTTACGGAGACAAAAGTCGCCGGGTCTGTCACCGCGATCAGAACGACAGTCGTATTCTCGCGCGCAGCGGGTGATCCCGGCGATTACGCTCGCCTGCCTGGAGCCGGAACGGCGATTGCGAGCTGACTAGGCGCCATGAAAGGCCAGCAGTCGCGCCAGCCGCTCAAATGTTGCACGCGGATTACGCCACGTCCCACGACGGCAGCGCCGCGACGTTCTCACAAGCGCCCGCCATTTCCTGCACCTGCTCACGCACACCTTCGCCCCGCAGCGTTCGCGGCGCTCGCTCTTGTCGTGAGCATCCTGAGCGCTGCCTGTGGTGCGACCTCGTCGACCACCGTTGGGCCCACTCCGGTGAGGTGCGAAATCGGGTTGTCCTTGTCACCGAGTCCGATTCCCTCGAGCGGCGGCACAGGCCGGGTGACGGTCACAGCCATGCCCGAGTGTGCGTGGACTGTGTCCGAGAACGTCTCCTGGATCAGTCAACTCTCTCCAGCCTCGGGACAGGGGAGCGGTGAGATCGGGTTCCAGGCAGCGGCTAACACGGCGCAGGCGTTGCGCCAGGGCGATGTCATCGTGGGCGGCGTCACGATTCCGATTGAGCAGGATGCCGCATCGTGTGCGTTCCAGCTCGGATCCACTTCCGCGACCGTCACTGCCGCCGGAGGTCCGCAGTCTGTCACCGTAACGACCCTCGGCGGATGCGCGTGGACCGCGGTCAGCCGGGCGAGCTGGATCACCGTGACGTCGGGTGCCTCCGCCAATGGCAGCAGTACGGTCAACTTCAATGTGGCGCTGAATACCGGTCCCGAGCGTACCGGGACATTGACGATTGCGGGTCAGGACTTCACAGTTGCTCAGCACGCCGCTGCGCAGTTCTGTACGTTCTCCGTCTCCCCCACGTCGCAGTCGATCGGTGCGGGCGGCGGCTCAGGCACGTTGTCGGTGACGGCCGGAGCCGGATGTGCGTGGACGGCGTCGAGCAATGCGCCGTGGATTACGATCACGGCCGGCGCCGCTGGTGCGGGTAACGGCGGCGTCAGTTTCAACATCGCCGTCAACAGCGCGCCCGCACGTCAGGGAACGCTGACGATCGCCGGCCAAACGTTCACGGTCAATCAGGCCTCAGGCTGCACGTATTCCATCTCACCGACCTCGCAGTCGGTGGGCGCTGGCGGTAGCAATGGCTCCACAACGGTAACCACGGGTTCGCAGTGCCAGTGGTCGATCGTGAGCAACGATCCGTGGATCAGTTTCAATGGGAGTGCGAATCGCACCGGCGGTGGAAACGTCAACTTCTCGTCAGCAGCCAACACCGGACCGGCTCGTCAGGGCACTCTGACGATTGCAGGCCAGACGTTCACGATCAGCCAGGCAACCGGTTGCACGTTTGCGATCAACCCGACGTCAAGGACGATTGGGGCCGCCGGAGGCGCTGGTACCGTAAATGTCACGGCGGCGGCCGGCTGCACGTGGACGGCCGTGAGCAATGCATCGTGGATCACAATCGTCACCGGCGCCGGCGGCAGCGGCAACGGGACCGTCTCCTATACGGTGGCGATCAAGCCGCCGACGCCGCCCGGAAATCGCGTCGGCACGGTGACGATTGGCGGCCAGACCTTCACCGTGACCCAAACGCCCTGATCCCTTCAGCCCGGCCGGAAGGCTCTCCCGTGCAATGAGAGCAAGCGACATCGTGCTTTCAGGGGGCTGAGGAAGATCGCAACACCCTGACTCCGTCCTTCGCATCGCTCGACTCGTCGGGTCTACGAGCTGGCTGCACAAACTATTTGTCAGCGTTACGCCTGTGCGTTCCGGCGCGCCGACTGCCCGCCAGGAAGGTTCCGAATCGCCGTTAAGCGGGCCAGCCACACTTCACGGTAGCTCATCGCCCCTCAATCAGCCGGTAGTAGAACGTTTGTCGTGGACCTGCCCGCGAACCATCTCGGGCCGAGATGGCGGAAGGTGGCACGACGACCCTGAACTGTGCTCGATTCGACGCCGTGCCCGCTGACCGGCTTAGAGACGGTTACGGGTTGGAGGCGTTCGATGATCGGGCGATTGATGGGTCCTCCAGCTCCGGCGATGGCCCCAGCACCGAATCGACTCCGTTGCGCGCGTCCCGTGCTCAACTCCGGCGTCGGCACGGACATACCACAAACCGGCCGGTGCCGTCGGTTTCTCGGGTGGCTTGACGCTCGTGAGCATGCAGCTACGCCAGCGGCCCGATAAGCGGCGTTCTCAGACGAGAAGTCGACGTCGCCGATCACGCGTGGAGCATCGCTGAGATCGTGGCGCTACTGGACTAGAAGGCATCTCATAAATAGCCGAACATCGAGCGGCGCGCCTTCGGCGGTCTTCGGATAGATCTACACCGGGCGACTTCTCGAGAGTGATCGCGGTTCAAGAGATCGATCCGGAGCGGAATGTTTCTCCTCGAGCTGAAGGCCATGGCGGCCTTGAGCAACTGCAAAGCACGGGCACGCCTGAATTTGACGTTGACAGCGTAGTCGCGTCGCGGTGAGGATAGGCATAGCTAAACTATGCCTAGGGACACTGGCCTACCGCCCGGAACCCTGATGATGCTGGTGCTGCGCGTGCTGAAGACACAGCCGCTGCACGGCTACGCGATCGCCCAGCGCATCCATCTGCTGTCGGCCGAAGAGCTCCGCGTCGAGGAGGGTTCGCTGTACCCCGCCCTGCAGAAACTGCTGATCAAAGGCTGGGTGACAGCCGCGTGGCGCGCATCGGAGTCCCGGCGGCAGGTGCGCGAATACCACATCACGGCCAGCGGACGGCGCCAGTTGGCGGCAGAGGTGGCGGAGTACCGGCGGATGGCGACCGCGATCGGTCTGTTGCTCGACAAGGCGTGAGGATTCCATGGCGATCATCGGTGAATGGGTCCGGCGTGTCGGCTACCTGCTGCGGCGCGGGGCGCGCGAGGACGAATTGCGTCGGGAGATGGAAGCGCATCGCGCGCAGATGGGAGCGCCTCCCGCCTTTGGCAACACGCTACGCCTGCGCGAGGAAGCGCGCGATGCCTGGGGATGGCGGTGGCTCGACGACCTGGTGCACGACACGCGCTTCGCGTGGCGGACGCTCCGCCGCAGTCCCGGGTTCGCGCTGACGGCGATCGTCACCCTCGCGCTCGGCATCGGCGTCAACACCGGCATGTTCAGCTTCGTCAACGGCCTGCTGCTGCGGCCCCTGTACGACGACGACGTCGTGCTCGTGGCTGGGGAGCGAGACTTCACCTACGCGACCTATCGCGACGTCCAGGAAGGGACGACCGACATCTTCGCGCACGTGGCGGCGGCGGCCTCCGCCGATTTCATCGGATTGGACGCCGGCGATGGCGCGCGCAGCGCGCTCGTACACATCGTCACCGCGAACTACTTCCTGGTCTTCGGTGCGCCTCCGGCACATGGACGCGCCTTCACCGCGGAAGAGGAGCGCCTTGGCGCCGAGATCCGCGTCGCGATCATCAGCTATCCGCTCTGGGAGCAGCTCGGGGCCGACGCGAGCGTCCTCGGCCGGCTGATACGCATCAACGGCGACCAGTTCACGATCGTCGGCGTCGCGCGGGAAGGATTCCAGGGGCTGAGCATCCCGGGGCCGGAAGTCTGGCTGCCGCTCGGCGCGCGCGATACAGGGCTTACCCTGGTCGGGCGGCTGCGCCCCGGCATACGTGTCGAGAGAGCCGCGGCGGCGGTAGCAGCTGTCGGGCGTCGGCTCGATCAGGCGTTTCCGTCAGCCGACGAAACCTACTCGCTCGGGATCGATCGGGCGGGCAGGCGTCTTCTGTTCATGCAGGCGCCGGGAAGCGGGACCGGCTCGCTGACCGGGCTGGTCCTGCTGCTGATGCTCATGCCCGGGGTCGTGCTGCTCGTGGCCTGCCTCAGTCTCGCCGATCTGCTGCTGGCGCGAGGTCACGTGCGCAGGCAGGAACTGGCCGTCAGGTCGTCACTCGGCGCTGGCCGATTGCGCCTCACGCGGCAGATCCTCACCGAAGGATTGCTGCTCGCGTTGGCCGGAGGCGCGATCGGGTTGTGGCTCTCGACGTGGGCGATCAAGTCACTCCTGGCGTCGGTGCGTCCACTGCTCCCTGTCGCCGTGACGCTTCCCGACGTCAGTATCGACTGGCGCGTGCTCCTCCTCACCGTGGCGTTCAGTCTCTTCGCCACGCTGGTCTTTGGCGCCGCGCCGGCCTTGGCATTGACCCGTCGCGCGGCCGCCGCCGATCTCAAGCGGCACACCGGTGACGAAGGACACCGGCCGGGAGGTATCCGGCTCGGCAATGCCCTGGTCATCGGTCAGATCGCGCTGTCGGTCCTCCTGCTCGCATCTGGTGGACTGTTCCTGATGAGCGTGGTGTCGGCGGCGACGGCGGATCCGGGATTTCGTCTCGACGGCGGATTGGTCGTGCAAGTCGATCCGGGACTGGCCGGGTACAACGAAGCGCAAGGACGGCAGGCGCATCTCGCGCTGATTGAGCGGCTGCGAGCGGTGCCCGGCGTCGAAGCCGTGAGCATTGGATCGCGACCGCCGTTCACCTCCATCGGTGACAGTCGCGACGTCGTGCCGGCCGGCACACCCGTCCCGCAATCGGATATTCCCGGCGCCGTGTTCAGCGTCATCGGCCGCGATTATGCGCGCACGCTCGGACTGCCGATGCTGCGCGGCCGTGATTTCACCGAGGCCGAGCTGCTCTCCGGCGCGGGCGAGCGCGTTGCGATCATCGACACTGAGCTCGCGGAGCAGTTATGGCCGGGAGAAGACGCACTCGAACGCCTCATTCAGTTCGTCGACGTCGTCGACGGGGTGAGATCGGCAGAGAATCCGCCAATCCGGGTGGTCGGCATCATGCCCTCCGTGAAGCACTCGCTCGGCGACCCGCGCCCATACAAGCATGTCTACGTACCGCTCGGCCAGCACTACGAGAGCGCGATGACGCTCCAACTTCGGCTGGCAAGCGAGGGGGGTGAGCGGGCCATGGTGGGCACGATCGCTCGCATTGTGCGCGATGTCGACGAGCGTCTGCCGGTTCTCAGGGTCGCCACCTGGCGGGATCACTTCAACGCGGATTTCGAATCATCGCTCTATCGCGTCGGCGCCGGCATAGTCTCGGCGTTCGCGGGCATCGCGCTGCTGCTGGCCGTCCTCGGGGTGTACGGCGTCAAGTCCTACGTCGTCTCGCGGCGGACGCGCGAGTTCGGCATCCGGATCGCCATCGGCGCGGAGCCTCGCGCGCTGCTGTGGCAGGTGCTGCGCGAGGGCGGGCGCATCACCGCCATCGGCATCGGCATCGGCTTACTCCTGGCGGTCGGTGCCGGGCAGTTTCTGCAAGGCATCCTCTACGGCGTGAACAGCATCGAGCCGGCGGTGCTGGTGATAGCGCCGCTGATCCTGGTGGCCGCGTCGCTCCTGGCCTCGTACATCCCGGCGCGTCGCGCCACGAGAGTCGATCCGACCGTGACGCTGCGCTCCGAGTAAGCGTGATTCACCGCACCGCTCGATCCGCGTTCCGGTAACGAGTAACGCCGTAGTGGCTACTGAAGGATTGCCGGCACACGGCGGACAAAAGGGCATTCTGACGAGATGTCCCCTCCTCCCTTGTCTCATCCCCGTGAGGCTCGGCCAGTCCATGCGAGAATAGCCTTGTTTTATCGGTCTTACTTTGCCTAATATAGCCGCATGGACGACAAGGAGCTGCGCCTCCCGACCAAGGAGCGGCTGATCCTCGATCTGCTGGTGTCGACGGGCCCCCTCTATGGTCTGCGTCTCGTCGAGCTCTCGGAGGGCCGTCTGAAGCGAGGAACGGTCTACGTGACGCTCGCGCGGATGGAGGCCAAGGGATACCTCGAGTCCGAGCAGGAACCCCCCGTTCCTGGCGCCATCGGGCTGCCCCGTCGCATCTACCGGTCCACCACGCTTGGTGAGCGGATGCTCCGTGCGTGGACCACCATGGCCAGGGAACTGGCGTGGGAGGGACTATGACCGCCTCGGCCCACAACCCTCGCGAACCCGGCCGCCTGCTGTTGAAGCTGGCCCGGCTGCTCTTCGACGAGGCGACCCTTGTGTCGGTCGTGCAGCCCGCGATCGCGGATCTGCAGCACGAACTCCGCGAGGCGGGGAGTCGCGGCAGGCGACTCAGGGCGTACTGCCAGGGCGCCGGGGCGATCCTCAAGCTGATCGTCGTCGTGCCGGCCGGAGTCACGCAGTCTCCGGTCAGCGGTCGCGCCATGCCCGAACGTGCATGGAGCGAAGACCGCCCGTTCGTGATGCTGCTCACGGCGTTCTTCGTGGCGGCCCTGATCGTCCCGATGCTCTTCGGATGGACCGCGACGGCCGTGGTGAGCGGCGTCCTGCTCGCTACCGGGCTTCGACACTGGCACAACCGGCACCCTGTCAGACAGGCCGATTCCTCAGCCTGGCTCACTGCGGACATCAACTTCTCGGCAATCCCCGTGGGTGGTAATGCCGGCGGTCTGATCTGCATGATCGGGTGCGCCGTCATTCTCCTGGTCGGAGTGCCCGGCTTCGTCTGGTTCCTCGCGGCGACCCTCGCCGCCGGCGTCATGGTGGCAGCAGCGCTGTCCATATGGCACTCGACGCGCCGGATCTCCGGGCTCCGGAACCGCTCGCTCCTCGGACGCATATAACAGAGGTCTCGCGCAGGGCGGGTCCTTCTGGACCCGCCACGCGGCGGAAGCGCTGCGAGAAGAGGATGCATGTCGCATCTCGTCAGGATCCTCGCGGTGGTCGTGTTGGCGGCCGTCAGCGTCGACGGCGCCGCTCGTCAAGCTCGGGCCGTTTCCGAGGCCGGCCGTGTGCAAGGGCGCGTGTTTGCCGCCGCCACCGGACTGCCGATTCCTGGCGCCACGGTTCGTCTCGCCGGCCGTCAAGTCTCGCGAGCGACGCCTTCCGACGACGACGGCTACTTCGAGTTCGAAGAGATTCCACCGGGCGCCTATCTGGTCACGGCCGTCGTGTCCGACTACGCAATCGGGGCCTTCGGCCAGCGCACCCCGTCGGAGGTCCCGCGCTCCATCGAGCTTCACCCGCGTGAGACCCGCAGCGCCGTGGACATCGGGTTGACGGGTCTCGGGAGCATCTCCGGGCAGGTTGTCGACGATGCTCTGCGCCCCATCGCAGGAGTCGGCGTGCAGGCCGTGCGTCGGCCGCGCGGCCTGACCGACGAACGCCCTGTCGCCTTCAGCGGCGGAGTCACCGACGCGAACGGGCTGTTCAGCGTCAACCGCCTGCCTGCGGGGAACTACTTCGTCATAGCCACACACCGGCCGGCGCGGGCACGGTCGTCCGCGCCGGAACTGCCATCCATGCTGACGCTGACGTCGACGACCTACTACCCGGGGACCGCTGTTCCCGCCGAAGCGCAGGCGGTTCATGTGGAGCTCGGGAGCGAGAGCGCGAACGTCACGTTCACGATGCAGCCTTCCCGGCTCGCGCGCATCAGCGGGGTTGTCGTCGACTCGCGCGGCGTGCCGGCGGCCGACGCCGTGGTGACGCTCAACCCTTCGTCCACGGACGTGCCGATGGGGGCCCTCGGGATGACGTTCAGTGAAGTGGGCGTCGACGGCAGTTTCTCGCTGAGCAACGTGCCGCCCGGCGTCTACAGCCTGGACGTGAGGAGCAAGTCCGTATACGAGGCCATCGCGCGCACGGGCGGAGTCGGCATCGACACGATGCGCGGCAGCCCGGAGTTCGCGACCGTTCCCGTGCATGTGGCGGGCGAGGACATCGACAACGCAATCGTCAGGACCGATCGGGGATTCACGCTGTCGGGACGGCTCATCGTCGAGGGCAACATGACTGCGCCGGGACTCCAGCCCGTCCGGATCTCGGCCACGCACGTGGGCGAGGTGTCGCCGATGGTACGGTTTGCCTTGAGCGGCGAAACGCAGCCTGAGGCCGACGGATCGTTCGAGTTCCAGAAGCTGCTCGGGCCGCAGATGCTCCGCGTGTCGGGGCTGCCGGCTGGCTGGGCGTTGAAACGAGTCCGCTACGGCGGCCTCGACGTCACCGACAAGGGAGTCGACGTGGCGTTCGACGTGCCAGGTGTCGAGGTCGTCATCGCCAGACAGAGCGAGGTTCTTGGTCTCGTCGCGGACCGTCGCGGCCTGTCGATCCCCGGCGCGACGGTCGTCGTCTTCGCGGAAGATTCGCGGCGCTGGACGCTGCCGTTCACGCGATACGTGAAGCTGGCGCTCTCGTCGTCGAGCGGCACGTTCACGATAGCCGGGCTCCCAGCCGGGCGATACTACGCGGTCGCCGTCCCCGCGTTGATAGAGGGCAAGCTGGCCGACCCGGACGACCTCGAGATGCTGGTCCCGCGCGCCTCGAGGTTCTCCCTTGGCGAGGGTGAACGAAGGAGTCTCGAAATCAGGCTGGAATGAGGCGGGTCTACAGGACCCGCCGTACGACGCGACTTAGGCCGGGTCTTGCGTGTCGGCGAGGGGCGCGCGGCGTTGCATAACGGGCTTCCGTCAACGAACAGGCCCTTCATCCGGCCTATCGTCGCGCACCAACCCTGACCCATGAGACTGCTGCTCCAGCGACAGATCGCACCCCCCGCAGCCCGTCGAAACATCGACGTCACGGATGCGAGACCAGGACATGATGGTGCTCGCTGGGCATGTATCTTTTAGGTCATTGGCTCAATCGCCCAGCGAACGTAGGATACGAAGGCAGTGTGGAGTACGACCCGATGAAGAATGCGATCGCGAGAGGGACGGCCGCGCTCCTGGTGCTCGCGGCGACGGGCTCGTTGCCGGCCACGTACAGGACCATCAACCAGCTGGACGGTTTATGAAACGAACGGCCCTTGTCGTTGTTGCGGTTCTTGCGTGTTGCCAACTGCTGACGTTCGCGCAAGGCAAACCCATCGCGCCCACAGAGAGAATCACGAGTCTCGACGGTCAGTGGAGACTGGACCCAGCCAAAGGCATCGATAGTGGTTGTGGCAACACAATCGATCAGGCCATCCGAATAGGCGTCTCACTGGAAGGGGTGACTTTCGAGTCTCGGCGTCTGGCTGGGCTCATAAAGTTCGATAGGAGTGGGACGACGATGACTGGCTTGGGGAATTTCAATGGAACCGCGAGCGCAACCGTTGACGGTGGCTGGCTTGCCGTCACGACGCGGCGAGTCATCGCCGCCGGAGCCTCAGCCGGAGGCACCAATGTCCAGCACGATGTGTATATCGTTCGCGCCGACGAGTTGACGATCTGGCGGACCACTAATGTCGAATACCCGAATGGAACCCAGAGCCAGAACATCTGCGGCAACCGGCAAGCGATCGTTTATCAGCGCCAAAGACAGCCGTGAGCCTGTGGTGTGGCAAAGACAGGGGTACCTTTAACCAACTACATGAACACTCGTCGCTGCATGCTGCTCGTCGCGTGTACTGCCGTCGTGTCGGCGATTCTCAGCGCTGCGGAACAGCAAGTGCCTCCCGTTCGTACGGCGAGACCCCCCGACGATTTCTCATCTCTCGCCGGACGGTGGGAAACCGACGAGATCCTCAAGCAGACCGAAGGCGTGTATCTCGTGCGGCTGCTGACAATCGAAACGACCTCGACCGAAATCCGCATTAGCCCCGGCATCGTCCCGACCGCACCGTTCCGAGTCGATGGTTCCGTCACCGAGGGATCCGACGGTCTGAAGCGATCGGCTTTGCTCGTCGGCGACGGGATTGCGTTGACGACGCGACGGCAACGAGCTGTCGGGGGGCCAGTCAACATTCGAACCGACCTCTACCGGGTCACCGGAGACGTGCTGGTGATTGACAGCCACCTCACCGTAGCGAGATCAGACGGCACGATCGTCAACATCCCGGGAAGCCGCCAGGTGGCCACGTATCGGCGCGTCCGTTGACGGGCAACCCATGTCTACTCCCTCGCTCGCACAAGGCCGGTGCGGTTTGCCTGCCGATCCGCGGGGCGATGACCGTCGTCCTCTCACGATCAAGCGCGGTGCGGAGTGTGGACCTCTTCATACGGTTGCAGGACGACCCATCCCTCTCCCTGGAACTTCAGTTGGATCGACTCGCCGCTCCCGCGCCCGAGAAACGTCTTCAACGTGATGTCGGTGACGATGTCCGGTGTGAGGCCGCCCGACCACGCGATCGTCGCGTTCGGGTCGGTGAGCAAGGGCGCCTCGGGC